>Ga0315312_1002879_pt1 | contig 11494 bp, 7 predicted proteins | sample TDP7_MG_FD_203629 | JGI IMG/M metagenome (GOLD analysis project Ga0315312, IMG submission 203629) | Freshwater sediment microbial communities from Lake Towuti, South Sulawesi, Indonesia - TDP7 | ecosystem: Environmental > Aquatic > Freshwater > Lake > Sediment | place: Indonesia: South Sulawesi... | reverse complement strand
TCTCTGATCATGACCGTTGCGTTGGCGATGATCATTATTAACCTGTACATTGAGGTTCAGTCGCTGCCTTTCCCGCTGACAAAGGTAGACGCCTCAATATGTACCACTCTTGGAGACAGAGAACCCGTTAGAATGAAGACTCTGATGATAGGGGCGGTCATAGGTCTGGCTTACGGTTCCCTCCTTTTTGCGGTACCAACTATCTCAGGAGGTGTGTTCGGTGTCCAAGCAATTCTACTGCCCGTACCCTGGATCGACCTCAATTTTCACATCGAGAAAATTCTCCCGGGCGCCTCTTTTGGCATAGCTACCGACCTCCTCCCTTATGTATGGGGCTTCGTCTTCCCCTCAGATGTGTTGATCTCACTGGTTCTAGGGTCATTCGCTGTCTGGTTTGCTGGCAGTCACTTGGCACTTAAGCTTCCATACTTTCCAGAGTGGCAACGAGAATGGACTCCGGGAATGTCCATCTCTCTGATCTTTCAGAGGGCAACCCTTTGGGTTTGGGCGAGTCCCCAGATAGGCTTCACGCTAGCTGTGGCCGCGTTCAGCATCGTAAGATACCGCAAGTCTCTAATAAGATCTCTTAAGAGTATGGCATTAGTAACAACATCAACGAAGGAAGCAGGCTACTCTCCGTTAAAGACTTCTCTATCAATGTATCTTGCAGGGTCCCTGGGTTCGGTTGGCCTCTTCTCGTACCTCGTGCCAGATTTTCCCATATGGATACTCCTTCCCATGTTTATCGGCTATCCCTTCCTTGTCGCGCTTGTGGCTGGGCGGATAACCGGTGAGACTTCATTTCAAGTCTCGATTCCCTATGCTTGGCAAGGAATCCTGTTGGCGAGTGGCTTCCCTAAACTTGACGCTTGGTTTGCTCCGGCTCCCGTGACAACAGGAGAACAGGCTGCAGGTCAGATGTATATAATAAAAATCATGACCCTGACAGATACTCGGCCACGCGATTTCTTCAAGTTTCTTCTACTGATGTTTCCCTTATCAGTTCTGGTCAGCTTTGCATACACATCGCTTTTCTGGATGATTGCGCCCATCCCATCGGTCTCCTATCCGGCAACCATAATAAATTGGCCAGTTTCAGCGGCAATACAAGGGCTATGGTTTTCGCGTCAACTCAACATATTCAGACCCGACTTCATACTTGGGGGATTTCTTGCAGTTTTACTCATCGCGTCAATTCTGAACTTCGCACCGTCGATCCCATTCTCTGTGGCTGCTTTTGTTGGAGGGACCTTCCAAACAGTTCCTTCACCTTTAGCCATGCTGATTGGCCATCTGTTTGGGAAATTCGTTCTCAGTAAGAGAGTTGAGAACTGGGACAATATCAAGGCGAACATAGCTGGAGGAGTCATTTTGGGCGAAGGCATATCCATAGTTCTAGCAGCCTCCGCAGTCATAGTCGCCAAATCCCTATGGACCCTACCATACTAAGTCCTTGACGGAGGTGTGCTCGAGAATGTTCAGCGACGTAAACAATGATCTTCTAATCCGTTCCCTCGAGGATAGGATAGAAAAGTGGGAGAGATGCGCAGATGGTTCCCTTCTAGTCAGACCGAAAAAAGCAGACTTTGACGAACTAGCTATAATCTTCAGAAGAATTTTCATGGACAGAGAGTACAATTTTATCGCCACCATCAGTCTTGTGAGAGATCCAGAAGCGAAGAATGAAGCCTTGAGAAAGCTTGAAGGATGTGGGAATCTTTCCTTCGAACTGATGTGGAAAAAAAGCTTTCCCACGAGAAAGCCTGTTTTCGTAAGGTCTACCAAACCCCAACCTGACAGGAAGACTTCGAAGCTAGGTTCCGAACTAGAGGCTTCTCTAAATTCACAAGGAGAGTTGATGACGAAGATTCAAAAGCTCAAGCCAGAAGAGCTAAGCATAACCCTTGTTCCTTTGGGTAATCTGGATCAGTCAAGGATCATGAAAGATAGGTCTGGTTTTCAACCGCCTCCTAATCAGTCTCTGACCCAAGTCTCTTGGGCAATTTCCCTTAGCAAGATCCTTTACAGAAGTGTAGACTATTCCAACAAAGCGCGAACGATATTTGACATCTTAGATGATCTTTCCGGACTCTTGAAGAAGATTAGCGGACGAGGTTCCTAGTAGAAAGCTTCCTGCTGTAGAACGAGAATCCGTTCAATGTTTTCTATCAGCCATTCACGCGGCAGTTGTGGATGACATTCTGTGACTTTTTTCAGATATTTGCGTTCAAATCTCCTGATGATCTTCTCTTTCTGCTGAAATATCTCCGATTTCAGATAGATTGAAGCCTTTATTATATCATCTTGATTCATCCTGTCTGTTTCATGAGAGACCGCTTCGGGGTACCACGAGGCCTTCTTTCTAACCAAGTCTGAAAAAACCGCGAAATCCTCAAACGATTTGAGCCTAGGTGTGACCCCGAACTCACGAGCTTTCTGGAAGAGTTCTGTGTGAGGCAAGACGATGAGAGGTGTAACCCATTTGGGTATTCCACCTAGTTCACATGTCTTTCTAACCAGATTCAGAGTCTCTTCAACATCCTCTTGTCCCTCGCCTGGAAGCCCCGTCATCCACCACGTGAAGGGAATTATTCCACTTAAGATCGTTTCCTTTACAGAACTCAGAATAAGATCCTTGTTTGTGGGACGTCTCAACAAATTCAAGATCCGGTCTGAACCGGTCTCTGCACCGTAGTCGATGTTTGTGCATCCCGCCCTGGACAGTTCCCTGAGGATTTCTCTGTCTAGGATACCTGGAACCGCGGTCATGTTGAATCCGCCGATTCTTTCGTCGAGTTTTTCGCTGAGTATTGATCTCACTAACTCTCTGAGGTATTTCTTCCCGCAGACGAACATCTCATCCTGGAATGCAAATTCGTAGCATCCCTCTTCAATCAGCAGGTTTATCTGGTTCATAATCCATCCGGGCGAATGGTGCGCAAAGGTGTCTCTTCCAAATATGAAGCCGAGCTGTCTCCCCATGCAGTAAATGCATTCATAGGGACATGGTCCTCTGCACGTGTTTATTGCGCTGCCGGCAAACAGTCGACGAGCCTGAGTACCATTCTTCACGTTCTTGACGACGCGATACGTGAACGGTGGGATCTCGTCGATATTTTCGAAGATATCTTTGCTCGTCAATGGCTCTTCTGTGGGGTGACCATCTCTGAATGTAACTAGACCTCCAACATCCCCGAAAGATTCTGTCTTTTCAAGATTTTCGGCGATATGCAGGAATGTTTTTTCGGCTTCACCCCTTAAGATAGCGTCAACGACACTGTAATACTTGTTCATTATCTGTGGGGCGAAAAGCGTAGCGTGTGTGCCTCCCATGATGACCGGAATCTCAGGTCGCTCCTCCTTCAGCAACTCCGCGGTCTGGATAGCTCCTTTGCTGAAATGCAGCCAATTTAGTTCAATTCCAATCAGTATGCAGTCGGCGACATGCTTGACTATTCTTTGGATTTCTTTCTGAGTTATCCCCGAATGAATGGCTTCTTCTAGGTTCCAGACAACAACTTTGAAACCTTTTGAAACCAGAGCAGAAGCGATATGCAACAATCCGTAGCCTATGTGGTACGACGGAATGGCGTGCACTTCATCTTTTGGCAAGCTGAAGTTTGTCGGCGGATGAATTAATAGAATATCTGTTTTCATCTGATCATCATTGAATTGGGTCTTCTCGATGATAAAATGTTTTGGTTTTCACTTAAGATCTTCGATGTACAATCCTAAATCTTACTTTTCCCAGTTTTAATGAAGTCAACACAGTAATCACCATAGCTATCACGACTAGAAACGGAACATAGTCTTCCATGTTCCAGACTCTTGGTACGTAGATCCTTGCTTCATTAGACACCTGAGAACTTCCCGCACTGTTTATAGCTTCGACAACATAATAATACACCTGGTTCAGTTGTGTTCTAGAATCGATATATGTGTTGATGTTTGTGCCCAATGTAGCAATATCTCCGTATTCTTCTTCTCCGAACTCTCTGCGTTTAACCTTGAACCCAAACTCATTAGTAGAGGTATCCTCCCACTCTAGAAGAACTCTATGATTCTCCAACAGTGTTGCCTTCAATTCGGCTGGCGGAAAAGGAGGCGTTACTCCGTCGCTACCTCCATAAAATACTTCAAGTTCAGCGATAGATGTGTACCCGTCGAGAACCCTCGTTTCCCCAAATATCCTTATGCCAGTCCCGTTCACGGTGTTGAAATCCAATGCGAACCTAGCGTAAGGTGTACGGCTTCCCTCATCCAGCAAGTCGTAAGGAGGCGTGATCTTCAGTTCTGTTACATTTCGCCATCTTCCCATCTTATCTCTATATTGGACTGTCACCGTTTTCCACAAACCCTCCCTCTTTGAAATATCGCCTTGGCAGTAAATCACCTGGTTAAATCTAAGAGTTTCACCGAACGTGTATCCCCACCAGTCCTCTTCTCTTACATTATGGCTTTGCAGGCTCTGATTTCCTGTGATTCCGTCATTTAAGATCCCGAGTTTCTCTGAGAAGTCGGGTGTGTACGGCCTATCATAGCAGATTGCCGCCGAAGACAGCCGCCTTGCTAAGTTTTCGTCCGAAAGAGGATTAGAGGGCTGTTTAGCCATAGGAAGATCTGTTTGGATGACGTAGGCTTTTTCAGTCCCATTCTCAATGATTCTTCCTCCGTAAGCCATGATTGCTTTCTCAGCTACGTGCTGTGTTCTAAGGGCTATGCTAGATATCATGTCGCTGGGCAGGTTGTCCCTATTAGTGTTCCTATAGAGATTCATCAAAGGCCTTTTCCATTTCTCATGTATACCACTTTCACCAACGATCAAACCAAGAAGCCCGCCAGTCGTCGCCGTGTTACAGTCATTATCCCAGCCAGCTGCATTGGCAATGATTAGGCTGAGGTCGAAATCCCCGTTTCCATAGAGGATCGCCATGACAGCCGAAGCTAGGTTGAGGGGTGAACTCACCCAGCCGTATTGTCCATACTTCTTCCATATCTTACTCCTGGTTTCCTTCCAGTCTTGATGCTCTTTGTGCCATTTTGTAACGTCGGAGACCACCTCCCACGTCAAACTGGTCTTAGGTATCTCTGTTAGAGCCATCTCTACGAGAGCCGAGACATCGCTCTCGAAGAAAGCGTAGCTGAACATAGTGGCGTAGAAGCCAGCCGCTTCAACAGCATAGTCGTCGTTAGTCACCACTGCAAACCACTTCGCCATACTGTAGGCTCCGAGACCCATCCCCGGATGTATTACGCCGAACAATTCGCATTCAATCTGGGCATCGATGGCGCCCCAATTTTCATTATGTTCCTTAGAACCTGTTTCAGGCGGCACATATCCTCTATCCATAAGTTCCCGAGCACGAGCGTTGGCTACCCAGATTGCTTCATTTATGTGCCCGACCCATTCTTCCCTGACTTGAGAGTACGTGATCTCCAGACCGTGTTCCTCCAGCATGTGTAAGAAAACCCATTCCATGCTGGTGTCATCATCGGTGAAGGCACCCTCGGGCACCTGAGAGTAATAGTTTATGTACCTGGAACTAGGGGTTTCAATAAAGTCTCCCTCAGTCGGCAGGCCGAGAATGTTTCCAATCATCTGGCCCATCCAGCTGCCGAAAGCCTTATCGTAGTACACCGAAGCCAGCAAAGTTCTAGTTGTCGCGGACAGAGGGTCTTCGAGTTCCTTGTCTAACGTCGTTTTCTCATCAGGTTTTCTGAAAGCATAGGAATTTTCCCCTACCCAGCATAAGGCAGAATTGTTTAGAAGGATTGGGAATAGAATAAATGCAAGAAGCAGCTTTGTACTCAGTCATTATCCCCCGAAGTCTATTTAACATAGTAATCTGTTCAGATATTATTTAGGTGAACTATCCAGAAAGGACAGTAGATATGCGCGAGCATGTACGCGTTGCCATCTCAATCTTCCCCATCGTTCTCGTGATGTTCTTTAGCCTCCTTCCCGTCAATATGAGCAGAGGCGAAACCTCAAGCATTAGTGGATACGTGATAGACGCACGTACCGGTCTCCAGATTCAAGGTGCTTTAGTCACCCTCAATTCAGAACGTTCTTTAATAACGGATTCTCGAGGTTACTTCTCTTTTAGTATCGCGGCGGAGGGTTGGTATAGCATTTACGCTTTCTGCGATCATGAAGAGACAGTGGGCACAGATTATGTGCCTTCCTGCTGGAGAATATACCTGGAGAAAGGGACCAATGCGTACAAAGTGCTCAGCCTTTGGCCGGGTGCCTCCATCGAGATTGAGGGAGAAATAAGATTTGTGGAAAAATCTATGCCAGCTTCATGGTTTAAGTTCAAAGTCCAGCCTCCAGGCGGTAGTGTGTGGGGAGACAGTTCCAGCGTAAGTGAATACGGCTCAATCGATTCATCCGAAGACCTTCGTCTGGATCTGCGTCTCATCATAGTCCCAGCAGATACTCATGTCACGATAGTCGTGGAGACATGGGTCCCAGATGACCTTTACCGTACATTTACTATCCAAAATGATACGGACTACATTTTACGTCAAGGTGATCATAAAACAGTGAATATTGAGGAATACTGCCTAAAATACAATCTCGAATCCGTCCAAGGGGCGTTAAACCTAAGCTTAGATCTCCTCCAAAGAGCTGAAAATGTAGGTTTCCTAGTGAAAGCTGAACAAAAAGATGTTAGAAGGGCGTTGACTCTTCTCAATGCCTCGGAAGCGGCAACAAGAAGAGGATCATATGAAGAAGCATTCACATTACTTCGCAACGCGTATATTTCAGCTAAAGATGTCACGAGCCGTCTCCAAGGGTTGTTTGACATAAGCTTGCCGTCAGCTCTGATTTTGACCTCTTTCTTTGCGTTCATATCCTTAGCCCTGACGTATCTTTTGGTGGAGCGAGGAACAGGTCTGGAAATATCCTCATCCTTAAAGGGACAGCATTCAATCACGATTTCCCTCAGAGCTCTCTACGCTTCGTTATCTTACATATTGATCTTGTCCATATTTTTCATGTCTTTTCCAGGATGCCACCTTGTTTCTTTCTCAGCATTCTCCTTGGCTGCCGGTCTCTATCTTATCTGTGCCTCTCTTCTTGTTGTGCTTGGTTCAAGATTACTTGAAGCGAAGAAGTCTGAAAATCGGTCGATATCTTTTGGCAGCGCCATTGTGATCGCCTTCTCCATTGCTGGTGGGAATCTGAGAAGAAGGAAACTCCGCACTACGTTGAACATCTTATGCCTCATGACGTTGGTGTTTGGCTTTATCGTGTTTACATCGATCTCTCCGAGCTATGGCTTTGTCTCTAGGACTCTTGGCCGCTCAGAGATGTCTCTAGATGCATTAATGGTTGTGAACCCTTCGGTCAAGACAGAAACAAAATTCATTCCCTTAACAGAGGATTTGATAGCAGAAATGGAGAATCGCCCCAATGTCACCTTAGTTGTGCCCAAAGCAGAAAATCTTCCCTCCCTTGCATCATTAAGCCATTTGATTGCGCCCTCTGGCAAGAGCTCGCCTATACATGGGGTGATAGGCGTAGTTCCCAGAGTTGAATCAGAGATTACGCATTTGAATGCGACAATCATTAAAGGACAGTACTTAAATGAAAAAAACGTTAATGAAGTACTCATTAGCGAGTCTCTATCAAGGCATCTAGAGACAGATGTCAAAAGCTCAGTAACCGTTTTCGGCCGTGACTTCACAGTGGTAGGGATCTTTGATGACAAAGCATTAGAAGAGATTCTGGAGATGAGTGGTGAAGCATTTCTGCCGTCTCGTCTCCAAGCGACGCCCGGCGGAGTTTACCTCACTCAATGTTGGAGCGATGAAATAGTGATCACAAATCTTGAGACAGCGCTTACGTTACCCAACATCGCTATATCACGAGTATATGTTCAGATAAGAAATCCAGAAGATCTTTTGGATCTGGCTGATATGATAGCTCTAACGAGAGGTTATTCTGTTTGGATATCCTTTCAAGGCACGCTTTACGAGAAATACGTAGGATCCTACTTAGAGGAGAAAGGAATGAGCCTAACGCCTTTTCTCACGTTTCTTGGAATCCTGATCATAGGCTCTACTATGTTCAGGTCGGTTGACGAGAGAAGACGATCGATCTTCACTTTATCCTCAATAGGCCTCAATCCTACTCATATTGCTGCCTTATTTTTGGCCGAGTCAATAGTCATTGGTTTCATTGCCGGAGGTCTGGGTTACTTGCTGGGTGTTTTGGGCTACCGAACAATAGGACTTTTAAGTGCTCTTGAGGTTCGGGAGAAAGTGTCATCTGAGTGGAGCCTAATAGCCCTCTTATTTTCGACGCTTACCGCCGTGTTAGCCACAGTCATTCCTGCAGTCAAAGCCTCAACCGTGGTCACGCCCTCACATCTGAGAAGATGGAGGCCAGAACAGGAAGAAAAGCCGAGGCAAGAAGGTGAACCATGGACTGTTGAACTTCCCGTAAAGATTAGGCCGAGGGAAGTCGACTTCTTCTTTGCTCACATCGAGAGGAGACTTCGAGACTTAGCTGACGGCTCGGTAGAACGAGTGGAAAAGGTAAAGAGCCACGAGGAAGACTCGGCAAGCGGGCCCGCAAAGAGAGTTACCTTCGACTATTTCACAGGGGAAACGAGAAGACAACTCCACACGAATAACGAGATAACGATAGAACGCTCACCAACGAACGAGTACTTCAAGGCACGACTGTATAGCTTTCCAGATAGAAACTTTGAGGAGGCCGTGCTCAGGACGAGTGCATTGGTTCGACGGTTCATCTTTGAATGGAACGCTCAGAAAGTTGCTGTGGTCACGCCCTTCGAGTCAACGCTAAACCAGCTATACTCTCTTGTCCACCACTACAATCCCGAGACGCTCTACGTCGTTACTGAGACAGACGTTTCAGGTAGCCTTGAGCCGTTGAAAAAAGTATTGGAAAAAGAAGGCATGCGTGTCCCAAGAATCTTCATGGTTCAAATGAGATCCCTTGACTTGGGTGACTGCGCTAGAATCGCAGAGGACCTCGTTCTGAAAGCAGGGATCGTGTGCGTCTCAGGCGATTCTGCGGTCATTTGCGTCGCTTTAACCGTAGCCGCCACCAAGTTGAGGAAGAAGATGTGTCATGTCGTTCCGATCAGCCATCAACTCAAGGATCCATTTCAGGTTTCGAAAGTAGTTACAGTAGATTAAACCACGTGGATAGATTTCACTGTTAAGACCTCTATACATCTATAAGAATGGATGAGTCTCTAAGGGCCCATTGGCCATCGTCCTCCTCAGATACTGCACAGCCTTGGCTTGGAGGTCCTCCCCCTCGATCTTCGGAGATCCCAGATGCTCCGGACATATGATGCCCTCGTAGCCTATGGCTTCCAAAAGCCTTAAGGTTTTTGGCACGTCTATGTCTCCCTCTCCCAGGAACACCTCTTCGAAGCGATGGGGATACCTCAGCTTCTTGAGATCTCTTGCGTGAGCCATAAAGATCTTAGGACCAAAAATGGTAACAGCCTCGTAAGGGTCGTCTCCCATCTGATACAAGCCTTGGCAGTACGTAACACCATTGTATGGGCTCGGGTTCTCTTCTAAGAGCCTTACCAACGTTCTGGTATCTCTTATGACCTTCCATGGATGATAGAATGCGTGATTTGCCAACTTCACATGAGCACGTTCGGCAGAGTCCACCAAGATCTCATAGAACTTTCGAATTCCTCTCCAGCACTCCTCCTCGCTAAGCCTACCGACAGGCCTATCAACTTCGGGATAGATAAGCACAGTTCCAACCCCGGCCTTACCGAGAGTTTCCAGCGTTAAACAAAGGTTCTCAAGTTCCTTCTCTGAACCAGACTTGCTTAGGAGAACCTCTTGGCTGGGCCATCTGCTGATGATCATCGCGGCTAAGCCAATTCCAGCTTCCTCAAGCTTGTCTTTGAATACATCCAACGCTTCCGGGTTCGGGCAGCCCCTCTCATCATAGCCTTCGATAGCCGAGCAGGCTAAGCATACCGAAGTAACACCGATTTGGCGACAAGACTGGACGAGTTTGACATGGACTGTCTCGCTGGAATGAATCCCAATCCTCAAAACCCTGGACCTCAAGTTAAGATTCTGCGCCGGTACTTAAGATTTTGCGGGGATTGAGGAAGGCTCTCATCCGAGAATCGTGATACTATTATCTAGAGAAGAAGGGGAGAATTTAGGCCAAGTTTTCATTTCTCATCTGAAGTCAGTTTACCGCCGACTGAAGCGTTATGCCTCAGCACGTCATCTATCAGGATTGTGACGTCCTCAGCTTTGACGCCCAAGCTCTTTACAAGGGCTTCGGTCACAAGTTTAACTAGCTGACGTTTCTGCTCTAGGGTTCTTCCCTCAAGCATATGGATCTCCACCACCGGCATCTGAATTACCTCGGATAACCTTGTGGTCTCATACCTATTAAATCTTATTGGCACTGTCCATAGGCTGATATGATAGACCAAGTACCAACGGAACACCTCATCGCGGAAGCTCTATGCTTAAATTGAAGGTGACCTGTTGATCAGATGTCAGTTGGTGGTTTGGTTTGGGAGTTAACGCTACTTGGCTGGGCCACGGAAGTTTCAAACTCGAGACATCTTCAGGTAAAATTATCTACCTAGACCCGTGGATTGACGGTAACCCTGCTTGTCCAATCAAGCTTAGCGACATCAATCGGGCAGACATCATATGCGTTACGCATGGGCACATAGACCACATAGGGGATTCGATAAAGATTGCTAAGAAAACGGGAGCTGTATTCATCAGCACACCCGAACTGGGCTTCTTCGCTAGGAAGAACGGCATACCAGACGAGGGAGGAGAGCTATGCCCCCTGAATATAGGAGGATCGTTGACAATCCGGGGGACAAGGGTGATCATGACCAACGCGGTTCACACATCTGACATAATGGTAAGCGACACAGAAGAGGTAGCGGGCTCAGGATCATGTGGCTATGTCTTAGTGAACGAGGACGATGTTCGAGTATACTTCGCTGGAGACACGGGGGTCTTTGGAGATATGAGACTCATCGCCGATCTGTATGTGCCTCAGCTAGCGGTAATGCCAGTTGGAGGAAAGTATAACATGGGTGTGAGGGAGGCAGCATATGCGGCTCACCTCATAAGGCCCAAGGTTTTCATCCCGATGCATTACGGCACTTTCCCAGATCAGAAGGCAGACCTGCAGGAGCTTAGGGATCTTTTGAAAGCATTTGCTCCTTTCACGAACCTGATTGTCCTTAAACCTGGCGAATCGTTCAACTATGCCCCATAGGGGCTTCTCCCCGCTCGCAGAATCATGGACCGAACCAAGTACTCTTTATAGTCTTGAAGATCGAAGAGGCTTCCTTATGCTTTTATGTAGGGGATTGTTCCTTATCTAAAGGTTAGACGTATGAGCGTGAGGCAGATAGCATTACGGCGTATCAACACCCTCTTTCAGCTAGCCATAGAAGCCGCCCGCACGGACCCGAAGCTAGCAGAAAGATACGTT
>Ga0315312_1002878_pt1 | contig 11497 bp, 14 predicted proteins | sample TDP7_MG_FD_203629 | JGI IMG/M metagenome (GOLD analysis project Ga0315312, IMG submission 203629) | Freshwater sediment microbial communities from Lake Towuti, South Sulawesi, Indonesia - TDP7 | ecosystem: Environmental > Aquatic > Freshwater > Lake > Sediment | place: Indonesia: South Sulawesi... | reverse complement strand
CGGATCACGTCTAGTGGAGAGAAATTTGAGATTCTTGTGAAGCCTGCGCTTGCTCTCGACTACAAGTTTGGGAAACCCGTCAGCATATCGCAAATTCTTCTGATTGAGGAGATCTATTCTGATGCTAGCAAAGGGACTAGAGCGTCTGCTGAGAAGCTTCAAAAATGCTTCGGAACAACGGATATTGTGAAGATTTCAGAAGAGATCATGAGGCATGGGGAACTTCAGCTCACGACTGATCAAAGAAGACAACTCGTTGAGGACAAGAGGAAACAGATAATCGCTTTCATTTCGAGAAACTGTATCGATCCTAGAACCGGCTCTCCTCACCCACCGCTGAGAGTAGAACAGGCGTTGGAGCAGGTGAAAGTTTCCATCGACCCCTTCAAGAGCGCTGAGGAACAGGCAAGGGCGATTATCGATGAGCTTAGACCACTGCTGCCGCTAAAGATGGAGCAGATGCGGATTGCTGTAAAGATATTCGCGGAGTACGCTGCAAAAGCGTACGGCACCGTTAAGAACTATGGGACAGTAACTCGAGAGGAATGGCAAGCAGACGGGTCATGGATAGGGGTCATCGAGATGCCAGCGGGCTCATATGGGCCGTTCATTGAACGGATCGGGAAGCTAACTCAGGGAACGGTGCAAACCAAAATCTTAAAGTAGATAGCCACGTTCTTTCTCTCTTTCAACGTGTATCTCTAAGAGGACATAATATTTGACACTTCATGTGGAAAAAAAGCAGATGGTGGCTCCAGGCGAAATAGTCGCCGAGGGAGGATACTTTGCCGGAGACAATGTCTACAAGGAGGACGATAAGATTTTTGCGTCGAGAGTAGGTCTCGTTGAGGTCGTCGGGAACAGGGTGCTGGTTGTCCCTATAAAAGGCTGCTACGTTCCCTATGTCGACGACCCTGTCATCGGTCGGATAGTTGACGTTGGCATGTCAGGATGGTCTGTTGACATAAATGCTCCCTATCCAGCGATGCTGCCTGCCTCTGAGACATTCGGTCATCGACAACCATTTCCCAAGGCTGATCTTACGAAGATATTTGACGTGGGTGATCTGGTTTTAGCCAAAGTGATAGCTTTCGATAGAACGCGCGATCCATTGATAACTGTGAAGGGACCGGGGTTTGGTAAAGCTACTTCAGGACGGGTTGTTGAGATATCGCCGACAAAGATCCCAAGATTGATTGGAAGAAAAGGTTCCATGATAAGCATGTTGAAGAAGGAGACAGGGTGCCAGATAATGGTCGGGCAGAATGGGATCATCCTTGTATCTGGAAAGTCTTCTGAAAACGAACGGGTTGCAGTTTCTGCTATATATATGATTGAGCGTGAGGCCCACACGAGGGGGCTGACAGACCGTATACTAGAGATGATTCGAAAGGAGTTGGGGGGGTAGAGAATTTGTTTCAGGAAAAGCGTCCTGAGAGGCTCATAGATCTTAATGGTTCGAGACTTGATGGGAGAAAGCTCGATCAGCTTCGTCAGATCAAACTGGAAGTTGGAATTCTTGACAAGGCAAATGGTTCTGCTTACGTTGAGCAAGGTAGAAACCGGATACTCGTGGCCGTTTATGGTCCACGGGAGGCTCATCCAAAGCACATAGCGTTGCCTGACCGAGCAGTGGTTAGATGTAGGTATCACATGGCACCATTTTCGACAGAGGAGAGGAAGTCTCCAGCTCCTTCAAGAAGAGAGATGGAGCTTTCGAAAGTCATAAGAGAGGCTCTGGAACCAGCAATTCTATCCGAGTATTACCCTAGAACGACGATAGACATATTCATTGAAGTCCTTCAATCCGATGGTGGCACGAGATGTGCCGCGATAACAGGCGCGTCGCTTGCTCTTGCCGATGCGGGAATACCTATGAAGAGTCTTGTTTCAGCTTGCGCTGTCGGAAAGATTGAAGGTCAAATTGCTCTAGATCTCTCTGATCTGGAAGATAAGTATGGCGAAGCAGATATGCCTGTTGCATTTATGCCAAGTTTCAACACAATAACGCTTGTACAGATGGACGGCGCTTTTACGCTGGAGGAATTTTCGAAGGCTCTAGATATAGCTGCGGAATCTTGTAAACAAATTCACGAGATGCAGAAAACAGCTCTTAAAGGGAAATATCTTTCGATCAAGGAAGAAGTCGAAAAAGAAGAAAGCGAGGAGGCTGGCGAATAGTGTCGTCGACACCACAAATATCTCCCATGGCAAGGATAGAGCAGAGAACTATAGTTGATATGATCTCTCATGGGAAGCGTATTGACGAAAGATCGTTAACAGACTATAGAGATTTGAAAATCGAAGTCGGCATTATCGAAAAAGCAAACGGTTCGGCTCAAGTATTTCTTGGAAAGACGAAGGTTATGGTTGGCGTTAAGGTGGAGACTGGAGACCCATTTCCGGATACACCTAATGAAGGGATACTTACGGTGAATGCCGAGCTTGTGCCATTAGCGTCACCCTCATTTGAACCTGGGCCTCCTGATGAAAAATCGATCGAATTGGCGAGGGTTGTGGATCGAGGACTAAGAGAATCCAAAGCGATAGATCTTGAACAGCTCTGCGTCGAGGCTGGCAAGAAGGTATTCGTAGTATTTGTAGATGTCTACGTTCTTGACCACGACGGAAACCTCATTGACGCATCTGCTATAGCTTCTCTAGCGGCTCTTCTGAACGCGCGAATGAGTAACTACGAAATCAGAGACGGGGAAGTCATCTATAAACCAGGGTACAAGCCTCTTCCAATAAAGAATCGCCCGATCACAGTTACGATAGCGAAGATAGGTAATTCTCTTGTAATCGATCCATGCCTCGAGGAGGAACAAGTTATGAGCGCTAGATTGACTGCGGCCATAGAGGACAGCGGTAGAGTCTGCGCGATGCAAAAGGGGGGTATGGAGGGACTGACGATAGAAGAGGTGAAAGCAGCCGTCCAGATTGCATCAAGGAAAGCCAATGAGATTAGAGAGAAGATCTCGGAGGCCGCAAAGTAATTGGGGAAGACAAGAAAGGTCGGCCTTGCCGGGAGTCTGGGACCAAGGTATGGTACCGTAGCCAGAAGAAGATACATGGACATCGTAAGTCAAATGAGAAGACCCCACGAATGTCCTCAATGTCACTTCAAGACGGTCAGGAGATTGAGTGTGGGGATATGGCTGTGTAGAAAATGTGGAGTCAAATTCGCTGGAGGCGCCTACACACCATTCACGAAGCTTGGAGAAATAGCCAGAAGAGCCACAAAAGGAGCAATAACCCCGAAGGCAGTTGCAGTTGAGCTTGGAATAAAAGAGAAATCAGAAGAGGAAATTGCGAAACCCACTGAGGCTTTACCTTCGACGACGGAACCCGAGACCGAAGAGGGAGAAAGGAAGAAAGCAAGAAGGAGACGCAGAAAAGCAAAAGAGGAAGCGCCGAAGGAAGAACACGAGTGATCCTATTTACAACCTGTAGGCGCCCTACGCAACGTATCAGAAGTTTTGTGAGCGAGCTGTCCCATTCGATTCCGCAATGCAGAAGACTCAACAGGGGAAAATTGAGCCTCGAAGCAGTTGCCGAAAGATGTTTCGAGCTAAAGTGCGATAAGGCACTGATAGTGCAAAGATGGATGGGAGGGCCGGGTAAGATACAACTCCTAGAGCTCAGAAATTCTGATCTTACAGAGATCCCGCCGCTTGTATACTTGGCAGAAGCAAAGTTGAGGAGAGAGTACGGGACGGTAGGCAGATTTCAGGCCGAAGCGATAACGATTCAATCGGAAGCAAATTCTGAACTAGCTCGACTGGCCAAAAGTCTATCGAATTTCTTTCAAATGCCTCTTGTTACATTGCCTCCCAGAGGCTCCTATAGAGTGGCGCTGCATATAATGCAACATTCAAAGTGGAAAGCAAAAGTGGTTCTAACAAGTCTGCCCTCAATCCGCGAAATAGGGCCTTCACTCACCATTAAGCGTGTAAGGTGGGGAAACTTTGAAGGAGATGAAAAATCATAGAAGCGGAATCCGACGTCACAATTGAATTCGACAACGAACGCCATACTGTGGCTATTCTAAAGGCTCTCAAACCCGAACTGAAGGCTCTTGAGCGTCGTCGATCAAGAATCAAGATATCGCGAGATAGAGCCACTCTTAGGTTGAAATTCTACGCTAGAGATCCTGTGGCGTTGAGAGCTTCCATGAATCTATTCTTGCGCTCTGTGTTGAGCTGGCGACGAGCTGTTCAAATCATCGAAGAACTTGAACGCTAGCTTCATACGTTCTGCGTACAAGAAGACGGAGCGCTATTACCAAACGAATTCAGCCAGTTCTTTCTCATCTAGGAAGTAATGCAATGAAATACTTTTGCACACGCAAATCCTTATTATTGGGACTATTAGCATAGTGAATGTACTTTAGCTTGATTTGAAGAGTGGAAAAGTTGGGCGAGAAAGTTGAACTTCCACCTCAAGTTCAAGAGCAATTGGTGAGGCTTCAACAGTTGCAGCAAACCTTGCAGGCTGTCGTAACACAGAAACAGCAGCTCGAGATTGAGTTGACAGAGGCAGATAGAGCAATCGCAGAACTGGAGAAACTGAGTGACCAGACCCCAGTATACAAGAGTGTAGGAAGCATCTTGGTCAAGTATGATAGACAACTCCTAGTCAACGAGCTTAAGGAGAAGAAGGAACTTTACAATACTCGAGTAACTGTGCTGGGGAGGCAAGAGGAAAGAACGCGAGAAAGACTAAAGGAACTTCAACAGAAGCTTCAAGAGAGACTGAGGCCTGCCGGACCCAGCTGAAGAGCTTCTTCTCAAGATTAGCGTTTTTAGGGTTGGAAGGAGAGTGAACGCTAAATTAAAGAGGAAACCATCTCCAAGAGAAATCGAACAGATGTGTGAGGCCGCCCAACAAGCTGCAGTGAGTTTCCTTGTTTCGAAGATTCCGGCAAAACGTATAAGCGATGTTGAAATAGTTGTCGAAGCTGTCGGGGAGAAGCCCCTGACTTTGAACATTGAAGTCTCTGTCATACAGGATAATCAACGCAGGGAGATAAGTGAAATTGTAGACAAAGCAACTCGCCTAGCGCTGGATGCTGCAGAGTCTAAAGGTAGGGACTTGGGACTTTGAAAACATTCAAAAGACTCAAGTCTCTGATCAGAAAAGCGAACTCAGCAAGTATTCTATGTCATCAGAATGCAGACCTCGACGCTGTTTGCTCTGCCTATGCTCTGTATTCACTGCTTAAGAGAATCAACAAAAAGCTGAGAATAGAGATCGCAACTCCGAGCCTCAGTAGGATCTCCCAGAGGGTACTGACGCATTTTCCAGAAAAGTTTGTCACGAAACCGCATTTAGAAGAGTCCGATTTAATTTTCGCAGTCGATACGAATACAATCCAGCAACTTGGCGAATGGAAAGATACCGTTGCTCTACGCCGAAGTAATCTCATAGTCATCGATCACCATGCTCTTCATCCAAGGACTTCTGAGACAGCTTTGATGGTTGTATGCGACGAAACTGCGACGTCAACGTGTGAGATCATCTATGAGATTTACCAAAGTTTCGGAGTTAAGCCATCCCGTCTCGACGCCGTTACCATGATTGTAGGAATATACTACGATAGCAGACATTTGTTGCTGGCGAAGTCGAAGACATTTCAAGTGCTATCCGATCTGACCGCGTACGGGCTTGACATGGAAAAAGCCGTGTCCATTCTTCAGGTCCCCGTGCAAGAGTCAGAGCGAATAGCTAGATTGAAAGCAACTCAAAGAGCCCAAATCAGAAGAATAGGAAAATGGATCGTCAGTACGACTGTGGTCGGTTCATACCAAGCTTCAGTAGCGAGGGCATTGATCATGTTAGGCGCTCATGTCGCAGTGGTCGGTGGAGAGAAAAAGGGAAGGCTGCGCATAAGTCTTCGGTCCACATCAGATTTCTATAGGAAAACGAAGATACACTTGGGGAGGGATATCGCAATCCCCGTCGGAGAACAATTTCAAGGTATGGGTGGAGGTCACGCTCTCGCGGCAGGAATTAGCGGAAGCGGAGATATCGCTCAGGCTATCACTCAGTGCCTAGGTTTGATCTCTATGAGATTCAACTAAGAACATTTCTTGGATCAACAAAACGGTTAAACATATCTTCTGCTTCTTAGGGAGAGGGAGGCGCTATCTCAAAAAAGAGTAGCTACTCAAATTTGAGAAACTCGAATTGAAGAATGCGCAAATAGAGGTCCTTGTCGTTGCCGATAATAGAGATGCGTAATCTAACGTTCACTTACGCTGGCGCAGGCAAACCAAGCATCTTAGAGACCAATATCGTCGTCGACCCCGGTGAATTCGTGGTTCTGACAGGTCCAAGCGGTTGCGGAAAGACGACCGTATGCAGATGTCTCAACGGTCTAATCCCGAATTTTTACTCCGGTGAGATGACCGGCAACGTGAAAGTCAACGACTTGGATATCAGAAAAACCTCCACAATGGAACTTGCTAGACATGTGGGCTTCGTTTTCCAGAATCCGGAGAACCAGCTCTTCTCTCTTTCTGTAGAGCGAGACGTAGCTTTCGGCCCTGAAAATCTCGGTCTACCTAGAGATGAAATCAGAAGAAGAGTAGATTGGGCTCTACAGGCTACTGGCATCTCTCACCTTCGGAATATGGCTCCCTATGAGCTCTCTGGTGGGCAACAGCAGAGAGCTGCCATAGCAGCGGTTCTCGCTATGAAGCCGAGGCTCATAGTATTAGATGAGCCGACTTCTTTCCTTGATCCCAAATCGGCTCAAGAGATCTTGGATGTGATCTCGCGACTCAACAGAGAGTTGAAGATAACAATATTTCTTGTGGAGCACAGACTTGACGCTGTATCGCGACATGCCGACAGGGTGATCGTCATGGACAAGGGCAAAGTCGTTCTGGATGGAAAGCCATTCAACGTGTATGGGGAAGAGGCTTGGCTGATAGGAATAGGTGTTCCTAAAGTCACTATGCTATTTCACTTGTTGCGGAAGGATGGCATCTCTTTAGACTCTCTACCTATCACGGTCGAAGACGCAACAGAAGAATTGAGGAGGAAGCTGACGTCTTGATCGAGGTTGAAAACCTATGCTTCACCTATCCTAATGGAAAAGACGTCCTATACAACGTGTGCTTGAAGGTCCAAGACGGCGAGTTCGTCGCTGTGATGGGAGAGAATGGCGCGGGAAAGACAACACTAATAAGACATTTCAACGGCCTTTTGAAGCCTACGACGGGTCGCGTTCTAGTTGACGGTATCGACGCCAAGAAGTCCAGCGTAGCATCTCTCGCAAGAATCGTGGGACTGGTTTTTCAGAATCCCGACCATCAATTGTTCTGCGAGACCGTCAAGGACGAAGTTGCTTTCTCTCTCAAAAACTTCGGGTATCCTGAAGAGATCATAGAGAGAAGAGTTCGAGGAATACTTGAGACTCTAGAATTGACATCCTATACCGATAGCTCACCGTTCATGCTGAGCGGAGGAGAGAGAAAGAGAGTAGCCCTCGCTTCGGTATTGGTTTGGAATCCAAAGCATATAGTCCTTGACGAACCTACTATCGGTCAAGATTATCAGCAAAAGGACCGGCTGAGAAATTTCATTCTACAGCTGAATACTCAAGGCAAGACTGTAATTGTGGTTACTCATGACGTTGAGTTTATCGCCGAATGCAAACCGAGAGTTGTCGTTTTGTCAGGGGGAAGAATAGTGGGAGATGGACCTGCGGTCGACATATTGACTGATGAATCATTAGTTAACAAAGCATCGCTTGTTCGACCGCAGATCGCGAAGCTCATGTCATCTCTTTCGGATATGGGATTGCCAGCGAATGTAATCGACCTGTTCACAGCAAGAACAGTCCTCGCTAGCAAGCTTGAGAGGGCTGAAACATGTCGATGAGAATATTCGATGGTTTTAAGTTCACGAAGCTGCCCACCCCAGTTCATCAAATGGACCCCAGAGCGAAATTTATTCTAGTTATGAGCATCTTCGCGGTGTGTCTTATGTTCTCAAATCTGCTGGTTCTCCTCATAGTCTTCTTCGCTCAAATACCAATAATCGGCCTAGCTAAATCGATAAGAAGATGGTCTGTCTCAATGAAGGGAGGGGCTTTGCTAGCAACCCTCATCTTCATAATGAATTTCCTGACGGGGACGACGCTGATATACTCATTAGCGATGACAGTGAAATTCCTTGCGTTGATATCCTGCTTTTCAGTCTTCTTCATGACAACCTCGCCTGATGATCTCGGTCTGGCTCTTGAGAACGTCGGCATGCCATTTACACTTGTTTTCACTTTCACAACAGCCGTCAGACTTGTTCCGACGATGGCCGTTGATGCTCAGACAGTCATAGATGCTCAGAGATCTAGAGGGCTTGAACTCGAAAAGGGAAATTTCGTCAAAAGAATTAGAAACTACATTCCCATATTAATCCCGCTGATTGTGTCTGCGATAAGGCGAAGTATCGAACTGGCGGAAGCTCTCGAGTCGAGAGCATTCGGGGCATCTGAGAAGAGAGAATCCTTAGTGACCTTAAAAATGAAACTATCTGACTATCTGACTGCCATCATGGCGCTTGCCTTTTTGACGTTATCTGTCTATGTGTACATCTACGTGAGATTGCCTTCTCTTGAAATTGCTTTCAAACTTCCCTCGATTTGGCCTTGGTCATATGCATGACAAACTTGATAAGGAGAGAGAACGCGAATGAGATTTTTAAGTAGTGACCAAAGTTGTTCCAGAGGATTCTCATCCCGATAGACGGTTCCCAACTGTCTCTAAAGGCGGCGAAGCAGGGAGTCTACATTGCGAGTAAGCTTGAATCGAGAGTCATGTTTCTTCACGTAGTTGATGTCAGAACAATTCAAACTTCGAGCTTGGCTGGCACGGACCCAGATACTCTACGGGCGAGGCTGAGAAATATCGCCGAGAGATATTTGAATGAAGCGGCTGGGCTGGCAGAGGAAGAGAACATCACGTTTGAGAATCAAATTCGAGAGGGACTGCCAGCTGAAGACATACTGAAAGAAATTGAGGAGAAGAAGATAGACCTAGTCATCATGGGTTCGAAGGGTATGAGCGGAGCTCATAGGGTCGTCATCGGGAGTACTGCTGAAGAGGTTGTGAGATGGTCGACCTGTCCTGTCTTAATTGTTAAGTAGTCTATTTTTGGATTTAGACCCAAGAACTATCTGTACAGATCTATTCAGTGAAGAAGAAGCCTCTCAGCAGAGCTTCGACATTTGTTCTCTTAGCAAGCTTCGGTGAATTATCATCAACCGCCTTTTTCACGGCTTCTTCACCAACCACTTGGGTCAATTTAACTAATGCACCAAGCATTATCATATTTGCGTAAATCCTGTTCTTGAACAGTTGCTCAGAAAGTCTGGTCGCAGGGATTCTATAGGTCTTCCAGTTGGATTTGGAGAGTTCAATCTTTACAAGGTCTTCGTCTACAAGCAATGTGCCGCCTTCTCTAAGTTTCTTAGAATGCTCGTCGAAACCTCGCTGGTTCATGGCGACCAAGATGTCGCAGTTCTCAACTTCGGGGAAGCCTATTTCTTCATCCGAGATTATGACACTGCTCCAGGATGATCCTCCCCTCGCTTGAGCGCTGTAGCCTTGAGTCTGCACAGCGCATTTTCCCTCATAGACTGTTGCGGCTGCTCCTAGAACAAGCGCTGAGAATACCACGCCTTGGCCGCCTGCCCCAGCGAAGACAACTTCAACTCTCCAATTTGTTTTCATTTCGCTGCCTTCTCCTGGACCTTGCGGATGTTCTCTAGAAGTGTCGGTTTACGTATGTCTACGAGTTCTCCAACGACGATCTTATTGATCAATTCTTCTGCTTTCATATTTCTGGCTCTGTTCAGAGCGATTGAGCTACTCCTAAACCAGCGCAGAATCTGAGTCGCTGATTCCATCCCAACTCTTCTCCCATATACTGGAGGGCACTGACTGACGGCTTCTAAGAATGAGAAGCCCTTTTTCCTCAGCGCCTTCCTCATAGCTTCCTTCAACTGAACGACATGGTAGGTCGTCCACCTGGCTACATAAGAAGCCCCCGCAGAAACCATGAGGCTTGATACATCCAGAGGATACTCGAACGTTCCATAAGGAGTCGTCGTGGTCACAACTCCGAAAGGTGTTGTAGGAGCTACTTGACCACCCGTCATTCCATAGATCATATTGTTAACCATTATGACAAAAACTTCCAAGTTTCTTCTAGCAGCATGCAGCAAGTGGTTCAAGCCAATGGCGGCGATGTCTCCGTCACCTCCAAAGACCACGACGTTCAGCTCTGGTCTGACAAGTTTGAGGCCCAATGCTACGGGAACGCTTCTCCCGTGCGCCACATGAATTGAGTCAGCTTTCATGTATGGTGATGGAATCCATGAGGAACAACCTATTCCACTGCAAAAAACGAAATTCTTCAAGTCTTTGAAACCTTCTTCTTCAGCTGCCTTCAGAAAGCAGTTGATTACAGTTCCACAGCCGCAACCTGGACAGAAGGTTGAAGGTAAGACTTCTTCTCTCAAGTGCTTTCTAGCAAAATGTTCCTCTGACCGCTGCATAGTCAATCCCCTTTCAGGATCTTGGTCAGAGCGGAAAGTATCTCTTCGGGATATATCATAGTCCCGCCGCCGACCTTGTTCAATCCCACAACATGAGCCCTACCCTCTACAGCTCTCAAAACTTCGAAGTAAACCTGCTTCAGATTCATCTCAGGAACCAGTATGCCCTTTGCTCTTTCGGAAAGTTTCTGGATTGCTTCGACTGGGAACGGCCAGATAGTCTTCATCCGAACATGTCCAACCCTCATTCCTCTCTCTTCAGCCGCCTGAATGGCGGTATGAACAGCTCTAGATGTGCAGCCGTACGATACAACACCGACTTGACAATTGTCAACGCGATATTGTTCAACATCAGAGAGTATCTGCGTGTCTTTCTGAATCTTGCCAACGATTCCTTCCGCAAGCTTTCTATGAATTTCAGGGTCAGTTGTGGCTCTTAGGCCTCTTGAATCATGTGTTGAACCAGTCACCAGAACGTTCAATCCTTTTCCCAAAGGAGGCATAGCCTTTACATAGTTGTCCGAGGTGCTGAAGAATGGCGGTGTATCCGTTTCTCTTCGTTCAATGATCTCGAGATTTCGTGGTACTATGATCCTTTCTCGCATGTGCGCTATGATCTCGTCAGCCAAGACGATTACAGGGTTCCGGTAGGCCTCTGAAAGATTGAACGCTTTCACTGTCAGGTCGAACATCTCTTGAACTGAATTTGGAGCCAACGCTATGATCTCGTGGTCGCCATGAGTTCCCCAACGAGCTTGCATAACATCTCCTTGAGCGCACTTGGTAGCTTGTCCAGTGCTTGGTCCGACGCGTTGAACACTGACAACCACACACGGTGTTTCCGTCATACAAGCCAATCCTATGTTCTCTTGCATCAGACTGAAACCGGGCCCCGAGGTTGCTGTCAGTGCCTTAGTGCCTCCCCAGCTA
>Ga0315312_1002877_pt1 | contig 11498 bp, 9 predicted proteins | sample TDP7_MG_FD_203629 | JGI IMG/M metagenome (GOLD analysis project Ga0315312, IMG submission 203629) | Freshwater sediment microbial communities from Lake Towuti, South Sulawesi, Indonesia - TDP7 | ecosystem: Environmental > Aquatic > Freshwater > Lake > Sediment | place: Indonesia: South Sulawesi... | reverse complement strand
TATGACCTGTGCGGCTCCCAGGGAGCTTCAGCGAGCCTTCGCTACCAAAGATTATGTCGGCCTGAGTTTTCTCACCAGGCATCGCTATACTCATGCAAAACTGGCCGACAGCGCCTGATTTGAAGCGGATCAATGCCATGGCAGCATCCTCCGCTGTGCATTCAACCTTTTCCGCCTTTTCCACTTCTTCCTTAGCCCTATGACGGTAGAATTTGGCCAGCTGGCCCGAGAGCGGCTCTTCAGTAGTGTATCTCACCTTCTCCCAGAGGCGCGTCTCGGCATACGCAGTGTCAGCATCTCCCATGAAGTAGAGAAGCAAGTCTGTGTCGTGGACGCCGTACTCAAGAACGTAGCCCCCTCTAAGTTTCATGTGTCTCCACGCTGCCACTTGCTGCATCATCTGGCTGCCGCTAGTGGATATCTTGAGGAGCAAGCGAGGGTCCCCTATCGCTCTAGCCTCTAGAAGAGCCTTGACCAGACGGTTCATCGGGTCTCGTCGATAGTTCTCCGAGACGGAGAGCACCTTTCCGGCCACTTTGGACGCTTCTATCATCATATGGCAAGCTCTGACGGTTAGACCCATAGGTTTCTCTACCGCCACATGTTTGCCCGCTTCAAACGCTTTCAAGGCAAGAGCATGATGGGAACTGGTGTCGGTCACCACGTTTACAGCATCGATGCTTCCTTCCTGATCAAGCATCTCATCGAAGTCGGTGTAAATGCCGGGCCTTTTGCCTAGCCCTTTCTCTGCTTCTCCAGCTACATACTCAGCTGCAGAACGGTCTAGATCGCAAAGGGCGACCAAGTCAAAGGAGTCGAAGCCGTGTTGCTTAAGGTCCATGAGACCGTATATGTGTCGGAGTCCCATGCCTCCGCATCCTATCTGGGCTAGACCGATCCTCAATCTAGATCCCCCAAATGCTATTTTCTTATGATGTAAAAGATTCCACATCTATCGAGTTTGTTCTATTATTGGATTACTGAGCGCTCTTAAGGTTTTGCAAAAATCTCTGGCGACGAGATCGCAATTCCCTACATATGACGGAAGCGAGAATGGAGATAAGATGCAGCAATCATCTGTCGGTTATGAATAATCAATCAAAGAGGGCCCTTAACCCTCTACCTACCGTTGTCAGATCATCTACAAGATCGTCGAAAGATGAGCTTGACCGTAGAGAGACGTAATACTTAGATTGAACGGGATTCCTTTGACTTTTCATCACTTGGTAATATAGAAATCGATGTGCTGGGTTAGATAACCTTCCAATGTTTCCTTAGGGGTTCCATTGCTTTATCAACATCTTCCTTCAGCTTCATCCCCGGATTTTCCGATCTCCCGTTGAGATAGGTTACCAATGATCCTTGTTCGCCGTTCCGTTCGATATCTATTGGACCAAAGCTATGCCTTTCAGAAATCTGCTTCACCGCCACCGCAAAGATTAGGTTGTCTTCGAGCTCGACTGTGGCTTTTCTTCCAAACTGGCGTGAGAGAAATCCCACAAATCTGATCCTAATCTGCAAATCGCGACCCCGAGATAGTAGAGAGGAACAAAATGAAAACCTGTTCGCCACCTTCACCTGAATTGGTCTCTATGAGAAGAATTGTGGCCTTCTCTTGCGTTGAAAGTGTCTTGGGCTTCGGTTCCTAAGGCAAAAGACTGGCTAGGATGCCAAGGTCTTTGCGGTTCAAGTGAGCATCTTAGCCACCCAGCCGATGTCTAGCTCGTCGAGCTTTGTTTCGGTTGGAACACCATTCTCGTCCCAGCCCATCATCTCGTAGTATGTGCTTCTTGCCTTTTTCAATTTCTCCGGGCTTACCGCCGTCTCAGACAACGCCCCAGAGGTTTGGGGCTGGAAGAACCTTTTCGGCAGCCAATCGTCATCTTTAGTGAAACCTTCTCTGATGTTGAACGCTCTAGCCATTGTTGTTATCCGTTCACCTGTCTTCATCAACTCCCAAGCTGTGGTGTTCCAGCCGGTGACAGCTCTCACAATCTCGGTCTTCTGGACATAATCCCAGGGGAGGAAGTCGCATATGAGAAGAGAGTTGTTTATTACGCGCCAATGAACAAAATAGATCAGCGCCCTGACTTTTCTAGGTCCAAGATCCTCGAGAGGCAGCGGCTCCAAGATTCCAAGCGCAGTTAACCTTTGCAGTGCCAAGCCCCAGCCGGTTATTCCCGTATCATGTAGGTTATGCATGTGATCCGCCCCGGTGGGTGAAATTGCATACCCAAGTCCGATGGCTCTCTTTAGACGGGGTTCATGCATAGGTAACTCCTGTCCTTTTACATGGATTGCGAACTTCTCTGAACCTCTCCCAATCTTTTCAGCAGCCCTTTTCACCCCTTCAGCCAGTTTGTCCCCTAACCCCTCTCTCCTGCCAATCATCTGGACTGTCTGAAGCATGGCCTCAGCGTTGCCGAATCTCAGATCTTTCCCTCCGGTATCCTCTTTCGTCAAGATTCCGTTCTCATAGCATTCCATTGCGAACGCCACGTTCACACCGACAGAGATCGAATCTATAGAGTATCTGTTGCAGAACTCGTTCGCTTTGGTCACGGCCATAAGGTCATTGATGCCGCAGTTAGACCCTAAGGCAGCAAGAGCCTCATATTCTGGTCCGCCGTATGCTGGGTCGACATTCCAAGGTTCACCAATCTTCACTACCTTCTTGCATCTCACCGAGCATGCGTAGCACCCTTCCATGCCAATCCTTATGGTCTCCTTTATCCTCTCGGCACCCAAACTCTCTGCGTTAGAAAACCCTCCATCTCTAAAGTTTCTGGTTGGAAGATTTCCTGATGCTGCCCCCGCGTCCATGTCAGATCCCGTGCCATAATTGTGGGCCCAGCCGACAACTTCATTCATATTCCTATTCAGCCATGTCGTCAGTTCCTTAAGTTTCTCGGGATTCTTGATCTCCAATATCCTTTTGTGGCCCCTGACCGCTATGGCCTTCAGATTCTTTGAGCCCATAACGGCGCCCATGCCGGTCCTTCCAGCCGCATCTCTAAGGTCGTTCATCACGCAAGCATAACGTACAAGCTTCTCGCCAGCGGGACCTATCTGGGAAACACGGACGAATTTGTCTCCGAGCTCTTCTCTTATTACTCTCTCGGCTTCTCCGGTCTCCCTACCCCAAAGGTGCTTTGCATCCCTCATCTCGGCTTCGCCATCGTGCACCCATAGGTAGATCGGGCTTTCTGCTTTACCCTCTATGATGATCGCATCGAAACCGGCGTGCTTCAGTTCCGCACCCCAGAGACCACCGACCTCTGACTCTCCAAAGCCTCCGGTCAAAGGCGACTTCGCCCCTATACTGTTCCTACCGTTTCCGGGAATTGGCGTCCCAGTTACCGGACCAGCTGCGAAGATCAACTTATTATCTGGACCCAGAGGATCGACTTCTGGCCCAACTTCGTTAAGGAGGTAATACGCGACGAGTCCTTCGCCGCCAATATATCTACGATAGAATATCTCATGAGGAAACTCAATCGAGATTTTTCCAGTCGAAAGATTTGCCCGAAGAATCTTGCCGATGTAGCCAAACATTGCATCCGCCGCCTCAAAACACTTCCAGAATAGTACATCGGGCAAATAAAAACATCACGTTCTCCAGGATCTGTGTCCATGTTTGTCGGTATCCTACTGCTTCTATTTCAGCTACGGGAAATTGATCACGACTAGCAAATTTTCAGATCTACAGAGAACAAACATACGAGAAGAAAGTTTTGGACAGCTGAGACCTTGCCGAGCGGTCATTCGCAAATTTTATTAAGCCACAACAGATGATTTCCAGAACGCGAGGTTTGGCGCAGTACCGACTGTGGGAAGATTTATCGCGAGCTGGTTCTGGCATGGCTTCCTATGCAAAGAAAAGCAAGGGCGGCATCTTTTGGACAATTCTCATGATGGGGTTCTTCGCAATTTTGAGCTCAACGATGTCGAAGAATCCTGTCTTGAAGCCTTTTGCATCGAGCCTCGAAACTCCTACAGGGTTCTGGATGGGTTTCGTTGCTTCGGCCTCAACTATCCCAGGGATGTTGGTTAGTCTGCCTGCCGCTTCCCTCTCAGACATTTTTGGCAGAAGAAAAATGCTACTGGTCTCCGCTGTTGTCTTTGCTTCTGCTCCTTTCCTATACCTCTTGATAGTTTCATGGTGGCAGCTCATCCTCGTTCGTTTCTATCATGGCTTTGCCACTGCAATTTTTGTTCCGGTTGCTGAGGCCTCGATAGCTGAACGAGCTCCATCTAAGCGTGGAGAATGGATATCGGTTTTCTCGTCGGTCACCGCGGTTGGAAGAGGGATTGCGCCTTTTCTTGGCGGATACATACTTTCCGTAACAAACTACAGCTATCATACGCTCTACCTTGCTGTTGCCGTAGCTGGCGCAACAGCTCTCATCACAGCCTTATTATTCTTGGTCGAAGAAGAAGGTCCAAGTATTCAAGCCGAAGTGTCAAGAGAGACTTTCCGTAGGATGCTTCATGGATGGAGAATCATTGCTAGAAACCGTAGTGCATTGATAGCAGGTTTCGTTCAGGCAAGCCAGTACTATGCTTACGGCGCTGTGGAGTACTTTCTAGTTGGCTATTTAAATGAGGTTGTTCAGTTCGACCCCTTCTTGATCGGGGTGATCATGGGAAGCCAAATAGTGATACTCATCCTTGTTAAGCCTTACATGGGCAGAGTCTCAGACAAGATTGGAAGGCGCATCCCGATAGTAGCAGGTTGCATAGTTGGTGGGCTTCCACTGATAGCGCTTCCCTTTACCGCTGATTTTTGGACTCTCCTTCTGCTTTCAGCGGTGTATGGACTTGGCTTTGCAACAGTAACGGCTTCCACACCAGCGCTAATGAGCGATCTCACTTCTAAGGAATTTTTCGGAACGGCCATGGGCTTCCTAGACACGATAATGGATGTGGGACAGACGCTTGGACCCATAATCAGCGGATTAATACTTGCAACAAGCTTACGATATGTGGGCGTCTTTTCTTCGCTTACACTTATGCTGCTATTTTCTTGCATATCTTTTGTCTTGGCCGGAACCGCCAGAGACACGTATTCTCGATGAAGATGGAGAGCAATCCCTGCTTGATGAGTTTCGTAGGGTAATCTCTTTCCTTTGCATTTTCTGAGTAGAACATTTCTATTGTCAGTCGAAGAAGTCGTCTCCTTCTGGGAGATGTTTTCTAGCGGCTCTCTCATTAAGCGTTACGCCCAGTCCAGGTTTGTCTGGGACCTCTATGAATCCGTCTTTGACGATTGGATCGGGGAGTCCCTCTACGATATCGTACCACCACTCGGGTTGTCCAACCGGATACTCAAAGGCAATATAGTTCTTTGGCAAGGTTGCTGACATCTGGATGAGTGCTGCGAGTCCTATTAGCCCATCGAATATGCCATGAGGTGCCACTAGAACCTCGTAAAGGTCCGCGAACTCGGCTACCCATTTGAGCTCTGCTATGCCGCCGATGTCGCACGGGTCAGGACCGATGATGTCAACGGCATGCTTCTCGATTAATTCTTTGAACCCCTGCCGCAGATAGACCTGTTCTCCGGTATGGATCGGCGTAGTTGTGCTCTCGCTAACGAGGCGATAGACATCAGCACTAGTGTAAGGAGTGTAGTCACCAGTAATCAAGTCCTCTAACCACATAACGTTCAGAGGCTCCAGTTCTCTTGCCAATCTTATAGCAGACGGCACCATCCAGCCGGGTCCACAATCCAGGGCTACCCCTATTTCGTCGCCTAGGACCTCCTTCATGACTTTGACGCAAGCAACGATATGTTTCAAGCCGCGTTCTGTAGTCAGTCCCCGATTCGCGTATGGGTAACCCTCTTGCACATCTCCGTAGAAAGATCCGGGAACTCGAGAAAACATGGCCCCATGGAAACCGATACCCCACTTCATTATGGTGAACCCCTCTGGCGACCTTCTTATCTCGCGGGCGTTCTCCGCGTAATCTTCAGGTGAGAATCCCTTCAGCGAGGGTCTCACACCACCATTGTAAACCCTGACTCTGTCCCGGATTTTGCCGCCCAGTAGCTTGTGGACGGGCACGCCCGCCGCCTTTCCAGCGATGTCCCAAAGTGCCATCTCGATCGCGCTTACGCTGCTTCCCCAAGGCTTGAAGCCTCCTAGTCGCCGTATTCTCAGCATGACCCGCTCCACGTTCGTAGGATCTTGTCCGAGGATATAGCGCTTATAGAATAGGACGTGTTGCTTCAGATAGTCTTTGGTGGATTCGATCTCCCCCAGACCGCTGATTCCCTCATCTGTGTCTATTCGAACCACGGGATTTCTTCCTATGACTGTACACTTCAGATCAACTATCTTCATATAGACCACATTTCTTTCTGAGCATATATTGTGGACTTTCTATATATTCAGTTCCAGTTAGGGATAGCCTTTCTACGTATCCCAACTTGAAGCTACCAAACAGAAAGTGAAGAGCAGATCAATCTGCACAGAACCAATAGGATTGAAAGAGACGAGCATTAGCCTGACAGCGGATAAGATCGAAGAAGTCTGAACAGTAAGATGGTTTGGAATATCCCGCCATATAAAAGTGTGAGACTACTTCGAAACAAAAATGGAGGTGTAAAAAAGAAGATTTTTGTGTCTTTCCGATAAGCGTTGCGCCAGAAGTCTCCGCGGATAGACCGGCTACATATCCTGAAAGGACGAGTATTACTTGGCTAGGCTTTCAACACGGGCTAGATGGCTGTGTTCCACACGTATTATCTTGTATATTTCCTGTCTGTCGGTTTTTCCTGCTGCCATCGACATGGAGTGATATAGGAGAAGAGTGTCTTTTTCCATTTCGACGGCTGCTTGGAGGGCAGACTTGAAGTCTGGAGCGGTTCGGGCCCTCTCCGCTCCTCTTCTAAGGCTGCCGACTACGCTTGAGGTCTCCAAAGCTTGTATATTGTAATCTGCCAGCATCCGTTCCTCCTGAGTGGAGTAGACCTCCTCGCCGGATAGGAGCTGTTTGTAGGCTGTTGCGTGTCCTTCCTCATCTTTGGCAAGCTGGTTGAAGAGACCAGCGTGCTCGGAGAATCTTTGACCTAGAGCGGTGTAAAACTCCTTTGCAGATTCTTCTGCGGTGATTGCCATCTCCAAGAGTACAGAACGGCTATAGCGATACTTAGACAACAAGGTCACCTTCGCTACATATCTGACTAACTCTGATTTAAAGCTAATGAATCTTGGCAGTCAAGATGAGGAAGACTTGATATGAGGACTACGGACCATCTCAACCGATATGAAAATATCCAGAAGAAATCTTTGCCCATCCCAGAATGATGGGCTGATTCACAGTGTGACGAGAGAAATACCTAATGTTCACCTGGAGCCTTTGGGTAGCCCTCCTCCTCAAACTGGATGGTCGTATGATCTATTCCAAACTCTTCTTTGAGCATGTCGATGAGAAAACGCATAAGCTCCTTCTTCTCCGCACCATGCTCAATGATGAGGTGTGCGCTCATTAGACACATCCTCGTTGGCGTAATGCACCAAATATGAAGATCGTGGACATCCTTAACTCCCCTAACCTCAAGAATTCTTTTCTCAATCTTCTCTAAGTTGATGTGCGAAGGAACGCCTTCGAGGAGCACGTTTATAGATTCTCGGATTACTCTACCAGAGCTATAGAGGATCAAGACACCGATCATCATGCCGATCAGGGAGTCTGCCTGATACCATCCGGTCAGGGTCATCACAAGCCCAGCGGATATCGCTCCAATAGAGCCTAGGATGTCGGAGACTACGTGAAGAAACGCTCCGCGAATGTTGAGGCTCTCCTCCCTTGACCTCGAGAGTATGGCCGCCGAAACTCCGTTGGCTAGAAGCCCAAGAAATGCTATCGCCAGCATATTCAAGCTCATAACTTCAGCTGGTTGCCGCAGCCGCTCGATAGCTTCGTAGAACATGAAGAGCACAATGATCCAGAGAAATATTCCCTGGAGAAAGGCGGCGAGGATCTCTGCGCGGTGGTAACCGTAGGTTCTTCTGTTGCTCTCTGGCCGCTGCGCGATCTTGGCGGCAGTCAGCGAGAAGGCAAGGGCGAAGACATCGTTCAACATGTGCCAAGCATCTATTTGAAGGGCAAGGCTGTTGGTGAGAAATCCTCCTATCAATTCGACGACGAAGAAGGCAGCGGTTATGATCAGTGAGATACCGAGGTAAAGAATGCCCTTTTCCGCTCTGTGATATTCATGCATTCCCATGCTCTCATTATTGGGCTTAGCTGAAAGATTGCTAATGAAATGATTTCGAAAAATATAACTATTATCACTTTAGAGATAACGTGAAGACACATTGCATTTCGTCTCCGTCTCGGATCGGAAAACCCCGAGACATATGGAAAGATTAGCTCTAGTCGTACGGTCTCTGTGGCACATGGTCACAAAATCCGTCTTTCCCTTTTCAGGTTCAGTATTTCTCTTCAGAGTGGAAGAGATTGAATCCACTTCAAGGTCTTCTCAACCACTTCAGCTGTGTGTTCTCTATCGGAGACCGTCGCCGTCCTCTACCACGTAGAATTCGTTTCTCTCGTTCAGGTTCCTGATGATCTCGTAGCCTTCCTTCGAAGTCTCGATGGGCACTACTGTATCGTGGTCGCCATGTATGATCAAGACTGGTGCTCCGATCCTATTCACAATGTTTAGCGGGACTGGATCATCGATTGTGGTGAAGAAGGCCTCTCTTAAGTACCAACCATTTGAGACCTTGATTGGTACATTTGATTTGATCCTATTCAGTGTCTCATTGTCCATATGCGTAACGAATCTGTCTCTTAGCGGTCCTAATGCTGGGGAGAGTAATACGGCGAATCTTATTCGTCTATCCTTAGATGCGAGGATTGCTGCTACTCTTCCTCCCATGCTGAGGCCTATAACTCCGATTTTGCTCTTGTCAACATTCGGCTGATCTTGAAGGAAGTCTATTGATCTTTCGGCGTCGCTTACCTCTCCGAGGACTGTCATGTCCTCGAATTCGCCTCCGCTGTCACCTGAACCTCTGAAATCGAAACGGAGAACTATGAACCCTGACTTGCATAGGTTTCGGGCAATCTGGACGAAGAGGCGGTGTGCCTCGGATTTGTTGCCAGTGAAGCCGTGGAACATCGTGATTGCCGGGGCTCTCTCTTCTCGGCGCAACGTGCCGGGAGTGTGGAGCATACCAACTAGCTGCTGTCCACAGTTTTGAAAGGTCACAGGCTTCTCCATAGCGATGCTTTCCTTCCATTCGCAGAATGAGGAATTATACAAGAGGCCTATTACTTTTGCTTTTCGGATACTCGCTGTATGAAGGCAAGAATATCCAGGATACCTCGCCTGAACTTGGATTAATACTTGGTCGCTAGGTTAGCTGCTTTTTCAAGTCTTCATTTCCAAATGCGTTCCTGAACCGTTCTACAACGTGCCAAGGTCTCTGGTTTTCCTACTATTCAGCCGGAGCTTCAAGTGCATGTTAGCCGGTCTATGTGGTCGGACATCTTTGGTTCGCCATAACCCTTGCAAACCGACTTCCAGTAGCAACCCACCGAAGCGCAGATCTTTGGGCAAGGATGCTCTCGTGTCGTCATATGTGTCTTGGAGGCGAAGCTATGTCCTTCTTCCTTTCATGTCTGTCTTTCAGCTAGGAGTTTTTCGATACTTTCAAGCCTCTTCTCGATTTCAACAAGCTTGTCCAAGATCTGCTTCAGTATCTTGTCCCTATTCTCCTCCCTAACAGGGAATGGGACTCCGGGAGTCGGCGTGGGCCACGGTCTCTCTAATGGCTTTCTAGGTTGCAACGGTCCTGACGGTCTAGGTAATCTCTCACTCGCTCCACGGTCTTTGCTCATTTCAAACTCTTTTCCCAATATGGAGATCATTGCTCTCCACCCCTTATAAACTGGTTGAAAGATTAAATTCACTCCGTAAGGAACTTTATACGAGGCGAGGTGTATGATTTCCCTTGATATGCTTCATTCTATCTATGCCCTGATCTTTTTTGTGTATAGACAAGGGGAGTCGCATTTGACCGAGTTGGGACCGCATCTCGTAGCGGTTCGAATCTGGCGACCACTCGAGGCTGTGGCGATTCGTAAGGTTGTGGTCAGAAAGGTCTATGCCAAAGCTACACTAAAGAAACATGATAATGGGAATGTTCAGATTCTTCCGGAGATCATGCGTCAGACTTGGTTATTACCGAGCCACACTTGAGACCTCTTTGCAAAGGAGTCTCATGAGAGATTCATCCTAAGTCCTTCTTGACAAATGCTCACCAAAATGTTAATAATCATTCCGAAAAAGATAAGACAGCATGAATCTAAGAAATCAATGGTGGTGAGGCTCTGGGTAGACTGGATGGAAAGACCGTAGCAATAATCGCTGCATACGAGTTTGAAGACATAGAGCTGCTGTATCCCCTTCTACGGCTCAGTGAGGAAGGCGCCAAGATAATCCTAGTCCCGGTGAAGAGCGGCTTGCATCCAAGGCCCGTTGCGGAGAAACCAGTCTCAGGACGATATGGAACTCCCATACCTGTACAGGTTATGGAAGAAGGGAAAAGATATGTATGCTCCGAACTTGGTCAGCTGGACGCTGGCAAGATTGATTGCCTAATGATCCCTGGAGGCTTCTCTCCTGATGCTTTGAGACTTGAAGAGAATGTTCTGAACCTAGTTAGGAAGATGAATAACCTGAACAAGCTTATTTCCGCGATATGTCATGGACCTCAAGTGCTAATCTCAGCCGGTCTTGTTAGAGGGAGGAGGATGACATCCTATGCGGCTGTCAGGGAAGACTTAGTGAATGCCGGGGCAAAGTTTGTGGATGAACCGGCGGTGAGAGACGGCAATATCATAACCGCCAGGGTTCCAGACGACCTTCCAGAATTCTGCCAAGAGATAATCAAGGCGCTGAGCGAAATCTAGAAGGGTCAAGCCCCATGGTGGTTCTTTCGTCATCTCCTCAACGACCTCTTCTGTCGACGCCTTTTACCCCTGTTGAATCTGACTCCATCAAACTTGTGTCTTTGTTTTTGGCTCGATACCCGTTGCATCCTCCACTGCGTGCTTCCTTGCATGATTCGGAGTCACGTAGAGGGTTACGGAAATGCTAAATCTGGAAGTTTGTAATACTGATGATTGGTGTGTCAAATGGAAGATGTGGAAAAAGAGTCTGATGATCTCTACCTAGTCAAACAGCCTATGAGGCCGGGATGGTACTGCGGCGTATCTGTTGTCCTCGGAACCAGCAAGATCGGACTAGTAGATACTGGCTTTGAGAACACTCCGGCAGATCATATATTTCCATTAATTCGAAGGCTGGGTCGAAGACCTGAAGAGATAAACTTCGTAATCAACACTCACCGTGATGGAGACCACGTTCTTGGAAACAAGGTAGTGAAAGAGAGAACGGGGGCAAAGATTGCTGTACATGAACTTGAAGCCGAAGAAGTTCAAACAGCCGATGTCGAGCTGAAAGATGGAGACACGGT
>Ga0315312_1002876_pt1 | contig 11500 bp, 10 predicted proteins | sample TDP7_MG_FD_203629 | JGI IMG/M metagenome (GOLD analysis project Ga0315312, IMG submission 203629) | Freshwater sediment microbial communities from Lake Towuti, South Sulawesi, Indonesia - TDP7 | ecosystem: Environmental > Aquatic > Freshwater > Lake > Sediment | place: Indonesia: South Sulawesi... | reverse complement strand
TAGTCAACATGCGTATTGTTGCTTAGGAACTTCATAATGCTCGGAAGAAGCCAACTTCGCAGACAGGTGAGTGTAGTCATCTTCGGGTTGGCAACTTCTATCACTCTACCGGGGTTAAGATTCATCTTATTGAATAGGTGGTCGACGTTGGTCATACTGTAGGTCAGTACTTCTTGGAAACCCAGTCCAATCATGATCTCTCGAAGAATATCGCAGAATTTCTCCCTCGAGGTTATTGCTCCAATCGTCGGCATTTGGGGCCATCTTGATTCGATATTGTTTAAGCCGTACGCTATAGCTATGTCCTCAACAATATCGACTGTATGCATTATGTCCATCCTGTAGCACGGAACCTGAACTGTCACTGTCTCCTCATTCTGTTTAATCGCGTCATAACGTGCTTTCTCGAGAAGCTGCACTATCTCGCTATTCGACAGGCCGAGCCCAAGAATCTTCTCAACATAGTAAACGTCAAGCTTCATAGATTGTGATCTAAGCTCAGGGGTTTCCACATCCATTGCCTTAGGGGAACTATAGTGAATTACTGAAGAGAGGATTTCTCCTCCTCTGTCTGCAAGTGAGACAGCTATCGTGATCAATGTGTTCAATACCGTCTCATGAACTGTCCCTGTAACCTCGATCAAGACATTCTTCGTTTCTTCAGTAATCCTCCCAAGATCATTTGAGTTTATAATCGGTGGAAACGATAGAACATCGTCCTTCTCATCCAGTATTATAGGCCATACTTTGTATCTATTCACGATGTAGCCATACTCTAAACCTTTCGGATGCCTCTTGAGGATCTCTCTCAAAGTCATCTTCTCCGCAAATCCCAAGGGTATGAAGCTTATCTCTGAAGGCTTCGAAACCTTATAGCGCAGTGGCGGCTTGATCAGGTCAAAGTCATATAAACCTATGGATGTCCTTCTTCTCCGCCTGCCGTAAGTTTGATCCAGCTTGTCCTGGAGATGCATCATTCCACGTATGACAACATCCGTCAAACCTACATTTCTGACGACCGCACAAGCTATGTACGGTCGGATGTTCTGAAGTGCTGGATCTACGGAAACATCGACCCCTGAAGAGCCCGCGACACCATAATTTTTCATTCCCTTCTCGAGATCAAGAAAACCTCTTAGAGCTCGCGCGATTCCTTCGGCGCTCCACAAGTCTGGGTGATTGCTATCTTTGATCTCTATGCTGAGTTCTCCCTCGGATAAGTTTTCAACTTCTCCTTTAACATATGAGAGAATCTCGTTCAGCTCGTATGTGTTGGTGGGAAGCTGAATTCCAAGAAGAGTCTGAAGATCCATGAAATTAGTTTCTACTGTGGGCAATTCACAACAACTCTTGCTTTCTAATCCACTCCAGATCCTCTGTGAATAGGTAACGAATATCGTCGATGCCAGTCTTCATCATAAACAATCGATCCACGCCTAAGCCCCAAGCTATGACCGGCACAGAAATCCCTAAGGGCTCTGTCAGCTCAGGCCTAAAGATTCCTGAACCTCCAAACTCTAACCAACCATATCCTTCCTTGTAAGCGAGTAGCTCTACACTTGGCTCAGTAAATGGGAAGTAGTCCGGCCTGAATTTGACTCTATCCGCGCCAGCTATCTCGATAGCAAATCTCTTCAGCACGCCAAGCAAGTCACGTAGATTAAGTTCAGGGCTTACAACGATGCCCTCCACTTGGTTGAACTCCGTGAGATGGGTTCTGTCTGTGACCTCCGGCCGGTAACATCTAACTATTGAGAAATACTTTCCCGGTATTTCTAGTCTCGGGCTCACCAATGTTCGGGAGCTGAGGGCTGTTCCGTGGCTTCTTAGAACTAGCCTTGCCGCTTCGTCGAGAGAGAACTTGGAGCGCCATCCCTTCGAGCCTGTCTTCCAACCGTTCTCGTGAGCTTCTTTCACATTTTCCAAGAAATGCTCATAAGCGCCCAAATCTCCATGAGTTGGCGACTTCACGAAATATATGTCAAATATCTCTCGCGCAGGGTGATCTTGAGGCATAAAGAGGCTGTCGCAATTAAAGAACATGAGCTCGACTATCGGACCTGTCATCTCCTTGAAACCGAGTTCGACGAGTCTTCTCTTCAACTCATCCAGAAAACTGTTGTAAGGCTGTTTCTTACCCGGCCAAACCTTCGCAACAGGCGCTCTAATATTGTATCTTCTGAATTTGACTTCGCGCCACCGCCCACTGGTTATAAGTTCTGGGGTCAGTTCACTGATCTCTTCACGAGCCTTCACGCCTTTCTCTGCAGCACTCCATCCTTTCCGCGTCAGCCCAAGTTCTCTACCGGTTCTCTCTTTGACTTCTATCAAACCCCTAGCCCTAACAATAGGAAGAGAAAGACGCATCGGTCGACTCAAATCATCTGCAGATACTTCGCCCTTTTCAAGAATAACCCTAAGCAGTTTTTCGTCGTCGGTTTCTTCTACTTCCTTGACAACCTCCAAGAATAGTTTTCCGCCGGTCTTGTAGATTCTTGCCCAACCTTTTCTTCTTACCCAGCCTATGACTATAGGCAACATCTCTCTTTTCAGATCAGCCTTTTCCGCAGCCTGTTGAATGGAAGCCTTTCCTTGAAGAGCCGATACCGCCTCGATAAGTCTCCTCTCAGGAAGCCCCTTCTCCGCGTATAGTTTTCCCTCTTCTCTCAGTCTAACTATACTCGTTTTTTTCTCGCGAAGTACAACTAGGTTCTTCTCATGAAGTGTCAATGCTGCTCTCATGACCGCAGCGTCCTTTAGACCCGTGCTACTGACGATGGCTTGAAGTTCTCCAGTTCCCCTCATAGTCTTCAACGCAAGCAGGGTTAGGACTTCATTCTCCCGCAGTTCCACCTACAATTCCACACTCCAAAGAGAGCAGTTTGTCTGAGCATTAGCGCCCAAAGCTTATATTTATTTTCAAGACGAGCTTAATGTATGTTCACAATCTGGCTTCAACAGAGACTCAAGACTTATAGATCGGAGCGATGAACCGATGGAACCTTCAGAGATGGTTGTGACTCCATGGGAAGTCTCCGGTGAGATAGACTACGATAAACTGATAGAACAGTTCGGCACTGAACGAATAACGGAGAGCTTACTTAAAAGAATAGAATCGCTTACTGGCGAGCTCCATCCTCAACTGCGAAGGAAAGTTTTCTTCTCACACAGAGACTTGGATTGGATTCTGGATCGATACGAGAAAGGCGAGAGATTCGTTCTATACACAGGGAGAGGGCCATCTGGGGATGTACATTTGGGTCACATAGTTCCTTGGATCTTCACAAAGTACCTCCAAGACGCGTTCAACGCCAAATTGTATTTTCAGTTGACTGATGACGAGAAATTCTTGATCAACCCTGAGATGACATCAGAGAAGGCATTGAACTTGGCTTACGACAATGCTCTCGACATAATCGCGGTAGGCTTCGATGTGAAGAAAACAAGATTCATCTCGGACATGAAGTACGCCAAGGTAATGTATAATCTTGCAATAGAAGTAGCGAAACATGTTACTTACTCAACGGCGAGAGCCGTTTTCGGCTTCAAAGATAGCTCCAATATAGGCATAATATTCTTTCCCGCAATGCAAGCCGTTCCATGCTTCCTAGAATCGGTCAATGAGAACAAGAATGTTCCATGCCTAATCCCAGCAGCGATTGATCAAGACCCATACTGGAGAATTTCCCGCGATATAGCTCCGAAGCTTGGATTCTATAAGCCGGCTCAAATACACTCACGCTTTCTTCCAGGACTAGGTAAGGGCGGTAAGATGTCATCATCGCTTCCTGAGACGTGCATCTTCACGACAGACGAACCCAAATTGGCCAAGAAGAAGATTATGGACGCCTTCACAGGAGGAAGAGCGACAGAAGAGGAACAGAGAAAATTCGGCGGAAACCCTGCTGTTTGCAGCGTCTACCAGTATGAAGCATTTCTCTTTGAACCGGATGATGAAGAACTTAGAAACCTTGAAAGCAGATGTAGGAGAGGAGAGATACTGTGCGGCGATTGCAAACAGATACTAGCTGAAAGAGTTGAAAAGTTTCTTATCCAGCATCAAGAGAGAAGAGAAAAAGCAAAAGACATTGTCAACGATCTCTTTCTTGAGTGAAAGAACTGTCGCCGAAGCTTTTATCCGATGGCTCATCAACCTTCTTATCGTGCGGGGAATATGGAGAAGCCGGTGAGCACAGATTTCAAGATCCCGTATCGATCGCTTGCATCTTACATTGGAAGGGCAGTACGCGTATTCGTCAAAAACCACCCATTGATCAGTTATCCTCCTGTCTATGAAGGCCTTTTGTCTGCAGTCTTCGAAGAACCTCCTGCTATGCTGCTTGAAGAAGCAAACCTTCTTGTTCTCAATTACATACCTGTCCGAAACTTCTATAGAGTCGTAGGTAAGACTAAGGTAGGATCGGTCTTCATCAAGATTGAAGATTTACAGTACTTCGAGATTCTTGAGAGCGGTGTGACTGAGCCCGTTGTGACTCCGCCATCTAGCCAAAAAGCTGTGGAGACGCCAAAAGAGAGTAAGTGAACACCAGCAGTCCAAGTTGGGTTTGCTCAAGGAAAGAAGAAAGTTTAACTGTAGGGCAACGCATTTTATGGGAGAATCATCATACTTTACGATCAAGACGTATGGTGAAGGTAATGTATAGGAGGATTATCACATATGACATCGGAACCTCAGTACACGTCTACTACGAAATATATTATAAAAGCGAAATTCGAAGTCGAGGGTGTTGTTGAAAAACCAGATGTAATTGGAGCAATCTTCGGACAAACTGAAGGACTTTTCGGCCCCGACTTAGACTTGAGGGAGCTTCAGAAGAGCGGGAGAGTAGGACGAATAGAAATAGACTTAGAATCGAAGCATGACAAAACTACAGGAACTATAATAATTCCCTCTAGCCTCGACAAAGTATCGACCGCTCTTATAGCAGCTGCGATAGAAAGCGTCGACAGAATAGGCCCTTGCGATTCCAAGATATTATTGGAAAAAGTTGAGGATGTTCGCGAAGAGAAACGTAAGGCGATAATGGACAAGGCAAAAGAAATCTTGAGAAAATGGGTTATCGAAGTAACTCCAAGCACAGAGGAGATTCTGAAAGAAGTCTCCGAGGCCATAAGATCCGCTGAAGTGGTAGGTTATGGCCCGGAAGAGCTTCCCGCCGGCCCTGAAATAGAAGGGACAGGGTCGATAATAATCGTGGAAGGCAGAGCAGACGTAATCAACTTGCTGAAATGCGGAATAAAGAACACAATAGGCCTTGAAGGAACGAAAGTTCCACAATCAATAATTCAACTGTGCAAGAATAAGGAGGTAACTGCGTTTCTCGATGGAGACAGAGCCGGAGACTTAATTCTGAAAGAATTGATGCAGGTTGCTGAGATAGATTACGTAGCTAGGGCTCCACAGGGGAAAGAAGTTGAAGACTTAACTCCGAAAGAGTTGCTAAAAGCCCTCAGAGAGAAAGCCCCTATCGAACGCATAGGCGCTGAAAGGATGCCCCCGCCAAGACCTTCTGTTCCAGACGAAGTTGTGGCTACAGCACGTCAACTCAGGGGAACGCTCGAAGCAGTAATCTTCCATGAATCTGGAAAACCGATCGTTAGAATTCCGGTCAGTGAATTGGCCGAGAAGATTTCTCAAATCGAAGGCGCGAACACGTTGCTGTTCGATGGTGTTGTAACACAGAGATTGATAGACCTCGCAGAGAATCGAAACATAAAACTCGTTATAGGTGACAGAGTATCTGAAATAGCCAAACGCCCGATGAACCTGAAAATAATGACCATGAATGAACTGTTAGGGCAGTAACACGGATCAGGTCACTGAACTCTACTTCAAGTAATCAGCAAGGGAACCGGGTCTCTCCTTCTCTAGGAGCTGCTCTTCACGAACACCGAATACTTCTAGTATCCTCAAAGCCGCCGGAATTATCTGATTGGACAGGTAGTACTCCAAGTCCAATTCTTCGGCGGAAGCCATTGATTGGGGCTTTGCCTTCTCAAAGAGCTTCCCCGGTCCTTTGGTGATGACGTATCCAACTTTGTCCCCGAGAGTCAGCTCCCAACCTTCTTTCAAGAGTTTCTTGGCAACTTCCACATGAGGCGCTCTAACTTCATATTCTTCAACGGGTTTCATCAGCGTCTTCCAGATTATGAAATCTCTCAGCTCGAACCTCCCCTCTCTCAGATCGCGTATGTAGTGCCTTACGAACTCAATAGCTCTCTTCGGAGACTTCTCCTTCAAGACGAGTTCCAGAACCTTTTCTTGAACGTTTTTCGCTACGTTGGCCCAATCGCCTCTTACAACCTCCATCCCCACGATATCGAGTGTACCGTCAGGCAGTAGACCAGCATACCTCTTCTTCGCTTCCGTAAACAGTATTCTCTCGTAGATCTTGTCGGGTCTTATCTCCATATTCAATTTGTCTTTAACCCATTTGAGCAGAAGCCTGATCTTGTTGGCATCATACTTTACGAATATGGCGTCGGTGTCACTGTAGATTACTTCCAGTCCTATTCTTTCGGCAGTTTTAATGACCTCTTGAATAGTAGCTCTTCCGAATGCGGCTGCTGATTCAGCGACTTCTCTAACGTACCAGCGTGCTCCAACCCAACCTGCATAACCATAGGTTGCGTTGGTTATCACTTTAACCGCTTTTTCCCTCTCTTTGAGGATTCGATACTCTATAGTCTTCGGATCGAGTGTTCTGAGTTGTTTTCTTATTTGTGCTCTCACATCGATCAGGCTGGATAGAACTGTTTTGTAGAACCCGGGAGGGTCTTTGCGGAATCTGTGGTTGACTTCCGGAACAACTGTGATGTCGTTCGGAGGCGATTCATCGGGTCTAATGAATGTGTCTGGTGATAGATTGTGCAGTATCATGAGATTCGGATACATTGCAGTAAAGTCCAATACCGCGATCTTATCGTGAATTCCCCGCTTTGGAGGCAGCACTATCGCTCCTCTATATGGCGAGTAGAACTGTTCCACTCTCCTAGGGATCAGTTCCCCAAGCTTGTAAGCTTGCTTGATCAAGTACCAGTCTACCCTAAAGCCTACTGCCGCTGCTGCGACATGATCGAGAGGCAGCCCTGTCAGACTCGCTAGTTGCATGGCGAAGTCAAGCATCCTTGAAGCAATTCCAAGAATTGACCTTGAAGTCTCAATCGAAAACTTGAGCAGCATACGCTGTTTCTTGCTGTCAGCCCAGTAAGTCGATAGGTCCATCTCATCTATCAAAGTTCTTTCCGCCCTCTTTGCTACCCCAAGAAAATCCGCCAGATTCTCTAACGACTTGATTTTGACCTCAGGGATATCCTCAGCAAGATCAAGCAAGTCAACGTTTGCCCGTCCCGCAACTGATACGTGGCCGTAAAGGCTTGTATGGGGCTCTGATTTCACTCTGTCTACTGTGAGCTTTGTCCTTATGAGCTTGGCACGCCCTAACAGATAGGGCCAATCAGACTTATTGTTGCCATATCCGACAATAACATCCGGATTATACTGTTTTACATACTTGACAAAATTCGAAATGATCTTCCCGTCATCTGAGTCTTCGGCAACAAACTGCTTCTCTTTCCCGTCGCTTGTACAAGCCGAAATAATGACTATAGGATCCCTGCTGGGTTTAGGTGCGCCCCTTTGACTGAAGCAGACGATCGAGAAGGCTAGCATCCTTAAGGAGGGGTTACCAACCCTATAGACAGATGTCGGAGGCTTCACCGCTTCGAAGACTCCGTCAACCTGAGCGCCAGTCTGTTCAAGAGTCTCTCTGACCTCGACTCGATGCCAGCCACACGGGACAAGATCGTTGTCAACGGTATATCTGAAAGAAGGCCTAAGATCGTCCTCAACGTGATCTTTAACTCCTTCGATTTTTGCCATAGACTCAGCGTATTTCGTTATCATCTCAGGATCTCTGCAAATTATTCTAATCGCTTTCACTTTCTTCCCGAAGAACTTCTTCTCGACAGCCTCTATTCTCTCAACATCGGGATACCGAGATTTCTCGGTAGCTATCTGATCGGCTATGCGATTTATCGGGGTCTCATTTGCAACTAGTAGATAGAAGTAGGGACGAAAACCCTTATCGCGAACGAGCACTCTCTTTCCTTTCGAATCGATGCCCCATAATCGTATCTCAGGCTGCGCATCAACCATTTCGTGATTTATATCGAGGAGCCAGAAGTCGGTTTTCATTGGCTTCACCGGGTGGGATCAATAAGAACGTAGATAGAAGTCGCTATTTTGTTTGATGGTCATCTACAGCATCATAGAAAATACGACGGCGTCCTCACCATTCTCATAGTACGGTTGTATTAGTCCTATTCTCTCGAAGCCAAGAATCTCGTAGAACCTAATCGCAGAAGTATTGCTCTTTCTAACTTCAAGTGAAACCGTTCTGACTTGCCGAAGCTTCAACGATTTGATTAATTCAGACATAAGGGCATGTCCGATTCCTCTCCTTCTATAGTCTTTGAGCACGGCAATCGAAGCAACATGGGCGTCTTCCCCGTCCACTAAAGCTGAAACATAACCAACAACTCTGTTCTTTTCAATGGCTACAAGGAAGCTGTCGGAGCCAGATTCAGCTAGCGAACGAAGATACGACTCCGGAAAAGGTGAAGTGAAGCATAGCCTCTCTATTTCGAATACTTGAGGAAGAAGATGGCTCTCAATCTTCGATATTCGGAATTGTTTCTCCATAGATCGCATTCACGTCTGATTTGATCGAACTCCCGTATAAGTAGATCGACGATTCAAAATTGTCTAGTACTGAAGATCCGCATTGAAGAAAGCCTAAATAAGTACCCAAAACCTCATAGCGTAGAAGTATCGAATCACGCTGGAGGAAGAATAGTGTCTGAGAAGAAGGTTGATCGGTGGGGTATCGCAAACATATACTCTTCATTCAACAACACGATAGTCCATATAACTGATCTAAGCGGCGCAGAAACGATTGCGAGAAGCTCAGGCGGACAACATGTCAAGGCAGATAGACTTCAAGGTTCACCATACGCAGCGATGCAGTCAGCCTCAGCGGCTGCACGTTCAGCGAGGGATCGTGGGATAACTTCGCTCCATATAAGAGTTAGAGCGCCTGGAGGACACGGCGCGAGAACTCCTGGACCCGGTGCCCAAGCGGCAATAAGGATGCTCGCTAGGGCAGGCTTCCGGATTGGAAGAATTGAGGATGTTACACCCATACCTCATGATGGAACACGTAGACCGGGCGGAAGACGCGGAAGAAGAGTCTAGTTGAAACTTCGTACTTAGGAGGAAATGGTAATGAGCGGAGAAAAAGAACCTCTTCGGAAGATCGAGAGTGAGATGAGAATCTCCGAGAGAATTATGAGTCTAATTCCGGGTTTCAGAGGCTACAAGCAGAAGGAACTTCGCAGAGAGTCTGACAGGCTTGTGAGAAATCGAGTCTATGAGAAGCTTCAGGAAGCCGCGCAGGACTTGAGGGAAGTCTACCGCGAATTGGTTGAAAGAGGGTTCGTTGGAATGTGGGAGGGTGTGGATAGGCTTGCTGCTAAGTTTGATCGAATTTCTGAGAAGATCAATCATGCATCCTACGGTTACAGCGGCTTCTTCGATGCCATTAAGGTTGATGAGGAGAAGCTTGATCAACTGATTCGATTCGACTTAGGCCTTATAAGCGAGGCGGATGCCTTAGCCTCAACGATCTCTCAGGTCAAGAGAGACGCTTCAAGCGATAGCGCGGAAACGTTGAAGACTGAAATTCAAAACATTCTATCTTCTGCTAATGAATTCGAGAAACATTTTAGTCAGAGAAAGACTGCAATACTGGAGAGCCTGGAGGGATCATAGTATGCCCCAGATTATTGAGTGGCCCAGTCCAAGTGGAGAAGACGTCGTCTGGACGTACCCATCTGAAGATATTACATGGGGAGCCCAACTGATAGTTCATGAGATGGAGAACGCCGTCTTCTTCAGAGACGGAAAGGTCTACGATGTTTTCGGTCCAGGAAGACACATGTTAACCACTTTGAATCTGCCAATGTTAACCAGCGTTCTATCTAAATTGGCTGGGTTTCCCAGTACACCCTTTAAGGCTACTGTAATATTTGTTTCATCGAAGGAGTTCAACGGGAAGTATGGAGCTAGAGCCCAGACAACTGAGTTGGCTCCACTCCTCGTCCACGGAGGGTACTGGTTCAAGATCAAGGATCCGGAGCTGTTCATCACCGAAGTCGCGGGAAGGCAAGACGTCTACACTACGAGCGGTGTGAATGATTTCATCAGAGGATTCATCAATGAGAGGATTATCGACGAGTTGTCCAAGTACGCACTCGTATCCGTATTCACTCAGCTAGATGAAACTTCAATCGCGGTCAAGACGCATATCTCAGAGGCTCTCGAACGCTTCGGGATAGAACTGGTCGATTTGAGGTTTGAGGGAATCGACACAACGCCCGACTACAGAGAGCGACTCTTCTGGCTAAGATCCGGAACGATGGTGCCTGCAACAGAGGTCTTGAGAATGGAGACAGTGAAGACAGCTGCCAAGGAATTGGGCAAATCCCCTGGAGGCGCCTTGGGAGCTGGCATGATGCTTATTCCACCAATGTTTCAGACTGGAACTGCGCCTATGGCAGCTATGATAGTATGCCCAAAATGCCAAGCGACCACGTTGGCGACATCGAAGTTCTGTCCGAACTGTGGAGCAGAGATAGCCAAACCACCGCCAGGACCAGAAGTGAGAACCTGCGAGAACTGCAAACAGGTGGTACCTCCAACCGCCAAGTTCTGTCCCAACTGCGGTAGCAAGATCTAGCCACAAAATAGAGTCGCGCCATCGAAACTACAGGAATCGCTATGAAGGCTGTGAAGGTTCTCGGTTACGCTGCATCGGCTATTCTAATATTCCTCGGGATAATCTTTGCCTTAGCCTCAGCCTACGCCTTATCACGCTTGGCCGTTGCTCTCGTCCTCTTCCTAGCCGCGTTCGGCATAATCTATTACATTCAAAGGAGCACCCCGAAGGAGATTGTTCAAAGGTATGAGGTTGAGCTTCCAGGCAAGGTTGAAACTCGCACAGTCAAATGTCCCAACTGTGGAGCCTCACTCGATCTTGCGAAGATACAGGTCACTCAAGGGATGCCCTCTATCAAATGCCCCTATTGCGGGCATACCTCTGAAGTCACAGAGGAACCCAAATGGTAGCTAAGAGAGCCTCCGCCTTCCTCCCATTCATACTAATCTTCATTGTCCTAATCTCTGCAAGCATAGTCCAAGTTAGCGCTGCCACCATACAATATCATGTTGACCACGAGTGGGTTAAGATATGGATCAACAAAGACGGCACGATCGATCTCCAATACGATCTTGAAATGACATGCGACCAAGGAACGATTAGATACGTCGATGTCGGGCAGCCAACCCAAGACTTCACTGTAGGCGAAGCAGAGGACAGCCAAGGAAAAGCGCTCAAGACTGAGGTGACCTCAGATCAAA
>Ga0315312_1002875_pt1 | contig 11502 bp, 10 predicted proteins | sample TDP7_MG_FD_203629 | JGI IMG/M metagenome (GOLD analysis project Ga0315312, IMG submission 203629) | Freshwater sediment microbial communities from Lake Towuti, South Sulawesi, Indonesia - TDP7 | ecosystem: Environmental > Aquatic > Freshwater > Lake > Sediment | place: Indonesia: South Sulawesi... | reverse complement strand
AGGGATAGCAGGGTAGATCGTACCCCCTTTGCAGGAGTTCTTCCTTGGTTATGTAATCAGGGCCGAGCCAATCTAACATAAGTGCCGGTAACTTGGCAACTGCAGGGTCCATCTTCGGGTGAATCTGCTTGATAATCTGCCACGGCGATTTGTTATCTTTGTGGCTATTCTCTCGAACCAGATTGTAGCAGACCTGATAGCTTGAGACTCGCTGATGAAAGTCCTTTATGCCCTCAAAGTTCTCCAGGTCGTAAAATTCGTCCTCTATCGTTCCGTGTACCGTCTCGACATCGCTATTATAGCTCCAGGCCCTGATGGGAATCCGTTTATGTTGGGCGCCGAAGCCGCCAACAGTCGCCTCGAAGCCGTCACGAGTCCTATCCTGTCTGAAACAGCCGATGAATTCGCTGCCATTGTCGGTCTGAAACTTGACCTTCTTCAGATCGATACCGCAGTTCCGCAGGTGCTCGCAAAGCAGACGTACGAATAAACAGGCGCTTACGGCGGTGCGTTCATTGCTAAAAGCCAAGAACATCAACCCGCTTCTTATCTCTCTGGCGGTGAACTGATACTTGGGCAGTCCCAATGTCTTCATCTGCGGCCAATAGTGCGGCATGTCCTTCAATTCCTTTACATCCACCGTAAACTGGCCAAAAAGCTTCCAGTGCTTCTTTATCTTGGCAAGGTCCTTCTTGCGTTTGTGCTTCTTGCGTTTTTTCCTGACCAGATCGTGCTCACGTAGGATTCTGCCTATAGCAGCATGGCTGCAGGGTAAATTGTGCTCACGTTTGAGCCGTGCCGAACCCATAAAAGGAAACTGCTCTCTAAGCTCAACGATCTTTCGCTCCAGAGCTGCTGAGGTCTTATGAGGACAATGCAGCGGAATTCTTGGCAGCTCATTCAGGCCGGCCAGGCGTTCCTGGCGGTAACGGGTGAGCCATTTTCGCACGGTCTTTGCAGTGGTTGCAAAGACCCTCGCTGTGGGCTTTACGCCGTACGTGAGGGCGTGTTTTACCATTCTTAGCCTTAGATCGTACTTGTCAGCTTTGTTTGGCATCCTTATAATCTGCTGGAAGTAGTTTAGAGGTTTCATCCTTGGGTCCTCCAAAAAACCTTGAGTGTTTTCAGGAGGACCTATTTTTTCAAGAGGATTTTTTGCGTTTTGGCAGGGGCTTTCCCCCCAGCCCCTGCCATACCTTGTTCAGTTGTTTCCAGCCTCTATCCGTCATACACCTTATTCTGACCAGGGGGATACGATGTTCCCTTCCCATCCCACGGATTTTTGCCAGCCCTATTGACTTGCCAGATGTGCCATGCTATGATTTCTGCTGTAAGCGAAGCAAATGTGGATGTTATGCGGATCAACATAAACAATGTTGGCCAGATACGACGGCGAAATAATCCTGGCCGACAAGAGGTATGGCAAGGTCTGTGACTTGACGAGAAACCCAGAAAGGACGCTGCTGAGCAAGGGTCGTAGAGTAACATAAGTATGGTGTCTCCAAAATTCTTGAAGATATTTCAGATATAGGTTATTTGGTATGCATAACGGACCCAGACAAGTGTGGAAGGATTTCCTGGATCCTTCCAGATTTAAACAGCTCAAGGATCTCCTGGATCCTTCCGGATTTAAAGAGCCCATGGTATCTCAGGATGACCTTGAAGATGTTGTTTCTTTGATGATAGATAATAAGATTGACCCAAGTAAATTTGCTGGCAACCTTCGCGCTTTACTCTCAGGCGGAACTGGTATCTTATCATTTGAAGATGCTTTTTTTCCTGAAAAAACTTGGCGGCCATCACCTACGCAGAGCATGACTCGCGAGTTCATTTTTGGTAGGCCTACCGGAACGCCTCTGTGGATGCTTGCCGCATTTCCAGATGTTGTAAATTGGCTGAATGACAAAATGATTGACTTTCACAGAACGAGCAATGACGAATGTGATGAAGATGCAAAATTTCTCTTGTTGTTCGGGATCGAGCTAAAGAGCGCTGGTGACCTCGATGAGAGTGCATTTGAGAATAAAGAAGGTCAAATGCAAGCTAAGTATTTTCGCAATCTTATAGATAATTTTGCGAAAGATACTGGAAAAACATTCGAGACATCAGTAGAAGATGGTTCACCCAACGATATTTACTTGGGTTTCGAACTGTTCAAGTCACTCGGTGAAGAGAACCTTTTCACTCTGATTGCCAGTACTACTACGAAGTATTATTTAGAACTCAAAAGGAACTTTGCCAAGTATTTTCCAGACGAAACTTCTCTTATCGCAGCAGCAGGAATTATCGATGCAAACCACTACATATTTAAGACCCAGCAAATCAAACCAGAAGAGATCATCGATTTGGCTCGTGAGACTCGAGAAAACAAAAACAGATTCATCGACTTTATGATGTGCTTTGAGCCTCTCATTATGTCGGCAGAGGGCCCTGAGTTCCCCGTTGAAATGGTTAAAGAAAGCTGTGAAAGCGAGTCTGAAGCAATAGAACGTGCAATTCTGAAGACATTGACTTCTTACACGAATGAGCAAAGGATTGCAGATTGGTGTATTTTCTTCATGAAATCTCCTCAGTTTTCTAGCATACGGAAAACGCTACATGTTCGTGATAGGTCGCTATTGAGGAGGATAAAAGAAATTCTCTTTGGTCAATGATCCAAACCCACGACCAATTCCTTAAACGCCTTATTTATGCCATCGGGCATCCTGTGGATTTCGAGGCGTTCATCCAGAGTTACCGAAGGAACACGTTGTCGGATGTGTTCGTAATAAGGTATAATGTGGTCGGTATCGGACAACAGCTCTGAACCGCCCGTGGTGAAGAACAAGACATGGAAGTTGCCTTTTCGGTCAATGGCGTGCCCATACGGCTTAGTTATGAAAGATGGTACCACATTGTCGAGAACCATGATGACCTGGCAAGCAACTTCCATGAGGTACTGGACACCGTCGAAAGACCTGACTTTGTAGCCCGAGGAAGCCACGGCGCTCTGAAAGCTACGAGGAACGTGGGCAAAAGAAAGTGGATGGTTGTAGTCTATCGGGAGTTGTCCAGGCGGGATGGATTTGTGATCACGGCCTATCTCTTATCCAAAAGGCCGAAAGGAAAAGTGATATGGCGACCGTAGCAAAAAAAAGAACTGCTGATTTTGTGAGCAACTGCGTTGCTGTGGCGACGCAGATACTGAGGCTTCCCGCACAGCAGGTGTGGTTGGATTATGATAAGGAGGCTGATGTACTCTATATGAGCTTTCGCCGACCCCAAAGAGCCACTGAGACGATTGAGTTGGCCGATGATATTCTGGTCCGCAAAGACGGCAGAGAGATTGTGGGTCTAACAATATTGAACGCCAGCACCAGGTGAGAATCCGAAATTCCAGAGACACCATACTGACCTCAGTTCCGAATGTACCCTAACTGCTGTACGCTGAACGCTGTACACTCTGAATGGGGGGATTCCTTAATTATTTCGAGGCGTTCAAGAGCTGCTCGGGTACAAGACCGACTTCGCACAGATGTTTTTATTATTGCAGAATCTGTTTAACATTGTGTATAATATAATTATGACGACTAAAGAAATAGCTTTTGCCGTAGGGCATCCCCTATCGGAGAAGACAATTTGATGACTGGAGTTAAATAATGACGCCGCAAAGCAAACAGATTCTTCGTGAAGCTCTGGATTTGCCGCCAATAGATCGAGCGGAACTGGTCGAGCAGATATTGGCCAGTTTTGAGTTCCCGGCTCGTCAGGATATCGATGCAGCCTGGGCACAAGAAGCCGAAGACCGAATAGATGCTTATGAGCAAGGAGAGATTGGATCATTGCCTGCCAATAAAGTGTTCGAGGATATTGATCGACATTCCTAGAAGTCCAGATTGCGCCCAAAATAGAAACGCCGCAGTTACATTTAGCCGGCAAATAGGTCGATTACGGTTGCGGTGGGGAGTTTCTGTGTGATTATCTCCGCCGCCAGATTAACCCATCTCTTGCAGCCATCCAGCACAACACTGTCGCTGCTAACAACAACGAGCTCAGTTTTCGTAAGCTCGAAATCAGGACTTAATGAAAGTCTAATCTCCCAGTTCCAATTACTTTTCTGGGCCAGTTGACCGATCAAGGTTTTCAGCCTGCCGCTGTTGGAAACCGGGCTATCAAGCAGCCAGAGGGCTTTTGCCACGCCGATTTCTTTCAGAAAATCGCCTATAAGCTGCACCGCAGGTATCGTCTCAGTAACTTTTCGGTACGTTCCGTGAATGCTTGCCAGGTCCCGGAAGCAGCCGTCCCGGCCCTTGAAAATCACGCCCCCACTCATCGCTGCTTCGACCGTTATCAGCACATTATAGCCGTCGACGGCAACGGGCTGATTGGCGATGTCGGCAATCTTGACTTCACGCTGTTTGCGAGACGCCAATTGCTGATCGGAGCAGGCGCTTCGCATAATAGCCAATCTTTGTCTTTCGGTCAGCGAGAACTTGTCGCCGACCAATTTCAAGGCACTTTTTTCCGCGTAGCCCTTGGTCAATAGTAGCGAAAAGTCTGCAAGCGCCATTTGTAAATCGCCGATTTTGTCCGGCGTAAACAATTTCGCATCCTGCGGATGCGGCCCTCTATGCGTTCGCCTATCGGGCATTAGAAAAGTCCTCAATCTGGTTATATTCTTTTGCCCTGCTGGCGGGCCTCATTTATTTGCGTTCGGCTGCGATGCTGATACTGGCGAAGCGTCTCGATACCGTATTGCTTTAGCAATTCTCGCACGTGGACGCCAGACTTGACCGCTTTGAACAGCCACCACGGCGCCAGATCTTCATCGCTGAGATTACGCTCGACCTTTATCTCGTCCTTATGTTCAGCGAGCATCTTTTCAACCTTTTCGCGATTGAAGTCGTGATGGGCGAATGTCCGATCCAGGTCAAGCGTTGCAATAAATTGCTTTGTGCAGGGCTTCTCGATGTTCTCAACGGTCTTGCCGGTGATGTCGATGATGTTGCCGGCTCCGACCGGCACAATGTAGTAATGATAAAGTATCGCATAAGCATTCAGCGGCGAGCCGCCACCATAAGCGCTCGGCCAAAAAACAATATCCACATCGAGATTATCGCACTGCTGCCATAGCTCTGGAAAGTTCAGATCAAAACATGTCAAGATGCTTATTTTGCCAAAATCGGTATCGAAGACTTTCACGTCTTCTGTACTGCAATGTAGCCCTTCGCCCCAGAACACAAAGATTTTGCGATAGTAGCCGGCGACCCGGCCCTTGCGGTCAATTAAGACCGCCGTATTGTATTGCCTGTCGCCCGCCTGTTCACGTATCGGGCAGATAACGTACATGTTGTATTGCTTGGCCAGTTCTGCCACGGCTTCTGTTGTCGGGCCTGGAATGGGTTCAGCCTCTGTGCCGGTGAACTCCTCCGGCAGACAAGCAATATCCACGCCATTCTGTCCGGCTGTATGCAGATGCTCTATAGCCTGCTTCAGCTTGAGGTCATGTTCGCCGCCGAAGCCGATGCAAATCGCCGCCACCTTGACCTGTCTGCCGGGCAACTTGCCTCGATCCAGTTGCGCGGCAGCGCTTGTGGCGCGAACATCCGCCGCCCAGGCTAAACAAACTGAAAGCACAATCAAAAAACCAGCAAGAAGTGTTCTATAAATCTTCATCGTCATTTTCCTCCAAGGTCGAAAACCTCGTTTAAGTGTACCGGCTTGCCCCGCACCAATTGTCCCTTAACGGGAGACGCCGCTTTAATTATGGCTGAGGCCTTGGCGCCTGTCAATTGGTGCGGGGTCAAAAACAAATTGACATAAATATCTCCGCTCTCTACCATTATGGCGAGCCAGCGTTCTAAATCTGGATAGGCCGATGGCAAGCCACAACTTAGCCCATATCAAGATAGACGATTTGGAAATAATCGGTTATTCGGTTGCAGGCGAAGAGACCGTGGTTGCCATACCGCAGTTAGACGTCTGCTTCGACATCGGAAAAGCTCCTGACCAGATAATCTCCATAAACCACGTCTTGCTCTCGCACGGGCACATGGACCATGCCGCCGGCTTTGCATATTACCTGTCGCAGCGGAATTTCTGTGGCCTACCCGCCGGGACGATATTAGCTCCATTGGATCTCTTGAGCCCAATGAGAGAAATAATCGATGCCTGGGGTCGGCTTGACGGAAATAAAGTGCCCAATAATTTAATTGGCGTACAGCCGGGCGACGAATACCAGATAAAGCCGAACTTATTTGCCAGGGTATTTCCCACCAAGCACGGCCAGTGCTCCATCGGGTATAGTGTCATCGAAAAACGCAAAAAGATTATGCCAGAGTATTCAAAGCTCAGCGGACCGCAAATCGTTGAGCTAAAAAAGCAGGGAATCCAGATTGATTATCCACTTGAGGTCCCGATTGTCACTTATATCAGTGACACGCAGTACGTGGACTTTTCGCAGTTGGATTACATCGTGCGAAGCAAAATCTTGATCGCCGAGTGCACCTTTTATGAAACAGACCACACCGGAAGAGCCGAAGCCGGCAAACATATGCACATCAACGAATTTGCCCAGCTACTTGAAAGGCTGCAAAACGAGCACATTATAATCGCTCATGCCACACAGCGAACGCCCTTGCGGCAGATCCGCAGCATACTGAAAGAGAACCTCTCACCGGAAAAATATGACCGGACGATACTACTGATGGAGAAAAGGCGAAGATAACCTCAGAAGACAGAAGTCAGAAATCAGAAGACAGAAATCAGAAGTTAGAATTCTGTCCTCGGTCCTCTGTCCTCTGTCCTGTTCTGGCTTGCTTTTTTATCCGCTGGATGTGTCCCCTACCAAGGCCTTTCACTTCGCAGCCAAGCTCGAAATAGCGGCGGATTTTTTCGTCGTTCAGTATGCCGAAGCAATCAACCACCGCCAACGGCGCACCTGCCCATTGAATTATCTGCTCAGGTTCGAGCTGCAGGTAAGGCTTGTGCGGCACAGCTAATATAACTGCTTGAGCGCCCTTGAGCGCGGCGGCGAGGTCGTGCTCCACACGAACATTGACCAAGTCATCCTGATTGCGGAAAAATCTGGCCAGCGACCGTTCCGGCGCGGGGTAACTATCTTGTTTTTCCAGCTCGTACCAGTGCTCGACATACGGATCGTGAACGCGAATCTTGGCTCCCATCTCGGTGAGCTTTCTGACAACTACTTCTGAGCCGCTGTAACGGGTGTCACCCACGTCCTGGCGGTAGCTGGCTCCGCATAAAAGCACCGTTGCCCCGCCCAGCAGCCAGCCCATATTTCGTAGCGCATCTCTGGTCAGCTCCGCCACGTGAAGGCCACGCGTGTCGTTAATGTCGATCGCTCGGGTCGTGAGCCGGAATATCTCATCGTCAAAGCCCAGTATGTGCTTGTATGCCCAGTAGCCTAAGCCGCCATCCTTCGGCAGGCAGTATCCACCTATGCCCGGGCCCGGAAATATGATGTTATTATGTGTGGGCCGCACCTTAATCGCTTCGATGACCTTAATCAAGTCCACACCATTGCGTTCGGCGAACAGACTCCATTCGTCAAGAAAGGCCAGTATGGTCGCCCGGAAGGAATTCTCCACAATCTTAGTGGTCTCCGATTCGATTGGGCGGTCCATTACCGTCAGCGGATATTGCTCCGTGTTGAGTACTTCTCGCAAGAACTTTTCTACGCGCTGCGTGGCTTCAGCGTTGCAGCCGGAACAGACCCGCCAAAAATCTCGAATTGATGAAACGTAATTTCTGCCCGGCATAACTCGCTCGAAGCTGTGTGCCAGCAGGGGTTCGGACTGTATACCGCGGGCGGCAAAAGCCCTCTTTAGGATCGGCCAGGCCACAAACTCCGTCGTGCCCGGCGCCACCGTCGTCTCTATAAGCGTCAAGCACTTTGGCGGTATTTTTTCGCCTATAGTTTTGAGCGTTGCTTCCAGAGCACCCATCTCTACCCTGCCGGTCCGCATATTGCCCAGCTCCTGCTTGGTATAATCACATTGCACGTCCACTACCACGCAATCAGCCAGCTCCAGGCAGTCACTGTTATAAGTGGCAACGAGCGTTTTTTTCTCCAGCACGCAGCGGCGTATCATCGGCTCGACCTCGGGGTCTTCGGCTTTCAGCGGTGACAGGCCTCGGTTAAGCAGTGGAATCTTCCAGTAGCTTCGGGTGCTTGGCCGCTGGCAGCCGATGACGAACTTATTGGGCTTGCCGGCTCGCTTATCGACAGTGTCAGCAATGATAGCTGCCATGACCGCACCGACAAAGCCGACGCCCATTACCACCACAATCTCTTTGCCATCGCTGCGAGCGGCCTGCACCAGCGAGTCGATGCGCTCAAACTCTGCAGCGTACTCATCCTCACTCGGAATAGGAAATTTCTCACCAGCCGGACCTATTGAATAATCGGTCATTGTCGTTGCCCTTTCTCATGGCCTCTTGTCCCTTTCTCGTCATATGGAGTCCTGCTATTAGCCGCTGAAAGTTTACCAACAATCGGTCTGACATCAAGATTTTTCTATACGGTTTTCGTCCCGCCCTATCCAGATTTGGTATAGGCACGGATTTGTCTTGTAATGCAAAGGCAAAGCTGATATAATTTTTTAGTCTTCGAGCTATTTCGGATGCTGCTACTTCATAAGTCAGCTCTCCAGTTGGCTCGGAGGGTAACAATGAAAAAAGTTTGCACACTGACCTGCGCCGTTTTCTGCTTGCTTACCCTGTTCGGCGGTGACATTTTCGCTGAGCAAGCGGTGTTTGAATACCCATATTATCTGGTCGATGCGTATGATCCTGACGACAGTTGCTGGAAAGGCATGGGCGTTGATGGAACCTGGCCAGTTCCGGTAGATCCGCTGCGCTGGTTGGTCGGCCCTCCGCCGTCAGCAGTCAGCGGCGTGACGCTGCCCACCGAGCATTGGGTCGAGCTGCGGTTTTGCGGCAGCCTCGTGGATGGACCCGGACAAGACATGTTCCTTATTGAGCAGGGCCAGTGCGGTGAACAGGCCCTTATCTTCCTGACCGACGGTGCCGGTCAGGAGTATCTGCTGGACATAGTGACTGCTCTTGATACCCAGGAGCCGAACAGCACCAAAATCGGCTTAGACATAGCCGGTATTCCGCTGCATTTCTCGCCAAATGCCGTGCGTATCCTTGCTCTGGATCTGGAAGGCGGCTCGCCCGGCTTCGATATCGGCAGCTTGCGTGTGCGGGTTCACGCCCAGTGCCAGTACATTGCTTCGTGCCCCTTGCCCTGCGATGGCGCAAAGAACGTGCCACCTAATGTGGTCCTGAGCTGGGCGTCGGGATGCTCTGCAGAAAAGCACATCGTCTACTTCGGCAGCAGCCTGGACAATGTCGGCGCAAACGCCTTGCCCGTCAGCAATCCTCCTCAGCCGCAGGACACTAACAGCTTCGACCCCGGCTGGCTCGAATTCGGCAAGACCTACTATTGGCGAATCGATGAGGTCAACCCCGCACCAATTGAGGTCACGCCGGAGGTTTCCCCTCTGGTTGAGGATACGAGCCGTGTTGGCGGACAATTGGTGCGGGGCAGGCCCGACAGTCTCTGGAAAGGCACGGTCTGGAGATTCACCGTGGCCGACCACCTTGTTCTGGATAATTTCGAATTCTACAGAAATGACGACGAGATATACCAAACCTGGAAAGAGAAGGGAAGAGCACGTGTCGGCATCGCGACAAATCCAGCTTACAAATGTTGGCAATCGATGCAATTCTGGTACTACTATGAACCTGAGTTCTTCGCGGAGGTCAGCCGCACGTTTGACCCGCCGCAAGACTGGGCCGCCATGGGGGCTAAAGTCTTGGAGCTGTTCTTTTACGGAGCCGCCGACAACAGCTTCGATGGGCAGATGTATGTCACCATAGGTGATGGCAGCGTCACCGCGAGCATACCATATCCTGGCGACCCTAACGACCTGACTAAACAAACTTGGCAGCTTTTCAGGATCGGTCTACAGGAACTGGCCGAGCTTAATCTTGCTCATATTGAGACTATCGCTATCGGCTTTCGGTCAGATCCAGCCAAACCCCTTTCTGTCGGCAGTGGCATCGTCTACTTCGACTATCTGAGCCTGTATCCGTCCCTATGCCTGGCGGAGAATAGGCCCGATGCCGACTTCAACTGCGATTGCGCCGTCAACTTCGAAGACCTTAAAGAGATGACCGCTGACTGGCTTGATACCGGCTACCACATTTATCCAGTGGCAATGCCAAAGCCGCCGCTGGCCTGGTATAAATTCGATGGTGACACCAACGATAGTGCCGGCAGCTCGCACGGCGTGCCTCACGGCAGCCCGACCTATGCCGCTGGTGTGTTCGGCCAGGCAATTAGTTTCGATGGCCTGAACGATTCGGTGACTATAAATGGCGCCTTCGAGCTATTCAGCAAGATCAATAAAAAGATAACTATCGCTTTCTGGCAATACGGCAAAGACTCGCCGCACCACACCGATACAATATGCTGCTCAAACTATACTTATGGCATCCGTAATCCCACAATAGCCATAAATCTTGGCTGCTGGCAACAGCCCGGCAAGTATAATTGGGACTGTGGCTATCCGTGGTCCTTTGACAATCGCCTTAGCGGCTTCCACGGGCACAAAAGAGAATGGACAGGCCGATGGAACCATTGGGCCTTCACTAAAGATGCCACTACGGGCACGATGCAGATTTTTCTTAACGGCGTTCTTTACGACAGTCGCACAGGCGCGGATTCACCGATATCGCAAATTAGTTCATTTGAGATTGGCTCCGGCTGGTATGGCCGATACGATGGCTTGCTCGACGATTTTCGCATTTACGATTACGTTCTTTCCCAGCCGGAGATTGCGTATGTCGCTACGAACGGCACCGGCATTTTCGACCTGCCGCTTTTGTCGCCTGCTGACTTATTTGCCGATAACCGGATAAACTTCTACGACTTTGCTTTATTGGCCACCGACTGGCTGGACAACCACCTCTGGCCATAACTCCCACGCGATGGGGGACGCACAGTCCACAGCCACAACCCGTCATTGTGAGTCTTTCGCCCTGCTCAGGATGAACTACAGGAAGCAATCTCGTCCTACAGTTTTGCGAAATAGGGCGCACCGAACTTCGTTCGTAAGTCCGGCAGAAAGAGCGGCTTAAGCAACGGCTGTGGAAAACCAAAATTTGCTAAAAGATAAGTATGCCATGTTCCCTTCCCATCCCAAATTCTGGAGAAAAACCGCTTGACAGATGGTTGCTCTTGGTGTTAGTTTGCTGATCGAAAAACAGGGCCAGTGCGAATGCAGATCACCGGACAGAAACAGGAGTCACTCGCTCTGGGCACGGAGCGACGGGTACGAGCCGTCTGTACTTAAACCAATCGTATACCCAAATATCATGTAAGGAGGACGATAAATGGCAGCAAAAAGATCAGCGACCGGTATTTTTCTTTCGGCAGTGCTTATGTTCATGGCGACTCCAGTCGGCGCACGCACTTATACTGTGGATGAC
>Ga0315312_1002874_pt1 | contig 11506 bp, 9 predicted proteins | sample TDP7_MG_FD_203629 | JGI IMG/M metagenome (GOLD analysis project Ga0315312, IMG submission 203629) | Freshwater sediment microbial communities from Lake Towuti, South Sulawesi, Indonesia - TDP7 | ecosystem: Environmental > Aquatic > Freshwater > Lake > Sediment | place: Indonesia: South Sulawesi... | reverse complement strand
ATCTATCTCAATGTACCGACTTACTGCCCAGTAGGCTCTGCCGGAATTGCCACCGTTATCAAGGCAAGAAGGAGTGCGGTTCATCCGGACCGAAGAGGGGTGGCACCGCGGAAGGCTTTGGCCTCTCGTCCCCACTAGGGCGAGAGGCTTTCTATTCTGGAAAGGAGTGGATCAACGATGAGAGGGAAAGTATTCTCTGGGGCGCGGCCTACTGGCCGCCAACACATCGGCAATTACTTGGGAGCCATCCGAAACTACGTGGCCCTCCAGGAGGACTACGATTGCGTCTATTGCGTCGTAGACTTCCATGCCCTCACAACGCTCATAGACACAAGCCTGCTTAAAGAGGACACCTACGAGATGGTCCTCGACTGGCTGGCCGCGGGGATAGACCCGGAGCACAGCATCATCTTCGTCCAATCCCACGTTCCCCAGGTGGCTGAGCTGCACACCATCCTCTCCATGCTTACCCCTATGGGATGGCTGACCAGGCTCACCACCTTCAAGGAGAAGGTGCGCCAGCAACCGGACAACGTCAACTACGGCCTCCTTGGCTATCCCGTCCTCATGGCCGCCGACATCACCCTCTACAAGGCCGACACCGTCCCCGTGGGGGAAGACCAGTTGCCCCACTTGGAGTTCACCCGGGAGATCGTGCGCCGCTTCAACAGCCACTTCGGGCCAACCTTGGTCGAACCTCTTGCCCAGCTGACCGATTCCCCCCGGGTGATGGGCACCGACGGGGTCAATAAGATGAGCAAGTCCCTAAACAACCATATCGAGCTGGCTGCCTCACCCGAGGAGATCCTGGAGCGGGTGATGACTATGGTCACCGACCCCGCCCGCAGGTACCGCACCGATCCCGGCCATCCCGAGATCTGCAATGTCTTCGCCTTGCACAAGTATTTCTCGCCCGACCTAAAGGCTATCGAGCGCATCGAGAGCGACTGTCGGGACGCCAAGATAGGCTGTGTGGAGCACAAGGAGCTTTTCGCCAAGGACTTGGCCGACTACTTCGCCCCCTTCCGCGAGAGGAGGGCTCGCTTCGCTGCTGACCCCGACTATGTCTGGGAGGTCCTGGCCGACGGAGCCGAGCGGGCCAGGGGCATCGCCCAGCAGACCATCGCCGAGGTGAAGGAGAAAGTTAGGTTGCCGTAATACCACTGAACTCAGTCGTTGAATCTTGGAGGCATCTCAGAGGGTGAGATAATTGACTTCAGACCATGTGTGTGCTATATTAGTGTAGAAGTTAGAGCATTGCTGCCTATACATCGTACTCCGCGGGCCATTATGTTCCGGCTTAGGGAGGTGAGGACATGAAGCAGTGCTTTGTCATCATGCCCATCGGCAGCGAGGACGATTATGCGAAGTACAAGGACATCTACGAGTGCATGATCAAGGAGGCCGTGGAAGATGCGGGCCTGGAGCTCCAGTGCATCAGGGCTGACGAGGTCTCCAAGTCAGGTGCTATCATCAAGGACATCATTAAGCGGCTCTACGAGGCCGACGTGGTGATCGCCGATCTGTCCGGCCTCAACGCAAATGTCTTCTACGAACTGGGCGTGAGGCATGCGCTGAAGGGCGGTACTATCATGATCGTGGACGACATCAAGAGCATCCCCTTCGACCTGAAGCCGTATCGAGTGCTAGAGTACTCCACGACCCCGCGAGGGATCTCCAACTTCAAACGGGATTTGAAGCGGTTCCTGCAATCGGCTCTCGACGACCCCCGCGGCGAGGACAATCCTGTCCTGGACTTCCTGCCTCGCCCCGAACTGGAGCGGGTGGAGCAGGCGGAGGCCATCCACAACCGCCAACTGATTTACGAGCTGAGATCCGAGGTGGCCGAGAAGACCAGGATACTGGCGGACGAGATCGAGTCCCTGCGGCAGGAGCGTGCTCGCTACGCGCCGCCTACTTCGGAAGTCCGCAGGGAGATAAGCTCTGAAGTAAAGGTAGTCATAGAGACGCTGACCAAGAGGATCGAAAGGCTGGAGAAGGCAGCCGCAGTAGCGGAGAGGGTGCCTGAAGCCAAGGTGGAGAAGACGGCAGAGCAGTGGCTGGAGGACGCCAGCGCCGCCTATGCAGTGGGCAATTGTCAGGAGGTAGTTGAGGCCTGCTCAAAAGCCATCGAGCTCGATCCGAAGCTTGCCCGGGCCTACGTCAACCGTGGGGTGGCGTACTACATAATGGGAGAGCTTGATAAGGCTATGGCCGACTACAACAAGGCCATCAAGCTCAATCCTGATGACGCCTGGGCCTACTACAACCGTGGGGTAACGAATAGGAAGCTGGGCGAGACGGAGAAAGCAATCACCGACTACAACAAGGCCATTGAACTCGATCCGAAGTATGTTGATGCCTACGTCAACCGTGGGGTAGCGTATTGCAAAATGGGAGAGTTTGAGAAGGCTATGGCCGACTACAACAAGGCCATCGAGCTCGATCCTGGGTATGCCCGGGCCTACGTCAACCGTGGGGTGGCGTACTACATAATGGGAGAGCTTGATAAGGCTATGGCCGACTACAACAAGGCCCTGGAGATTGGGCCCCTACTTTTTGCGGCGAACTTCAATACAGGTCTCGTGCTGTACGAAATGGACAGACTAGAGAAGGCAGTGCAGATGTGGGATGAGGTAGCGAGGTTTCACCCGCAAGAGGCTGAAGCTCACGCTGGTCTGGGCTTAGGGCTGTGGAAGATGGGGGAGAAAGACAGGGCCGTGCAGGAGTACCGCCGGGCCCTGGGGTTGGAGAGCCGTTTCGACGATACGGAGTGGATGAAATCCGAATACTTTTGGAGCGACAAGGCCATCACCGATGTGCGCCCGCTCATCAAAGAGGCAAAGAAAAGCAAGCCATGAATGACAGCTAAGCAGATAGTCAAACTAACAAAAAGGGAAAGGCCACACTCACAAGAGGGCCTTTCCCTTTTGTCATGTCTAGCGCCGGAGTGATGTTGATCAGAACTACAGCTTAGCCGCTGCTTCTTCTATCCTCTCGAGGGCCTTTTGGATGTTCTCGAGGGAGTTGGCATAGGAGAGGCGAAGGAAGCCCTCGCCATACTCCCCGAAGGAAGCGCCTGACAAAGTGGCCACGCCGGCCTCCTCAAGCAGGTAGTCAGCGAAAGCCTTGGAGCCCATCCCCGTGCCCTCGATGTTGGGAAAGGCATAGAAGGCCCCCTTGGGCTCGACGCACCTTATGCCCGGAATCGCATTCAGCCCGGTGACGATGACGTCCCGTCGCCTTCGAAAGGCGTTTACCATTTCCTTCACCTCATCTTTAGGCCCCTTAAGAGCCTCGACCCCCGCATACTGGGCGAAGGCGGCGGTGCAGGAGTTGGAGTTGACCATCAGCTTGGCGATCTCCGCCGCCAGCCACTGGGGCATCACCCCGTAGCCCAGCCGCCAGCCGGTCATGGCGTAGGTCTTGGAGAAGCCATCGAGGATGATGGTTCGCTCCGGCATGCCAGGGACGCTGCTGATGCTGGCGAACTCCCCTTCGTAGAGGATATGGCTGTAGATTTCATCGGAGAGGACAATGACGTCCCTTTCGATGGCGACCTCGGCGATGGCTTCCAAATCCTCCTTGGTCAGGACGCCGCCGGTGGGGTTGTGAGGGGAGTTGATGATGATCAGCTTGGTGTGCGGCGAGACAAGTTCCTTGAACTCGTCCACATCGAAGCGGAACCCCTTCTCCATCAGCAGGGGGAGGGGGACCGGCTTGGCACCAGTGAAGTTGATCATGGACTCGTAGATAGGGAAGCCTGGATTGGGGTAGATGACCTCATCGCCTGGCTCGCAGAGGGCCAGGATGGAGAAGAACATGATGGGTTTGGCGCCCGGCGTCACCACCACTTGATTTGGATTGACCTCGATGCCCCGCGTCCTGGAGACTTCCTCGGCGATGGCCTCCCGCAGCTCCGGGATGCCAGCCGAGGGAGTGTAGTGTGTCTGGCCCTCGGCCAGGGCCTTGATAGCGGCGCGCTTGATGTTGGCTGGCGTGTCGAAATCGGGTTCGCCAATCTCCAGGTGGATAACCTCCCGTCCCTGAGCCTCCAGGGCCTTGGCCCTGGCCAATACCTCGAAGGCCGTCTCTGTGCCCAGACGACTCATCCTCTTTGCCAGTTTCACCGCTCTCTCCTCCTCTTTCCTTGCAGGATTTTCAATACCGTTCCCTTCAGCTCCTCCACCCCCCGCTGGGCGTAGCACCGCGCCTCCTCTCTGAGTTCCTCATCGAGGTGGGGGCCTTCCCGATCCCGCAACCTCCCCGGCCCGTACTTCCGGGCATAGGCCGGGGGCAGCACGTCAGAGAAGTCACGCCCCAGCATGACCCCGTAAGCCAGGGCCCAGGCGCGGGGGACCACGTCCAGGGAGTAGCCTCCTCCGCCCAGGGCGATCCAGCGCGGGGCCAGGGCCTTTATCTCCTTGACGACGGCCTCGTAGCCCTTGGTGGTTAAGCAGAGGCTTCGCCCTGAGGCTCAGCCCGAAGGGTGGGCCAGGGGGTCGAGGTAGTGGGTGTCCGTCCCCAGCTGGCTGACCACGATGTCCGGCCCGAAGGCCTCCACCAGCAGCGGCGCGATCTCCCGGAAAGCCCAAAGGTAAACCTCGTCATCGGTGAAGGGGGCCAGAGGGAGGTTGGCCGAGTAGCCTCGCCCCGGGCCTTCGCCGATCTCCGTGGTGAAGCCCGTGCCGGGGAAGAGGTAGACCCCCGATTCGTGGAGGGAGATGGCCAGCACCTGATCGCTATCGTAGAAGGCCCACTGCACCCCGTCGCCGTGGTGGACATCAATGTCAACGTAGGCTATCCGCAGCCTCCTCCGCAGGAGGGCGTGGATGAGGACGGCAGCGTCGTTGAAGACGCAGAAGCCTGAGGCACGGGCCGGGCCAGCATGGTGCAGCCCTCCGCTGAAGCTGAAGGCCACCTCGGCTTCCCTGGAAAGCACCAGCTCCATGGCCACCAGGGCCGCCCCTGCCTTCAGGGCTTCCGTCTCGTACATCCCCGGGAAGACGGGGTTATCGCCTGGGCCGAAGTTGTAGCGGGCTGGGTTGAAACGGCTCTCTCCCCGGCTGAGGCTCTCCACGGCGGCCACATACTCCGGGGTGTGGAAGAGGCATAGCTCCTCCACCGTGGCCAGGCGAGGGGGCACCAGGAGGCCGTCCCCCTCGAAGGCCCCGTAAGCCTGGAGCAGCTCGTAGGTCCTCTTGAGGCGCTCCGGCTTGAGGGGATGCTCCGGCCCGTGGCCACGGGCCCAGAGTTCGTTTGAGCAGATGAAGGCAGCGCGACTCATGGTTCCTCGAAAAATCTTCCCCTCTTAGGTGAGCCTGCCTGATAAGGTTTGGGCGATTAAGCCGGCGATGGGCGGGAAGATTAGCGTGGAGATCATCCGCACCAAGGTGACCTTCAGCCCGATGATAGCCACCTCTGTGGGCAGGCGGCTTACTGACCAGAGGGACCAAGCGGTGACAAAGCTGACGATCGTGCTGATGCTCGCCCCGGCCTCATAGAGGGAGGCGATGACGGGGAAGACGGAGTAGGGCGAGCCCGGCACAAGGCCACCGGCCACACAGCCCAATAGGATTCCTTTGAATCCTGCCTCCGCCCCTAACCACCGGCTGATCAACTCTCGAGGGATCAGCACCCGCGCCAGGCCGGCCACGGCGAAGGAGGCCAACAAGAGGAGCAGGTTGTCCCAGATGGTCTGGGCGCCCAACCTCAAGCCGGCCAGATGCACCCCGCCCCTGAAGTAAGCAATGATGGTTAACATCACGGCGGTGACGACCATGACAATGGTAGCTGTATCCATAGACTTTAGCCCTCCCTCCTTCTGCTTCACCTCAAGTTCTCCTCGATGATTTGTCTCTCATCTTTAGTTATCCCATACAGCTCATAAACTCGCTCGTCGATCTCGCTGTCCGTATGCTGCAAGGTGCGCTCCAGTTCGGTGAGGCGCAGTGCTTCACTTGGGCATTTGGCACGGAATTCGGCCATAAGCTCGCCGATGCGGGCGATGTTCAGTTCTGCCTTGGCTGGGACGAGGACCGGCACCTTCAAAGCTCTCAGCACGCCTCCCAGGATTTTACCTCGTGACCAGACCTTCTTGCGCTGCTTTTCCTCTAGGAACTGGCGTAGGGCGAAGAGAAGGAAGAGACGGAAGTCCTCGTCGGTGATCGCCAGGCGCGCCACATCACGCCACGCGCCACTGATTTCCGCCCGGATGAACAAGGATTCCTTTGTCAGTTCCTCATCCACTTGGATGCCAGTGACTTCTCCCTCCTCATTGGCGTCAATAAGCGGTTGGCGGGCAATGTAGGGACGGAGTGCTGTACCCGCCTTCACATACTCGCTGTGGTCGTAGTACGCATCCCAAAGCGAGGCGTACTCTCGCTCGTAGCCTTTCAGCGTCTCAGCGAAGGCCTTCTCCGCTTTTTGTTTGGCCTTGTTCAGGTCCAGCATCCGCTGTGCCAGCTCCACCAGCCTGCCGTGCTGAACTTTCTCAATGGGATTAGAGAAGTTAATCTGATAGATTGGCAAGGAGAGAAGTGCATTCTTTGCCACACTCAACGTGATAAAACTACGAGTATAACAATAATTGAGCAACGCTGAGTTTATTAATGCAAGTAGATATTCAAGTGAGTATTTTGAGCCCTTCTTTAGAAGAAGCAGAAGTGCATCTTTGACATAGTACCTTTCCTGATCTAACGTTGCAACAAGCCTCTTGCCGATATCTTGAACCATTATTTTAGGGCTCTCAAACCGTTCTGGTTCTCCTGGGCGAGCTGTCTTCCTGTGCGCTCGCATTTGCTCCGGAACATACCATACATACTCACCTCTGTACTCGGTAGAATATCGGTCAAAATCGCTTCTTCTAAGCAATTTCTTATGCTCCAGAGTTGAAGGGGTGTAGGTCAGGAATAGTTTATCATCTGCGGTCTTCAAACCATAGAAGAAATTCACAAATTCCTCTAGAGGCTTTGAAGATTTATTCATCTTGTCCAGAATCCTAGCTGAAACTGCATCCCAGGCAAGATCAAACAAGTTTAAGTGAGTGGAATAATAAACATGCTGAGGTATAAGCCTCACTCGTTCAACTTTGTCATCATGGAATTCATTATAAAATATTTCGTGCTGCTCTCGGACCTTGGCTTCCGCCTCTTTTTTAAGCCCAACTACGATGGTCTCCACTGTTGCGTCTGGGAAAACACTAGATAATGGATTACTCAAAAAGACAATGCAGGAGTGATCCAGTATATATCTTCTTATTTTTGCGAAACTTTCTAAAGAAAGCCAGGTGTTCGAAACGATATATGATAACATTCCTTGGTCTTTGCTTAATTCTAACCCGCGATGCAAAAAACACGCATAAATATCAGATTTTGCTACGAACGTTGGATATCGTGCCCATAAAGCTGTCTTATAATCATCCTGCAGCTTATGAGGTCGAATATACGGCGGGTTTCCGATGACTACTGTAAAGCCACGCTTTTCCTCCAGGTGGCGTAAGTCAAAGGCCTCAGGAAATTCGACTTGCCAGTTGAAAGGGCGCTTGGCAGCTAACTGGTCGCCAAAGTATTTGCGCAAGGATTCGTTGAGGGCGGCGTTGACGGGAGCCGCTAGCTCCTCGATCTCAATCAGCTTCGCCGCTCGCTCCTCGTCGCCGCGAAGCCGACGCAACTCGGCCCGCTTCTCGATGAGCTCGATGATATCCTCACGGAAAGGCTCAAGATCCTCCGGTGAGCGGACGCCGGAGATTAGAGAATCGCCGCCCTTAAGGTTCTGGCGTAAGATGAGGGGCAGCTTACGGTGACCCTTGCCCGTGCCATTCTTCAAACGGTCGAAGGCCCGCATGATGAGGTTGACGCTGGCTATTTCCACCGCCTCGGAATCCAAATCCACGCCGTAGAGGTGCTCCTGCAAGATCTTCTCGATGTAGTAGGGCTCCGGCTCCTGCAAAACAGGCATCTCGCCCTCCTTGCCGAACATGCCCTTTTGCAACCGCTCCTTGCTCCACTTTTCCCAGGCTGCTGCGTTCTCCGCTTCTATGTGGGCGTTCTCCCGCTCATAAAAGTCAGCCAGGACATCGAAGGCGTAGATGAGGAACGAGCCTGAGCCCATGGCCGGGTCCAGCACCTGCAAATCCGCGATGTCAGCGATGGTTCTGCGCTCCGCAAGGGGTTCACCATCATGCTTGCCATTCGCTGTGCCGTAGAGCCAGCGACCCAGGGTGTGATCCACAATGTATTCTACGATGTAACGGGGTGTGTAGTAGATTCCTTCCCCCTTGCGGATGTCCTTGCGCACCTCGGGCACAATCTTCCCATTCACTAGCTTTAGTTTCTGGCCTAAGTAGCTCTCATAGGTGTTGCCCAGGATGTCGGAGGTGAACTTGCGGAAGCTGATGTTGCTCAAATCGCTTACCAGCCCCATCAGGCAATCGTTACTGATGCGCACTCTCTCGCAGATGTGGCCAGGAGCGAAGATATTCGTGTCATGCTCCCTATAGAAGGAGCGATAGAAGCGGTTGATGTCCTGCTGGAACTCGTACTGCTGGGCATAGGCCTTCATCCCCAAGAAGGCGACCAGCTTGGATTCCAGGACATCGTGCTGGAGCAAGGCCCCCACATCGTCAGCATAGCGGATGATGATTAGCCGGTCCAGAGTGCGTTGCACCGCCTGCAAGAGGAGGTCCATATCCACCCCGCTGACTTCGTTCAGGAGGGGCGAACCGGGGTCCCGGTTGTGGTCATAGATATCTTGGGCCAAGCGCACCCGCCAGTCGGTCAAGAACTCATAGAAATCGGCGTCGACGTCGGGTTTCCCCCGTAGGCCCTTGTACCATTCCAGGCTACCCTTGGCCACCTGATCCCTGGCCAGGAGCTTCAAGTCGTCGAAGCGGTCAATGTACTCTTGGGATGAATCAAAGGCCAGGACGATACGCTCCTCGTCGGCGTCGAAGAGGATTAAACGCTCGAAATTGGTAAGGATAGCCCATTTGATACCTTTAGTCCGGGCGTAGCGCATGGCCTGCTTCTCATCCGGTGTGCGGTCGATCTTCTGGGCCCTACGGCTCGCTGAAGAAAGGATAACGTCTTCCTCGAGGAGGGGGATCTGCACGACAGTTGGCACCACGGTTGTGGGGCGGCGCAACTTGCCAAAGCGCTTGGCTTCCAAGAAGATCACCGGCCGATTTTCGATCTGCAGACCCACATCGGCGTAGCCCGCCCCACGCACGTAAGCCTGGCGGTTCCAGACCGTCGGCGTCTGCTCCCAGCCCAGGATCTCGAAGAGACGCGCCACAAAGTAGGCCTCTACGTTGGCCTCACTCATAGTCTTATCGGCAGCCTCGTAATCGGCAATCAACTCCTCAATGCGTTTGATGCGAGGGTCAGACATTGTTCGCTCCTATCTTTAATAGAGCTTGGCGGGAAATCCAAAGTTGCCCACGCTCTAGTTTGAAAAATCGCTTCGCTTTTAGGCTGCCAGGGTTGAACGTCCAAATCAAGCCCCAGGTGTAAAGGTGCTCCCAGAATTCCCCAAAGCGCCTCAGCTTGCCAGCTCGATTCGCTCTCACAAAATCGAAACCCAATTGTTTAACCAAATCAGCGTCCCACCCTTGATGAACGCTCTCCCTATAATCGAAGGGCGGAGCCCTACCATCAGCGGGGAGAGCGTTCATCAAACCGCCCATTGGGAATGCCGTTTCCCCTCGAAAGGCCCTCGGATCCTTAAACTTCGGGTCGGTTTCGACATACTCAGCCAGGTCTTCAAGGGATCTCGTCAAGCGGTAGTAGAACTTCAGCGCCCACCCAAAATCCGGTCCTTCTTTGGCCATAGGTGGGATGTGTTCGTTCCAAAGGTGTAATTCGCCTATCGTTTCCCCCTTCAGGATCCTCGTCCCATCGGAGAGGGTCACCTCCCTGTCGCTTCTGCTCAGTGCGATGCGCAGGATGCAGTTCTCCTTCTGCGTGAACTCCTGTACGTGATACACCCGTCGCAGCAGCGTATCAAGGGCGGAGATCGCCGACCTCAAAAGGGCGCTGATCAATCCTCCCCCTTCCTACTCTTACCGGCCCAGCGAGATCACAATGATCCCCAGAGTAACAAGGGCCGATCCGAGCCATTGGCTCTTGGTTATAGTTTCCTGAAAGATGAGATGCGCGCCGACCACCTGAACCAGCACGAAGCCGAACCCTGCGCTGATGGCATAGGCCACGTGGAGGGGAATGAGCCGCAGGAGAGAGGTGAAGGTCAACACTGACAGAAACCCCGCAAGGTTGCCCGCCAATTGCCACCACAGGAAGCCTTGCCATCCAGTGCTAAGAGCCGACCACTTAAACCCGATGTTGCTAAGCAGGACAAAAGCCAGATTCGCCAAGATCAGCCCCAGAATCATCAGGCTCTTCATCTACCTGCCTCCATACTTTTGTAGATTCCTAGTAACTTCTCCGCTGCCTTACTCCAAGTAAACCCTGTTGCTCGTTCCAATCCCCTCCTGACCATCCTCTCCCGCAACCCTTCGTCCTCCAGTGCCTGCTCCATGGCCGCCGCCAAGCCCTCCACGTCGAGGGGGTCAACCAAACGCGCCGCCTGGCCCAGGACCTCGGGCAGCGAGGGCCGGTTGGAGGCCACCACCGGCACCCCACAGGCCATGGCCTCCAAGGGCGGCAGGCCGAAGCCCTCGTAGAGGGAGGGATAGACGAAGATGTCGGCCAGGTTGTAGAGGGCGGGCAGATCCTCGTCGGGCACGAAGCCGAGGAAGAGCACGTTGTCGCTTATTCCAAGTTCTTCAGGGCGGCGGAATATCTCCTCGTAGAGCCACCCTTTCGCCCCAGCGATGACGAGGTGCAGATTGCGGATTGCGGCTTGCAAGATTGCAAAGGCTTCGATGAGGCGGGCGAAGTTCTTGCGCGGCTCCAGCGTCCCCAGGCTGAGGATGAAATGGGAAGGTAGATCATAACACCTTTTGATCCCCTCTAAGAGCACTTCATCTTCGATGGAACGGAAGCGCCATTCCACCCCAGGGTAAACCACTTCGACTTTATCGGGATTCACACCTAGTAGTTCAACCAAGTCATCCCTGGTGTTCTGTGAGTCAGCCAGGACAACATCAGCCCGGCGCACGGAGCGAGGGACAGCTTTATTCAGATAGGTCAGCAGGTTAGGATCGGCGCACGTGGGGTGGCGCAGGAAGGAGAGGTCGTGGACGGTGAGGATGGTCCTTGCCCAGGTAGGCGGCAGGACGAAATCCGGCGAATGGAAGAGGTCCACCAACCCGATGAAGGCTTCGACGGGCAGCGGCAATCGGAGTCGTTGCCAGAGGGTGGCCATAGCGTGGTCGGAGAGGGGCACCGTGCGCATCCGGAAGTTCTGCGGCCAGTCCATCCCCGCCAGCCGCCGGCCGCCGATCGCCGCAAAGAGCACATAGTCATTCTCCCGGTCCACCTCCGCCAGGGCTCGCACCAACCCTCGCGTGTAGCGCCCGATCCCCGCCCTCTGTTGCACTGCCGCC
>Ga0315312_1002873_pt1 | contig 11509 bp, 14 predicted proteins | sample TDP7_MG_FD_203629 | JGI IMG/M metagenome (GOLD analysis project Ga0315312, IMG submission 203629) | Freshwater sediment microbial communities from Lake Towuti, South Sulawesi, Indonesia - TDP7 | ecosystem: Environmental > Aquatic > Freshwater > Lake > Sediment | place: Indonesia: South Sulawesi... | reverse complement strand
ATGCTCCGCGAGAAAGGTGAGAGCTTCAATCATGCGAAGCCCTTTCAGCCTTGCATCCCTGAAGAGACTGGCTCTCTTCCCCGGGTTTAGTTTCATCAGTTCTCCTGGTGAACGGAGCAGGAAACGCTCTCTATCGGTCAGAAACTCTCTAGTCCTAGGCATCCTTATGACCTTATCCCCATTTTTGGGGGTCTTACGGGTCATACTCCCATATAAGCCGCAGACGTATAAGTGTTTTCAGAGGTTTTAGGTATGTCAGAGAAGGAAGAGAACTACGTCGTAACGACAGTCAAGATCCCTAGAGCGGTCTGGGGTCGGATAAAGGCATTGGCAACGGAGCGAGACTGTAAGCTTCAAGACATAGTCAGGGAGCTTCTTACGAATGCTGTTTCAAAGGAGGAAACGCAGGCTCGCGGATGCCGAGGAGAAGATCCCAAGGCTGGCAGCTGCTAGAATTAGATGAGTGCGAGCAAGAGCTGAAAAGTGATGGCAACTAAAGAAGACGTTGTCTCAACGCTTGCAGATGCGAAGCGGCTTCTGGCGGTGCTTAAGGAACTTGGATTCTATGCGGCGCCCAGACTACTTCTAACTTGTCCAAACCGCAATCGAAGCTACTATAACGAAGGATTTGAATGCCAAGTAAGAAAACGTCCGGATACATATAGGCTTGGACCATGCGTTTTAGATTGGGAGAAGATTGGCGTAAACAGTGAATGTCCATTAGACCAGAAGCTGAAAGCTGCTTTCGATGCGGCTAGGCGATTAAACTTCGATGAGGTTCTAGCCAAGAACATGACGCTCAGCATAATGGAGCCTGTGAAGTCAGGTGCTTATGAAATCGGGGTTGCCGATGTCTTAATCAGAACCGCAAACACGTTTCCAGTAAACGAGTTTTTCCAATTAACCTACGACGACCCTAGAGCCTTCTTCATAGTTGTCGATCTCGAACTGAAAAGTAGACTCAAAGCTCTACATCAGATCAAACGACTTTGGAGTGAAATGCCGAAAGCTATGCCGATCCTAGTAACGAAGGCTGAAGGCGTAGGCATAACAGAGCTTTTCAAAAGCCAAGGCATCCACGTGTACCCCAGAAGGCTTGAGGAATATTTCGCGAAGCCCCATGAGGTTTAGGCATAGTTGAAGTGGAAGAGAAAGAGCAGCCGCGAAGTTGGCCGCATTATCCGTCGGATTCAGCATCCTGAGAAGGACATCGAGCTTTCGCGGGTCCTAGCCCAACGAGTCTTAGCTGCAGCAGGTTTAGACGCCGACCAATTACTGCGAGTTATGCCTCACATAAGGACAGTTGAGCAGGAAATGAAACTTTTGGATGAAAAGATCAAGAATATGGGGCTTTCTAGAGAAGATCTCGCGAAGAGCAAAGAAGAGCTGAAAGAGAGAATTAGACCGTTAAACTACTCGGAATGGTCTAAGGTTATCAGCGAAAACTTCCCGGAGACTCTTCCCTATGCAACTCAGTGCGCCTCAGTGATCGCTCAACTATTGATTAAGGACACTGTTCCTTTCGCCTTGGTACTGGCCGGCGTTCCAAGCAGCTTGAAAACCACTGTCCTATCCTTCTTCGACACCTGCAGCCTAGTCCATAAAGTCGACGTTTGGACGCCAAGTTCTTTTGTCAGCCATTATGCTCGCAAGAAGACTGAGGACCTTGAGACAGTTGATCTCTTGCCGAGAATACAGAATAAAACATTGATCGTTCCTGATTTCGGAACGCTCTTCAGTTTACCGAAAGACCATTTGATCCGCAACTTAAGCATTTTAACCCGGGTCCTCGATGGAGAAGGCTTAATCACCCATAGCGCGGTTCACGGAGAAAGAGGATACACAGGTCAATACAACTTCATGCTACTAGGCTCAACTATTCCGCTTCCACATAAATCTTGGACTGAGATGGCGAATTTCGGAAGCCGCCTTTTCTTCTCGAATATTGAATCGAAGCCTATGGAAGAGGAGGATTTCATAAAGATGCTCCAAGGAACAGCTTACCGCGAAAAACTGAATGCATGCAGAAATGCAACAAACCGATTCATCCTACATCTCACAACGAAGCATCCGACGCCAATCGAATGGGATACCAGCAAAGACGACAAGAAAGCCCTAGCGGCGATAGTTCAGCTAGCCGCAATCCTCTCGAAGCTGAGAGGAGCCGTCAACGTCGCCGCATACACCTATGAAACAGAGAACGGCGAAACCAAGGAAGTCAAGGAATACACGATGCCGATCATAGAGAACCCGATCCGAGCAGCCGCACGATTATACAACTTCGCCCGCAGCCACGCCCTAATCCAAGACCGCACCTACGTCACATTAGGAGACGTTCTACCCATACAGCATCTGGTCCTGAGCTCCGCACCATATGAGCGAATCAAAGTATTCAAGCACCTAATTGAAAAAGACATGCCTCTCTCAACTATAGACCTTGAAAACCAGTTGCCCTGCAGCCGAAGCACAGCCCACAGAACAATGGAAACCCTAAACATCCTCGGCCTAGTCGACGTCGCGAAAACAGACTTGAAAGCCGTCAAAATAATGACGCTGAAAGACGAGTATAAGCAAGCCTTGAAGGCCTTGAAGACGCCTACCTTACAATAAAGAATCTCCTTCTCACAGAATCTACCCTGACTGTGTATGTATCCTATCCTCTTTTAATTTCTGTATATACTGGGTTGTAAGGTAACCGGGAACCCTATACACACAGTTAGGGTCGATTTCGTGATAAGGTAATACCGCTGAGTTTCCATAATTCTCATGGTTCTGTGCCTTCCGCAACTGGAAAGAGCGGCTCCGCATGCTTCGTTTTGGGAAAATAAAAAAATTCCGGGCTATCCTTCGAGTGGACAAATACAAGCACAAAGGACAATGTTAGCTTCTAGCGTAAGAATCTCTTCATTCAAAGAATCGGAAAAGAGTTCCCGGATAACAGGAAACTCTACCCTCCCACGTCTAAAGGCTCATCTTCTTTGTGAACTCTGATCCATTCTCCGTTTTCATTTTGTTCTTCTACAATGTGACGCTTCCTTATCTATGATTAAGATTTCTCGTGCAGCTTTTCCTGTCTTGCTTATCTTCTCTCCTTGCTTTGTCAGTTTCTTGAACCTGTTGTAACCTTGAGCTTTCTGTTTGACTCCAACCATTTCCAGTGCTTTGATTGACTCTGTCACTATGATGTGACGGTCTCTGCTTCCACACCTAGGGCACCTTTCCACTTCTGGCTTCAAAGGCTCTCCGCATCCAAGACACTGTATTGACATTGCCTGTCACCAAGGTCATTCAATTCAAGCGGCGTTCTACAGTTAACCGCTATTTTATCGCCTAGATATCTACGCTGTGTCCCGAATTCTTTCGCTTGTTTGCTAGAAACACTTTTGACTGCCAGCTTTTCCAAATTGATCTGATTATGTCGAGGCTCAGGGGGACTAGGAATAGTCCAATTCCAGGTTTCAGTTTTGTGGGAACAAGAGATTTGAGCAATGCCCAAAGCGGTATAGATTCCGAAGACGACTCCACGAAAGGGGTGACTGCCGGAACTTGGGAGTCCACCGAAGCTGTCACAGCGATATGCTGACTAATTGTGACCGACATATCAACGCCCCCAAATCCAAAGCATTGTCTTAGCGCCCCGATCGCGCTTCCGATATAGGGATGCACAAAGATGTTATAGTAGTATAGAATTTCGAGCCAAAAGTAAAAAAGTGCAACAGCAAACGGTGGCAACGAAAGCTTCAAGATAAGTCTTGGATACGCAATCCAGGAAAATTGAGATCTTGGAATTAGATCGACTATCTTCATTTCTACCCTGACCAAGGTCCAGCTTCTTTCCACATCTTGTCGAAGAACTGAATCGCATCGCTTATAACTATTGGATTGGTTGTCCAGACGCCCGCCTCAAAGTTCGTATCGATGCTATCCGATTTGAGGTCTGCAGAAGAGATTATTGCCTCCCTATTTCCTATGATCAATAATCTTGCATGCAAGGTGTCATGAACCTTCACGAACTCTCTGTTTTGAGAAGCTAATCGTTTTGTTGAATCTCTCGATTCTTTATCCAAGCCGGGCCTAGTGATGAGTTTAATGGTAAATCCTTTTTCGATCAGTTTGAAAATGGTATCTAGGAAGGGAGAACCGAAATATCCGGTGATTCTTATTTCTTCGTTTGGCTGAACTCTTTCAAGCATTGCCGTAACTCTTTCTTTGACCAGCTTCTTTGTGGGCTCGGTAAAGATGAACTCAGCGGGGGCTGCAGTGCGTATATCATCTAAAGTTTTTTTCATAAGACCATAGCTCACGAGTAACCTGGTAAGTGTCTCTCCGTAATCTCTTCCTCTAACTTCAGTGATTTGGTCAATGTTCCTGAGCACTTCCCCGGGAACCATTATTTCCTGAATATCTTTTCCCCATTTCTTCAGCCATTCTACCCAGTCACTTTCGGCTATTCTCTTTGGACGAATATCTTGGCTGAAGGTTTCATATTTTACGTCCTCTCCGCCCCCTGCCCGGCTTCCAAAAATCGTTGCGTAGGTCCCGTAGACTGTTGCTCCAAGATATACATCCTTTATTCTCTCCTTATCGATGGCGTTTATCTTCATGTGGCTCAACTCGAACATCGAGGAAACGGGATTTGGTATGCTTGTAGGATGGCCGACCGTTCTATAGCCCAAGAAAATGCGGTGTTTCATCTGAGGCTGAAATGTCCAAAGGTCGTATGAAAAGATCAGCAATCTAGATGTAATGTTTGTCGGGCCTTCCACTTGAAACGTGATACTTAGAGTGGGGACTGCAGACTCTTCTCTGATCGTTATATCCTCAAGTGTAATGGTAATCACAAATGCAACCCCTACTATAATAATTCGAGTTCAGAAGCTAATTAGTATTCTTGACCGCTAATTGCTGTTACTGTGATGCTGGTTGCCCAACTAGACGTTCCTTATGCCCTGACTTTCTTCACCAATACTCTCAAGTAAGACGATGATGGTTCCGGAAGTATCTGCATAAGGCATAATGTGTCAGTGTTTACTGCGTAGCTTTGATGACATGCATGACTTTAGGTAAAGCGCTTTTCAGTTCAATAACCTCTATCGGACACTGTTGCCAGTTGTGTATCCAACAGACGACAATGTCGCATTGGTTTGGGTCGTGTTCATGATTCTTGAAGTCTAGGCTCTTGAATTCAAATTCTATGTCTACAGGCTCATATTCTGTTTTCCCAATCTTTCTTCTGCCGAAGGCGTCTGGGAAGCCTTGCTGTATACCTTCAATGTATTCTATGCCCAGTTCCTTGTGGTATTTGGCGAAGAGGAAGATTACGCCCTGCTCATTGACAGGCTCATAGACTAGGTCGGGTATTTGGCTTCTAGGACCAACTATCCTCAGCTTCTTCCTCTTACCTTCCATCGGAGGCTTCATGCCTGTCCTTAGAGCTTCCAAGCCTTTATCAGTTATCTCGTAGAGGCTGGGCTTGGCTTCTCGAATGCAGCCCCACCTCCTGAGAGGAGCAAGCCTACCAGCAACAATCGTCTTAGATAAATTCAACTTGGCTGAAAGATCTGAACCAGTCTTAGCCCCTTTCTGCAGTTCTTCAAGGATTGCAAGATACTCGTCCTCTAGCTTCTTCATGGTGTGACGCCTCTTGCTTTCGGGTCGAGTCTTGAGGCTGAAAGACTCTCGCTTAGGTAATCTCAGCGGCGATGGCTGATAAGACTTGTGCTACCAAAATGTGCCATCACAATGTGTATCGGAAACGAGCATAGGGAAATCCGTTGTGACACCAATTGAGGATACCAAAGTGATAGAAGGTAAAGGAAGGTTCATCAACAGACCTACAAAGACTGGCAAAGGGGTTTACGACAAGTTCTTCATCTATGTGCCGACTGAGATAGCGAGAGACGGATTATTTCCCTTTCATGAAGGGGATGGGGTGACCATAAGAATAGATTCTAAGAAGAAGCGCTTGATAGTAGAAAGAATCAAATGAGGCTGGCCAGTGAGACATGCTATGATATTGCCTGACAATTTTGCGTGTTACTTGCCTCCACCCATGTGATCTGTAGGTCACCGAACAGTGTATTCAGAAACTCAAATTCAAGTTTAAAGATTCCTAGCAAGAAAACTTGCAATGACCAAGTTGTAATCTAGGAGGGACAAGAGATGCATGACCAGTCTTTGGTATTTTGACCCACTTGTCTCTGCTGAGAAGCACAATGCCCTTCCAAGTATGGGAGTGCTCTCAGAACTGACTTAGAAACCAAGCTCAAGAAACTCAAGTCAGTCTATGCTCTCTTCAATCACTTGGATATCATCTTTTGACAATCCATATAGCTTGTAGACCCTCTGGTCAATTTCCCTCTGCAGGCCCTTGATCTTGTCTGGGATCTCCCTCATCTCCTTCTTAGTCTCAACCACAACAAGGACAAGGGAATGAGACTCGTCAAGAAGTTTGATGTCAGTCTTCTCCTTCTCAGCCTGATAGTCTTTTCCTGTGTACCCAAGCAGTCCTTCAACAATATGCTTAATGATCCTATGCCTGACATCGTACTCAGATGCAGACCTATCAATCTCAGACTTCATCTTAGAGTATGCGTCCAACACCTGCTTGACAAAGTCAGGCTTGCCGCTCATCCACTGTTCTCCTAGTCTTTCTAAACTAATGAGTTATTGGAGTATCCGCAATAAAGTTTCTGACCCATCAATCAAGAGAGAATTTGTTCCATCAACTCCTTAACGGCAAGAGCATCTCAATCAGATCAAGCCATGGAATAAGGACAATCACCCTGAACCTTCCCCATCTATCCTAACGCTTCTCTATCCAGTAGTGGCCGCAGTCTTTACATTGAAACTTCCGGTGAATCCGACCATACTTAGTCTTCTTCGGCTTGGTGACTTAACGAACATTCATGCCGTAACACTTGGGACAGATAACAGGCATAGCCGTAACAAGCTCTCTAGCGGTATCTTGTATTCAAAAGACTTGCAAAAGCGAAAAACAGTCCTGAGGCGCATGCTCTATATTTCCCTAAAGCTATTTCTATTGAAAAGTGATGAAGATGGCTGAAAACCTCATAGCGGTAGTTATAGGCGCAATTTTGGGTGGTTTTTTAACATTGATAGCAACGTGGGTCAATAATAGGGCAGCAGAAAAAAGGCTTCGAATCCAACTTTATCATGAAGATAGAAAGAAAGTCTTAACACAACTTTATCAACTGAGTGAAATGAAATACAAGACTTACCCAGAATTCAAAAAGGCGTTACTATCCTTTTTGGCGGGGCTTCAATCGGAATTCCTGCCTGAAGGGCTTAAAAAAGCAATTCAAAGCAAGATATATGAAGTTGATAAGTTTCAAGAAGAGTCGGGTCTTGTTCCTCCGGAGCCGACGGATGAGGAGATCGACAAGTGGTTGGAGGAATACGAAGAATATTTTGAGGGACTAAGTGAATGGGAACGGGCAGAAGAGGAATTTAAACGCCGCTTCGAAGGGCTCAAAAGCTCTATTAAAGAGTCGATTAGGGAAAAGATTAAAGAAGTTGAATAAGCTTCCTGATAATTGCTCTTAATTATCTTTCTTACAGTCCCTCCCCAGCTGGGATTTCATATCGGCCTGCACCTCGCTTCCTTTCTGCGAAAACTCGTGACGCGGTTGTGAACTATGCCACGGAAACGGTTGAATTTTTCTGACCGTAGCAGTTCTGCTTGGTTTCATAACTTTCTTCTTTCATATGACTGAATGCACATTCGCGCGAGAATTCACACCGATCAAACCAAGCCCGAACCATAGGCGTTTATCGTATCCGCAGAGGTTTTGAGACTTAACTGATCTTCCTTCCGCATCGGATACAGTAGGCTCCTTCCTCTGGAAGAACCGCTTGGCAATAAGGACATAGAAGAGGTTTGGGGCTGGGAGCCGTGTATTTAACGGAAATTGGCTTCGATACCGCTCCATAGATTGCTATAGGGATACCAATTAACGCGAGAATAAATCCCCACTGTGCATATGAATATTCCGTTACATAGATGGTTTCATACCTAGTTTCATACTTGGTTCCTACTTCAACCATCTGCCAATCCAGTTTGTAATTTGTCACCTCGTCGAAGGTGAGTGATTGTCCATACTCATTCCAAATAGTCAATTTCCCGAAGCCACCTTTACGTTCGAACTCATAATTCACAATTCTGTGCAGACCCACTATCTGAAAGGTTGATGTTGATGTCTCTATGAAGCCGACAAAGTAGTACCCGTATTCGGGAACAGCCTCTTGATACGATCTCTGATATGGCGTTTGACTAGGAATAGGAGAAATCAGCAGGCCGAAAATAATTAGACCCAATCCCAAAATGAGAACATTCTTTCTCATGCAGCATCGCCTTTCGAAGCATCTGAGAATATGAAAATATATAGTAAGCATGCTACTATATGATTTGTGTGCTACTGACCAGAAGAAAACGAGGAAAGGAAATGTCCGTTATTCTTCCTGGTAGATCAAAGAGGGTAAATGATGGCATAGCCCTAGGAGCCTTTATCACAGTTTTCATGACAATTTATATCTCGAAAGCAAGTTCGCTTGGTTTGCCTATTCCAGCAGAACTACTAACAAGCGCGTTGTCCCAAGCTTTTGTATACGCCGGTATCTTCGCTATAGTGGTGCGGATGATCCTCTACGCTTTTACTCGAAGATAACCCGGAAGCTCCCTGACCCCGTTTTAGCGATCTACTGGATAATACCCAGCATGCTTCTTCTTATTCTGACATATTGTTTCAAAACCATTTGACGTCTGGGAAGAGACCCAACTTATAGAGCGCTCTATATCCAGAAGCCTCTATACTGAGGTTGCCAGACTTTCTGATCACTATTTTGCCGTTGCTGAGCTCTTTCAAACCAAACCAACTTTTAGCGTCAACGGATCAAAGAAGACTTATCTCAAACCACTGGACATATCCATTAGAGGGCTCATGACGGAGATTATCGATGCACAGATAGCAGCTAGTCCATGTATCGCTTTTGCAGAACCATTTTTGAGATTCGAGATCAGAGCAGATCTTGACAAGTCTCACTTTCTGACAAGTGTGTATGGTGGAGTTGCTGTCTGCGCTGATGAGAGCGGCAATAATCCAACTATTCTGGGTATGCTTTACCCAGATCCCGATAGAGATCTTATCTCGTTTTATAATAACCAGCGGACAATTGCACTTCTCCTTCCTTTAACAAAGAAGGCGATTGATATGATCGAAGAAACTAGAATGAAGAACTCTAGACGCGATGTCTATCTAAGGCTTAAGGTCTTTCTCGCGGCTGTCTACCTTCAAGCGTATATAACTCCTAAACCTGTTCCAGGAGGAGAAGAGCTCACTGTAGACTGGACAGGAACCGATAGACGTCTTGAACGAGATTTCAGAATTGAGCGAGTGTATAGGATTTCTTCGAGCGACTGGGTTAGTATTTTTCAAGAATGTTTTCGGGTGGGCAAGTATGCCCTGATTGAGGTTCCTCTCGAGCTGGAGGAAATCTCAAAAAAGCTTGAGCACGTTTCCCAACGCGCACTTGTAGATAGATTGGTTCCTGCCGCGAAAGCTTTGGTCCAAGCGGAACTACTTATTCGAAAGGGGGAGTGGAGACAAGCCATCAGACAAGTAAGAGATGTGGTTGAGGCAATCGAAAAAGGAACAATTGAGGTAGAAGGCAAACAGATCTCGCTTTCTGAGGCTATTAAAGGACTAATCGAGAAATCAGGGCTTCCCGCGGAAGCGGGACAACATTTTACCACCTTGATTGATCAGTTGAAGGGTTACACAAGTGCTACACACCATATTGTGGACAGGACAGGCAAGACTGTAGACGCAGAACCTTCATTTGACAAGGAAGATGCCACCTTCGCTTTTGGAACGGCGAGCTTATTGCTGAATATTCTGACAAACAAACTTGCCAAGATAACGGCATAGTAAGAGGGTAGAGGCCAAGGCTAGGAGCTGCGAATTAGAAAGCTGATCTTCAAGTCTCCTTCTAACTACCATTTTGCCTTTACTCAGCTCTTTCATAAGGTCTTCCTTCATCGAGATAACCGGTAAGCTCATCCCAGCTTACGATCCAGCTCTCGAAAGGCATGCCTCCGTTAGGGTTGGTTCTTCTTCTCTCTTCGAGCTACTTCAAACGTGCCTTTATCCGACTACATGGATATTTCTGCGAGAATCCACACCGATCAAACCAAACCCAAACCTCTTGAACACCGAATCATTGATTGTTCTGGTGTTTTTGAGCGTGGTGACTAAGACTGCCTTATGGTAGCCGAATGCTAAAGCTTCAGCTATTTGTCCTATTCCTCTTGCCAGATCATCTCTCGGGTTTTGATTTCAATCGCTATTCTCTCACCATTCGGCCCAATAGCTTCCCCATCGACCTCAGTACTGCCTAGCCTGATTCTTCGCATAGAGACTTTGTAGCCCAAAGCCTTGTAATGCCGTTTAACAGCCCGCTTCAGAAAACGCTCGCTCAATTCAGGATAGCACCTTCAATCCAGCCTTATCATAGATCTCCTTCAACTTCTCAGGTGAATAGTCTGTGTAATGCCTAGCCAAGACGCTTTTCGGTGCTCTGCCGCAGAAAGCATCTACATATCTGTCTGGCACTCCAAGGCTGCCCAATTCGCAAGCAAACCATTCGCGTAGGATTTGAGGCGTGATATGGACCCCTGTCTTCTCATAGGCTCTCTTGAACGCTCTCTTAAGCCTTGTATCAAACCTGCTGAAGAGACTGATTTTAGGATTCGATTCTTTCAGTGTTGCGATGTATCTTCTTACGGCTTGAGCTGCTTCTTCGTTCAGGAGGGTTACCCATGTATTCTTTGCTCCGTCATAACCCTTGCTTGGAATAACAGTTCTTCGCTCGAGATCTATGTCGTTGATCCTTAGCGATAGCGCTTCGTTCTTCCTCAAGCCTGTGCTCGCGAGGACTAGGAATATGGTTTCAGCAATTGAATCGTTCAATTCATGATAGAATGCGGTAATCTGCTGTTTAGAAGGAACTGTTTTGGGATGGAAAGGTCTACTTGGAAATCTGAAGCTTTCGACAATCCATGGCATCTGCATGAAATCTCTGAAGAACGCTTTGAACGCTTTCAAGATGTTGGCGTAAGTATTTGCTGGGGAATCCCTATACTTTCTCATAGTCTCGAACGTCTTGGTCGGTTGCTTCCCTAGGACTCTTCTTACCGGAATCAAAGAACCTCTTTATCCAATACGAATTGTTCTCTACGGTGCTATCGCTTCGATGCATGTCAATTCTGCAGAAATCCTCGAATGCATTGACTATTTGATTCAGATCTCCTATTTGCAAGAGCTCAATTCTTCGATTATCTTTCGTTGCGATCGTTTCTCGGGGTGCCTGACACGCAGAAGGTCGAGAGTTCAAGTCTCTCCCGGCCCACCATACATTGGCTTTTTCTTGTTAGCTTAGATAGAAAGGAACTTGGATAGGAGGGACGTTTTAAACTTCCTCTTCACTCTCT
>Ga0315312_1002871_pt1 | contig 11514 bp, 15 predicted proteins | sample TDP7_MG_FD_203629 | JGI IMG/M metagenome (GOLD analysis project Ga0315312, IMG submission 203629) | Freshwater sediment microbial communities from Lake Towuti, South Sulawesi, Indonesia - TDP7 | ecosystem: Environmental > Aquatic > Freshwater > Lake > Sediment | place: Indonesia: South Sulawesi... | reverse complement strand
TGTTGATGGCGGCAGTCAGGGCCGCCATGTCGAAAGCATCGGAAGAAAATGGATTCAGCATTTGATTAGCCTCCAGTTTTGGGCTACGGCTACTCCGCCGTGAGGCGGCCTGCCGCGCGGTTAGCGCCTACGCTCCTTCGCGGGCCAGGATGCCCGCAGCTTCCAGTTGCGCGATCGCGGCGTTCTTCTGAGGGTCGGTCGCTCCCGCCGGCCAGACCAGCCCATTACGAGCGACCACCGCCGGGCCGCGCACGATGGCCGTACCTTTGGCGTCTGCGCCGACGGGTGCAGTGACGTCAAAGCACAGAACGCCGTAGGCGTTCTCGCTGCCATCGGCGGCAGAGAAATCGATCTGCTTGACCTTGCCGGAGGCGGTGATGCGGCCCAGCACCATGCCAGTGGTGAGCTCGCGCGGCGCGCCGCTGCCGGCCAGGACGGTCACGGCCTCGCGGCAGTAAAGCGCCTCGGCTTCGTACTTCAGGAAGTCGCCGAGGTATTGCGATTCCGTTTTGGCAGCCATGTCAGTTCACTCCTCCTTTGGGCAGCCGCTCGACGGCCTTGACGACCGGGTTGTTCTCAAGCGGCGGCTTTGGGCTGGTGCCCGTGTCCGGCATGACGTGCGAGCGGATCTCGGCAGCGTCTTCCGCCGCACGGGCTTCGATCAGAAACTGGCGCGCTTCTGCCGGGGTAGCCCCGCGCGCCAGAAGCGCGGTCGCCTTGGCCGGCATGCCGGCCAGTGCGCACAACTCGACGATCTCGCGCGCCTCGCCGTAGCCCTGCTTGCGGGCCTCCGCGCGGATCGCTTCCAGGTCGATGGCAGGCTCGGGCACGTCGGCCCGAACCGTTTCTTCGGTCATGATGCGTTTCCCTCCTTGTGGAATTGAAGTCGGCTTTGTGAAGGCAGCCAGATCGGCGAGCGCGTTGCGCAACGTGCCCGTGCGGTCAGCCAGCCCGGCGGCTACGGCATCCGGGCCATACTTCAGGCCGGCACCCATCTCTCGAATGGCCTCGTCGCTGATGCCGCGCCGCGCGGCCACGGCTGCGACGAACAGCCCGTAGAGCCGGGCGACCTCGGCCTCGAGCGTGGCCCGGGCCGATTCCGACAGCGGCTCGTTCGGGTTTCCGTCCGTCTTGCCCTCGCCCTCGGCGATGTAGGTGACCTTCACGCCCAGCTTGCGGTTGAACTCGCTCCAGTCCAAATGCTCGGCGTAGACGCCGATCGAGCCGGCGCCGCCAGTGAACTCGGGCACGTAGATTCGCTGGGCCGCGGTAGCAAGCAGATACGCCGCGCTGAACATGGAGTTGTCGGCCACGGCCCAGATGGGTTTCTGGCGGGCAAGCTCAGCGAGCGCAGCAGCGGTCTCGAAGGCGTTCTCGGAGTCGCCGCCCGGCGAGTTCACTCGCAGAAGAATCCCGCGCACTTCGGGATCGCTCGCCGCCTGCTCGACCTCATCCAGGATCTGGCCGTAGGCCGTCGCGCCGAAGAAGATGGCATCGAACAGCGACGGCTCGTTGGCCAGCACGCCGGCGATGTCGATGATTGCCACGCCCTCCTGCACCGCATACGGCTTGCGCGGCCCATAGGCGGCGTCCAGCTTGGAGGCTTCGATCAGCAGCGGCTTGGCGCCGAACAGGCGTAGGACTTCATCACGTCGGGTCATGAGTCTTCGCTGTCGTTCGATGGTTTGCTTTCCCCGCGGCGGGGATCGGAGTCGTACTCCAGGCCCAGCTCGTCGGCCCTGGCGTTGTCGGCCGCGATCTCGCGGTCGATCGCCTCCGCGTCGTAGCCCTGCTCGCTGACCACCTCGGCACGGCTCTTGAAGCCGGCGCGCACGGCCATGATCTGGGCTTTGATGTCCTTCAAGGGATCGACCCAGGCAAAGCCCGGCGGAATCCACTTCGCGTCGTAGTAGGGTGCGACGTCGCCCTGCCTGGGCAGCGCACCGGCCAGCAACGCCGCCTCGATCCAGCGCCGCCAAACGGGTAGGCAGAACTGAAAAACCACGACCTGATGCTGGAACTGCTCGCAGCGCCGCCGGAACTCAAGCAGCCCGGCCCGGATCGAGGAGTAGTTGACGCCCGTCAGATCGCCGGTCAACTGCTCGTAGGTGATCCCCATGCCAGCAGCGATCGACCGCAATTGCACGCGCATGAAGGTCTCGTAGCTGGCGCCCACATCGGCCGGCGTGGAGAACTTGATGTCCTCGCCGGGCAGCAGCACTTGGAGCGTGCCTGGCTCCAGGCCCGCTGACGCGGCTCCGCTCGAGTCCGTAGCTGTTTCGCCCAGCATCTGGTCCTCGGGAGCGTTCTTTGTCACGAAGCCGGCAAACATGGCCGCCGTTTTCTTGCGCACCAGTTCCGCATCGTCGTACTGGTCCAGTTCGTAGAGCTTCACCAGGACCTGCGTGAGCCACGGCTGGCCGCGGAGCTGGCCGGGCCGGATGGGCCGAAACAGGTGGAGCACCGAGTCAGCCGGCACACGCACCAGCTCGGTGGAAGCCACCGGGTTGAGCGTGTCGTAGGGGTGCTCGCGGTAGAGCCAATAGGCCACGCGCCGTCCGATCCGATCGAACTCGATACCAGCCCGAATGTAGTTGCCATTCTCCAGCTTCCTGGTCTCGCTGGTCGGCAGGTGCTCAGCCTCGAGCAACTGGAGCTGCAACGGAACAGTCAGGCCGTCCTTGGGCAGCCTGGGGCGCAGCCGAATCAGACACTCGCCAGCCTCCATCACGGAGCGGCAGGCCAGCGCCTGAAGTCCGTAGAAATCCGTCAGCCCGCTGGCATCGGCCTCATCGGTCCAGCGGAGCCAAAGCTCCTGAATCCTCTCCTTGATGCGCGGGTCCGGATGCATCGACTGCGGCTTGATCCCCGTGCCGATCGAGTTGCCGACGAAGGCATCCAGGGCATTCGCCGCCCACGGGTTCCGCCGCACCATATCGCGCGAGCGGCTGCGCAGCGCGTCGAGATTTCGGAAGACCAGCGTGTTGATGTCGCTGGTTGTGGGCAGCCAGCCGGTGGTGCGGCGTGTTGAGGCCGCAGCCTCGTAATCGGTGGCCGCTCGCCGCCTGGGAAACACCGCCACCTGGAGCCGCTTCCAGAAACCCACTTCTCAGAACCCTTTCTCAGTCGAGACGCGAATCTGCCGGATGGTAGACTTGCCGCTCGCCTTCGTCAGTTCCGCCTCGGCCGCCGCGATCGCAGCTTTCAGTTCCTCGACGCTGCGGTACTCGACTTCGCGATTCTCAAACCGCACCCGGCGCACGCCGTTGGCCAGCGCATCGCGCAGGGCCTGGAGTTGCTGCTCGGTATACATGCCCGCCTTCGCCTAACGATCGCCTTCGAATCTTTCCGCGAGAAGTAGCTTGCTTTCCGCCGCGGCTGAAGTGATGAATGGGGTCGCTATGATCACCCGCGACGAACTGATCACCTGGGCCACGCGGAACGGCTGGAAGCTGGACCGCTTTGGCCACCTCAAGAAGGAGTTCAACAACGGCACGCACCGGCTCAAGTTGAGCCGCATCGCCGCCCGGCATGAGTTGTCGACACCATTCGGCTGGTGTCGGGTTACGAGCGGCTATTACAAGAACCTCACCATCACCGCCGACGGGAAACTCGCCGGCATGAAGTTTTGAAGGAAAGGAGACAAACGCATGAGAGCATTTGCGATCATCGCAGACAACATCACGGCCTACCCGACGGTGTCGGAGGCCAAACAGGCCGTTGCGGCCGCCGCCGACAGCGAGCCGCGCCTGGCCATCACCTCGGAGGCGGAACTGGCCTCCAGCTCGCTCGCCGTGGGCCAGCTCGTCGAACTCTGGAACGGGTTCGCCGGCGTGGTGCCCTTCGACGACCTGAAGCCGGTCCGCAAGTTCACCGACCGCAAGACCGCCATCGCCAGAATCTGGAAGGCCATCCAGCGCCTGGCACCGGCTCCCACGGCGGCCACCGTTGGCGAACCGGGCGCCCAGGGCGCGCCGAAGTCCGGCCGGCCGAGGAAGGGCTGCCACCCAGGACCGGAAGGCCGCCCCTGCGCGCCAGGGCAGCAAGAAGGCCCAGGTCATCGAGCTGCTCCGCCGGCCCGAAGGCGCCACGCTCCAGGCCTTGATGGAAGCCACCGGCTGGCAGGCCCACAGCGTGCGCGGCTTCCTGTCCGGCACGCTGGCCAAGAAGATGGGGCACAAGGTCACCCGCCTCAAGCGCGACGATGGCGTGAGCGTCTACCTCCTGACCGAGTAGATCGTTCACCCTTCTCTGCGCGCCGCCAGGCTCACCGCCTGGCGGCTTTTCTCTTCGAGAATCCTCAACTCGGCACTCCAATCGCCCAGCGCCTGGCACAGCCCTTCCACGTCGGGGTGACCACTTCGAAGCAGGCCTTCAATCTCCGCGATCTCGCACCGGCACCGCTCGATCTCACGCTGGTACTCGCTGTCGCCCATCGCGGAGCTCCTCGAAGCTGCGTCCGTCGCCATCGAGCGTCGCCTTGCCGCCGGCGAATTCCTCCCACCGCCGGACAATCACGTCGGCGTACCGCGGCTCGATCTCCATCAACCGCGCCTGGCGAGCCAGCCGCTCACAAGCGATCAGCGTCGAGCCCGAGCCGCCGAAGAAGTCCGCCACCAGGTCGCCTTTGCGGCTGCTGTTCACCAGCGCACGCTCCACCAGCTCCACAGGTTTCATGGTCGGGTGCAGCCGGTTGGCCGCCGGCTTCTTCTCCTGCCACAGCGTCGATTGGCTGTGATCCCCATACCAGGGATCTTCCTCGCCGGCTAGGTGACAGTAAAAGATCGGCTCATGCTGGAACCGATAGCGACCCCAGCCCAAACTGAAGTGATGCTTGGCCCAGATCAACTGGCAGCGAACCTCGAAGCCCGCCGCCTCGAGCGCGTTCTGAAACTCCCTCTGGTATCGGGAGCCGTGGCAGACGTATACCGAGGCGGCCGGTTTGATCGCCGTGCGCAGAGCACCGAAGGCCGCCTCGAGGAACGCCACGAACTCCGCAACCGACATGCGGTCGTTCTCGATCGTCAACTGCTCGGCCGTGCGGCCGTGATAGTCGATGTTGTACGGCGGATCGGTAAAGACCAGATCCGCGCGCTCGGCGCCCATCAACCGCGCCACGTCGTCGACGCTGGTGGCGTCGCCCACGAGCAGGCGGTGCCGGCCCAGCACCCACAGATCGCCACAGACCGAAACCGGCTGCTCCGGTGCCTCGGGCGCTTCGTCCTCATCGGTCAGCCCTGCGGCCGGCTCGTCGGACTCCGCGAGCAGCGCGTCAAGCTCCTCATTGCTGAACCCGAGCAGGTCCAGGTTGAAGTCGTCCTCCCGGAGTGCCTCCAATTCGACGCGCAGCATCTCCTCGTCCCAGCCCGCGTTCAGCGCCAGCTTGTTGTCGGCGATCACCAGCGCACGTCGCTGGGCGTCGCTGAGATGGTCGAGCACGATGACCGGCACCTCGGTCAGGCCCAGCTTGCGGGCGGCCGCGAGGCGCGCATGGCCAGCGATCACGACGCTGTTGCGGTCCACCAGGATCGGAGACGTCCAGCCAAACTCGACCATCGAGGCGGCGATCTCGGCCACCTGTTCCTCGCTGTGAGTCCGCGGGTTCCGAGCATAAGGGATCAGCGTCTCGATCGGTGCGAGGCGGTGCGGGCCGGGGCTGCGGATCTCGATCACCGCCGCCTCCCGCTCTTCACGTAGACCGGGGCACCGCTGGGCTTCCTCGGACCATAGCAGGGCATCCCGTTGGGCTTACGCCGGATGGATCGGGAGTCGCGTGAGCGCAGATCCGGCTGCGCGCCTGCGGGCACGCCGCGATCAGCGGCCACCTCGTCGAAGCTCCGGCCGTCGAGCGTGGCGGTCAAAACCGCTGCCCGCTCGAGCCGCCGCAGGGCCACGTCGCAGTAGGCCGGGCTGATCTCAATCCCATAGCCAACGCGTTCGACGAGCGCCGCCGCCACCATCGTCGTCCCGCTGCCCAGGAACGGATCGAAGACCACGTCCCCTGGGTCGGAGAAGGCTGTGATGAAGAAGTCGGGGATCGCTCTCGGGAACGGCGCCGTGTGGGACCCTTGGCTCGATTCGGTCTTGGCCTCGATCACGTTGCTCGGCCGCGCAATCCCCTTATGCCGGTCCTCGTGCTCACCCAGCAGCCCACTGCCCGATCCCGATCTCGGGGTGTCCGGCGAGTAGTCAAAGCAGCCGTCCGAGAAGTGCCCCACTGCCTTGGGCCGGAACTTGATCTGCCCCTGGCGCGAGAAGTGAGCGATCGGCTCCCAGGCATTCTTGAAGCGGTTGTTCCAGCCGCCCGGCACGCCCTCATCGGTCTTGCGCCAGCAGAACTCGTCCACAAACCGCCAGCCCCACTGCTCGACGTGCGCGATGACCAGCTTCTTCACGTACAGGTGGCGCTGACCCTCCTCGGCGTGCTCCTTGATGTTCAGGAAGTAAGAGCCGTCCTCGGCGAGCACGGCGGCGAGGTTCGCCGCTACGTCCCGGTACCAGTCGATGTAGTCCTCCGGACGGATCGGCTTGAAACCGCTCGACGGATCGTACTCGCGCTGTGTCGCATACGGCGGCGAGGTCACCACCACGTTGGCCTTGCGGCCTTCGAACAGACCGGCCACCGCGTCGGCGTTCCGGCAGTCGCCGCAAACCAGCCGATGCGGGCCGATCAGCCACAGGTCGCCTGGCTGGGTGACCGCCTGCGCCGGCGCCTCCGGGATCTCCTCTTCCGGCTCGGCCTCCTGCGCGCTCGAGTCCAGTTCGGCGACCAGCGCGGCGATCTCGCCGTCTTCGAAGCCCGTGAGCGTAGCGTCAAAGCCGGCCTCGGCCAGGTCCTTCAGTTCCAGCGCCAGCAGCTCGTCGTCCCAGCCCGCCAACTCCGCCAGGCGGTTGTCCGCCAAGCCGAAGGCGCGCCGCTGGGTCTCGCTCAAGTGATCGAGCACGATCACGGGCACCTCGGCGAGGCCGAGCTTCCGCGCCGCCAACAGCCGCCCGTGGCCCGCGATGATGTTGGCCTTCGAGTCCACGAGGATCGGCGCGTTGAAGCCGAACTCGGCGATCGAGGCGGCGATGGCGGCCACCTGCGCGTCGGAGTGTGTCCGCGGGTTCCTCGCGTAGGGAATCAGCCGCTCGATCGGCCAGAGCTCGATCCGTTTGGCGATTGCAGGGGAAAGCATGGTCGCCTCAGACGCGTCGAAGCCCTGCCTCCAACCACCGGCTGCGCAGGACTTTGCGCGCCGGCGTCACGGTGGACGGCGCGGACGTCCTGACTTCGCCCTCCGGCGGAGGCCCCAACGCAGCGATCCGATCGGCCTCGGCGTCCAGTCTCAGTCCCATCGACACCAGCCCGCACAGCGCCGCATAGGCGTAGGTCCGCGCGTCCAGGACTTCTCCCCGCACGCCCTTCTTGCGCCGCCACTCCCGCACCGGCACGCCGCGGGAGTACGACGTGATGAGAGCCTCCGACAGCAACTGCTCGAACCATTCCTCGCCGCGCTCCGTCGGAAAGTGCGCGTAGCCCGGGCCGGGTTGTTCAATCTTCAGCCGGCTGTAAATGACGCTCTTGGCGCTATCGACGCCCACGATCCACAGCGGCGTCTTACCCAGCGTGTTCCTGGTCGGCTTCTTCGGCCAGACCGGCAGTGGGCCGCTCTTGCCCTTGATAGCGAAGATCCGCCGGTGATAACGCGTGCGGCAGAAGTCATACACCGCCTGGGTATAGAAGCCGGAGTCAATCGCGCAGGCAGCCACCGGCAACTTGACGCCGTACTCGTGCAGCCACTGCCGATTCAGGTACTCATCCAGCGCCTGCCACAGATCCGGCGCGCTCGGATCGCCAGGGAACACGCGGTATTCGATCGACCACGATTCCTCGCCACGTCCCCAGCCCACCAGCTCGAGCTCGGCCCGATCCACCTGAAGGTCGATTCCGGCGGTCAGCACGGACACGCCGGCCGGAAGACTTGGTCCGAAAGACTCGCGCCGGTTCAGGAGCGTTGCGACCTCGACGCTGGTCTCAGCCTCGTCATCCCAGAGTTCACCCAGGGCGGTGTTGATAAAGGCGCGCAGCGTCTCCGGCCCACCGTGCTTGGCCTCCAGGAACTCCACCGCTGTCTCCGGCCACTCCTTCCAAGGCGAGTACAACTGGCTGATCCAGAAGCCGGCGATCTTCGACTTCGGGTTCGCCGCCCGCCATTCGCCGCGCGCCAGCATCCACGGCTTTCGGTGCGGCGGGATCAACACGCCACAGTGCGCGCAGCGGTACTGCGCCGCTTCCGGCTGCCCTTCGGGCCACTCCAGGTTCGGCCAGACCAACACCTGGTAGGCGCCGCATTCCGGACACGGCACCCAGTAGCTGGACTGGTTGCTCCGCAACCACCAGCTCTCAATCCGGCTCGCCCCCTTGACCGTCGGCGTCGAGACCAGCAGGACCTTGCGGTTCCACCAGGTCGCCGACCTCTTAACGGCCAGGCTGACCGGATCGCCTTCGGTACCCGCCGAGGCGGGATAGCGATCCACCTCGTCGAGCAGCACATAGCGGATGGGCCGCATGGCCAGGCCCGCCGGCGAGTTGGCGCCGGCGATCGTGATGCTGCCGCCTTGGAACTGCTTGTGCAGGATGCGGTTGTTGGAGTCACGTGAGCGGACATCGGCCACCTTCCCGTTCAGGCACGGCGTGTGGCGCAGCATCGGCGCCAGGCGGTCCTTGCTCCAGGACTCCCCGTCTTCCACGCGCGGCAGCACCACCAGCATCGGCCCCGGATCGCGGTCGATGATGTAGCCGACGAAGCAGAGTGCAACCTCCGTTTTCCCTGTCTGGGAGGCGGCCATCATCACCACGCGCTCATAGGGACTATTGGATGTCAGCGCATCCAGGATGGCCCGCTGGTAAGGCGCCCGGTCGGTCCGCCACTGGCCCGGCTCGGCCGAGGCCTCCGAGGAGAGCCGCCGGTTTTGATCGGCCCACTCCGAGACCGTCTGCCGCGGCGGCGGCTCGAAGGCCGCGACCAGCTCCTGGATGCAGCCGTCAAGGGCGGCGATAGGGGATGTCATCCTGAAGGGCCCTCAGGATCGCCTCAATCTCCACATCGAGCAGTTCCCGAACTCCCCGCATGTCAGCGAGGGCCGCCAACTGCGGAGCCAGCTTCGCCGGCACGGCCAGCAACTTGTCGCGGATCTGCCGGCCCAGCTTGAACCATTGGACCTTGACCTCGTCGGCCGGGATCAGCTTGCCGGACCTGGTCTCGAACTCCAACCGCCGCAGCTTGGCGCGGAAGACCATGTCGGCCAGCCTCGCCTGGGCGTATGTGGTGGTCTGCGGACCGCCCTCCACCGTCGCGCTGGTGGCCGCCTCGGAAATCTTTTCTGGCCGGTCGTCCAGCACGGCGTCGGAGGCCGCCACGTCCACCTTGCCGCCACGCATCACCAGCACGCCGGCTTTGGCCAGCCGGCTGATGTACTGGCGGCTCTTCGAGCGGTGCCGAGCGTACTCGGCTTGGCTCACTAGTTGACGACTGTCAACCATTGCCCACCATGTCAACTGCGCCGCTTGCGGCTGTCGCCAGGCACAACCCGTGCGATTTCAACATATTAGAGCCAAGGTCCCTGGGCTGCCCAGGCGCGGTTGTCAACCTGTGTCAACCTAAAAAAACGAGCTGTCTCTAGCCCCAGCGTGCTATCCGTCACACCCGCCGCCGTCAGGTCAGAGTCAGTACCTTTTTCGCAGTCACGCCTCGACGTGCCGCCTCCGAATCCTGGCCGCGACGTTCAGCGCCGCCTGCTGCGCCGCGCTCGCGCCGACGCTACGGCAACGCTCGGCCTCGTCTTCGGCGACCTCCAGACATGCGGCCTTGCTCGCCGCAACCGCCGCCTCCCGCACCTCGGACAGTGCCTCGCGCAGGAGTTCCGACAACGTCTCCGCGTTCTCCGCGGTGGGCAGGCCCAGGCGCCGGCAGATCCGCTCTGCCAACCTCTCTGGAGTCACGGTCTTAAACACGGCGTCAATCCGACGGTGGTCATCAACGGCTCAGACCGCCCGGCGCGGTCCCCGCGGCGGCGGGCCGGCCATAGAAGCCCGCGCCGAAACGGCCACCAGGACGGCCGCTTCAGCAAGCCCCGCTCGATGGCCACCCACCTACCGCCGACGTTGGCCTTCCGCGACGACTTCATCACGATGCCATGCACTCCGCCACTACCGTCAGGAAGATGGGCCGCAACTCGTTGCCGCGCCCCAGCCGCCGCAGCCGCCAGCACAGATATCCGTTATCCAGGTGCTCGCGAAAGCTGTATCGCGTGCCGAGGTAATCCTTCAACTCTGCGGCTCGGCCCTCGTTGGGCCGGCGGAACAGGATGGCGCGGTTGATGTGCCCCTTCCGATGGCGCACGACGCGAGCAATCAGGCCGGCGGCTTGGAGCCTCGCCAGGCGCTGTTCGCTGATCCAGTCGCTCAACTCGCCCTCGGCTGTGTACAGTGGGATTCGGTCCGGCATGGGAAGACAAAAGAAGCCTGAAATCTGCGGGAAGGAGTTTCACGAGCGTCCCGGCGCTCGTCAGGTCTTCTCTGTCACAGGGGAAAGGCCCCCGCCACTGACGGAAGGGGACAAGCGAACTACCCTCCAGGGCTGAGGCGCGTCCGGGTTATAGAACCGCAGGCAGTTTTCCCGTGGGGCAGGGCTGATGATCTCGATGTATTGCTTGGTTACCTCGCCGATGCGTTGCGCCTCGCCGATGAAACAGACGAGCCCATAGTCTTCGCCGCAGGGAAAGCGTAACTCTCCCCGGTTCTGATAGAGCCGTCTCTCGCTCCAACCGAGCGCAAGCGCCTGATCGCGGATGGCGTCCACCTTCGCCACGGCCGAGGGCAAGACCTTCCCGGGGAAGGGCAGGTTCCCGTCCTTGGGAAACAGGTATGGCTCGACCTGCGGACCTGCGCGGCTTCCAAGAACCGCCGTGCGACGAGCAACCACCGCCCGCCCGGGTGGTCTAGCCGTGCGGGCGATTTTCGGCGGTGGCCCCAGCCTCGCGGTCAGCGCGGCGGCCACCACGCGTCCCACATCCGCCGTGCACTCCTCGTTCGCCAGATCCCTCAGGTTCATCGTTCATCCCGCTCAATTCTTGAGGGGTCAGGTTCAAATTCCTTGTGTCGCAAGGAGTTAGCTTCGATTTGGCACCCAACCTGACCCCGGAAAAGGCCCTCCGAAGTCCACCCACAAAAGCAGCCCCACGGCTCGTGTAAAGGGTGGCCTCGAAATTTCATTTCGCGGGTCAGGTTTCAGGTGAAATCGCATCTAAGTCCTTGTCCTCCAACGCGTTTGAACCTGACCCCCAGCCTCCGTCCTCCAGAAACTTCGGGTGCTTCCGCACGAACCGCCGGAGGAACTTGTTGAACTTGGGCTTCTTCACGTAGCCGTCCCGCGTCGTGTCGAGCAGGTTGAAGCGCTTGAGTAAACGAACGGCGCGCTTCACCGTTTCCAAGCTGCAGCCAGCCTGTTCGGCGAGGTCGGAGGCTGGGGG
>Ga0315312_1002869_pt1 | contig 11518 bp, 9 predicted proteins | sample TDP7_MG_FD_203629 | JGI IMG/M metagenome (GOLD analysis project Ga0315312, IMG submission 203629) | Freshwater sediment microbial communities from Lake Towuti, South Sulawesi, Indonesia - TDP7 | ecosystem: Environmental > Aquatic > Freshwater > Lake > Sediment | place: Indonesia: South Sulawesi... | reverse complement strand
CCTTCCTCTTCACGTAGTTGACTATGCTGCATTCAAGGACAAGTTCGGGGTAAGGGAAGATGAATCAGAACTGCATTCCTTAGAGAAGTTCCATGCAGCAAGATCTCTCGTCGAGCAAGGGTGTGACGAAACGTACATTGATGCAACCCTCCGCGTTCTTCCAACTCAAAGGCCACAAAGCTCAATTTTAACCGATGTCTGCGGAAAGAGAGACGAAGAACTTACAGTAGTTTTCTGCGAGACCGCTCCTCCCACCGAGCAAACTTACGCTGGCTTAGAGATCGTTGAGAAAGCTGACAATGCTAGGGCGGTGTTGTTATATCCCTTCACCGTCAACACAGAGGCTGTCGCGAAGAGATTTCCGAGAGCAGTGGAATCTGGGAAGATAAGTATTTTGAGAGTTGGTTGGCTGAATCACGGACTTGAAAGCGCCTTTAGAGAAGCTTTGGATCTACTGGATCTACTGTCGAATGAGACGAGAGTGAGAATGCTAATGCCCCTGCTTGAAAGCCGCCGTGAAAAGAGGCAGTACAGAACCGAGATAAACCCGAAACTCGTCTACGAAAACCTTCGAGCCTTCCTTGAACGTGAAATCATCGATGAAATCTCAGACGGCCAATATGAACTCACCAATTTCGGGAAGCATGTTCTATGCGAGTACCTCACCTTCATTGAACGGCTCAGAAAGATTCGCGGAAGAATGGAGGAATGAAGAAGATCGCTAGGGTGCAAATTGAGGAATAAGCAAGAAAAGGAGGTTAAGAAATGTCCATTAGAAAGAAAGACGAAGAAGACGCATGGTTCGACGAATTTCGAAACTTCAGGCGGTTCTTCAAGGGGTACGATAGACTCTTCGAAAAGATGTTTGAAGACTTCGAAGGTTCATTGCCAGCCTCAAAGCCTCAAGAGCTGATGAGTTTGGAGAAGCCGCTTGAGAAAGAAGTCAAGAAAGGCAACATGAAAGGCTTCTTCAGGGTCCAACCGATTAGAGGAGAAGGAGTAACCGGTTACATCGCCTATGGAGAACTCAGCAGCATTCAGACGCCAACTCGAACGCCCACGAGAGCGGAGAACCTTCAGATAGTCAAAGAAGATGAGCCCTTGATAGATGTCTTGGAAGAAAAGGATGCGGTAAAGGTCGTCGCTGAGATTCACGGAGTCTCTATGAATGATATAGCATTGAATATGCGTAACAACCGCTTAGAGATTAAGGCCGGAGAGAAATTCAGCAAGACGATCGAGATCCCAAAGAAAGTAGACTTCGCACGCGCATCAATCAGCTACAAGAACGGTATACTCCAGTTAAGACTACCGAAAATCTCGTAGATCAGCGTGACAACTTATGAACTATATTGAAGAGCTGGACCGCTGCGAGAACTTTGGAGACGTCTTCGAACTGGTCAAGAAATCGGTGAAAGAGAGCCTAGGTCAATGGCGAGCAGGCTTAATGCTCTACCTCGCCGATCTACCGATCTACATCGGCGCATTCCACGGCGTAGGCTCAAACGCAATCGTGATGAATCGTAAACTCCTAGATCTAACTGTCAAGTCCAGCAGATCTAGAAGAGAAATAAACTCCTACGTCTTTTACATACTTCTCCACGAGTACCTTCATTCCCTAGGCTACATAGATGAAGACAAGGTTAGAAGATTGGTTCATGCAGTAGCGGAAAGAACCTTCGGAGAGGAACACCCCACAACCCAGATGGCACTCACTGGGCCTGCAGCCATCCTATCGCGAATGCATCGACCTGCACAAGAATCTTCTGGAAGCGATATGGAGATAGTAAGAGACTTCGATAGGTCGAATCAGACGTATTTCAGTTGAACCACTCACCATAATTCTAAGAGAGAGAATAGCAAACTCTTTTGTCTAGAGCGCGGCGTTTCGCGTCATTCCAGAGTGTTAAAGGCGCAAATATCGCTGAAGAACGCCCGAAGTACATTAAAGTGCTTGAGCCGCACGCCGAGCACTTCGGAAGAACACCCACGAAAGATTCATCGCATTTTCTGCAGTACGAGTAATTATTCGTATAGGTGAAGAATTGAAGCCCCTTCTCACATATGTTTCCAGTCAACTTGACTAGCGCTTCGACGCTATGTTCAAGTGGTGTTAGACAGATTGGTGCCAAATGGCCTCCTGCCAGAACCTCTTGGAACCTGCTTTCAAGTTCAACTCTCTCGTCAATTGAGACTTTGGAGGATAGGGGGAGAGTAGGCATATCGTTATAGTATGGATGACCTTTGATGCCTTCGACTACGGCGGTTGAAAGCCCATATTTCTCCATGTCAAGTTCAGCTAATCTCCCAGCTGCTTCGTCTTGCGGCCTTTGAGCGACCGCGAACCTCGTGCCAAGCTCTTTGGAAATAGATCTTGCATATTGGGATACTTCTTTGATGACCTCTAGAGCGAACTTCATCGAGCTCTCGTTTCTATAGAAGCTTGAACCCGTATGCGCAAACGTTGCTTCATTCAGTCCAATGAAGCTTATCGTGTATGCAGCATTCTTGTCGTAGAAGTACGGTGAACCTCTTGTGGCGCCGCAGAGAAGCGGCAGAAGCATCTGCTGTAGCCTCTCATTCATCGACTTCTGCTTCGCTTTAAAGGCTTCCACAACCATCTCCAAGGATTTCTCCACTGACTTGAAGAATCTATCATCATTCTTACGAGCGTCATACGCTATCCTAGGGAGATTCAGGAGGATTGTGTCCATGTTTCCGGTTCTCATACAATCTGTCTCCCAGTAGCCTGTCCAGTCGTCGTTCAATCTCAAGCCTGTCGCTGTATAGTTGACTCTACTGTTGTCTGGCTGACAGAGAAAGTATGGAAGAGAATGCTTCGCAGCCAACTCATGTATCTTCAATAAATCTACTGCCGCTGTCTTACCTTTGAGAGCTTTCCGCCTAAGCTTGAAGATTAAACGTGGGTTGAACAGAGGCTTCGCGGAGGAAGCTTCAAGTGCAGATTCCACAATCAACCTCGTGATTAAGCTGGCCTCATCTGCATAGTCGCCATAGATTCCTACGGTTTGGCCTCCAAGCCCTATCGCTTCTATATCATATAGGAAATCTGGGACAGCAAACTCAAGTCCGAGCGACAGTCCCGGGGTAGCTCTGCTTGAGAACAAGTCTTGACGCATGCTAGTTAAGAACTGGTAGAGAGCGTCTCTCAAACGCGGTTCAGGCAAGCCTTTCGCGAAAGGTGCGATGAAGACATTGAACATATCGAATGATTGTTCGCCTGAAACCTCGCTCTCAGTGAACTCGAAAACTTTCTGAGCGATCGACAAAGCCGCTTCGGAGGATTTTGGAGGCCTTATTGTTGGCAGGCCGTTCTTCAGGAAGTATCGAAGGTCATGTTGAATCTCATTCGGTTTCAATATCCAGTGAGCAAGATTATCAACATGTATTTGACCTGAGAGGTGTGCGTCAGCTATATTTCGAGGCAAACACTCCAACAGCACATACTCCGCCATAACCGACGCTGAGGCGATTTCTCTAACGGCTTCAGCGTCAAGCATCTGCTCGCTTACCGTCTTGAACAGTTGAGCTACATCGTGAACTGGCATTCCGAGCCTCGTCAACTTGTGTCTGTACTCTTCTAGTCGTCTTTCAATCAGGATTGAATTGACGAATTCGCGGATCAGCGGAGCTGTCAAGTATGTTGTTCTAAGGCGGATTAGACGATCTTCAGCCTCAGCCGCTATCTCTTGCGCGAGTTCGTACGGAACCCCTGCCTCACTCGTAAGTGATTTCGCTATTTTGTCTCTAGCGAACTCTTCTATGGCAAGTCGTGATGTCCTGACGAAGAGCTTACCCCTCTTGACAGCAGTGTACTCTTCTATATCTCTAGCGAAGTTGACCACCATCTCACCAAGCTCTGTTGTCCCGTACTTCTTCGATTCTTTATCCAGAGTAATTAGGCCAGCTTGCATCAAGTTCTTCAAATGGTAGACAAATTTTCCTGCGTCCCTGACAGGATCGAGCTTCAAGGAGAACATTATCTCCATATAAGGTAGAGCGCCCTTTGTAACAAGGAGCTTTAAGATATCTACTCGCACTGGAGCAGAAGCTGCGTCGAAAATGCTCGCTCCAATTTTCTCGAGTGAATGTGACAATTCTCATCGACCTCGTTTTATATGTAGATAATTAGGTGCTTCTACAGTTTAAAAAAGTAGAGTAATGGTCCTATGGGGCTAGAACTTTGTAATGAAGAAGATATTGCGGAAAAGATTCACAAAGAGAAAAAAAGAAAAGAGTGCACCTCTATTCTGTGATGCCTGCGTATTTACAAACAATATCAATAGTCCGAACCACCGCTCTTACAGCCAATCTCGCATTCTCTTCGATCAATTGTCCTTCCTCATCTGTAGTTCCTTGCCAAGGTCCGAACCAAATGTTAGCGTCGTATATTACAGGCGGGTAGACCCCCATCTCGTATATTGTAGCACATAGGAGTGAATCGGCGAACAAATCTTCTGCGCTAAAAATTGGTATCCCGAATTCGCCGTCTTTCCAGGTTCGCTCGTAGTTAACCTCAACGGCCCCCATATTATATGATTTGGTTATGATTAATCCCTCTCTTAGCCATGAAGGAACCAGGGTTGAAAATTCCTCTTGAACAATGTTGTACAGATCATCTATAGGTTTCCTTATTTTCTCAGGAGAGCTTTTAAGAACCTTTAAAACTTCAATCTGACTGATAACAGCGTCTCTTCCCGGATCACATGCCGAATACAGCGCTTTGCCATGTGATGATAAAGTTCCTCCTCTTTCACCGCCCAGGCCTAACGCCTTTCTTATGGTGACCAGTACCTCTTCTTTACCGATTATCAAACCGCTTGTTATAGCGCGACACGATTTATCCATGCTCCACAACATAGCAGAGGCCCCAGTCTTCCGCAAGTCTGTTCCAATGAATGGGATGCCCATAGCGCAATCAACAATGTAAGGGAGATCAAGCTTTTCACTCAAATTGCCTATCATCTTTTGAATCTTTGGAACTCCATCTTCATTTTTTTCTCCGTATCCGTATCCAGGCGTATCGTACCCTAACGATTCGAAGCCGCTGAGCATCGAAATGTGGCGCTGAGCAATTTCCTCTATTCTTCTTCCGGTCTTCTCTGCGTCTACTCCCGTCAAAAGTGGAACTGGATTGTATTTTATTCCATGGACTTCATATTTACCACCAACAAAAGGCACTACAATCGCATCCAAGTTCGTTAGGGATTTTGCTTCCACACCCAGTTCTCCAGCTGAAACGCTTCTGTCAACCCAAACATTCTTGTATTTTGGGGGGAAAGGCCTGCCGTATGCCGCCATAAACTCAAAATCGTGATTGTATAGCGCGATATACCTTGCCCTATATGCGTCTCCTTTCCGCATGGTCGGTGGTGCGAAAAGGGTTTCGAAGCAAACTCGCAAAGCAGACTCGCAGGTGTTGGTTGCCGCCGCATCGTAACTGTCGCCATAAACATCCTTAACTATCTCTCTAAGTTCATCCTCGATCTTCGTCATCGGCAAAACAGGTATCTTACTTGCCTTTGCTATAGCCTCTACCACATATTTTGGCAATGGAGGAGGACACGCAGAACCAGTGGGATACAACCCTATTTGGCCCTTAAATTTCCCAAGCCCCATATCAGCAGCAGATTTTCTTGCCTCTTCATAGATTTTCTGTCTATTCTCATTCAGTTTTTGATACCATCTAAACTTGTATTTCTGTTTCATAGTCTTTACTTCCAATACATGTTTATGACCGGGTACTTTGAAGTAGCATTAGAGTCTGCTCTAGAAATAAAATCCTTCTTCTCTTTGAAAAGGAGTTAATTGCAAATTCAAAAGGTTCGATGAAAAGGCTTATGATACTTGGAAGACATCCAGCGCGAGGTTGACTATGGGTTCCTTTAGATTTGCGATAGCCTGTTTCGCGTGTGCCTCGCCGAACTCTACCGAGGCTTCGCGGCCTTCAAGATCTCATCTGCAATGTCGGACGATTTCTTCGCGGCGTCGATCCTTAAGACTCTCACGTCTTTCTCAAATATCTCGTGAATAAAACGTAAATGCGCATCCACATTCTTCAGCAAGTCTAAGTTGAGCGTTGTGAAATTCTCTTTGTTTCGATATCTCTGCCTTTCCACAGCGGTCTCGATAGGAGTATACAGATAAACGTAGAGATCTGGCTTCGGGATTGCTTCCGTAGTCCATGCGTTTATGTATAAGCTTAGGCATGTCGGGTAAGCTGACGATTGCTTTCTCATATAGCGTGCGTACGCGAAGGAGAGATCTGTTGGGAAGTAGCTGTCTACAACTATATTCTGTCCTTCAACTAGGTTCTTCTCAATCTCCTTCAACCTTCTGGTTTCTTCGATGAAGATCAGATAGTCGGAGGATGTATCCCCTCTGTCTCCAATGGGTACCCCTGACGTACCTAGAACTGTTGCCACTTCGGGAAATACCTTCCAACCGAGATCCTCGAGCATTTTGCATATTGTTGTCTTACCTGATCCCGGAAGCCCCTCGAGAACGAGAAAGAAACCTCTCTTCTCAGCAGGCATCTCTAGGGCTCCTATTCTTTCTCGTATGGTCTTCCGACGGCTGCAGGAGGCTTAGCGCGACCTACAGCGCCTGCGACCACTATAAGCGTTAAGACGTAGGGGGCCATCTGCAGAAATTGGGGTGGGAAACCGACTCCTAAGGCAGGTGCGAGACGCATCTGTAGTCCATCAGCAAACCCGAAGAGCAGACCTCCGACTAGGACCAGTAGAGGGTTCCAGTTGCTGAAGACCACTGTGGCTAGAGCTATGAAGCCTCTCCCAGCAGTCATATATCTTACGAACATGCTGTTCCAGTCAACCGCTAAGTATGCTCCCCCAACCGCTGCTAAGACAGCACCTATTATCGTCGCTATAAACTGGATCCTGTAGACGTCTATTCCAGCGACGTCAGCAGCAGCAGGGTTCTCTCCGATAGATCTGAGCCTCAAGCCGAACTTAGTCTTGTAGAGGACATAGTACGATGCTACGGCCGTTAGGACCATGAGGAAGATGAAAGGGCTTATGCTGCTGAAAGCTCCAGGTAGCGGTAACGGTATCTGCGGGATTCTTGGAACGTCAGGAGAGCTTCCGGCTGCTAGCTCACCCCAAATTATTACGAGCCATGCAGCTGTGAATCCGTACGCAAACATATTCATTCCAACGCCACTGACAATCTGGTCTCCTTTGAAGTTGATGGCGATAACTCCGTGGACGTAGCCGGACAGTATGCCTATGATTATTGCCACGAATACCCCTAGCCAAGCGTCTCCTGTAAAGTAGGCGACATATGTTGCGGAGAATGCTCCAAGAAGCATAACGCCTTCTATCCCTATGTTGACTACACCAGCCCTCTCCGCGATGACCTCCCCGATTCCAGTGAAGACTATAGGTACCGATAGTCTAAGCATGGCAGCTAATAGGGACATGATGAATGCGGCGTCAAAGAGATTCAATTCAACCATTTTTATCTTGCCCTCCAGAACTTCCAATGTTCTGTTGCTTTACGTATCAGTCGAGTGGCTTCAGGGATAGCGGCGAATATGATTATGATTCCCTCGATCGCCATCACGAGCTCTTTCGGCATGTGCGTGATTAGCCTCATGTAGACTGAACCTGAGTAGAGAGCCCCAATGAAGATAGCAGCAAGCAGTGCGCCAACAGGGTTGTTCCGACCGATTAGTGCCACCGCGATTCCATCGAACCCATAGCCAGGAGAGAACCTATCTACAAATCTCCTGTATGTGCCTAGGGTTACTCCGGCGCCTCCGATTCCACACAATGCGCCGCTTATCAGCATACCTATGACCCAGACCTTTGAGACCGCGATACCTCCGTACTCGGCTGCTGTTGGATTCAGTCCGACCGCCCTGATCTCGTACCCTAACGGCATTCTTTTCAGCATATAGTAGACTACGAAGACGCAGATCAGAGCCACAAGGAATGAAGCTGAGAGCCCTGTTCTCGGAACTATTATCGGAAGAACTGCTGAACTATTAATCATCGGAGTCTCAGGTATAGACGCAGTCGGCTCCAAGAAATGATATAGCGTGAGGTAGCTGGTGAGCAGCATGCCGATCCAATTCATCATGATGGTGGTGACAACTTCGTGGGCTCCTCTCTTCACTTTCAGAATCGCTGGGAGAATAGCCCAACCTGCGCCACCTATGATGGCCATAAGTATGACGAACGGTATGTGAATTGGAGCTGGCATCGCGATCAGATATCCTCCAAGAAAGGCTAGAAAGGCTCCGATGAACAGTTGCCCTTCAGCACCTATGTTGAAGCATCCTTCAGTGAAAGCCACGGCTACGCCGAGGCCTGTAAGTATGAGCGGTGTCGCTTGAGCTAACGTTTCAGCTATTGAGTCAATGTCTCCAAATGCTCCCTTTAAGAGCACTCCATACGCTACAACTGGTGAATAGCCTGCAGCAGCGACCATTATCCCACCGGCAATAAACCCTAAAGCAACTGCTAGAAGCGACTGCATCAGCATCGAGATGTCGATCTTTCGCTCTTTGGAAGGCAGTTGAGATTTAGATCCTTCTTTCGCCATTTTGTACACCTCTCAACTGTCCGGTTTAACGCCTCCCATCATCAACCCTATCTTCTCTTCCGTCAACTCCTCCGATTTCCTAACGTCCACAAATGTTCCTTCATAGATGACTGATACTCTATCGCTCAACTGCAGAATCTCGTCGAGGTCTGAGGAGATAAGTAACACAGCCTTTCCTCCTTCACGCATCCTCAAGAGGATTGTTCTAACGTATTCTGTGGCTGCTACATCTAGACCTCTTGTAGGTTGCGCAGCAACTATAAAATCCGGATTGCGGCCCAGTTCTCTAGCTACAACTATACGTTGCTGATTACCACCCGAGAGATACTTAACGCGCACCTTCTCGCTTGGAGCCACTATCGAAAATTTTCCAATAGCTTCCTGCGCATAGTCGTAAATCGTTCCAAGACTCATATTGAATCTAGTTCCGAAAGGCGCATTCGACTGTGAACCTAGGACCAAGTTTTCAGCAAGATCAAAATCTAGTATGAGGCCCCGCTTGTGTCTATCTTCAGGAATGTGCCCGACACCGACTCTTGTCAGTTCATTCGGCGGAGCGTTCGTCACGTCTCTGCCGTTTACCTCAACTCTTCCCTTCTCAACTTTTCTAAGTCCAGTCAAAGATTCGACCAGTTCTGTCTGCCCGTTTCCTTCGACACCTGCGACTCCGAATATCTCGCCCCGTCTCACAGTGAAATTGAGCCCTTTAACTGCGAAGAGCCCTTTGTCACTGCGAACCCAGAGATCTTCAACTTCAAGTAAGGGCTCGCCTACTGTGACTGGCTTCTTCTCCATTTTGAGTTCTACTTCGCGACCTACCATCATGTTAGCCAATATTTGCGGTGTGGATCCTTCTGAGTTCACAACGCCTGTTACCCTTCCTGCTCTCATAACGGTTATTCTATCGGAGATTGCGAGGGCTTCTTTCAGCTTGTGGGTTACGAAGATTATTGTCCTTCCCTTATCTCTGAGGCCCTTGAGAATTTTGAAGAAGTCTTCCACCTCTATCGGGCTTAAGACTGAGGTCGGCTCATCGAGTATCAGCGTCATCGCTCCTCTATACAGCATCTTCAATATCTCGACCCTCTGCTGAACCCCAACTGGAAGACCCTCTACTCGAGATTCTGGATCGACATGAAGACCCGTCTCTTCAGAGAGCTTCTTGATCGCTTCTACAGCTGATTTGTAGTCGACTACCACTCTTTGTCTGCAGGGTTCAGATCCTAGCACTATGTTTTCAACGACTGCAAAGTCTGGGACGAGTGCAAAGTGTTGTTGAACCATGCCGACTCCGTTTTTGATTGCGTCGCGTGGATGTCGAAAGTTAACCTCTTTTCCTCTGATCAGTATTTTCCCGGCTGTTGGCTTCAGTAGACCGTAGAGTATCTTCATGAGGGTTGTCTTGCCCGCGCCGTTCTCTCCGATTAATGCGTGAATCTCGCCTTCACGAACGATGAAATCAACTCCCTTCAAGGCGACTGTTCCGTCGCGATAGGTTTTCTGAATATTCTGCATGTCGGCTGCGAGGCTACTGCTCATAAGCTATCCCCGGATTCGAGATAGGGGAGATTATGCGGGATTGGGATAAAAAATAGGGGGTTAGGATGTTTTCCCAGCCGGATTTTCGTACTAACCGTATCTTTGTCTTAATGCTGCAACCTCTTCCGCCGACCCTGGAACTGGTACGTTGACTTCGCCGTTCATTATCTTGTTCTTCAGTTCATCGACCTTCTGCCAAACCTCGCTCGGTATGCTATCTCGCATCGCCTTGACTGCATTGCGAACCTCTTCCGCTTTCATTCCAGTGTCTTTCTCAATCCCTGCTTTCGCCGTTGGATCGTTCAGCAGATCGTCTAGCGCTGCTAGATCACTGACTCCAATACCGCCTTCCTTTATGCCTAGGCTTAGAAGCCCGCCCTTGAACGGTCCCTTGACCGCCATCTCAACCGCTTTGTAGACACCTACGTCCACACGCTTCATCATGCTCGCTATGATATTGCCTGGATACACCCAGTCTTGGTCCGCATCGACGCCTATGGCGTAGAGCTTCTCACCAGTCTCTTTGGCTCTTTCAGATACAGCTTTAAGGGCTCCAGTCCCTGTCAGGCCTGCTGCTGCAAATATTATGTCTGCTTTCTGATCGAGCATTGAGATTGCTGATTCTCTTCCGAGAGAGGGGTCGTCGAACTTGCCTGTGTAGTGCCACAGAACTTTAGTCGTCTTGCCAGTTGCGTTTCCAATGTATTGAGCTCCGTACTTGTAGCCTATCTCAAACTTCCATAGGACCGGGATCTCCATGCCGAGTACGTTGCCGATCGTTCCTGACTTGGATGCTAATGCGGCTAATGCTCCGACAAGTGCGCAGCCTTCATGCTCTCTGTAGATAACCCCAAGGACATTTGGCTTGTCTGCGAGGAAGACGTCTATCCCCGCGTATTTCTGGTCTGGATACTCCGCTGAAACCTTCGCAAGCGTGTCCGTCCACAGGTATCCGATGCAGAGGATTATCTTGTACTCTCCAGTCTTCGATAATCTTCTTAGAACATCTTCAAATTCTGCCATTGCTCTCGGAGTTATCTCGTCAACCTTGACATTGAAATCCTTACTCGCTTTAGATGCGCCCAAATATGCCATGTCGCAGAACGATTTGTCTCCTCTTCCCCCAACATCGTATGCCACCACGACCTTCGTTGGTGCTGGCGGAACCGCCACATATGCATAGTATGCGTATGCACCTGCTGCAATCACTGCCACAATGACGATGACGATTATGGCCCAAGCTTTCACCGTTACAGCTTTCCTACTTTTCAACATTGTAAACACCGAAGGTAAATCATGGCCGTGGGTTTATGAGCTTTTGCATACTAATTTCTGAGAATTCGTGAACTAGGTTAGCGTTGAAACTATTTTGAAAGGTTCAATGAGCGCG
>Ga0315312_1002868_pt1 | contig 11518 bp, 10 predicted proteins | sample TDP7_MG_FD_203629 | JGI IMG/M metagenome (GOLD analysis project Ga0315312, IMG submission 203629) | Freshwater sediment microbial communities from Lake Towuti, South Sulawesi, Indonesia - TDP7 | ecosystem: Environmental > Aquatic > Freshwater > Lake > Sediment | place: Indonesia: South Sulawesi... | reverse complement strand
GCCGACGCAGCTCGAGGCACTCCGCGATTTCTACGAGGCGCGCAGCGGCCCCACGGAACCGTTCTACTTCTACGACCCCTACGAGACGAACCCCAAGTTCTCCTGCGACCCGACCGGCCAGGCGACCGAGGGCCGCTACACGGCGCGCTTCGAGGGCGACTGGCGCCAATCGGTCGCGCTGGGCCGTTCGGAGGTCGAGATCGAACTGGTGGAACTTGCCTGAGGGGAAACCATGCCTGGCAAATCGCAGAGCCACACTGACGCCGTTCTGAACGTGCTGCGAGGCACCGCGCTGAACGGCGTTACGCCTTACGTTGGCCTGTTCTCGACGGCGTCTGCCAATGATGCGGACGCCGGCACAGAACTGTCTGGCAACGGCTACCAGCGGCAGACCATTACGTTCGGCCCGCCGACGACCGACGCGGGGAACGTCCGCAAGATCTCGAACACCATCACTATCACCTTCGGCCCGGCTACTGCCGACTGGCCCCAAGCCGTCGCCTTCGGCATCTTCGACGCGCCGAGCGGCGGCAGCTTACTCTACTGGGACGTCCTCACCACCCCGAAAACGGTCCAGCAGGACGACTCGGGCCAGTTCGCGCCCGGATCACTCACTGTCAAGGAGGACTGATCGATGGCGAATACCTGGACCGCGCTTGCGACCGGCATCGCATTCGCAGCCAACAAGAACATGCTGGCGATCCTCAACGGCGGCGCCCGCGTGCTCCGCATCCGGAGGATCGGTTTGCTGAACATCCAGACCACCGCTGTGACGGGCGTGGTCTGCCAGGGCGAGATCCGCCGGTACAGCGGCGCGGGCCTGAGCGGCCACACCGGCATCACACCGCTGGCCCATGACTCCACCAACTCCGCCCTGGACACGATCACGGCTGGCACGGGCGGTACGCCGTCCGGAACGCCGAGCGCCTTCCGGCGCTACGTCTGGTCGAGCGACGAACCGGCGGTCTCGGGCGCGTCGGTGGACGAGCTGGAATGCCTGGTGCCTCTCTGCATTGTGTGGGACGCCGGCTATGGCGACGCGAACGTCCAACCGCTCGTGCTCCGGCAGAACGAAATGCTCTCGATCTACAACCTCGTCGGCGCCGCGGGCCTGGTGGACATCTGGATCGAATTCACGGACGAAGTGTCATAGGCCGTGGCTTACCGCAAGACCTTCTTCTGCCGCGTCCCACTCGATGGCGACCATCTGGGCGCGCCGTCAGGCGAGCAGAACAACGTCATCAACGCCACCGACAATATCGTCCCGCTCTACTCAACGGCGGGGACGGCGTATCCCTCAATGCCGACGCCTCCTCGCCCCGCGGTCCTGGCGCTCTATACCTGTCCTTCTTGTTTGCGCCTTTGGACAGTTGGGACTGGGGAGGTGTAGCGGGACCTGACTATCTGTGCCTAGATATAGACGGGGGAGGCGGCCCCTGTCCAGCTTTCACAAACTTCGACGCTGCCGTGAACCCCGGCCCGCCGGAGTTTACCCCGCTCACGTTTGGCTCTAACCTGGCGGCGGCTCCGGCCTGGGCCGACTCGGCTTATTCAGTCCTTTTCAGGCGGAAGAACAACTCCCAGCGAACGCGGGGAAGTGACTCCACTACTCACAGGCGCCGTTGACGGGACCCGTCAGCGTATTGCTCGCATGACCTGCTGCGTCGAACAGAGTCACGGCGTACGAATAGCCGTAATTCCCCCATCGGACCGGCAGAAAGGTTGAGAACTTGACCGTCCCCTTCTGCTTGCCGGCATGGTCGAGGGACTCATCCGGACCGTCCACGACCGTGCACCTCTTTCCTGCGGATGTGAGTTCAATCCGCAGTCGAGCGTTCCCCTGTGTCGCGTCCTTACGGTACACGATATCGCCATCGGGGTCTTCGAAGTCGAAGTCCCAAGGGTACGCGTAATAACACTTGCCGCCCGTGCAGAACGACAGAACGCCGCCCGCCGGTATCACTCCGCCCCTGAAGTTCGCAATGCGCGGGGCTTGGCCGGATGCTCCTGTGCCACCTTGCTCGATCCGGAACGGCAGGCAGTTCGAGCGGCCGGCCGACGACAGGGCGCACACCAAACGAACGCCCGGCGCGGCGGTGGCGGCAATCGACACTCGCGCCGTAACCGAAGCGGCCGACGCGACGACCTCGGTCGCTGAAACCCCGTCTGGTGGATAGAACCGCACCTGATTAACGCCAGTGAGGTTGGACCCATTAAGTGTGAATGCCGGCAGGGTTTGGCCGGGTGTGCTGGTCTGAGGGCTCACGGACGTGAGCTGGTGCCGCGGCGGTCCGACGGCGATTGTCACCACGTTGGAAGGCTTGCCATCCACGGCAAGTTCAACGGGCACGTCACCCGCACCGACGGGACCGCGCGGAATCCTGACATTCACCTGGTCCAGGCCGACAAAGGTGCCCTGGGCCTGGGCGGCGAGCACGTCCGCCTCCCGCCCGCCAACCCGGGCTGAGACGACTTTGCCATTCCGGATTCCGGTTCCAAACAACAGCAGGATTGCATCATCATCGGAACTGAGATCCAGGTGGAGTGGCAGACAACTGCCGGGCAGTGTACCGCACTGAGCCACGGGCACAGCCGTCTGGGATTCGCCAGGGGCGACGCGGACGACAACGGCAGCCGGAGCGCCTTCGCCCGAGGCATTGGCAGTAAACAGACCCGGCGCTACATTCTCGACGGACAGCTCTCCGGTGGAGACGGTTCCGTCACCGCTGGTGAGGGTGAGCTTTACCGGCCCGTTGGCGACCCAGTCAGGCATGACCCAGTTCACCTGCTTCGGCGAAACAAAGAAGAGATTTGCGTAACCGTCCACCCCTCTTGTGTCCACGAGCTTCAGGGTCGTGCCTTCGAGGATGTTTGGCAACGGCAACTGCCTGGCTTCCTGTGTGGAGGTTGCCAGTCTGTCGCCGAACGTGGTGAGAATCATGTGGCGGGCAAGCGGCTGGGCACGGAACGTCGCTGCGGAGACAGTTGTCGTGGTGTATCCAGGGATGGCCTGAGGGGAGCGGGGCGTCCCCTGCTCCGAACTCACAACGGCAGGTCGCGCCGTAAGACTGAGAAGCGCAATCATGAGGGTGAAGAAGCCGTAGCTGGGTGTCGGCATGTTCGGTCCACCTCCCGTGGAATCATTCTGCCAGGGGATCCCCGTTGTTGGGTCCCCCGAACGAGTTGGACATACACGACTCGCCTCAACCAGGATTCCCAATATGGCTTCCTGGCCACCCTCCATTATAGATCCGCCCATCTCCGTTGGAGCCGTGTCTTTCACATCTTCGTTCTGAGCGACTCCGGCGCCGCCAGGAAGGTGGGCAGGTTGGCGTCCTCGGCCTGCGAAAGAGCGCAAAGTGTCTCATTTCAAACGATTTCTCATACACCTCTCCGGCCCCCTCCTTCCTTCGACCTGTTTGCTTCGCCGCCGCGGCGTCCTATCCGGCCGGCACCGGCAGCGCCTCCATCCGCCGCACCATGGCCCCGAAAAGTCGCCGCGTCAGATGGCTCTCCGCCAGAAGCAGCCAGTAATACCGCGCGTGCTTGATCAACCGGCCGCCGGTCTTCACCAACCGTTGTTGCAGGCTCGTCAGCGACCAGTTGCCGACGCGCAGCGGCAGGGCCAGTCGCCGCCACAGGTTCCCCAGATTGTAGGCGATCAGGCTCAGCCAGAGCCGCACCTCATTCGAGCGAAACCGATGGCAGCTCAACCGCGTCATCTTGACGGCCTGCTTGCCCTCCCTGATCCATTGCTCCGCCGTTCCGCGCTTGTTGTAGAACCGCACCACGGCCCGGCTGTCCGTTTCCAGGTTGGTGACGATGAAACCCACTCGCGGAAACAACTCCCCAACGTGGAACTCCACCTTGGCCACTACCCGCCGGGCCTTCGTCCAACTCTCTGCCTGGTACAGGAAGCTCTTGCACCACACCACCGGCCTGTGGCTTCGCCTTCCCACGGGCCGCGTCAACAACTCCGCGATGTCGCGCTCCAGGCTCTCGTTGGCCGGGATGCGAATGGCGTACTTGACGCCCCGCGCCTCCAGGGCTTCGTAGATCTCCGGCTTGGCGAAGGCGGCGTCAGCCCGAAACGCCACCTCCTTGCCCCGCTGTTGCTGCCGTTCGATCTCCGGCAACAGCAGTTCTTCCCAACCGTCGGCGCTGTGCACGTTGCCGGGCCGCAGCTTGCCCGCCAAGCAGTCGCCCTCGCGGTTGAATAGCAACAACGGGTGGTAGCAGGTGGACTCGAAGTGACCGTTGTAGGCGCTCTGCTCCTGCTGGCCATGAACCGGGATCTCGGTGGAATCCATGTCCAGCAGGACTGGTCGGGGCGAGTCGATGGATTCCACCCTGGCGATCAGCTCCCGGTTGATCCGCGTCAGGCCGGCGAAGTTCTGTTCTTCGGCCAGCATTTCGGTCTCGAAGGATTGCAGCCGCGAAGTCAGGGCCGCGCCACGCTCCCAGATCTTCTCCGAGCCCGTCAGCCGGAAGGTGGGGTCCTGGGACAGTCGCTCGGCGTCGTTGACATCCTCGTAACCAGCCAAGCGACTATAGACGGACTGCCGAAACAGATCGGCCAGCGGAAACTGTCTGTTCCTCCCACGGCAAGAGTCGGTCAAGTGCTGTTGGATGAGTTCTCCGAACCCGAGGCGTTCGTCCAAGTCCCGCACCAGAATCCCGCCGCCGTCCGAGGTGACCCGCGATCCCTGGAAAGCGACCTTCAGGGAGGGGTTGAAGGAGAGCTGAAAGGGCTGATTCTGTTTCTCACCCATTGGGTACCCACCTCCGGAGCGTCTACATGACGTTCAAACCCGCATGAACAAAGGCGTCGGAAGACCTTACAAAGTTACCTCGAAATGTTTAAGGCGGAAATCCAGGCTATAACGACGCCGGCTCCGAAGTCATCGTGCGCGCGGAGGAGTTCCGCTTGGTGCCCGTCATGGACACCGGGCCGTCCTCTTCCCAGCTCGGCTACTCGCCGGAGATGGAGATTTACCGGCTTACCGCGATGGGCGACGGCGAGGACGTGCCCGGCGCTAAGCTCGATTCGGCCTCTGCGGACCTCCCACCGCAAGTGCTCGTCGAAGCTCTCCCCAAAAGCTTCACTCTCGGCGCGCGTGTGATCCGGGGCATGGAGGCGCCGTTGTGGGGGCGCTCCATGGGTTTCCCGATCAGCCTGAGCGGCGAGAACATGGGCGACCGAAACCTGCGCGGTTCGAACATTCTTTACGCCGGATACGGCGACGTGCTCTCGCAGCGGATCACGCTCCGCGAAGGCGAGGGCCTTGGATTCGTCGTCGGGCAGTGGACCTCTTCCCGCGCGGCGGCCGTCCACCTGCATCTCCGCGTCGTCGCCACCGGCCGGTCGCACGTCTACTCGAGGGTGCTGGTGCCCTTCGGCAACACCGGGTCGCCGTTCTTCGGCGTCTTCAATGGCGCGGGAAGCGCGGTCGTGCTCGAGGTGGTCTTGCTGGAGCTTCAGGAGTGCCGCGACCTGATCGAGGTGCCGCTCTACTCGGTCGAATACATCGACGCGCTCGCCGGCGGCGAGGACGTGGCGCCCGTCCCCGCTGACAGCACGCACGCGCTTCCGGGATACGGCAGGCTTCTGGTTCGAAAGAACTGTCTGATCATCCCCGCCGGCATGAAACGCGGCGCCATGCTCTCGGTCGCGCAAAAGCGCCGGGCGATCGGCGGCAACTGCGGCTGGGGACCGAATCAGAACCTCTCGGCGATGCCGGTGTGCTCCCCCTCCCACGCGCTCGCCCACATCGAAGGCACGAGCCGCGGTACCGACGACGTGGACCCGATGAAGATCCGGGAGGGTGAGGGCGTCGCGCTCGTGCTGAAGAACGGCTCCGGCCTCGGGAAGTTCGATGCGCTGCTGACCTTCACCGTCGAGAGCCGGCTGGAGATGAGCCGCCCGGAGATGCTCTATGTCAGTTAGGCGCGCGCAGCCGTTGACGCTCTCCGTGCCCCTCGTGGGCCTGACCAACCGCCCGGCGCGCCGCTCGGGCGTTACCTTCGTGGCCGGCGACTGCCAGGTCTCAAAAGACGGCGGGCCGTTCGTTAATACGACGAACCTCCCTGTCGAGATCGGGACCTCCGGCCGCTATGCGCTCACGCTCACTGCTGAGGAGATGGACGCCGCGTGGGTTCACGTCAAGATCGAGAAGGACGGCATCATCGACCCGGTGGATCTTGTTCTCGGTACTGCCGGCAATCCGACCGGAGCCGTGGTCTCTGACGCTGGCAACGGAGCGAACACCTTCAAGACCGACCTTCCCGAGACCGCGAACGATCACTGGAAGGACTGCCTCGTGTTGTTCACCAGCGGCGCACTGGCCGGGCAGGTCAAGAAGGTGACCGGCTACAACGGGACGACCAGGTTCGTTACCGTCAACAACCCATTCACCGGGATTCCAACCGCCGGCGACCGCTTCGTCCTGATCAACCTTTGACCCTGTGTCGCTGATCCTTATTGATGCGTTCGGCGGAGTCGCCCATGCGCTCACTGGGGTTGCGCTCGGCCAGTCCTCGGGGACGGCGACGCTCGTCCGGATGCGGCCTCTGGCCGGGTCGACGGCGGGCCAGGCGGCCACGACGGGCGCGCTCCGGCGCCTTGGAGCGCTGGCCGGCGCCACGGACGGTTACTCGAGCGCGACCGCCAGTCTTGCTCTCCTCCGGCAACTGGCTGGAACCGCCGCAGGGTTGGCCACCGTTCGCGCACAGTTGGCCCGTGTGCGCCCATTGGCCGGTGGGACGACCGGAACGTCCACCGCTGCGGGCGGGCTCGCCGTAGGCCGCGCCCTGGCCGGAACGGCCGCTGGCTGGTCGGAGGTGCTGGGCCTCCTGATTACCTCGGTCAGGACGCCCGCCGCCCGGACCTGCTACGCCCCTTGGGAGGCCCGGACGCTGGCTGTGACCTACGAGAATCGGATCCTCGTCGTGCGGCGCGAGGCGCGGGTTCTGACACCGGCCGCAGATGGCCGAATCCTCGTGGTGCCGGAGGAGACGAGGGGCATCGACGCATGACGTTCGCCAAGGACCCCAACGCCATCCTCGACTACGCGGTTGACTGGTCCCGCTGGCTCGCGGGTGATGAGATCGCCACGAGCGAATGGACGGTCTCATCCGGGCTCACCAAGGTCAGCGATTCGAAGACCACCACCAAGGCGACCGTCTGGCTCTCCGGCGGCACGGCGGGCCAGTCCTACACGGTGACGAACCGTATCACGACGACCGGCGGCCGCACCGAGGAGCGGTCCTTCACGATCAGGGTCGAGGAGCGCTGATGCCTGACTACATCGGCAACATCGCCGTTCCAGAGATCACGCCCAGCGGCACGTTCCCCCTCGTTCCTGACTACCCACACGGCCGCGCCCTGCGCCCGGAGGTCGTGATCCACCAGTTCGGGTCCGGCAACGCGAAGATCGAGCAGCGCTTCCTCCTGGGCAACGGCGCGAAGCGTTTCACCGTGCGCAAGGCCTGGCTGCGCGACTCCGAACGCGTGGCGCTCCGCGACTTCTGGGAGACGAAGTACGGTCCCTACGGCGCCTTCACCTACAACGCACCGAACGACGATGGCCTTGGCACCACCGCCTACACCTGCCGGTTCGCCAACGAGCCGCTCTCCTGGGAGATGCTCACAGATGCGGTCTCGACGCTCGGCGTGACGCTCATCGAGATTCCTTCCTCGTCGCCCAGCTACACGCTGAACCAGACCGTCACGCGGTTCCCCCCGCAGGCGCTCAAGGACGCCCTGCTCTCGCAGGTCCAGCAGATCGTCCCGCTCGTCAAAATCCAACCGCTCCAAAGCGGATACCCGGCCATCTACCTCTCCGACCGGCGCTGCACCATCGGTGGGCAGCTCTACCAGGCGCGGCTTCTGGAGTTCGAGGGCATCTCGCAGGGGATGGGGAATGAAGCGGACGAAGCCACCTTCGCCTTCGGCAACGCTGATCGCGTGATGCGCGACCTCGCGAACGACGTTGACCTCTACCGGGCGACGCTCGAGTTCTCGCTCTTCCATGTCGGCACTGGCATCAAGCTCGATCTGTGGAAGGGCGAGATCGTCAACTGGCAGTTCGATTCCGGCCCTGAGTTCAAGATCACCGCCGCCGATGGCCTGTACGAACTGAACCTCCCCTACCCGACCCGGAAGATCTCGCGGGCCTGCTGGAAGCCGTTCAACAACCCGAGCGCCTGCCCGTTCTCGACCCAGGGCGCGATGGACTACGTCCACTTCCCCGATGCCGACCCCACGAAGTGCGACAAGGGCTACGAGACGCCCAACGGCTGTGTCGCGCACGGCATGAAGCGCTATTACGGCGGCGTTCTCGCCGAGCCGCAAAGTGTCCGCATCAAGGACAACTCGACTGGCACCTGGGGCTTCGGCCGCTCCCCACTCACCTCCGTCTCTCTCGTTGCAGACTCGATCTACGACCAGCTCGTGCCGGAGATCTACACCGACTCTGACCTGCCGGTGAATGCGAAGATCGCCGCCGGGCGCGACGAGAGCGATTTCTACGAGGCACTGGGCATCGTGGGCGAAGGGCCGCTCGGAGCCTTCGGCTCCGGCCATAAGCTTGACGGCCAGTACCACCACGGTTATCCCGGCAGCCTGGGGCTGCGCGAGGTGCTGGGCGCCGATCCTGCCGGCGAGCACGATTACTTCTCGCTCGACCAGTCCGGCGACCAGACCGGCGGCGACTGGCGCAAGGTTTTCTACGGGAACTCCACCTACAAGGACAACTTCGCCGCCGGGACCGCGTTCCTGGTGATCCGACGCTCCGACGCCAAGGGCCTCCAGTTGTCCCGCCCCGGCGAGCACCAGATGGAGGCGCTCATCAATCGGGGCCTCTCCGGATGGGTGTGGACCTCGCCTGGTGTCCGCGTGTGGACGACCCTCACGAATCCCGTCTGGATCGTCGTGAACATGCTCCTCCGCGCACGCGGCCTACGCTTCGCCGACAATGCCACTGCGAGCCAATACTTCGACGTGGACGCGGGCCTGGCGGCCGCCGCCATCTGTGACCAGCAGGTGACGAAGTTGATCGGCAGCGGCACCGAGACGCAGTTCAAGTTCCGCGGCGTGCTCCAGGAGGAGAAGCCGCTCCGGGACTGGATTCAGGAAATCCTCATGAACTGCCTGGGCTACTACACCTTCGCCTTCGGCAAGCTCAAGGTCGCCGTGCGCGTGAACTCCTCGGCGGTTGAGGCCTTCACGGAAGGCAACATTCTGTTCCAGTCGCTCCAGTTGGCGCCGCTCAAGCCCACCTTCAACCACCTGACGGCCAACTTCGCTGACGAGGATTTCCAGTTCGTCAACAACTCGATCACGGTCTACGACATCGACCACGCGAGTCTCATCGGCGGCGGCGCCGGGCCGCTGTTTCTGAAGTCCAGCGTCAACCTCTCGGGTAGTGCCTCAAAGTCCCAGGCCGGCCGCATTGTGAGCGTGCGGTTGCGCGAGGAACTGGGCGGGATCACGCCGGAAGAGTGGAAGAAGGCCCGCCAGTTGAGCTTCAAGACCACCGTGCTCGCGCTCAACACCGAGCCGGGCATGGTCTGCTCGATGACGCATCCCGACATGCCCGGCAGCTCAGGGGAGTTCCGCGTCACGTCCTGGCGGCTGAACCGCGACTACTCCATCGACATCCAGGGCCGCACAACGACCGACTCGATGTACGACCTGGTCACCGGCCCGAAGCCCGCCGATGTAGTACCCGAGCCGGTGCCGGAGGAGATCCTGATCGATACTGGCGTTCCCGGCGTGCTGAGCGGAACACCGAAGCTCGGTGACTACGGCACCTTCGCGCTCGACGACATGAGCGTGGCTCCAGACGCATCCGGCAGCACGAACATCGTCGGCGCCCACGAGATCACGCTGGCGCTCTACCACGTCGATGAACTGGCCGCCGACCTCTGGGCCTCAATCGATGCCGCGATGGACTCCTCAACCGATCCGGTGGCCGTGGCCTGTACGATGAACCCGGACACCAGCCGCCAGTTCCAGGTCGGTGACTTCGTCGTTTTCAACGATGAAGCCAAGGACGCGGCGAACCCTGGCCGCCGCTCCTACGAATGCGCGCAAATCGCCGCCATCAACGCAAACCAGTTCACCTTCCAGCGCGCCTATCCGGGGGTGCCGAGCGGTCAGGCGACCTTCGGCACGCTCAAGTGCGCCCACCAGGCCGGCATCCGTTTCTACAAGCTGGACCAGAAGACGTTCACCTTCAGCGTGAAGAAGGGTTTCTTCCGGACGCCGGGGCTGCCCGCACGCGTCGAGGCGAAGCTGCCGAGCGCCTGCATCGTCGCAGCGGTGGCGGGCGTGGCAAACCACTTCGGCTACGGCCCCTTCACCGTCTTCCCGCTCTCGCATCACAACGAGCCGTTCATGCCCGGCGACCGCACCTGCAACGGCGGCGCATACACCTTCCAGATCCCCGGCCCGCTGGCCGTCCAAGAGAACGTCGCCATCCCGATGAAAGTCCAGGACGCCGCCTCCATCCGCTGCATTTACGCCTACCTCCAGCAGGGTACAAGCGACGGACAGTCCGCCTACCTGGTGAAGATCAGCCGGGACGGCGGCGCCACCTGGCAGGACCTCGAATACATGGGCATCGCCCAGTCGATCCCCACGCCGTACAAGAACACCTATGACTTCCTTGTGCAGAACGAGGGCTACGGCCTGCCCGCCACGCGCCGCCTCCCCTATGCCGACTATGGCATCGTCCTGGCCCAGCCAATCACCGGCAGCGGCTCGCCCCAGACTGTCTACACCGCCTCCTACGGCGCCAATCGGCTCGGCCTCGAGGCCGGCAAGTTCGTCCTCATCGACCTCGGTGGCGCCTCTGAGGAGTACGTGAAGGTCATCAGCGCCGATGCGCCAAACCAGACCTTCCAGGCGGTCGTGACGCGCGACCACGCCGCCGGCGAGCGCATTCGCCCGACCGTCTGGCCCACCCCCATCCTGAACGAAGGCGACGACCTAGCCTTCGACATCCTGGCGGTCGCTTCGCCGGATCCGGGCAGCGATCTCACACTGGTGCTCCAGACGTGAGGCTGTCCTGGCCACCCATTGATGGCTGAAGAAAGGATCTAAATGAGCCAGTTCTCGCAGTGCAGGTCCTCCACCCTGGCAAACTCGCGTTCGTTACCCGTAACGAGCGTGAATCCGAGGGAGATGGCCTGCGCGGCGATGAGCAGATCGTTGCCGCCCATCTGCTGTCCTTGTTGTTCGAGACGGGCACGAAGCACGCCATACACGGCGTCGGCGGGTTCTTCGAAGGGCAGGACCTCGATGGCGCCAAGCACGGCCTCGACCTGAGCCGTGAGGCGGGGCGATCCCTTCTTGGCGGCGCCGTAACGCAACTCGGCGGCCACGATGATGCTGGTCGCCACTTGCGCTTCACCCACGTCGCGAATGCGGTCGGCCACGCGGCCCTGCGGATTTCGGATTAGCTCGGAGACGATATTGGTGTCGAGCAGGTAGCGCATTAGAGCTCGACCGCGC
>Ga0315312_1002867_pt1 | contig 11527 bp, 12 predicted proteins | sample TDP7_MG_FD_203629 | JGI IMG/M metagenome (GOLD analysis project Ga0315312, IMG submission 203629) | Freshwater sediment microbial communities from Lake Towuti, South Sulawesi, Indonesia - TDP7 | ecosystem: Environmental > Aquatic > Freshwater > Lake > Sediment | place: Indonesia: South Sulawesi... | reverse complement strand
GCATTTGCAAAAAAATTTAGGAACGAGAAGACTAAATTTCCAGTATTTATGCGGATTCCTTGTTTAAGAAATTAATTTTCGCGCTTTTTTCAGGTATAAAAATCTTTCTTTCCTTTAAATTTTTGACCGCAGAGCACGCCCCGCGGCGGAGCCGCAACCAAAAGAAATCACCCCCACCCTACCCTCCCCCCTCGAGGGGGAGGGAGAGGGTGGGGGGCGTCTTTACATTTCAATTCTTCTCTGTGTTCTCAGCGCTCTCTGCGGTTAATCTTTTATTTGTTCATTCTCCAATTAATTATCTCTTCTTTTCGCCTTCCTTGCTGAAGACCTTCAGCATAAATCCTTTTCAGGGTCAGTATCCAAATAAAGCAGTGAGGATAAATACCACCCCGATTAGTCCGACAACCCACCGGCAGAGCCCAGAGGTGAAAAAAACTAAGATGATTAAAATAACCCCTATGACAGATCGAAAAATCGCCTCTCCTCTCCCCACATTTTTTATTTTGCCAAATGATCCCATCTTTTCCTCCCTCTAATCTTAGGCGCCAGAAAAAAGGCATCCCTTCTTCAGAAAAGTATCTTCAATTCATCTCTAAAATCGAATTTATATTCTTGTAATAATTTAGCTCTTTGAAAAAGATGCGAAATGGCAAGCCAAATAGAGTTTGTCATTCCTGCGAAAGCAGGAGTCCACGCTTTTCTAAGATTTCTGGATTCCCGCTTTCGCGGGAATGACGTACTTAATAGAACAATAATGATTCTTTTCAAAACGCTAAATTGTTACACATTTTATTGTTTTGCTTTGAGCCTATCTTCTAAAAGTTCCCCGCCTACTCCCACATCTTCCGGGGTGGATTCCCTCAGATACACTACAAAGGCTGATTTTTCTATGCCTGTCAGCCTGCTGGCAGTATCTGTGAACGACTTTATCATTTCTTTTCTCTTCGCCTTATCCAGTTTTGGGCCATAGAAAAAAATGGTCGGCATCGCTTCCTCCTCTCTATCCGTTCCGGGGCAGACTAACCCTCTGCCCTATCCGCCCGAATCAGGTCCACTCTTGATGCAAGAGACGAAGAAGACCTATATCGAACTGGGCAAAAAGGGGATGATTTGATTCCGCTTCTTATTTGCCTTTGACCTCTCTAATTCGTAGGGGCGACCGGCGACTCGACTGAGCCCGTCGAGAGCCTCTGGGTCGAACGACTCGCCGAAGTCCGGTCCCCCCTCCAGGGTGCCTGCGCCATTTCTCGGGAACAATCAGGTTTTTCTCCTATTTGCATCCTCTACTCGCGATGGGGGCCAATGAGAATCTTATATGACTTTCCTACCTTGCCCAGGATCTGGATTTTGATTCCATTCTTCTCGTCCACAAAAGTATTCTTTGGGCCAACATCAAAGGCCGCTCCTTTCAGGTTGGGGGCGGCGGGGTTGACATTCATCAACTTCACAGGTGATTTTCCCTGACGGCACTCAGCTACTCGGTCATCGGCGTACATGATCAGAACACCGTTTCCCGGCAAATACCGGTCAAACCCAATTGGCTGGCGGTTTTCGATGAGATAATACGCTGATTGGGAAAACGGGACTTTAATCACAAGGGTCTCCGATGTCCTCTCCTCCAGGGGCCCCAGAACGATTTGAGTTTTCTCAGCTGGCTTGACCACCCTGATTTTTTTGGAATCGATCCAGTTCAACCTCATCTTTGTCCAGGAAGAGATCCCCGTCGGTGGCTCCTCCCATTTGTAATAGTGACAGGACATAGGGTCCCAGAAACCCATGTTGATAATGGCGCCCTCAAAGACCTGTCGTAGAGGACCCGGCCTGGCCTGTAGATCGTGATCGTAAAGGCAGGGGACCATTCTTTTCCCGTCTTTAACCCCCCCTAAAATATGGGCGACGTCATGAAAGAGTGTGCCGAGATGGGCCTGGTAGCTGAATATCGCCACCCCTCCCCGAATCACCTGTCCCTTCTTCGTTTTCAATACATCGGCCGTACTCCACCCGAGCATTCCCGGGTAGCCACAGAGGCCGATCATTCCGTATTCGGTCCTTTGCGCCCCCATGAAAATAGCGATAAAAGAGTAATCAGAAACGGAATAATCCCTTTCCGCTTCCGCCAGCGCTTCTTGAATCAGGCGGCTGACCCGGGATTTATCCACTTCCAGGTTTCGGGGGGAAATTTTATAGAAAGCGACCGGGTTGGGTAGCTTGTACCATCGGCTGGTAACATCTCCCCCGATGCAGTATTTGCCGTAGGACATTTCCTGGACATAGCTGTTTAGCTCTTGAAAAAATCGCTTCACTGCATACCTTCGGTCTATGCTGTGCCTCACGTCGGGGAATTCGGTCAGGACAATCAGCCCGCGAATCTCATGGCAGTCTTTTTCGCCCGTCCCCACTTTGTGAGGGGCTCTTTCGCCAGTGGCGGCACAACCCATGACCAGGGAAAAAATAATGAATAGCATAAGCGGCCAACGAAAATTTCCCTTCGGCTTTGCCTTAAAAAGATAGCACGGATCTCCCGGCATCTACTCAAACCTCCTTTCATTTGATTTGGTGTTGCCAAAATTTAACCACAGAGGGCCCGGAATGAGGGAAGGGACCGATTTTGGCTGTCGCTGTTCGCAAAAACAGTTTCGAGCTCTGAGTTTCGAGTCTAAAATCAATAACTGATCGTTCCGGGTCTCGCATTCCTAATTTTGCCTTCAAAGGCTTCCTATCCCCTTCCATATGATGCGCGCTTTTCTCTTATCTGGAACCCAATTCTCTTGGCCGGTTTTTCCGGGGGGCCATCAATTTCTTGATGGCCTCGAAAACGACCTGGAATTGCCGATCATATTTCCTCTCCATCTCCTCTATTTTTTGCAACAAATCCTTGTGGGCTACCACCATTTGGCGGAGCCGGACAAAAGCGCGCATGATGAGAATATTAACCTCTATTTCCCTTCTGCTATTATTGAGCTTCGCAAAAGTAATGGAACATCAGGCAGCCTACTTCGCCCCCTCACCCTCCCCTCTCCCCCCATTGGGGGGAGAGGATAAAGGTGAGGGGGCAAATGTGAAGCCGGGTATTGTTGCATTATTTATGCGAACACCAATAAGTACGGAGGATAATATGGCAACGCCCTGTTCGGTGAAAGCCATAGGAAGATATTTCGAATGTTCACCTCTTTTTATGGTGCGAATTCGGCTCCTTAAAGAATTTTATTCCTCTCTTGTAAGTTCAAACATGAAGTCGGGCGGGAACCTGCGAATATTCCTTCTAACCGCCCGTTTTACTAATCAGTCCATAATTGTATGGACACTGCAGCCTGAATCCACAGCCGTTCGTGCTGAGCTTGTCGAAGCATGAGCGGCTCGCAACGCACCCTTCGACTGTTCGACAGGCTCACAGCTCAGGGTAAACGGTGACAACAAATGAACGGAAGAAAATGTCTAATCAATTATGGATTCCTTAATAACTGTTTTGTTTCTACTCCGTACAATGTGAAGTCCGAATGACAGACTATATGAGACCATTGTAAATGTGCGCAAAAATATATGCTGGTCTGTATAAATCAGCGCAGTTTGTTCGCCGGGTCTCCTTCCTCTACTATGGCTCGCAGCACTTGTTGTTCTGGAGCGCCAGGGAGAAAGCCGGTAAGGGAAGCTTCCAGGACGATGACCCCTTCTTGATTTTGGTATATGGCCTGGGCTTTGGCTCGTCCTCGTTGATCGATTTCGGTAATGGTTAAATCACATTTAATCGTATCGCCAAAATAAACCGGTTTTCGGAATTGAAAGTTCATGCCCGAAGCCAGCCACCCAATCTGCCCGCCTATTTCGCAGAGCATACCCGCTACCAAAAGCCCATGACAAATCCGGCCCTGTAATTTCTTCACCCGGGCAAAGCGCTCGTCATAATGGACGGGGTTGTAGTCCCGGGTGATATCCCGAAAATGCATCGTATCCTGTTCAGTAAAAGTGCGTAGGACTGTGAACGTGTCTCCTGCCTTTAGCCCATCAATGGCTTTCTTTCGGATCTCTGACATCTTTGCCTCCTTTTTCCATTCAAAGCCTGTCAAAAACCCCTCCTAAGTTTCCGGCGTAACCAGTAAGCTCGATGTATCCCTCGCAGGAGACGCCGCGACCTCCCGACGTTCCTCGACCGGCCACAGCCCCTTCCCAGTAGATCACTCCTGTCGATCTTTCGGTGTTGAGTTCCTGGTCGGCCACCAGTGGGGCGATAAGCAGGTCGATTCCGGCTGAAGGGATCTGAATCCTCCAGCGGCTTGGATATTCACCGCCGCTGCGGGGACTCTTCCACCGGTCTAAAACCGAAACGGTGATATCCCCGAGTTTGAGGTGGTGCGCGAATCCGTCAGGCTCAACGAGGGTTCCGGATGAGGCCGGCTCGATGGAGCCATTCTTGAGGCGCAGGAAATAGACCATCAGATCTCTCCCATCGGAGAGGTGGAGACTGAACCAGTCCCAGCCTTTCTGATCTGGAGAAAGTTGGTTGGAACCGAATTCATGATCAAACCAGCTTCTACCCTTGACAGGCACGCGAGAAGCGGCTGAGTGAGTTTTCAAAAACCCTTTTGTTCTCAGGTCGGTAAAGGAGCTGTAATAAGAAGCCTGTCCCTCCCCCGGTCCTTTTCTGCTCAAACCGTTTTGTCCATGTAACACTACGGGTTTTTTGGGGATGAGCTCAAGCTTAAGCTCCTTGTCGGAACTTTGGGCATCAAGGGAAATCGCGGGGCCTTTCATCCTAATCGACCAGTTTAGAAGCCAAACATCCAGGCCGTCGGTTCGCCCGCCCGCCAGTCCCGGGCCAGCTCGCGATATCCTTTCCTCAAACCAGAAATTACTCTTTGAGACATCGGTCATGGCGAAGTGAGCCAGGTAAAGGTCACGAACATCCCAAGGGCTGGCCGAGGTGGGAGCCTCACGGCGAATCCCCTGGCGGAAAAAAGTAAGCTGGTAGCCATAGCGGGAGCCGGCTTCGTCTTGCAAGTTTCCAGTAAAATACCACCATTCGGTACGGTACTCGGGATGGGCCCCATGATCCCTGGGAAAGGTCCAGACACGTGGCCCAGTTACGCGTACCCAATCGTTTTTTGTTTGCGCAGAAGATATGGCGCTGGGTCCAAAAGAGAGAGCAAATAAAAAGAATAAAAAGGATCTTAGGGCGATCCCCCCCACCCCCGCCCTCCCCCTCGAGGGGGGAGGGTTCGGGAGGGGGTGATCTAGGAATGATCCACTTTCCATTTTCATTTTACCCTTTACCCCTTATGGCTTAACCTTTAGGCCTCATTCCTCTCTTATCTGCATCTGCGGATAGGTCCGATAAACCTTCCAGATCGGGTAAGCCGCAGCACCCAAACTTGCCAGGATTGCCGTAGCGACTGCCAGCAGATAAGGCTCCCAGGCGGGATAATAGAAAATAGTCCAGTTAAAACTGCGCAGGTTAATGACCCTGATCAATATCCAAGCTAAGGCTGTTCCTACTCCTATACTCAGGAGAAAGCTGACTAAACCCATCCCCAGGCCTTCCATCAGGGTCATTCCAGCTACTTGGCGGGTGGAAAAACCCAGGGCCCGGTAAATTCCAAATTCCCGCTGGCGTTCCATGAAGAGAGTCAAAAGGGCACCGGCAATACCGAAAAAAGCGACCACAATTGCCATAACGCGCATGGAGCGCGTGACAGCAAAGGTGGTATCGAATACATTGAGGATATTGCCCCGGAGTTGATCGCGCGTGGATACGGGCAGATTTCGGCTCCGGGCTTTTCGTTTTATTTCATCCAGGAGTTGCTGACTGTGGGGATTTTCAGCATCCACAAAAATTCCCAGACTATTTATGGTGTGATCGCTGAAGATCTTAAGGTATGTTGAGCGATCCATCATAACGACGCCGTGCTCGGACGTATAATCATAAAAGACAGCGGCCACCTTCAGTTGAGCAGGTCCATGAACTCCGTTAAGGGTGATTTGATCGCCAGCCTGCACACCGAAGCGCCGGTAAAAGCTTTCCGAAACAATTGCCGCCCCCTTTTTCACCGGCTCCCAGTTCTCATTTCCCCCCTTCAGCCAGCCAAAGCTTGTGTATTTTTGCAGGACCGATGCGTCTACAGCAGATACATAAATGGGCGTTTCTTGATACACGATTTGGACGTTTCTGTAAGTATCAATCCCCCCTAAACCAGGTGTAGATTTTATTTCCTCATAAAAGCTCTCCGGGACTTCCATCTCAGAGATTTTGCCGATGAATAGGTCCGCCTGGAGCTGGGTATTCATCCACCAAATCAGCGATTGGCGAAAGCTGCCAATCATGGAACCCAACCCTACGGACATGGAGAGGGCCACCATAAAAGCGGCCACGGCCACCGCGGTTCGACCCAGGTTTTGGCGGATGTTTCCCGCGGCCACCTTGCCAGGGAATCCGCTAAGGCGCCGGAGAGTCCACTTCAAGCCTGGCCCCAGGGCGATCAAGGTCAGGCCCGTGAGAAGGCTGGCACCGATAAGCAAGCCAAAAGAGCTGGCAAATCCCACATATACCTGAATGTCAGAAGTATTTAGAATTACCAAACTGGCGCCGAGTATACCCAGGCCAGTAAAAGCGGCCTTCCAGGCGCTTTTCTTTATTCTGCGGCTGGCTGTTCGCCCCTGGAGCGCCTGCCCAGGATCAACACGCACCAGTTCCGCCAGAGGAAAGAACCCACCCAGAAAGCTCGCAGCGCATCCCAAGAGAATACTGAGGAGTAGAACCCCCCATGACCAGTCCGGGGCAGTGGGCTGGAGAAAAAAATAGAGATTGCTGATGGTGCCGGCCATGAGAGCGGTGAGAAAACGGCTGAGAAAATAGCCAATGATTCCCCCCAGAGCACCCCCCAGACTTCCCAAGAGCAGAATCTCTGCGAGAAAGGCGAAGATGATCTCGCGGCGATTTGCCCCCAGACTTCTCAGAATACCCGCGTCTTTTCTCCGGCTGACGACAGCAAACATCGCCGTGTTGTAAACCAGGAAAACCCCCACAAAAAGGGCCAAAAGAGAAAGAGCCTGGAGGTTCAAGCGGAAGGCTCGGAGCATATCGCTCAAGGTGGCCCGGCGTTGATGGCTGGACTGGATGCGAAAGCCCACGGCCCAGCGAGAACGAAATACCGATTCATCTGTAATGATGAGGTCGACCCGGTCTAATTGGCCAGGCAACCCGAAGAGTCTCTGGGCGTGGGCGATGTCCATCAAGATGATGGGTTCACTGGAAGGATTGGGAAAGGTGGCCACAACGCGCAGGGTGCCGCGGGATGTTTCCAGTGAATCGCCAGGACGCAAACCCAGCTGCGTGGCCAGTTTGGAATCCAAGAGAACAGACCTCTCGTCGAGCAAAAACGAGAGATCAAAACGAGAACGGACGAGTTCGGGGCGAATAGCCCGGTCGAGGAATGGATCCATTCCCAGTAATCGAACCGTCTCTCCATCGCGGAGGGCGATTCGGCGGTCGATCACTGGGGAGAAGGCCTCGATCGTTGAATCCTTCATCAATTTTTTCAGAATGTTTTCATCCATAGGACCTGCCGGCCGTTCCATCGAATGGGTTGCCCGGCCCTTGAGAAATTCTACGGCCTGAGTAAAGCTCGATAGGGCGGTCTGAGCTGAAACAGCCATCCCCACGGCAGCCGCAACTCCGCAGGCAATTCCCATCAATTGCAGAACGCTAAGGCTGCGCCGGCGGGGCAGGTAGCGCAGGAAAGCTTTGGTGACGATCCTCAAGCTGGCATCCCCCGTCAGGAATTTTCTTCAATCACTATGCCATCCACCATACGGAGCATCCGATCGGTGAATCGACAGGTCAGGCGGCTGTGGGTGGCCATAATTAAGGTAGTCCCGAACTCACGGCAGCGACCGGTGAGAAGCTCGAGCACCTGGTCTCCGGTGCGTGTATCCAAATTTCCAGTGGGCTCATCGGCCAGGATGATGGCTGGTTCTTTCGCGATGGCCCGAGCGATGGCCACACGCTGTTGTTCGCCACCGGAGAGTTCGTGGGGAAACCGGCCTTCTTTCCCTTTGAGCCCGACTGCCCAAAGGGCCTTTTGGGCAACCTCGGGGTTCGGTTTGCCGGCCAGCTCTACGGACAGGAAAACGTTTTCGAATGCCGTGAGAGTGGGGAGGAGGTTAAAAAATTGAAAGATAAAACCCAAGCGCTCCCTCCGCAAACGGGTTCGCCCTTCTTCTCCAAGGGCTTCCAGATCTTGCCCTTCTATTTCGACCCGCCCTTTTGTGGGACGATCGAGACCCGCCAGGAGATTCAGCATTGTGGTTTTGCCCGAGCCGCTCTTCCCATAGAGAGCGACTATTTCCCCAGCGGCCACTTCCAGGTTAGTTCCCTGAAGCGCAGGCAAACTATCTTGCCCATCTTTCTCGTACTGCTTCCAAAGATCTACGACTCGAATCAGGGGTTTCAAAGATATTTCGCCTCCTTTGCAAAAGTTCCATCGTTTATAGCTTACCATCCTATTCAAAAGAAAAAAAGAAGAAGGAAGGATTCCCGAGCGCTATCGAGCAGAGTTCAAGGAGGGGAGGGCTTTACTAACCTGAAACCAGTATACAAACAAATCTTTCTCTAATTTTTGGTAAGTACTAAACCTTCTCGCTATTCTCCTCCAAAATTCTTCGGTATGTCTCTTCTCCTTCAAGTGAGAAATTTCATGGGAAATTATATATTTTATTAGATGTTCCGGTAAATGGCTCATCAGCATGTTAACCGTCAGATTCTTGTTTGAGCTACAGCTGGCCCATTTGGTTTTCATCGTCCGGAAATAAATCTTATTCAACTTTTCGCCCAATTCTCTGGAGATTTTCTTAACGGAGGAATATATGAGATCCTTAAATTCCTCGCGCGTTCTCTCCACTAATTTTTTATTTGGAGCTTCCTTCAGACATGCTTTTATGAATTCAATCTTTTTGGATATCCATTTTCCATGTTTATCCAAAAGGGAATCAGGCTCAGTGCCAAAAGGGAGGATTAACAGAAGGTTGCCTGTTTTGAACTCCAAACGTGGAAATTTTACATCCCTATGAGAGACTGAATAGGAGATGCCATTAGGATCCATAATTCTTCACATTCTCTATGATTTTTTCATGCAAATCGTTCATTTCGTTGAGAGAGAGGTTATATTTCCCTTTTATCCCTCGGACAAATCTCCTTATTTCCCTCTCCACTTCTTTCTTAGCCGTAATCTGATTAAACCAGCCCAGAAACATATGTTTCTTTAGCTTATCCGATAGGTCTTTCACCACCTTTACGAGATCATCCCCCTTTAATCTATTCTCAAGCTCAAGCAGCACGGAATATTCGAGGTCTGAAAAATTTAGGGATTTTTGCCTGGCCAATAGGCTATTTATCTGGCCGATTGTCTTTATCCCTTCAGAGTAAATTTTTTCGAAATCCCTGGTTTTCTCCCTCCACATCTCCAGGAGTCTCTCAACCCTTTCTATCAGCGACTCATATACCGGATTCCTATGCCTGTCTACCAGAACCCACTTGTTCAGTGTAAAGAGAATGTTGGCCGCCTTCTCTTTTCTATTTTTTACCCGCTCTTCCAGAGCCTGAAGATACTCTTTATCGAACGCGATTGAAGGTAGATCCTTTTCCAGGTTTTCTATTTCTGTGGCTTTATGAATGAATTTTATTGTTTTATCATAATACCTTTGAAAATATTCCTCATAAACGGGCTTTTGAATTACCAATTTCATGTAATAAGCATAAATTGCAGAGAGCCACTTGTACTCTTCGAAAAACTGAACTTTGATCTCATCTGGTCCAAGGAGTTCAAAAAGTTTTCTCAGTTTTTTATACTTCTCGGCAAATTGTTTCTCTTTTACCTCATCCGAGGTTAGAATCTCTATTGCCCGCAAAAGGTTTTCCCTTTCGTAACCTTTTGGTATTTCTTTAAGAATATCGAGAATTTCTCTAAGAAGGGTAACAAATTCTTCCCTGAGGCTGTCATAACTTAAGAGCACTCCTTTGATGTCCTCTTCGCTATAAACCTCAAAAGCCCTCTTAAACTCCTTCAGAATTCCGACATAATCGATGACAAGCCCTGCCTCCTTAAGATCCTTAAATGGTCTATTTGTCCTGGCTACCGCCTGCAGAAGCCTGTGTTCTTTGAGAAGTTTGTCAAGATACATTACCTGGAGGATAGGAACGTCGAACCCCGTAAGAAGCATATCGGTAACGATCAATATTTTGGGAAATTCTTCTTCTTTGAACTTTTCGACAATGTCTTTCCTTATATCCTCAACTTCCCTGCCTGCAAATTTGGCGCGCGTTTCGGCGGCATATTGCTGAATGAGTCTTTTATTTTCTCTCTCGGATAATGTCATTACCACTTCGGAATAATTTCCGGGAAGGTACTTGTCCAATTCTCTCTTGTAAAAGACACAGGCGGTCCGACTTCCAGCCACCACCATGGCCTTAAACTTCCCGTCAATGCTTTCCTTGAAATGCTGGCCAATATCTTCCGCGATCACCCTGATCCGCTCTGGATTTTCAAGCACCAGTTTAATGGCATTTAGTCTCTTCTTAATCTTTTCTTCGAATTCCTCTCTTATCTCCTCCGGCAGTTCCTCAAACTCCGTTTCTAAAAAGGCCTCCAGCATATCCTTTTTTAAGTGCACGTCTTTCTCAAGCCTCGGCTGGTAGACGATCTTAACTGTAAACCCATCCCTGATGGAATCCGTTACGAAATATCTATCAAGATAGATTTCTTCAGGAGGATAACTGAACTCAAGATAGGTGTCCCTTCCTCTCTTCGATATTGGCGTTCCTGTAAGTGCAAAGAAAAAAGCATTTTTCAGGATAGTCTTCATTTGGGCGGCCAGGAGGCCGTATTGAGTTCTATGCCCTTCATCGACAAAGGCTATGATGTTCTTCCTGTTCATTATGGTTTCTTTATGTCTTGAGGCTTCCTCAAGTTCTGCCTGAACTTCTTTAAGTTCTTCGGGTCTGAACTTATGAATAAGAATTATGAATACCCCTCTTTTGCCTCTGTAATCATCGTATCTCAGGGCTTCTTTAAGCTCCGATATGGAGCCAATAATTTCAGGGGTGACAAGATCTAATGAATTAAATTCCTTATACAGCTGATCTTCTAATTCGATTCTGTCAACGATGAAGAAAATGATGGGGTTCTGAAGCTCCCTGGCGTAATAAAGCTTATTCGCCGCGAATATCATCGTCAATGTCTTTCCGCTTCCCTGCCAGTGCCATATTAGTCCTTTGGTCTTTGGTCTAATAGTCATTAGTCCTGAGTCTATAAAATCTTTCTGCCCTTCAACTTTCTTAGACTCTATAGACTCTTTGACCCTATTAACTATTTTGTTGGCAGCGCGGTATTGCATGTATCGGGTGATGACCTTTGTGGCATTTCCGAATTCAACTCTTGAAAATAAGAAGTTTTGGATGATGTCGAGCAGGGTTTCCTTTGAAAGCATTTCAATGGTTGCATCAATAGAGTTTTTCTCACCTAAAAATCCTCCCTGCCCC
>Ga0315312_1002866_pt1 | contig 11530 bp, 13 predicted proteins | sample TDP7_MG_FD_203629 | JGI IMG/M metagenome (GOLD analysis project Ga0315312, IMG submission 203629) | Freshwater sediment microbial communities from Lake Towuti, South Sulawesi, Indonesia - TDP7 | ecosystem: Environmental > Aquatic > Freshwater > Lake > Sediment | place: Indonesia: South Sulawesi... | reverse complement strand
TACGGAATTTTAGAGGGGGCATAGGAAACAGGGGTATGGTTTAAGGCTCTGTGGCACCAGCAGACGAAAGGGCTGGAAACGGAAAGTCCTTAACCTAAACTTACTGCGCCTGTGCTCTACTCGACCCTATCCTGCAGAAGAGGATGTAGGATGTAAAGGATAAAAGAAGCAAATTTCAAGAAGCTGACACCCAATTCAATTCCATGTGTTAGTATAATTAGGAAATGGATCGTACAGGATTTCGAAGGGTACCGATCCCCTCGATGGTCACCTCGACGATGTCTCCTGGCTTTAAAGGGCCGACCCCTTTCGGAGTTCCCGTACTAATCAAATCTCCTGGCAACAACGTCATGCATTGAGAGAGGTAGTAGACTAAAAAGGGTACAGAAAAGATCATATTCTCAGTTCGGCCTTCCTGCACCAACTTTCTATTCAGATAAGTTTGAACAGTGAGCTTAGAAGGATCAAGTCCTGTAGCAATGCAAGGCCCGAAAGGAGCAAAAGTATCAAACCCCTTCGCCCGGGTGAGCTGTCCTTGCTTTCGGGTCAGTTCCCGTTCCGTGATATCGTTGAAACAAGTGTAGCCCAGGACATGTTCCAGGGCCTTGTCTAAAGGGACGTCCTTTACTGGATCCTTGATTACCACTGCCAACTCTCCTTCATAGTCCACCCTGCGAGCGATCCGTGGATAAAGGATCGGATCTTCAGGCCCGATGACTGTTGTAAGGGGCTTGAGAAAATGGCTGGGGTATTCAGGTGTCTTTTCCCCAAGCTCCTCGATGTGATTGCGAAAGTTCAAACCAACGCACAGAATTTTCATTGGTTCGACCGGAGGAAGGAGACGAACTTCAGGAAGTTTATACTCTGAAGAAGTGGTTTTAAAATCCCCGAAGATAGAACCGATGATCTCCCGGATGGTATTGTTCTCCATAATTCCGTAAGAGATTTTCCCATGAACTTGATAGCGCACAAATTTCATAAGTTCCCCCTCTGTAAGATTAAAACGTTAAACTTTTTCCCATTATAAGCCATTTATGATTTTATCAAAATATGGGTCATTACAAAGACTTCGTTCTCCTCGATCAGAAAGAAATCTTTCCTTTATTAACCTATCCCTGAAGAAAATGAAAGGTGAAATTGTGAATCGACCTCATCCAAATAATATCTTATTGACCGCAGGGAATCAGCTTGCTAAATTATTGCCCGATATTCTTTGAAGAGGGGGGATTTTGAATGGAACTCAAGAAGGTTGGTGTTGTTGGTATGGGAACGATGGGCAGTCAGATTGGTATCGTCTGTGCCAGAGGCGGTTTTCAAACGATCATGGTGGATGTTTCTGATGAGATGGTAGAAAAGGGATTAAGTAACATTAAATCATTTTTAAATACTCAGGTTAAAAGAGGGAAAATGGACAGTGGCGAAGTGGAAAGAATTCTTTCACTGATCAGCACCAACACAGATTTAGCCAAAGCGTTATCCGAGGTGGACCTGGTCATTGAGGCTGTTTTTGAGGACATTGGAGTAAAAAAAGAATTGTTTAAAAAAATGGATACCATCAGTCCGAAAAATGCCATTCTGACCAGCAACACATCTACCCTGAGCATCACAGAGTTAAGCGCGGTCACGACCCGACCAGAGAAGTGTATAGCGACACATTTCTTGATTCCGGCTGCACTCACCCCGTTAGTTGAATTGGCGCGTGGGTTAGAGACCTCAGACGATACTCACCACACGGTCGTTGAGTTTCTGACAAGATGCGGTAAGGAGACAGTGACTGTTGCAGACTCTCCTGGTTTTGTAATAAACCGTCTTTACCTTCCATTGATTAATGAGGCCTTCTACGCCTTGGAAGATTCTCTTGCCAGTGCCGAAGAGATCGACCGGTGCTGCGTGAAGGGACTGGGCTTCCCTTTAGGACCTCTGGCTGCGGCCGATGCCTTCGGTCTTGATATCCTTCTCAATAGTATGAAAACGTTTCATAAGGAATTGGGTGATAAATATCGGCCTGCACCACTTCTCATTAAATTGGTCGAAGCCGGACGTCTCGGCCGAAAGACTGGACAAGGAGTATATGACTATCGCAAGAAGGACTGAGAGGACGGTTGACTTAGGTCAAGGAATAATTCCCATCCTTGAATTAATCTGTAAGTGAACGATCCGATTAGGAGGAATAGAGAGTAATGTTGAAAAAGGGAGAGATTTCGGCGCAGGAGAAACCGGATATTCGGACATTGATGCAATTTGTAGGTATCTTTTGCCGGGAGAACCATAATGGAGAGAGGGCTCCTTTTTCCTTGAAGCTCCTCGATATTAAGGAGATTGAGAAGGACGAAATTCCTCTTTGTTTAGATTGTACGCGGCTTCTCACTTATGGTTTGACCATGAGGCTGAAGTGCCCCCACGATCCCAAACCCATGTGCAAGAAATGCGAAACCCAATGTTACCATGGCGAATATAGAGCCAAGATTCGAGAGGTCATGAAGTTTTCTGGAATCTACATGATCAAACACGGCCGACTGGATATGCTCTACCATTATTTCAGGTGATGGTGATTCGTGTAGGTAATTAGGGGGACTCTAAAAATAAAATGAGTTTAATTTCTAAAGATTGAGTTTCTTATATAGGATTCCATATCTCACCCCATGGCAACTGACCAAGACAGTGTCACACCCAAGCTCTTCCATCGCCATAAAAAGGATTGCACCACCGGCTAAGATCACATCTGCTCTGACAGGGGGGAGGCCAGGCATCTTTCTTCTTTCTTCGATGGTTTTGGATCGGTAGAGATCAAGCTGCTTCCTTAGCGCTTCCTTTTTTAAGATAAAATGGTGGATCTTTTCAGGAGTGAATTCCTCTAAACCCTGTTCCACAGAGGCCAAAGTCGTGGCTGTTCCACCTACACCAACCATTGAGAATGGTCCCTGCGGGTGGGGAATACGAACGAGCAATTTCCGAATTTCTCTCTCCATCTTCCTCCATTCTTCATCTTGAACAGGATTTGAGAGAAGAAACTGCTCTGTAAACCGAACCGAACCTAAGGGAAGGCTCACCCATTGGACGATCTGATTGCCTTTGCCCAAGATGAACTCTGTGCTTCCTCCGCCCACATCGATCACAAGGGCCGATTTTTCCAATTCCCTTAAATCCCTGGCGACTGCCAAAAAAGAGAGCTGAGCCTCTTCCTCACCGGAGATGATCTCGATGGAGAGATTCAGTTTCTCCTTGATCATCTTTAAGAAATTGTCCGAGTTCTTTGCCTCTCTGAGCGCGCTCGTCCCAACGGCAAAGATTTTCTCGACTTCCATTGTCTGACACCGGTCCAAATAGTGGGCCAGTGTTTGAAAGCCCCTCTCCATTGCTTCCTGTGAAAGATTCCCATTCTTTTGAAGGCCCTCCCCCAAACGAACAATGGTCTCCATTTCAAAAAGGGGTTTCGATCTTCCATCATCCACCTTTGCGATGAGGAGCAGGATCGTGTTCGTCCCGATGTCGATGGAGCCAACCCTTATCATTTCTACATTTCATTCTTGAAAGGAATTATATGTTCACTTTGCCTCACCGAAGTGCCAAAAAGACCTCCGCAATTTGCACGCATCTTGCATTCCTCACATTGGTCGAGATATATGTTTTTCCATGTAGAAATCGCATTCTTACTAAACCTCCAGACCTCCTGCGGAATTAGACAAAGTGGCAAATTATAAATTGAAACAGGTATAGCCCTGCGATTGAGATGAAGAACTGCAGCTTTCAACTCCAAAGCGTATTCGGTCGGATCAATCCAAACCTGGTCTAAATTTGTACTGGCCAACCCTGTACATTCCAACCCCATAAATGCAACATGCACTGCAAAAGGAAAGTTCTGAAAGAAAAATTCAGCCATAGAAGGGAGGCGCTTATAATTATTTCTGAACATAACAGTCCTGATTTCTACACGCTGACGAAACAAGGCCAGGTTGTGCAACCCTTTCACAGTTTCTCTAAAACTCCCATGTATTCCAACAATACGGTCATGCTCGGTGTCAGTATCAGAGTATAGAGAGACACAATAAACTAAACCTGGATGATTGATTTCTGCCAGACTCCGAGTAAATTCGAGATCTTCGAACCTTTTACCATTAGTTAGTAAGGATAGAGTAGCTGTTGGAAACCGTTCTTTGCAGAAAAGAATTAAAGTGCTTAGGCTTTTGGGTTTAAGAGTTGGTTCTCCACCTGTCATCCCAATATGAGAAACGGTGCGAGGGTTTACGAGTTTCAACATCTTTATGTTAAATGGTAAAAGGTCTTGCTGGTCTTCCAGACCTGCCTGGGGGCAAATGATTCACTTGCAGTTACAAGAATTGGTAACCAGAATAGAGTTGTGGAATGAATCAGCATCCCAAACGACATTTATCTGGCCAGTAGGCTCAAGAATTATGATGTCACCTTCTTGCAAATAGGATAACTCTTCAGATGATAACCCAAACACGGTAGGCTTCCCCTTTGGAAAGCTGCCATCACGTTCCCGTATTCCCGTCACCACCCCTGCATATCCTCGAAGACCCTTCCCCAAACGTTCAGCAACATAAATAGTATCTTTCCTCAGATCCAAATGGAACTTGTTCCTCGACACTCTCCCCATAATAGAAAAAGTGATGTTTAGAGGTTGACCTTGTAAGATTTTCAACTTTGGATTTCCTCCAAACTACGATTGGTTATCCATGACCAGAGTACATCCATCACATCATCATCATCATTTTTTCTTATTATTTCAAACAAATATTTTATAATGCCTTCGTTCTTCTTGCAGAATTGACTCGTTGGTCTATGTCCCACAATGTCTTCCGTTTCAGTGTAATTCCTGATTGGATCGGCACCGCAATACATCTGGAAAGCACATGAAGCACAACCTGGGAGGGTTTCAACACATGAACTGTGGGTTATTTTGTGAATCAGTGGACCGTCAAAAATATCCTCATATTTGTCTCTATGCACATTTCCCATGCTGAATTTCTTATCACCCATCCTGGCGAGCATGCGTGCTTCATCCGAAGGATATACTTCACCATCGTAGTCATAAATAGCACCACTTATACCTGCACCTGATGGGGACTGCAAATCCATGAACCCAGTGGAAAATGGTGTGAGTACCCGCTGCAATACCAATGTAGTATAATGTTCGACAAATCTTTTCCCTTCGAGATTGAGTTGGATAATATATTCGATCGCGTCTTTATATGCCTCTAAAAATTCTTCGATTGAGTACCCTATGTTTTCCCACCCTGATTTCGCACGCCCGTAAGGGTTTATAGCACGTAGAAAGATATCATTGAATCCTAAAGCGATATACTCATCCACTACTTGCCGCAATCGATTAATGTTGCTCTTGGTTACCGTTAAGAGGGCAGAACACTTGTCTCGCCCAACAAAGTTGCGAGCCAGCTCCAGTTTCTCTTTGAAAAGATCATACCCGCTTACTCCGTTACGACTTATACGATGCATATCGTGAAATCGCTTTGGCCCATCCAATGAAGTGGAAATCATAACTTGATGGCTTCTGAGAAAATTCAGAATAGATTTATCAATTAGTGTCAAATTAGTACAAAGCACGAATTCCAAATTCTTTTTCACACAGTGATTTAGAGACCGTGCATATTCCACTATCTTTCTAACAATGTCCCAATTGAGTATCGGTTCACCGCCTTGAAATTCTATCTTTATTATTAGAGATGGAGAACGGAAGATCATGTTGACGACTTTTTTGGCTGTATCCCATGACATATCTCCACTTTTTTGTTCAGGTGATATGCTGGAAGCATGACAATAATCACAGCAAAAGTTACAGCGTGTAGTTACAACAATCATGTGAAGGGCAGTGAAGTTTTTGAGAAAGCCCTTCCTTGTCCTTAACTTTGTTGCTAACAGATCAATGAGAGTTTCTTTATCTGTATCTGTTACAAAATGTTTACTTTTCAGATCGAGAAATACTTGACTTTCAATATCAAGTGCCCCATTGATAAAAAGGTTGAAGTCTTCGGAGGCAATGAACGTGAATTCCCCAGCTTGGTTGACTAAAAGCAGATGCTGGTCTGGCATCCTACAAAAAGTGAAAGGGAATATTAGGTATCTAACTTGATTACCGTTCATTTGTGGTCTTTAATGACCTCCCCAGTGGTTGAAATGCATGTTTTACAATAGCGTCACGCAAACCACCGTACCGTTTTTCGAGATCGAGACGTACTTGTTGATCAAGAACTTCATTACAGAAATCGTTTAAAAGGTCAGGGATCATTTCTGAGTCTTGTCCATCTTTTGCTTGAAACCAAATACCTACATATCCTTCTTCAAGTGGCTCAATAAGGATGAAACATTTGTGGGTGAATTTGTAAGCCGCATTCATCACAGCAGATTTTTCATAGAATTGCTTACTCAATTTTAGAAGAAACTTTCCATCGTCTATCTTACTCACAAATCCTCTTTTCTCATAATCATTCATAGATAGTCTCCTTTAAAGATTACATAAATAAAAAAACTCCTCCCTCATGCAAATTGTACCATTTGGCAGAAGTGAGGAGCCAAGAAAGGTTTCAGAGTGTAAAGCTCACCTATTAACGTGATGAATAATGAGAATAATGGGAATAGTGTGAGTAATGCGAATAATGTGATTGATGCGAGTAATGTGAGTAATGCCTTGATTGCATTGCGTCCAATGGATTGGAATAAATAGCACCAGAATGCTCAAGATACAGGGGTGTATTTTGAGTAATATTTCTAATCTTTATTTCGCGTGAATCGATTGGAGTACTGTGATGAGGAAAACTGAGACCCGAAATAGTCAACAACCCATATAAAGACCCTAATAACCAAACCCACAGGCGTTTCATCTTGGTCCATCCCCTAAATTTATTTCATTGAAAATATGATACATAATTACTGGGGAAAGTCAAGCATTTTTTAATCCTTTTCTCCACCTGGTGAATGAGATCAAAAACTCCCCTTCCTTTCTTAGAAAAGGAGGTTCAAATTCAGTATATTAAAAAAGGGACAGGGTGTCAATAAGAATTGGAAGGGATTGTAAGAAATCACCTTTAGATTTGGTTAATAAATACGGAAACTGTAAAGGCAGCCCATAGTTTGTGGAGGGGGAACAAAGATTTATAGTATGTCTACGCCGAAAAAACGGAATTCCTATGTTTTTGGTTTTTTTAGGCCAGTTATTCCAATTTGATTTAAGCTTGTATGGATGTCAAGTAATATTTGAGGTGAATAATACTTTGATACAGAAATACCATTGTAAATAGACTTCAATGTTTGATTATCTAATTCCCCCTTTATCTCAATGTCTTTATTAGTCTCTAAAGATTTTAAGGATTCAGAAAATGAAGGCTCATCAAAATCCAAAATGCAATCTTCTTCAAAACAAGGATACCTGATTTTTTCAAAAAGTAGAAAACGGTGGGAACTTCTTTTGCCTCCGCTTTTAAAATCGTTTAATGATGTGGTTGTAGTACAAAGATGAACGATTATGGGATCTGACAATAAACCGGTGTTACCTAAGCAAACAAACCATCTTGCCTTTATTTGGTCACCAATTCTTGGGTAGGGAAAATTATTCCATTTAAATACTGTACCAGGTTTCAAGTTGAAGCTTCTTCAATAGATTTGTAGATTAGGAAGCTCTCTTCCACCGGGGTTAATTCTTTGGGGTTTTTATGTTTAATATCACCATCGAATTGTAATTCATATTCGATAATACTATTGGGTTTTTTCTTCCACGCCCTCCGCCAGGCCTTTATATCTTGGTGGCTGGCTTCGCTTATATCTGATGATTTAACGAAAATGTCAGCGTATATTTCGACTAGTTCGTGCATTTTTTTAATTTCGTAAGGGGAAAAAAAGTCCAGATTTGGGTTGCCTTTCGGGATGATAATATATTTGTTTTCTTCAACATTCCTAAATTCATAGCATTTGGTTTTCAAAACCTTCCTGGCATCATATATTTCGATTGGAACCGGCCCTCTGTCCATGGCCATATATTTTAAACCTAAAGCAGGGCGACCAGTTTCTTCTATACTCTTGAAATCGAAAAGGGCTAAGTATTTGTATAGGAAGAGTTGATAGAGAGGTTTCTTCGTTCTTTTGCTATGTTCAGAGGCGAAAAAACAAATTGCATTTTCAATTTTTTCTTTTTGATAAGGTATCATATTTTACTCAACTTTCAATTGCGATTAAAAAATATTACAACCTCAAATTGTTTGTCAAGCAATTTTTATACCACTTTTTAATCTTATTATAACGTATTAAAAATATTGATATTTACACAGGTCGCGAAGAAACAACTCTATCTAAAATTATAAAAAATTTTACAATCTCTGCTTTTTTTGTCACCCCAAGCATTTCCCAAATTTGTTTTAGTAATAGAAAATTCTGCCAAAAGATAACCACTTTGTCAGGCAAAATAAAAAGGTTGAAAAAAATTTGCCTGATTCTCACTGCCAAGGCAGCCCACACATTTAGGGGAAGTAGGGGCGGATTTCACGGCAGAGGTCCTCAGGAAAGATATTCGATGTCAGCTCGGATTGAAGGGCCTCGAAGGAGGTCCAGTCATTCAGGTAGTAAGGTTGGATGGGGGTTCTCGAGATGAGGCGGATGAGAAGTTGGTAAGATGCCTCACCGGAGACGGAGTAGATGGAGAAATTGAAACTGTTGAGATCTTTGTCGTCATAGTATTTCAAGGTGGAGACGATACCCTTGGCCAGAGCGGAGATCTCTTCCTTTCCCAGAGTGGTGATCGACCCATGGCCTTCCACACTTCCGCAGACCTCATTGAAACCAATAGGTGCAAAAGAGACGAACCAATGGACCTTCCCAATGCTTGTAATATACCGATTCCCAAGCTCTTCTTCTATCCAGATGAGGTCATTCCAGTAAAGGGACTTGTTCCTTTGGCAGTAAGAAGAACTGGCGCTCACTAACCATTCCATCTCATTTGTTGGGATGGGGTCTCCGATGACCTGAAGGTGGGGATGAAGAATGGTGCTTCCACCCGGAAGAAGGAAGTTTTGACTGATCTGCCAGTAGCGGATATCCGGATCAAAGGCCACCGTTCTTTGAATGATTTCAATAGAGACTGAAAGGCCCTCTTCGTACATTTCAACAATGAATTGGTTGAGATTGAGAAAGTGTTCGGGGCAAAGGACGACAACATTCCCGTAAGTCCCTACGGGATTGAGGTTAGGAAACCCTACGGCCTTTCCAACACAAATCCTCCCCTCTGGAACGATCTCTTTCAAGAACTGAGGTGTCTTTAGAAGAACATTCTCCGGGCAGAAGAAACATCCTTTTGACTGCTCCACCATCGGGGAGAAGTCAAATTTTCCTTTGGTAGGAAGACCCCATGTGATGATTCGACTCCGCCGTTTGGTCAGCGGATCAATCCTGACCTCTGTGGGGACAGAAATCTTTTCGAATCCTTTAAGGGGAGAGAGGAGATCACACTGAAGATGGATTCGCTCAAACTCGATTTCCATAGTTTCATTTGTTTTCCGCAATGAAACGGCGTATTGAACGATCGTAGGATCTTTCGCCCTCGGGCGAGAAGAAACAGCCTGGAAGCTGCTTCATTCTCCAGTGATAATCGATGCATTCACAGCATCTTCCTTTTCGATCACAGGGTTCATAAGTACAGGTGCATCGAGCCTTATTCTTTTCCAAATGGCATTCGAGCATAGGAGGACTCCTTTCGGGGAATAGGGTTCAAGGGTTCCAGTGGTCGAGGGTTCAAGTGAAAAAAATAATTTTCTTCCATTTATCTTTCACTTGGCCCCTTGAACCCTTGACCCCTTGAATCCTGTAATTTTTCAAGAACGGCAGCAGCCAAGAGCGGAAACATCACCTCGTGGTGGCCGACCAGGACGTAGCCTTTTCCGCCCTTCAAGGTCGGTCTCTTGACCACGTTGAGAATAGGTCTGTAGTGTTGGATAAAGTCCATATTCACCGTCGTGAGATTGACCACGGGATAGCCAAGATTTCTCGCAAGACCTAGGGCTTTCAAAAAGACTTCCGGAATGATGACGGCTGATCCCAGGTTGATGAAGACCCCTTTCTCCAATTTCGAAACAACGGAGACAAAGGTATGGAAATCTTTGAGGCTGCCCCTTCCGATGGCTGCCCCATCAGCCGAGGGTCCCATGTGGGTGATGTCAGTCCCAATGGCCACGTGGACTGTAATAGGGATTCCCAGTCTCTGGCCAGCGGCGAGCAGAGAGAGATGATTATAAGGAAAATTTCCTGTGAGGATTCTACGGCCCAATGATTCACCAATGCCTAAGCCTTCTTTCACGCCTTTCTGAATAGCATAATTGATCGTTTCCTGGGTCTCCCTTACCATTCCAAAGGTGCCCCGGGAGAGTTCCTCATCTACTTCTTCAGAGGTATGGCCCACCATGGCCACTTCGAGATCATGGATCAGGCCCGCCCCATTCATCGCAATACCCCTCAGCACACCCTGCTCCATCAAATCGATGACGATCGGGTTGAGCCCAACCTTAATGGGATGGGCGCCCATTCCCAGAAGAACCATCCTCTTTCTCCGGACTGCTTCTGCGATCTTTTGCACCACCTCCCTCAAATCCTTTCCAGCCAGGATGTTGGGCAGGGTGCTCAAAAAACTGTTCAGGCTTCCCCCTTTCTTCCAAGTTTTTGCGAAGAGGGATTTTCCCACCTTATGCCTCTTTTTCCTCAGGGAGGTCAGTTTGACCCGACCGAGATCGACCGGTTTTATTTCGTTCTTCACAACGTTCCTCTCAGGGGTTCTGCTTAAGAAAGAGTTGGTGCTCCACCATTTCGCAGAGGATGTGTCCAATCAGAATGTGGGTCTCTTGAATGCGGGGCGTGCTGGTAGAGGAAACGATGAGGGAAATATCGGCTACCTTTGCAAGTCCTCCCCCGTCATTTCCGGTGAGGGCCACCGTTTTCATTCCCATCTCTTTAGCGACCTCGATGGCTTTGATGACATTGGAGGCATTGCCGCTGGTGCTGATGCCGATGGCAACATCTCCTTTCTTGCCGAGGGCCCTCAGTTGTTTGGCAAAGATTTCGTCGAAGGCAAGGTCGTTGGAGATGCTGGTGAGAATGGAGGTATCCGTGGTCAGGGCAATGGCGGGAAGGGGAGGCCGGTCCATGAGATATCGATTGACAAACTCTGCGGCCAGGTGTTGGGCGTCGGCAGCACTTCCTCCGTTCCCAAAGAAGAAGAGTTTGTTTCCCGCCTCAAAGGCATGAGTAATTAATTTGATCACATCGAGAAGCTGGGGAAGGCTCTCCTTGAGGAAGCGTGTTTTGACTTCAACACTTTCCTTAAATCGCTTAAGAATGGTAGTTTCCATTGAGTCAAAATATTATACATCCATCCTCCACCTGTCAAGGGGCCTTTTTGAGATTTCTGAAAAAGCCCAGAAATCTCTGATTACAAACCGCTCTAATAATTTTTTCAGAGCTCTCTTTTTAGTGAGCTCCAGGGTTGACCTTTAGAGCTGTTTTGTTTATCATCATC
>Ga0315312_1002865_pt1 | contig 11531 bp, 15 predicted proteins | sample TDP7_MG_FD_203629 | JGI IMG/M metagenome (GOLD analysis project Ga0315312, IMG submission 203629) | Freshwater sediment microbial communities from Lake Towuti, South Sulawesi, Indonesia - TDP7 | ecosystem: Environmental > Aquatic > Freshwater > Lake > Sediment | place: Indonesia: South Sulawesi... | reverse complement strand
CAGTCGCGGTTTTGGTAGTTACTTCCATACATGGCTATTTTTTCCGGGTAGGTTTCTACTTGTGTGTGTTTGTCATTTTTGCTGTATCATTTACATTTTTGGCTCGTGAGTTAAGGTTTTCCCCCGCCTTTGTAGTAGGTTTTGAATTTGGGGTTGATTTTAAGCGGTTTTGTGGGTGTGGGGGTAAAATACCCCCACAAAGCCCTTTTTTTGAAAAAAAAAGGGGTTTAAAGAAGGTTTTTCTTGAAAAAATAGTAATAATCAAAGGCGGTGTGATAATAAAGTTTACAACTGATGTGTGTTGTAAACTTTTTATCCACCGCCCCTTACTAATATTATATTTACGTAAGTAAATATTCCTTACTAGAGAGGGGTTGATAAGGGGGGAGAGATAAGCTAAAAGTTATCCACATTATTAAAAGAGTTATCCACCGCGTATTAACAGGTTTTAGGGGAGATATCAACAGGCTTTTCGTTTACATCTCATTTACATCGGGGTCCCTGCTGGGGACTGCTATGAGTCTGGCTGGGGGGGCGTCATTTTAGACTTTTTTGCGGTGTTTGGCGGGGGTTAGACTTCAAAGTGTGGTATGTCATCCGGTAGCATTTTTTTGCCTCCTAGGCGTTGCCAAATTTGGTGCCAGAACTTGTACTTATTGAAGTCAAAGTCTAGTTTGTTGTTTTTGATGAAGTATAGGTCTGCCGCTTTTCCTAATTGATGATTTGAAATTTTTTTATACCCGTCACATTTGCTTTTGTTCATCTTGTAGAGCAGGTTTTGCTCAGTGTTTGATCTCTTGATATAGTCAATGATGACTGGTTCTTGTTCGTCTATCATTTTCGTGAGGAGTTTGTTGAGTCGTTTTGTGAATTCTATTCTGTTCATGTTTTTCTCCTTTAATAATTGCGAATATATTGCCTGACAAAGAAGTTGAATCCTGACATTGTTGGAGTGTATGGCTCTTGTCGTCGGTAGAAGTTTTTTTGTTCGTCGGAGAGAGAGTGCCAGGATTGGACGGCTTGTCTGAAAATTCCTCGTTGTAGGATTTGTGGTGGCGTTTTTGGGTCGTCGGGGATTTTATAGATGTATTTGATTTGTTTGTTGTGGTCCAGGCGGTATACATATTTTTTCCCGATGGTGCCTTGTATTTTGATTCCTGGATAGTTGTCGTAGAATGAGGTGTAAAAGTCAAACATTTTTTTACTCCGTTAGTGACGGATATTTGTGTGAAGTGTAATATTTCTTTAACATGGTTTTGCTGTTTAAAAAAGTAAGATATCGAAACTTGTCCCCGTCACACTATTATAGTAAATAGGACGGTGGAGTGTCGCTAGGTGTCTCGCCGGCAACCATGGACTTGCAATACTCACTGACGAAGAAGTTGAAGCCTGACATAGTGTAGCCTTTCCTCTCGATAGCGGTTTGCCAGTCTGTCTTGGTTGAGGACGAGAGGTCGTGCCACCTTGCGACGGCGCCGGTAAATATGGTTCTGACCCATGTCTGTTCGCTGGTTTTTGGGTTCTGTGGGATGAATTGTTCCCTTACCCAGGGGATCCCTTTCCAACTTGCAAATACCATAGCGTCTGCGATTACGCCTCTGGCGCCGATACTGTAGAGTGGACCTCTCAGTTTTGCCATGTTAAATATCACCTCCTTTCCTGGTTAGGTTAGGTTATAGTTGTGTGCTATTTCTGTTTGTGTTAGTGCGCGGTTGTATATCATTACTTCGTCGATAATACCTTTGAAAAAGTTGTATCCGCCCGCATACGAAGCAATATGTAGGTCGCGTGTGTTCGTCTGTGGATTGCTGATAGTAGGTTGAGTTTGGGTACGGTCTATTGCGTTGATGTAGATGTATGCTTTGTTGCCGTCGCGGACTGCTGCAATATGGAACCATGTGTTTGCTGTGATGTCTGCATAGCTGACTGTCGATTGGACCGCTCCTGTTTGTGAGATTTGTAGCCAGATTTTCCCGGTGTTGTCTATGACTAGATAGTATCCGTCGCTTTGCCATGACCCTTTTTCGACGATGTTGCGGTCGCCTGAGATCAGTTCTGGATATATCCATGCGAGGATTGAAAAGTTTTGTGTCGTAAAAGTGAGATTGAGGTTGTGTGGGACTGTGACACGGTCGTTGTTGCCGTCAAAGAGTAGGGCTTTGTTTATTTTTCCGTCTACGTGCGTGGCTTCCAGGATAGTGCCGTTGTTTGCGTCGATTGAGTCCTGTGCTGTGACTCCTGATTCTTCATCGTATTTCCACCATGATACTAATCCTGTTGGGACGGGGTACGGCGATATGAGGTTGAGGGGGGGATATAGTGTCGGGTCTATGAGAGAGATTCGGGAGGTGTTATATTCTGACAGGAAGTAGTTGTATGCTGACATCTGGAGATGTTTTTTTGCCAGGACGTACTCCCATAGAAATTTTGTGAAGTCGGATATAGTTCGCCACGCTGTGACTCCAAACTTAATATTATCGCGGTTTGATTGTTGTCCTGCTGACTGTGGGTTTCGCGGTTTGAAATGTTTTCTGACGCGTGGTATTCCTTTCCAGTTTAGGAACGTAAGGGCGTTTCCGATTGTACCGTGTGCGTCTGTGCTGAATGCTGGACCTTTTGCTTTTGCCATGATAGTTTCCTCCTGACCTCTATTATCGTCGGCAATTTAGACCTGTCTTGAATCTCATATAGTTCACGAGGGCTGGTAGATTGTAATTTTTAGGTTTTAGGTTGTGTTGTAGTAGCACGTCTGCGATGATTGAGCATGCTAGTTCAATTTTTTTGCCTTCTTTTCTTTCTTGGACTTGCTCGGTTCTTTCGATTTCAATTTCTGATATGATGACTGCTTTTTCGACGATAGCGTCGACAAAAAGGTCTGATATATAACAATTGTAGAAAAAAGCAGTAGATTCAATAATTGCGACAACGCGATAAGAGAGATAACAAAAAAAAGTGATAAAGATGAGAAGTAATATTATGAAAGTAAAAAATGTCATGTAGTCCTCCTTTCTGAGATTCTCTTTTTTGTGTATGTGTTGAGAATCCAGTCTGCGGCTTGTTCTGGTGGGCAGAACAGGCAGCCTTTATATGTGTTGTCCTTGATACTGTTTTGGTCCGGCCAGGATTGGATGAGATGTTTGAGGTGTGTTGGGTAGAACATGAATACTGGGCAGCGGACTACGTTTGCTATTATGGCGATTCCTGACGGGAATGAGACGAGATAGTTGACGTGTTTGAGAATTTCAATTGTCTGTGAGAGAGTTGTTTTGCCTGCGAGATTTAGTATTTGCATAGTTTTGAGATTTTGGCAGAGGTGTGTGGCGAATTCATTGTCGTAATCTGCACCAAGTATGAGCCAAGAGATGTTTTGTATTTCCAGTGTCATAAGTGATATAAATTTTTTCCAGTCGTTGATTACCCATCCGCTCCAGCTGAAAATGTTGTTGTATGATGAGCAATAGATTGCTATTGATGTTTGTTTTTTTGTGACGATGTCTTGAGCAAATTTTTTGTCATTATCGTCGGTGTTGATTGTATAGTGTAAGTCCGTTTCTATATCAGGGAGGAAGGATTCTATTCTTCTGCTGTGTTCTAGATGTGTGTTGATGAATATTGGTGTTTTTTGTTTTAGTGACAGGTCGACAAGTGTTTTTTTGCTGATGTTGTACGGGACTGAGGTGTCTCTGATCTGATGAAAGTTAAGGTTGATGTATTCTACTAGAGCCAGGTTTGGGAGTAGGCCGAAAAGTTGGTGGCTTCGTCTGATACCGTCGGCTGATACGTATAATTCTATGGGCATGTTGAGTGTTGAGAGTTTGGACCAAACCCATGATATGTCCCCCAATCCTGCGGGGACAATAAATTTTAGATTATCCATTTTTGTGCCTTTCTTGTTATCTCGTATTTTGTGCCTGCGTTGACTGTTTGTATGTTTGTGAATCCAGATACGAATAAAAATCTTTCGAGACGTTGTGTTGAAAAAAATGTGAGGTGTTGCATATATTTTGTTGCTCTAGGGTCTGAACCGAGAAGTGTCTTTTCTAAACAGCATATATTTGCTTTCCCTTCGAAGTAGTCTCTTATGACCTGGATAGCGTCCGGGACTGTGACTGTGATGGATCCTTGGTTTTCCAGTGCTCGCCAGATTTCGCGCAGGATTAAGAAAATGTCGCACGATATAAAGTGTTCAAGGACGTGTGAGCAGAGAATTTCTGATACGGTTTCATTTTTGACTGATTTTAGATTTCGTGCGTCTGCGATGATGTCTGGTTTGCAGTGTGGGTCTATGTCCACATTGAGGTAACCTGGTATTTTGGTGTGTCCTGAGCCGATGTTTAGTTTGAGATTCTTTTGTTCAGACATAGTAGTCGTTCGTGTGCTATTTGTCCTGCTTTTGACCAGTCGAAATTTTTTGATACGTGTAGAAATGCTTTTGCTCCTTTCAGTCGCGTTTGGTCTATCTTTGAAAATGCATCTCGCATAAGTTTTGCTGTATGTTCTACCGATGGGAATGCGAATTTTTGCCCTTTATAAAAATCGACGGTACAGTTGACCTTGTCGTCGATTGTGTCGAACTTTTCCACTTGTATTAAGTATGAATTATCTTTGTTACAGTAGTCCATCTGCCCACCCCAGGCGGTTGTGATGACCGGTATTCCTATTGACATAAGTTGTATTGCGGGTAGTAGCCAGGCTTCGCCTCGGGTCGGGAATATTCCGCAGTTTGCGGTTTTGAAAATTGCGGGTAGTTCTGCGTCGGTGTAATGTTCTCCTATGACCTTGATTTCAGGGAGACGGGTGATGCTGTATCTTTTTTGTATGTCGTGTATTTCTGCGTTGACAGTCGGGTATGTGATTTCTGGTCCGTTGCCCTGGTAGTGAGTGAATAGTACTAGTTGGACGTTTTCTGATGGTAGGAATGCTTTTGAGTATGCTCTTATGATGATGTCGTTGCCTTTTCTATATGACCAGTCCCCGACATACATGAACGTGAATTTTTTTGAAGTGAACCGTGGGTCTGGTTTTGTGTCTGGTCTCCAGAGTTGTATGTCTACTCCTTCTTGGACATAGTGGACCGGGATTTTTTTTGTATTATATTTTTTGAAAGTTTGAATATTTTGTTTACACGGGAACCATATCTCGTCGTATTGCAAGCATCTGTTTAGGTAGCCTTCGTGGACTGTCGCGGATTCTATGGTTGTGTATAGTATTGTGTATTTTCCCCACTGTGGCAAACTTGGGGGTGGGACTAGATTGATACATATGTTGTCTGTTTGTTTGAAAGTGTTGGTCCTGGTCAGGGATAGGAGTGTTTGGACGTGTTGGAGTCCTTCTGGGACATATGATTCTGACGGGAGTAGTTTGATATTCCAGCCGAGTTTGTGAAGTTCGATCAGGATCCCGCGGTTGTGTTGCGCGTAGCCTGAAAAGCTGAAACACGGTCCGAACCAGGTGATGTTGTTGGTCATGGTTATACCCTCGTAATGACTATATAATTGTAATTGTAATTGTCTGAGTCTGCTGCGAGAGTACGGTTCGAGGCGTTTGTATGGTCGGCGTATACTCGTATTTCGTCGTTAGTGTTAAGGTAGACGAGTGTTGTCACGTGTTGTGAGAATCCTTGGTTGTTTGGACGTGAAATCTGAGAGAGACCAAGGTATGTTCCTACTCCCGGGGCACCGTTTTTGAGAATTGCGGTGCGATAGTTACTGGTGTCTGTCGCTACTTCCCAGTAAGTGTTTATTTCGATGAGATAATAACCTGGGCCTGCTGCGACGAATTTATTGCCGACGTTTTGCCATTCCCCGAGAGTGTCAATTAGTGAGGTGGAGTAGTTAACTTGTGTCCATGCCCCTGCCACAATTGCTAGGTTTGCTTGTAATGCTACGCGGACTTTTGTTGTTAGGTCTGTGATTTTGCTTAGGCTTGCTGCTGTAATTTTTTTCAGGTTGTTTGAGTCTGATATATCTTGAGTGAGGAAAAGGTCGTCGGTGGCAGGGCTTGTTAGTTCTGTGAAGGTCCCGAATTCTCCTGCTTCTCGTTTAATTTGTAGCACGTTTGCGACTTCTGAGAGTCCGACCTGTGTCTTTGTTGTGCTGTGTGGATTTGTGGTGTCTGCGATGTGTGAGTCGATTTGTGCGTGTGTGTTGGTGCCTTTGCCGCCCAGGTAGTCGTGGTCTAGTTGGCAGAAGTTGAATCCTGTTGTGCTTTGTGCTGCGAGAACGTTACCTGGTGTGAGACCTGTTGCTGTGTGGTATGGACCTGTGATATCGTGATTTTGTATGCCGAGATTTGCCTCTATGTAGTCAAGTCGGTCCTTGACTGTGTCGTGGTCGGCTGACGGGCTTAGTCCGAGTTCGTCCTCTATCGCCAGTATTTCTAAGTGTAACCCTGTGAAGTACTCGTTGTTGACCGGGACTAAGTGGTCGACCATTGTTGGGAATGTTGTGTAATCATAAGGCCAAAGATTGTAAAATTGATAGCTCATGTTTTCCCTCCTGTTATGAGACTATTTTTAAGTTAAGTTGGCTTTTGAGATTTTTATTCCAGTCTTTAATGTCTTGTTGGGTCGGGGTGTAAATTAAGTTGTGTAGGGACTGGTGACATGCTGAGCACAGGGTGAGCAGGTTTTCTTCTCGGTTGTCATCTTTGACTTGATTCAGGTGGTGTACTACTATTGTGGTTTTTTCCCCTCGTTTAACCTCGCATAGTTGACATATGTAGTTTTGCTTTTTTTTTGTAGTTTTGCTGATTTCTATCCAGTCATGTGTGTATCTTGGTTCATTGTTCATGGGTCTACGTGTCCTCCGCCGACGATAAATTCGCCGACCAGGTGGTCACCTGTGATACAATAGCCGATATCCGGTGGTAGCCTGTATTGCCAGAGGCCCATAAGTGACCTACGGACCCACTGGTATATCCATGCGTGGTATCCTTTGTTTCCGTTCCCGTCTGAGTATTCTTTCCAGAGGGTTCGCTGCGAGTCTGTGAGTCCGTGCCACTCCAGGACCGCTTTTGCGACTGTGTTTCTGACCTCGTTTTGTGCGTCTGTTCTGACGTATCGTGGTTGTGGTTTTTTTCTTGCTGCGCGTGATTTTAGTGCGTGTTGGAACGTGATTGCGCCTGCGATTGTCCCAAATGCGTCAAGGGATAAACAAGGACCTATTGTTTTTACCATATTGTTTATTTTTTTATTGCGTCTATGATTCCTTCGATGATGATGTATCCGCCCCCGATTGCTGTGACGAGTTGTAGTAGTAGTGGCTTGGTTGCCTCGGGGATGGTGCCCGAGGCGATCATGATATCAATGGCTGCTGTTGCGATTGCTGTTAGGAATTTGCGTGATAGATATTTTTTCATGTGTGTTTGTTCCCCCTTTTGTATGTTTATATCATATTTATTTTTTTTTGTCAAGTGTTTTGTGAAAATGCTAAGTTTTGTAAATGTATTTCCTGTATGATGTGACCAGGTCCTCGACGAAAAGATGTTGCCGCATTGGTGTAAGATATCTGCTTCCTGCTATGTGCCAGGCTGTGTAGGTATAGTATGTCTCGTTAAAAGATGTGTCTGTTAATCTAATTGTTGTGCCGTTGTTGTATAGTATGAGTACCAGGTCGCCGACGATTTTGACGTCAAGTGCGTTTGGGTGTCCTGGTTTGCTCGTCCATTCCGTTTGTCGTGATAGTAGTAGTATTGATATTTTTCCTGCGTCGTGGTTTGCTACGTAGAGGAAGTGACCGTCGGTGTCCATACCTCGCCAGGTACCTGTTGCTGGTTCTCTCAGTGCCAGTGCTGATGAGTACGGGACTGGTGTCAGGGTTTCTCGTTGTAGATGGAGTATACCTGGGGAGTCTTCTGATGTGATAAAGATTGAGCTGTTTGTGACTAATATGTATCTTGGGTGGGTCATGGAGTTGTAATATGGTTGGTTGAGGTAGATTACTGTTGCGCGGAGTGGATTTGTTTTGTCGAATCTGATGAGTTTGTGTGTGTTTATTTCGAGCACATAGATATATTTCCAGTCGGCACCTATACCTGAGAGAAGGTCGAATGGATTGTGGTCTACTCCGTACCATGTGTATGCTCCGATGTACTGTAATGAGGTTGAATCCCACATGTCTATGCGGTTCAGTGACATGTTTGCGACGATGATTCTGTTTCGGAATTGTGTAATACCCATGGGGTTTTTCAGTTGTCCTGGCTGGGGTCCTTCTTCCCCAAAAAGTGAACCCATATGCTCCGGGTTGATGTGATAATATATTATTTTTGATGTGTCATAGTTTGTGAGAAAAAACATGTCGTATGGCTGCCAAGGGGGTTTGCGCCAGGTGTCAATGTATTCTGCTGCGGCGATAGCGTATGCCTCCTGGACCCGTCTCCAGTTTGTCGGGTCGATTTGTTTCCACCAGTATCTTCCCCAGTGCCCGATCCATGGTGGGTCTACTATTTTTTTAAGTGGTTCATTATACCAGAGGTATGCGGCGTATTGTTTTGCCCACCGTGATAGCCGAACCGGTATCTTGTGCCAGATTTTGACGCCTAGTCTGTACCTTGATTCTGGTCGTCGTCGTGCTTTTTTAACTGTCCATGCTGGGAAGTAAATGTATGCGTCGAGGTAGAAATTGAACCCGTGTTTGAACATTGGTAATAGTGCTTTGATGTATTGTTTCCATACTTCTGACGGGACTAGTTGCTGCCAGACTTTTGCCATGTTTGCCTCGTTTTCTCGTGTTCTTCTTTGAAATATGCTGTGAGTTGTGAGTTGAGGTCCGCGTCGTGTATTAGCAATGAGATTTCTCTATTGACGTGTAGTGATGAGTTTGAGAGGTTGTGTGATCCGATTATTACTCTGTCGTCGTCGAATATCCACGCTTTACAGTGAGTTGTTCTGTTGCTGTCTGTTATTCTTGCGTCGATGTTGTTTTTTTGTAATTCGTTTGCGAAGTCGGTGTTATGGACTGAGAATAGATGGAGTCTGAGGTTGCGGTTGATCAGGAATTTTATGTCGATATGTCGTTGTTTTGCTTGGAGTAGCAGTGAGAGTATGTTCTTGACGTCGTCATTTTTCCGTGACTTGCGGATGCGGACGAAGTACAGTATCGCGTATATTTTTTGTTGTGCTTCCTGGATTTGCGTTTTTAGCTCGGGCAAGAATTGTTCATCTATCAATAATTTGAGCATGTGTGTATTATAGCATAATTTGATTTTAATTGTCAAGAATTGTCTTGTAGGATACAAGAAAATTTTTAAATCTTTCTATAACGGCTTGGGTAATGTTGAACTCGTTTTAATGTTATCTTACTTTTCCCTGAAGGTTGTATATGAGGATTAATTTTAAAACCTTGTTCTTTAAGTATTTTTATAATTTTTTTTCTTAATTTTTTTTGTACTAAAGCCAATTTCATTTCCTTATTTTTTTCCTATATGGATATAATGGTTTTGAATTGGAATTAATCTTTTCAAGAGACTTTTCACTTATCCAAGTATCAATAATATCCCTCTTAAATCGCCACTGACCAGCAATTTTGATTGAAGGAATTTGAGCAGAACGAGCAAGTTTATAGATAGTATGTTCATCCATCTGTAAATATTCAGCAACCTGTTTAACTGTCATTATTTCTTCCATAAGGTTTAAACCTCTTCATTTTATTAAAATACATTATTTCATAAAATCTTACAAAATTATACAAAATAAAACAATGAATGTCAATATGTTTTTTGTTGTTATAATCTATTTGATTTGCACTTTTGTATTCATCTGATGTGGAAGCCTGAATACAAAAGTCGCTGAAATTTCGCTTGCGAAATTTCGGCTTGTGTGTCTAGGAAAATGGTTTGGCCAAGGACTCTCGGTCGTGTCGGGATTCCTTGGCCAAGGACTCTCGGTCGTGTCGGGATTCCTTGGCCAAGGACTCTCGGTCGTGTCGGGATTCCTTGGCCATGGAATCTCGGTCGTGTCGGGATTCCCTGGCCATGGAATCTCGGTCGTGTCGGGATTCCTTGGCCATGGAATCTCGGTCGTGTAGGGATTTCCTGGACAATGGTGTAGGTGTGTGTGTGTAAGTCCCCTCTCTCTCCTCTGGGGAGAGAGAGGGGGAGGGGTGAGTGTGGGGCTAGAATAAAGGGGAAGGGGGAACAGTCCACTGTGCGATAGCACACTCACGAGCCAAAAATGTAAATGATACAGCAAAAATGACAAACACACACAAGTAGAAACCTACCCGGAAAAAATAGCCATGTATGGAAGTAACTACCAAAACCGCGACTGCTATAATGCCAAACTGCCAGCCGAAGCCCTGCGGTGATGTGTACCGCTGGGCTAACGGCTGGCGGTGATACATAAGGGACAAAGCCGATTTTCAAATAAAGATTATCTGTCTCTAAAACGTACGTAATCTGCATCTTAAATAAAGATAATCTGTTTCTAAAATCATAACAATCTGTCGTCCAGGCGCGGGTTCCTTGTCTGTTTTGGCAACATTATATTTACGTTTTCTTGCCGAAGGAGAACGAAACTCAATTTAGGTTTAGATTGTTATTTAGATTCTATTTTAATTTTATCTATTCTAACATACACTTAACCAGCAGTTTTATATTTGCGTTTTCTCGTCGGAGCAGAACAACATCTAATTCAAATACAAATTTTTATTCATACCAACCTACACTTAACCAGGACTTCTATTTTAGTTTTATCTATCTTAACCTACACTTAACCAGGACTTCTATTTTAGTTTTATCTATTCTAACATACACTTAACCAGTATTTCTATACTTCCGTTTTCTCGTCGGAGCAGAACGAAATTCAATTTAGGTTTAGATTGTTATTTAGATTCTATTTTAATTTTATTCATAGCAACATACACTTAACCAGCAGTTTTATATTTGCGTTTTCTCGTCGGAGCAGAACAACATCTAATTCAAATACAAATTTTTATTCATACCAACCTACACTTAACCAGGACTTCTATTTTAGTTTTATCTATCTTAACCTACACTTAACCAGGACTTCTATTTTAGTTTTCTCTATTCTAACATACACTTAACCAGTATTTCTATACTTCCGTTTTCTCGTCGGAGCAGAACGAAATTCAATTTAGGTTTAATTTAGGTTTAAACTTTTATTAAGATTTTACTACTGACAACGATAAAATGCAGTATAACGCATTATTACAACAGCAACTTACACTTATACTACACGTAAGTTACAATCAAACTAAACATATATATATATTAGTAACTACACATTCATTGCCGTCTCAACAACGAAGGTATCAGAACATCAAAACTTCACTTCCCCCCCATAGAACCGTGCCTATTGAAAGATTCTTGATTGATATCCTGGCAACAAAACGGGAATATCAAAAAAACAACACGGAAATACAACACAAGCAAAAAAGAAAGAATAGCGTGACCTCGCTACCACACCACACACACACCGTGTGTGTATTTTGGTAATGTGGCTCGTCGACAGCCGTTGGCCAAGCGGGACACATCACCGCAGGGCTTCGGCAGAATTGCAGGGAGGTGGCGGG
>Ga0315312_1002864_pt1 | contig 11533 bp, 11 predicted proteins | sample TDP7_MG_FD_203629 | JGI IMG/M metagenome (GOLD analysis project Ga0315312, IMG submission 203629) | Freshwater sediment microbial communities from Lake Towuti, South Sulawesi, Indonesia - TDP7 | ecosystem: Environmental > Aquatic > Freshwater > Lake > Sediment | place: Indonesia: South Sulawesi... | reverse complement strand
TCTGACTACTTCCCCCGGTAATTCTCAAGGAAATTTCTATTTATCAAACCAATCGAAGGTTGTCAAGACCAAAAATGAAAAACCGCTAATTTTTTTCTGGGCATTGGCAAAAGCTAACCACAGAGGGTTCAGAGAAATTATTAGAGACTGTTGCGAAAAAAAAATAAAAATGAAAGCCTTTGGGGAGAAATATGGATGTCATTCCTGCCCCTGCTTTCGCAGGGGTAAACTCCAGCAGAGCTTGCCCCGCAATTGATGCGGGGAATCCACAATCTTCGATATGGTTCCCTGCTTTCGCAGGGACAAGCCTGGATTCCCGCTCCCTGCTTAAAGCCTGCAGGGACAGGTTCCGCGGGAATGACGAGGTTTATCGTTCCCCGGTTAGGACGATCAAAAAAGGCGGGAGGAGTTTACCCTGTGGAGTATGAGAGATTACTCCACAGGGTAAAGGGGAGGGATGGCGAATTGCGGATTGCGGAATTCGGATTGGGCATGGCGAAATTGTAAAAAAGGGAAGGGCAAAGCGAAGGGGTTTTCTTGAAGAGGGCGGTTATTTCTGGTAGAATTTTTTTGGCTTGATGCTGAATCCGGGCAATAAAGACCCAAAGCGTCTCCATGGCGCCAACAGGGTTTTCCCTCGGTCGCCAAAAAAGGAAGGGAAGGGGGCTGGCGCCAACGGGGAAAGGAGGAGGAATAATAATGGCGGAAATTAAGAGTTCTATCGAGCTGGCCATGGAAAAAACGAAGGGCCTCCGCATCTCCCGCGAAGAGATGGAAAAATTCAAAGAGGAGGAACTCCAATCCAGGGCTCATAGCCTGGTGAACCGTTTCCTGGAGGTAGATTTTCATTTCAAGGAAGTGGAGAGAGAATTGTCGCGGCATGACCCCAACCAGCGAAAGCAGATAGAAAAGCTTATGCTGCAATACCTGTCCGAGGCCATCCAGTTGGATGGTGATAACGATCTTGTCTTTCAGGGAATCCAGGCTCTCCGGCGAGAGCACAAAAACCTAATCCCCAGAATACAGGAGTTGATTGAGGGTTATAAAGAGCGGAAGGAGAAAGAATATCAAAGGGCAGAAAGCGATTTGCTGAAAAAATATGAACGGCTGGGCATTTCTGGTTCGGCAGTCCAGCCAAAGGTCGAAGGGAGCAAGGAGTGGAATGATGCCTTAAGCCAATTCAAGGCAGCCTTTGAGGAACAACTGTGCCTGCTTAAAGAAAAATTAAGAGAATAAAAATTACTTCCGTCTCCCCCGAAGCTGTGAAAAAATCCCGAATCTCACCCCCACCCTCCCCTCCCCCATCAAGGGGGAGGAAATTTCTTTTTAATTTAAAAATGTTTGCCCTCTCCCCTCACGGGAGAGGGCCTGCCCTGTGGAGTAAGCTTCAATACTCCACAGGGTAAAGGTGAGGGGCAATATTTTAAATTTTTCACACCCTTATTAGGGAGCGAAGGGAGAGGGATGGAGTGAGGGGTGGTTAAAAGAATAGGTCCTTTGGTTGCGGCTATGCCGCGCTGTTTACGAAAAAGAGATTCTATCAGATGAACTTAAAAGGAAAGACCGCTTTCATCACCGGCGGTTCCAGAGGGATCGGGCTAGCTGTTGCTCTAAGACTGGCTGAAGCAGGGGCTGACCTGGCTATTATAGCTCGGACGAGAGAAAAGCTGCCCGCAGCCCGAAGGATGATCGCCGCCAGGGGCGCACGGGTCCTGGCCATGCAGGCCGATGTCCGAGACCACAAGGCCATAAAAAAGGCTTTCTCCTTATGCCTGAAAGAATTTGGCGTCCTGCATATCCTGATCAATAATGCCGGCGTGGGCCTGAGGAATTTATTCCAGAACACGGGGTCAAAGCAATGGGATCGGGTCATCGATACGAACCTTAAGGGAGTCCTCATTGGTACTTCGATCATGCTCCCCCATTTCATGGAACGAAAGGAAGGAATGATCATCAACATAGCCTCGGGTGCTGGAAAAACTGGGTTCCCGGAATTGTCGGTCTATTGCGCCTCCAAGTTTGGAGTAGTGGGCTTCACCGAATCTCTGGGCGAGGAACTGGGGGGAACGGGCGTAAGAGTCTACGCAGTGTGTCCTGGTTCCACCGACACCAGGATGTTCCGGACCATGTACCCCGAGGAAGAGCCCGACCTAAAGCCTGATGACGTGGCCAGGGTGATTATGAATATCGTTCTGGGAAGAATTCGGCTGAAGCCTGGAGAGTGCATTTCAGTTTGAAGGAGGCGGAGATGATGGCCCGCGTTGTTGCACCGGATGGTTTTCCTTCGATCTTATCGGGCACGAAAGCCCTGAAGCGGTTGGAGCAATTTGCCAATGTGACCGTCTATGTTGAAAAGGCTTCATCCCAGGAGGACCTGATCCAGAGGCTTAAAGGGGCTGAGGTGGCCATCAACATCCGGGCTTCTGAAAAAGCGCGTGGAGTCATTGACTGGCGGGCTTTTATGAAGATGAAACCATCCTGTATAAGGAAAATCTTTAACTTGAAAGCAATCGTCGCCAGGCGGCCACCCTCGACCGATTATTAAAATCCCCCCTCCCCCCCTTTAGCAAAAGGGGGGTTGGGAGAGATTTAAATGGTATTTTCTAAATAAGGCGGGAGGACTCTTGGCTCGCCAAAATAAGGCAGTAGTTCCTACACATCGTTTCGCCCGCCTGGCTCTACGTCAGAATTTGTCAAATAACTTTTGGGAGATCTCTGAAAAAGGCCTGTGTGATATAATTTCGTCATTCCTGCCCCTGCTTTCGCAGGGGTAAACTCCAGCACAGCCTGCCCCGCACTTGATGCGGGGAATCCACAATCTTCGATATGGTTCCCTGCTTTCGCAGGGACAAGCCTGGACTCCCGCTCCCTGCTTAAAGCCTGCAGGGACAAGTTTTGCGGGAGTGACAGAAGAGTGGACTTTTCAGAGTTCTCTTTGGAATGCGACAAGAGGTGCTCCGTGATGAGGGAGCAGCGCTCTTATTGTTTCTTATCCGATTCCAATACACCGGCCACGGCATAATCATGCTTGGCCATATCGTGCAGGATGATGCGCACGACTTCGGGTTTAACATCTAAAGATTTCACTACGGCCTCAGTCATGGCGGTGACTAGTTTTCGCTTCTGCTCCACGGTTCTTCCTGCAAACATGTTGACGTGAATGATGGGCATTGGACCCTCCTTTTTTATCGTATAGGAAATTATAAAAATCTTTCACCGCAGAGCACGCAAAGAACGTCCCCCTTCGAGCGGGATCAGATCATTCAAAAGACAAAATTCCAAAAAGTCAGATCTTTCTGGGGTCTTTCCATTTTAATTATTCTCTGCGTCCTCCGCGCTCTCGGCGGTTAATCTTTTATTTTTTGCCCCGACGGGAAAGAATCGTCGAGGGGTTATGGAGTAGAGGACTCCTTTTTCGTCTCTTCTTTTTCAGGTTTTTCGACTGCCGCGGCAGTTTTTAAATCCTCGATTCCCAGATATATCGCCAAGGCGCCACCGAGGGCGAGAAGGACGGGAATGCTTCCCTTCAAGATTAATAAGAATTCAGTCCACCATATGGCTAAACCTCCCACCCCGATAATCAATGCCACGATTCCTCCGAGCAAGATCTTCATTTTTCCCTCCTCCTTGATTTTTTGGTGCTGTTAAAATTTAACCACAGAGGCCGCAGCGCGGCATAGCCGCAATCAAACCCACCCCCTCCCTGCCCCTCCCCCCTCGAGGGGGAGGGCTCGCCCTGTGGAGTAAGTTGTCATACTCCACAGGGTAAAGGTGGGGGGCAGATTTTTTGCTTAAAAAAAATTCAAGACTTAACACATTAGTAATGCAGAGAAATTATTCGCATTCAATCGAAATGAACCAACAACTTTCTTATTATCATGTTAGTATTTAACATTCAATTATTTTTTGCAATTAGTCTTCCACAATAACCACAAAAAGCGAGAAAGGCGAGAGAAGATCAAGAGCGAAGGTCTCTGGCCACAAGGGCAGCACCCAGAGCGCCGATAATCTGTGGCTCAGGGGGGATGAAAAGTTTTACCCCAAGCCTCTCTTCGATAGCCTGGACAACTCCTTCGTTCTTGGCCACTCCACCAGTGAGGGTAACATCTTCTTCTACCCCGACGCGGTGAATAAGGCCCAGGATGCGGTCGGCAATGGCGTCGTGTAGCCCCCGGATGATCACTTCCTTGGGCTGATTCTCCGCAATCAAAGAGACGACCTCTGATTCGGCAAAAACCGTACACGTGCTGGAGATCTTGATCGTCTTCGGGGCGCTCCGGGAAAGCCTCCCGAGGTCTTCCAGGCCAACTTCCAGAGCACGAGCCATAACCTCCAAGAATCGCCCTGTTCCAGCGGCACACTTATCGTTCATCTGAAAGTCCACGTTTCGCCCTTGCCCGTCCACCCGGATGACTTTGCTGTCTTGGCCGCCTATATCAATAACGGTGCGAGTTTCCGGGTGAACAAAGAATGCTCCCCGGGCATGGCAGGTAATCTCTGTGACCCTCTTATGGGCAAGAGGGAAAGAGGCCCTTCCGTATCCGGTAGTGACAATAGCAGAGAGGTCTTCTTTTTTAAGCCCACTCTGCTCCAGGGCCGCTGCCAGTGAACGCTCTGCCGCCATCCGGCTATTGGCCCCTGTGGACAGGATGGAGGAATTTAGGATTTGACTGTCTTTCAAGATCACGGCCTCAGTTGTGATCGAACCGATATCTATTCCGCCAACGATCATGATGAACTACGCCTTGAGATAAAATTCTTATTGAAGTATAGTAGCCCCCAACTGAAAAAACAAGTCAAGAGAGACGGGAAACTTGCCACCCCCCAGTTTTTCCAAAGGAAGGGAAATCATCTCTTGATAGGCGTGAGGCAGACTCGGGTGCAGGGCTGCTGTCCTCGCCCGCATAAGGCACTGGTTGCTCCTGAGCACGGGCCGGGGCTCCCGATGGCGGAAGGAAAGGAAAAGGGAGTCAAATATGAGCTAAGGATTGATTAGGAACCGGGGACGGCAAGGGAGGCGAAAGGAGAGTTGGCCATGGACTTTCATCTGACTGAAGAGCAAAAAATGGTGCAGGATATGGCCAGGGAATTTGCTGAGAAAGAGCTGAAACCCAAGGCCGCAGAGATCGATGCCACCCGCCTGTATCCTCTGGCCGTTCTGAAGGCCATGGCTGAGCTGGGCCTGATGGGCATGCTTGTCCCGGCAGAATACGGAGGGTCTCAGGCAGGAATGGTTAGTTACAGTTTAGCCATGACTGAAATAGGAAAAGCTTGCGCCTCTACAGCCGTAACCATGTCAGTAACCAACATGGTGGCAGAAGTGATCCACACTTTCGGAAAGGAGGAAGCTCGCAGGGCTCACATCCCCAGAATATGCGATGGGCGCTACTCCGGCGGGGCTTTTGCTTTGACAGAAGCAACGGCTGGCTCTGATCCCGCATCGATGAAATCCAGCGCCAATTTAGACGGCGACCAATACGTCTTAAATGGGTCCAAGACCTTTATTACCAGTGCCGAACACGCCGGAGTCTTTGTAGTCTGGGCCAAGACAGATAAGGATGCCGGGGCCAAAGGCATCAGCGCCTTTCTTGTAGAAAAAGGACACCCCGGGTTTGTAGTCGGCCGCAGTGAGGATAAGATGGGCCAGCGTGGCTCTTGCACCAATGAGATTGTCATCGAGAATTGTCGTTTACCGAGAGGGAGCCTTTTGGGTCAAGAAGGCGAAGGGTTCAAGATCGCCATGATGGCTCTGGACGGGGGGCGGATTGGCATCGGATCCATGGCCGTGGGCATCGGGCTGGCGGCTATCGAATATGCCACGCAGTACGCCAAGACCCGTGTACAATTCGGCAAACCCATCGTCTCGTTCCAGGCCATCCAGTGGATGATTGCCGACAGTTTTACAGAGCTGGAGGCAGCCAGGCTTTTGGTTTTGCGCGCTGCTTACTTGAAAGAAGAAGGGCGACATTTCACCCGGGAAGCCTCCATGGGAAAGCTTCTGGCCACGGAAACGGCCAATCGAGTCTGTTATAAAGCCTTACAAATCCTGGGCGGATATGGCTACGTGAGGGATTACCCTTTGGAGCGCTACAGCCGTGATTGCCGGGTGACCACGATTTATGAAGGGACTTCTGAAATTCAAAGGATGGTCATCGCCCGGGAAATATTGGGGCAAGAATTTGTTTAAAGGACTTCGTGCACCTCCTGGATCATTTTGAACCGGCCTTTGGCCTTAGCCTGATCCAGAACCCCCTCCAGCCAATTTTCCAGAACCATCTCTTGCTTCTGCTGGAGGAGGGCGCGGCGGTAACTCTCTTTTTGAGAATCAAACCGGGCCTGATCAATCCCTTTTATCTCCTTAAGCCGCAGGACGAAGTATTTTCCATCAAGAAAGATAGGGCTTTCCGGGTAAGGATTTTTCAGGCTGAGGGAAGAAAGGGCTTTGCGGAGTTCCTCTGAGGCACCAATCTTTGGGGGTTCTGCTCCTCTTTCGAAAAAGCCCGTCTCCTCCACCTTAAAGCCTTCTTTCGAGGCCAAAGATTTGAAATCCCCCCCCTTCTTTAATTTCTCCAAAAATTCCCTGGCCTTGGCCAAGGCTTTCTCCTCCTGCTTTTCCTGGCGCAGGGCTCCAGAGACCTTTCCTTCTACTTCTATTAATTCCGGAGTGCGCGATTCATGTCTTTCTAAAACCTGGAGCACAGCGAAGGTCTCGCCCAACCGTAGGACCGGGCTGACTTCTCCCTTGCTCAGCGAGAGGGCCGCATCTTTCAGCTTCGGGTCCAGTTCAATCTTGTCGCTGAGAGAAAAGAGGCCAGTATCTTTTATCGCGAGATTTTTCTCTCTGGCATAAATGTCCAATGGCTTTCCTTTGGAAGCCACGGCGTAAGCCTGATCAGCTTCATCATGGGCCAGTTCCCTGGTTTTGCGGGTTCGCAGGAGAGATTGGATTTGATCCTTGACCTTCTCCAGGAGTTCGACCCTGGCTTCCTGAATCTCATCCACTTTGAAAAGGTGAAAGCCGTAAGGGGTCTGGATCACGTTGCTGATCCCGCCGACTTTCAAAGAGAAGATGGCCTCTTCAATTTCGGGTATAACCTGGCCACGGGAAATGTAACCCAGCTCTCCCCCCTGTTTTTTTGTTCCTGGGTCTTCAGAATATTGCTTGGCCAGCTGAGCAAAATCTTTTCCTTTTACGGCCTCTTCCCGGATGGACTCGGCTTTTTTCCTGGCTTTGGCCGAAGCCTCGGTTTCTTTGGCCTCAGCTTTGATCAAGATGTGGCGGACCTTTACGCGCTTGGGTTGACTGAATTTTTCCCGGTTGTTCTGGTAGTAATCTTCGACCTCCTTGGAGGTTATCTGCACCTGTTTAGAGTAATCTTTGGGGTCGAAGAGAAGGTACCTCGCTTTCACCCTGACGGGGATTTTAAATTGCTCTCGATGCTTGGAAAAGTACCCGCTCACTTCCTCGGGAGTTAGAGAGACATCTTTAATGTCCGCAGGGAGCAGGGAGATAGCATCCAGATTGACCTTCTCGAAGGTAGCGCGGTAAGAATCCGAGACTTCTTTTTCTGAAACCTTGGCCGAGAAAATGATTAAGCCCTGGATTTTGGAGATCAAGAGTATTTGCATCTGGTTGGCTTCGAATTCCTTGGCAGTCATCCGCGCGCGCTGCAGGGCGCGCAGGTAGGTGTCTTTGTCGAAGATGCCGTCCTTCTGGAAGGCCGGGTAGTTCTGGATGGAGGCCTGGACCTCCTCCGGCGATGCTGTCAACCCCAGGCGGTGAGCTTCTTGGAGCAGGAGGATCTTGTTGATCAAATCTCTCACGGCCCGTTCCTTCAGGCCCAGTTTCTTGACCATCTCCTCAGTGAACTTTTCCCCGTAGACGGACTGGTAACTTTCCCGCAGGTTTTGATAGTGTTTCCTGGCCTCGGCGACCGTAACTATTTGGTCTCCAATCCTCACCAGGTCTCGCTCCCGGCCCTCCCGGGGGCTCCAGATTCCCCAGAAGATGAAGACTACCACCACAGCGCCCAGGGCAGCCTTGATCATCCAGGATTGGGCATGTCGCCTCATGAAATCGAGCATAGTTCACCTTCTCCTTTTCCTAATTACGCCTATCATGTTAAATGACCATGCCCGAAAAGGCAAGGGGTAATCTACACTTGCCACCCCCCATTTTTTCTCACAGGGAGGGAAATCATTTCTTGAAAGACCTGAGGCGGACTCGGGCGCAGGGCCGCTGTCCTCGCCCGCATAAGGCAGTCGTTGCTCCTGAGCACGGGCCGGGGCTCCCGATGGCAAAAGGAAAGGGAGTCAAACATGAGCTAAGCACTGATTAAAAACTGGGGGTGGCAAGGTAATCTACAAATGGGGAGTGCGGAGTTCGGATTTAATTTTCTTGCCCCAGCAATTGAATTTTGTTAGTATAATGTCAAATTTTTCTGGCGAAGAGGCATTTCCTTTTCCCTTCTGAGAACACCATGAAAGGAGCCACGAATGATTTTCGATTCTCTTCTGGGCCTCTTTTCTAACGATCTGGCCATCGACCTGGGGACCTCCACGACCTTGGTTTACGTCAAGGGCAAAGGAATTGTCCTATGTGAGCCATCTACAGTCGCTGTGCGTAGGGACTCGCGGGGGGGAAGGAAGATCCTGGCTGTGGGAAAAGAGGCCAAGAAGATGCTTGGCCGAACGCCAGGGAACATTGTGGCTATTCGGCCCATGAAGGATGGGGTCATTGCCGATTTCGAGATAACTGAGGCCATGCTGCGTTATTTCATTGCTCAGGTGCACAAAGGCCGAACATTGGTGCGGCCCAGGATTATTGTTTCCGTTCCCTCGGGAATCACGGAGGTCGAAAAGCGAGCGGTGCGGGAGTCTGCCCAGTCAGCAGGAGCCCGGGAAGTCTACCTGATCGAAGAACCCATGGCCGCCGCGATTGGAGCTGGCCTGCCGGTCAGCGAGCCTTCAGGAAACATGATCGTAGACATCGGGGGAGGGACTTCGGAAGTGGCCGTGATCTCCCTTTCGGGCATTGTCTATAGTCAATCGGTCCGGGTCGGCGGGGATAAGATGGACGAAGCTGTCGCTCAGTTTATCAAGCGCAGGTACAACCTGCTCATCGGGGAGCGAACCTCAGAGATGGTCAAGATTCAAATCGGCACGGCTTATCCAGAGGAAAACGTCAGGACCATGGAAATTAAAGGACGGGATCTCTTAACCGGCACGCCCAAGGTTTTACAGGTGAGTTCCGAGGAAATGCGCGAGGCTTTGGCCGAACCCATCAATGCCATCCTGGAGGCGGTCAAGACCACCCTGGAGCGAACCCCCCCTGAGCTGGCCGCCGACATCGTGGACAAAGGGATCGTCTTAGCTGGCGGGGGGTCCCTGCTCAGAAACCTGGATGTACTCCTCAGGGAAGAGACCAGCCTTCCCATCACGATCACCGAAGACCCTCTTTCGGCAGTTGTACTGGGGTCGGGAAAGGCTTTGGACGAGCTCGACCTGCTCAAAGAGGTCACCATTAAAACATAAGGATGCGGTACTGTCAAAAATTTTATAAAAAACACAGAATAAATGAAATCACAGGAATTTCACCACAGAGAACCCAGAGAAAAAAGATTAGTTTATAAAAACTCCCTGCCCTCTGTGGTTAAATTTTCTCAAGAAGAGTTCCCCCTAAATGGGCTATGGGCTATCGCCTATCACCCATTGCCTAATTTCTAAATTCTCTGCGCGCTCTGTGGTTAAATTTTGACCCCCGTAAGGGATGAATGAGAAACGGTGAAAATGGCTGATGATTGAGCTGTGGAAGCGCTTTCGCCTTTTCTTCATTGCTTTGCTCTTTCTCCTTCCAGTATTCCTCGTCCTCACGCTCCCCAAGAGAGAAGGGCGGCCAACCTCAATTGTGCAGAAAGTCCTTATGCAGGTCTCCCTCCCCCTGCAACAATGGGCCCATAAGGGGATCAATTGGCTGAAAGCAGGAGGGAAGCGGTATATCTTTCTCACCGGGGTTCAGCGGGAAAATCAAGAACTGAAGCGCATGGTCAGCGCCCTGCAAGAGGAGAACAACCGCCTGAAGGAAGCGATCCGGGCTGAAGAACGCCTGAAGAAACTCTATACTTTGCAATCCCGATATTCCTCTCGCAGCATGGTGGCCCAGGTCTTCGCCCGCGACCCTTCGAATTGGTTCAAAACCGTGCTGGTCAATAAAGGGGAGAAAGATGACGTGTCCAAAGACATGGCCGTGGTCACGTCTGAGGGGGTGGTTGGGCGGGTGATCGAAGTTTCGGGAGATGCAGCCAAAGTTCTCTTGATCACAGACCCCAACAGCGCTCTGGATGTACTCATCCAGCGCTCCCGCTCCCAGGGGATCATGGAGGGAAAAATCGAGGAAGTCTGCGTTCTCAAATATGTGCAGAAGAGCGATGACGTTCAAGTGGGTGATAAGGTAATCACTTCAGGCCTGGGGGGAATTTTCCCCAAAGGGTTGATGGCTGGCATGGTAACCAAGGTGGATAGAAAGCGCCCGGGTATATTCCAATATATCGAAGTTACCCCGGCGGTGGACTTTTCCAGACTGGAAGAAGTTCTCATCCTTGGGGTAGGACCATGAAAATTCGAGGAATCGAAAAAAGGGATCGGCCCGGGTTGAAAGTGATCCTCGAGGCTCAAAAACATTTCCGCCCCGTGGAAGTTCAGGTTGCTTTGGAACTGATCGATATTGCCCTAACTCAACCAGGCCAGGAAGACTACATCATCCGGGTTGCCGAGGGAGAAGATGGGCAGATCTTAGGGTACGTCTGCTATGGGAAAGCCCCCCTGACAGATGCCGTCTATGATCTTTATTGGATAGTGGTTAATCCTGCTTCCTGGAATCGAGGAACTGGTACATCCCTTCTGCGTCAAGCGGAAGAGGAACTGAGACGCCGCAAAGCTCGCCTGCTGCTTATCGAGACCTCTTCCCAGTCTTCATACGAGGCGCCGCGGGCCTTCTACGCGAAGAATGGGTTTGAAGAACAAGCACGGGTGCTGGACTACTACGGCATAGGGGACCATAAGCTGATACTTGGCAAAACCCTCACTCCATGAGTAAATTACACGTTATAAGTTACAGGTTTCAAGTTTGGATCATCTCCAAATTAGTTGAGGGCCAAAGAGCTGTCGTATTTAAAATGTCCAGTGATTTCACCGTCCCGGGAGGAAATCCCGCCTTGGCGGGATTGCTTGCAATCATCAGGCACGTATTTCTCATGTAGTGGCGATTCATGAATCGCCCCTACGGGCGGGGGGTTCTGCTATTTCTCCGAAGCTTTCTTTTTACGCCCCCGCTGCGCTTTACGGATGGCCAGCAGGTCGATAAGACTCGACTACGAGGAGTTTATGGAAGGGGGATCTCCCGCCGATGCTTGCGGCGCAATCTGCCTTTCCTTCCGGGCCGTGGGCAGGCCTTTATTAAAAATTTGATCAACTAATTTGGAGATGAACCTCAAGTTTTTAGTTCGGAGATTAGAGTTTCGGACTCCTAACTCTG
>Ga0315312_1002863_pt1 | contig 11535 bp, 14 predicted proteins | sample TDP7_MG_FD_203629 | JGI IMG/M metagenome (GOLD analysis project Ga0315312, IMG submission 203629) | Freshwater sediment microbial communities from Lake Towuti, South Sulawesi, Indonesia - TDP7 | ecosystem: Environmental > Aquatic > Freshwater > Lake > Sediment | place: Indonesia: South Sulawesi... | reverse complement strand
AGAATTTTGCGTTTGCGTACTTCAAATCGTCGCTCCATGGTTTATCCTTTCCAAGGGGACCATTCCCCTGGAAAGGTAATCGAATAAAGGACTTAGTTCACTTTAATAAAATTAGACAGTACAGATAGTTGCGATTGACGTAACCGTAAAGAACCAGGGTACGTTTGACGAAACCTTCTATGTAGTCTTGACCGACAAGACGGACGGCGTGACTATAGGGACCCAGTCTGTGACTCTGGCAGCGAGCACCTCTGCGATGATTAGCTTTGCCTGGGATACGATCTACGCCAGTGCCGGAGACCACACCCTCACCGCTAATCATGACTTGGCTGACGATGACCCCACAAACGATTCCAAGAGCGCAACAGTCACCGTGCAGGAAAAACCAGCTACTCCTATAGCATACGTGAATATTGATATGTCAAAGCAAACCTTCTGGACACTGTGGAGGTCAACAGCGACAGTCATGATTACAGACGGTGCAGCAGTCATCAACGGAGCGAACGTGCAGGGCCGTTGGAGCGGCGTCTACAAGGCAAACGTCTCGGGTACTACACAAAACGGCCAGATAAGTTTCAGGACGGGCTGGATCCCGACTGCCAGCACAGTCACATTCACCGTAGATAGCGTCGTCAAAAATAGCCAAAACTATGCTCTCTTTGGGGAAACCAGTGACTCAATAAGTCATTAAGAAATATAACCCCGCGATGAATCATGGGGCTGAATATTTAGCCTCCTATTCGTCAAGACCGAAGAATTCGAGCCATTGTTTGGTTTCACTCTCACTAAGTCCGAGTCGTTTCTCTGCCGGCTCTTTGGCGGTCTTTTTTCGGCTCAGTTGTTTAAGAATATCATTCCAAAAAACATCGGATTTCACTGCTGTTACTTTTCGTGCCCCGGCTGCATCTCGTAGTCGGCGGTCGCTGCTTACGACTGTAAGTTTTCTCGGCGCAGTGCATACTTTTATCTTCTGCTCGATTACGGTGTCAGCGTCCGTAGCTCGGCCCACAAACAGGACTTGCAGATTAGTTATGTTATCGAATCCGCTTTTATCTATCGGCCCGGTGCCGTCAAAAATTATCTCGCCGCTTTCGCCGGCCAGTTTCAGATACCTGCCGACAATCCAGCACAATTGAACATCGCTAATTGACTCAGCGCCCTCGCCGGCCTTCTGCACCGCCCATAATAAATTGTGACCATCAATAAGAAGCATGTCATACCTTGCAACTCACTCTTTGCTACTCTCTACAAGGACAGCAATATGCTCAACGAACGCTTCGGCTTGAGGGATCCATCGGCGAACCTGCGATTCTTCAAAGCTGACAAAATCCATGTAGTCACCTTCTTGGCGACGCTCAAAAAGGTCATTAAAGATATGAGCGATTTCCTTGGAGACTTTATTTATTTTTACAAAATGCTGATTAAATAGACTCCGCACACCAGAATGCTTAGAGGAAGATAAACCCTCCTGAATAAGAAGGGCTGAGACGGCATAGAAACACGCATAATATAGTCGGTTTACACAGGGATTCCAGCGTTGAGCTTGGGCTAAAATCTGTGCATCCACGATTGTTTCGCGTGCCCTTTGGAGGCGATATAATGCCAACTCTTTGTTTGCTTTCATCATAATGTGATTCCATCGACTTCGACATTTCGGTGAAATGGCATATTCTCATAAAGGGGACTATTCCATTCTTCTCGGTTGCGTATGATGGAACAGAGAACTTCATCACACTGCCACTCAATTTCGTATAGACAATGTCGAATTTTGTCTATACGCTTATCGTCAACAGGACCATCCAGCAGGATAAGAAAATCCCAATCAGACTGCTCATCTGAATCATTACGGGCTCGGGAGCCATAAAGGATGATTTCAGCATCAGGCTCTATCTCACGGACGGCCAATTTTACCTGTTCTAACAATTCCTTGCGATTCATATGATTACGATGATCAATAGTAATCGTTTCATAAATATAATATTGCCTCGAAGAATTACTTGTTACTCATTGCTTGGTCAATTGTCAAACAATCTGCTATCCTCTCTTTTCTTTACGTTGACTGTTCACCGATGAATCCGATGGAAAAACTTATTCCGCCGTCTGGTCTCCCAAACGAGCAATTCATCACCAAGAAGTGAATTTATGCGTTGTTCAATCTCTAAAATTCTTAATGCAAGTTGATGTATCAGCCGGCCAAAGTGAAAACAGATTACTCCCACGATGGAAATTGCTACGATTACGATTAAAACACTTGCCATGGTGTGCCTCTCGACTTTGAAAAACCCATAGGCTAGTACAGCACCAGATAGGCCAATACAAGCAAATCGTTGATTGATTCGCTGAAGCAGTTCAGTCCGTAGGGTTTCGTATTCTCTCATAAGTATGTCGATTTTAACCTTATCAGAGAACCGCTGATTATGAGTGGCTGCATCATTGCTCATATCTTATTTCGCCCTGCACGATCGTTTTTTCGACCTTGCCTCTGACTTTCCAGCCATGATAAGGGCAGTTTTTGCTTTTAGAGCGAAACTTATTCACATCGATTTTGTACTCGGCGTTCGGATCAATAATAGTGACATCGGCCTGCTTACCTTTGCCGAGAGTGCCCTTATCAATGCCGATTATCTTCGCCGGCTTTTCGGTCATAAGTCGAATTAAGCCAGACCAGTCCAGAATGCCCGGCTCAATAAGGGCCTTAACATACAAACCCAAAGCGCACTCTAAACTGGCAATGCCGAACGGCGCCGCCAAGAACTCCAGCTCTTTTTCACTCTGCAGGTGTGGAGCATGATCCGTCACCAGAGCGTCAATCAGCCCTTCGGCAATGGCCTCCTTCAATGCTTCGATGTCCCTGGCTGTTCGCAAGGGCGGATTGACCTTGTAGTTAGTGTCGTAGTCAGCGCAACGCTCCTCGGTGAAAAACAAATGATGTGGCGTTACCTCACAAGTGATCGGCAAAGAATCCTTTTTGGCAGCTCTTATCAGCTCAACAGAACCTGCCGTCGATATGTGCTGTGCATGATAGCGGACATTAGTCTTTTTGACCAGTTGAATGTCCCGCCAGAGCATAGCCTGCTCCGCTAACGCGTCCATCCCAGGCAGGCCAAGTATTGTCGAATAAAAACCCGCGTTCATTACGCCGTCACCGGCAAAACTGTCATCCTGGCAATGCTGAGCTACAACCACATCAAACATGGCAGCATATTTCAGAGCCCGCAGCATAACCGATGGATTTTGAACGCCCTTGCCATCATCGGTGAAACCAACAGCCCCCGCCTCAGCCATAAAGCCCATCTCTGCCAGCTCGACGCCCTGCCGGCCCTTGGTGATGGCGCCCATAGTATAAACATGCGTTTTTCTGGCCTGTCTGCCCTTACGGTGGATATACTCGACATCAGTTTCATTCTCGATGGCAGGGTTGGTGTTAGGCATACAGACGACCGAAGTGAAGCCCGCTGCCACCGCCGCCGCTGAGCCGCTCGCTATGGTTTCTTCCTCTTCATCGCCCGGCTCACGGAAATGGACATGAATATCAATCAAACCCGGCGTCACCAACTTGCCCGTGGCATCAATAACTGTTGGCACGGGCTTATCAATCCGGTCAACCTCTATGATCTTGCCATCGGTGATCAGCACGTCACATTGTTTATCAATGCCGTTTGCTGGGTCGATTACCCGCCCATTTTTTATGATAAGCTCGTTAGCCATCGTGTACCACTCTCCGTTCGGTACTCCGGTTTATGCGTTTCGCTTTGAACTTTTCGCTCCTGCGATAAGCACTTTTACCAGAAATGGCAAGAAATCGAAAGAGATTTTCGATTTTTTAGCTGTATCCGTCGCCGTGCCGGCGACGGCTAAACGGTGGTCTACAACGTGATGCCAAACACTGTTGGAAATAACGGTCTATTCTTGCGCATTGCAGGCAGGATCAAATGGATTTGCGCATGTGAGCCAATCGCTGGCTAATATGGTAAGATCTAAAGCGTTAACGTAGCAATCACCGTTCAGATCACCTGCGAGGTGTCTCTGGCATTGAAATACTGTAAATACAGAATCGCTTGTGTCAGCGATGGTTGGGTTGTGCAAATCGCTAATTCGCAGCATACACCGGTCCGAATCGACTGCCGGAAGCTTCCACTGGTACGAACTGCTGTTCTGGCATACATCAACATCTTTCCAACTCAGGCCATTGTCGCAGGAATATTCGATCTTCACGTAATCTATCTCGGCGCCTTCGAGTGTTTTCCAGGTGATTGTGTAATCACTTTCTGCTACCAGGTTTTGGCCACCATTCGGCGACAGCACAACCGGCTTGGGCAGAACCGTGTAACTCCATACATCATTAGGCTTATAGACACCGTCTATACTCAGATTATTTGTGTGCCGCTGCATCCACGTCAGCGTTACGTCCAGGTCATTTACCTCAACCAGAATATAGCCGTACCGCTGTGCGTGGTGAACTTGCTCGACTGTATAGTGGCTGTTATTGCCATCGTATGGTGGCGACCACGTATAAAGGTAGGCTCCGGCAGTTCCGACGGTGTACTGGTGGATATCGTTATCCGGGTTGCCATCGCCGTCATCAACGCGAGCATGGTCATAGAAGTGGTCATGGCCACAGAAATAGGTTCTCCCGCCAGCATTTTTAATACTCGCCCAAAGCGCATCGCGCTCAAGAGGATACTTATCCAGGCAGTTACGCGGCAAGGCCCTGAAGGCAAGTTCATGCCCAGCCACAAAGATGTGCGGTTTTATATTAACCGCCAATTGAGCATCAAGCCAGGCCTGGTTCACCTTATGAGCAAATTCATGCTTTACGCCGGCATACTGGTCGAGGCAAACAATAAAAGCGTTCCGGTGCGTGACAGAATACGTCATATACTTTTCGCCAGCAGGACCATTGCCTGGCAGTTTCTGGCCTGGATACAAATCGCTTCCAAAAACATTAAGCCAGCGGTGGGCGTAAGTGTCATCCGGATCAGCTTTATAGCTGAAAGGAACATACCACAGATCAGCAAGCTCATGGTTGCCGCGACCGACATAAACGCCAATACCAGCATCATAAACCGGCTTCGTGACCTCCACCCACCGCCTCAATTGAGCCTCAAATTGGTCCGGACCGGTGGCTGAATAGCCGGAAACCAGATCGCCTGGAAACAGGACAAAATCCACACCCTGATTTCTAATCTCGTCAACCAGTTCACTTAGGATACGCTGGTTGATGCCATTATCGCTGCCACGGCTGTCACAGGCGACGATAAACCGCCACGGCTGCTCCGCAAGAGATGTCGAAGAAAAAACTATCAGCAGGAAAATCATGCAGACAAAGCTCATTGCCTTGTCTCACTATTTTGCTTTATGCGCCAGTCCGCCTGGCGATTCTTGTGCTCGACGAGGATTTGTAAGTCATCGGCGTCGATCGCGCCGTCCGTATTGATGTCACCGAGTAGGTAGCTATCCACAGACTTAACGCCAGCTATCCAGTTGTCCAGCAAAAGAACAAAATCTAATTCGTTGACAATGCCGTCAGCGTTGAGGTCGTGCCAAAAGATACTGTCACTATCTGGGCTCTGGCCGACCGTCCAGGCCAGACCATATCGCTGGGTCACATCTGGCTGCGTCTGGCTGTCGAGATCACTGTACAAAACAATTATCTCGTAATTGGTGCAGTCCACCAGTGCCCGACAGTAAATATGCTCAACATTATCAACCGCGCTGTCGCTGTAATCAAGCAAGCGATCGTTGTTCAAGTTCTCCGGGTCGATGGCCCAGAGTTCAAGCCTGAGATTGCCGTCCTTAGCGGTATCAGACATGAAAGGATAATCTTTGTTGTAGTGTCTATTCCAAACGAGTGTGGCAGTAATGAATTTGTCGGCTGGCTCATTGACAGTGAATTCATAGACATTCGCAGCCCCCCTGCTTTCTTGCGAAAGCAAGAAGGGGGACAGCCGGTTCAAATCCCACCCGGTTGGCAAGACCTTGCCTGGCTTATTTCGGCCAGCAACAAGATGTTGATAAGCACCGACTGCATTCAGCATACCTGCCCCCTGGATGTAGTCCAGAGGCACAACATGGTCGTCGTCACTTGCCAGGTGTCCCTTGCGCCAATAGGGCAATTTGGTTGCCGAGTTCATCAAGATAGCTTTCATAACACAATTGCCACCATCCGGCGACAGAGCCAGACTCAAGCTCGGCTGCTGTTTAGCTTTCTGCACAAGCAAGCCAATAGTCCCCGCCGCTATTGGGGTCGAGAAACTCGACCAGTTACCTGTTAGTTCATAGAGGTCGGGGGCGTTTGCACTGGCCGCCAGGCAATTACCCGGCGCGACAATATCCGGCTTGCATCGCCCATCTGCGGTTGGTCCGTAGCTTGAGTGCTCAGGATAAGCCAAAGAGAAGTGCGCCAAGTTGGTTGCCATGTTCTCGGTATTTACCGAGTCAACCACGCCAACGCCGATCACATTCGCTCCCGCACCAGGATACAGAGGAGGCTGATAAGCGTTTGAGCCGTTGCCTATGGCAGCCACAACAATAAGGCCGTAGGACTCGGCCAACGATTCAATCCCTCTGGTCCACCAATCCTCAAACTGACAACCGAAGCTGACGCTCACAACATGTGAATCCGGCACCACCTGGGGAAAGACATTATTGATTAAAAAGTACCAGAATTCATAGATGTCTGCCTTTGATGCTGGCGCCACACCTTGATAGTGAAATGCTCCCAAGTGGGGATTAAACGCATCCGGGTCTTCGCCAAACAATATTGAGCAAATGGCGGTCGCATGTGGTGAGACGCCTGCCGGTAGTTGGCCCAAATCGTGGAAGGTCAACTGCTCAGCATTAAAGCATTTGTGTGTGATGTTCGGGCGGTAATCGTTTTGGGGTTCACCATTCAGGTACGTGATGCTACGACATACGACTGCGAATTTGACCCCGGGGCCTGTCAAGCCAGGCTCTATGCGTCGTAAGGCATAAATCCCTGCATGATTCAGACTCTGTGGCTGAAGCAGCCTATCGGTCTGTTGCACTTCGCCTCTGGCGACAGCGCTCAGCGACCCTGCTAAACAAGCCACCAAAACCAGGACAATCCTCTTTTTTGTGGCAGATCGCACCATTCTATAACCCTGAAAATGGTGATACACCCCACCGAGAACCCCACATAAAACACGGGGCTAAATAAGCTATTTACTCCGTGATCTACAACATAACACCTCCGGATGTTTCTGTATTATGATACCAGAAATCAACTTTGTTTTCAAGTATATTATCAGGCTTGGTCCGACAAAATAGCATTTTTAGTATTGAAAAACAAGCATATAAAAACTTGACCGGAAATCTTGCTTAGCGGTGCGTGGGTTGTTATACTCAGGTGGGTATTCAGCCTGTGTTTGCTCGAAGGTTTACCGTAATTATGAAGGTAATTTTAGATTCCAAGCAGATCGAGAAGACTCTAAAAGACCTGGCGGGCCGCATCGTCGCTGATACTCCCAGGCAGGCGGATATCGCTGCAATCGGCATCCGCAGCAGAGGAGAAATCCTTGCCCAGCGGCTGTCCAGCAAGTTGTCGAAGATGCTGGGCAAAGATGTTCCGTGCGGCACGTTAGATATAACGCTTTACCGCGACGACTTGAACTCGCCGCAGAGCGCTGCTCAGCCGCAGGTTCGCACCACCGAAATCGGCTTCGATATAGACGACAAGATTATCATCCTGGTCGATGATGTGCTCTATACCGGCCGGTCAACTCGTGCTGCTATGGACGCACTTATAGATTTAGGAAGGCCCAGAGCGATAAGATTGGCCGTCCTGATTGAAAGAGCTGGCAGAGAATTTCCGATTCAAGCTGACTATGTTGGCTATAGGGCCGACGTTGAGCCCGGCAAACTTGTCCAGGTTAATCTGGTCGAATCGGACGGAAAAGACGGAGTGGTCATCGAGTAGCAAAATTAAAAATCAAAATTCAAAGATCAAAAATTGTGGAATTGCTTAGTTTTGCATTTTGATTTTTGATATTTAATTTCTTGTATGGCCCTAATAAAGAAAAGCAAGCAATTCGCCTGGCATCGCAAACACCTGCTTGGGCTGCGGGAGCTGAGCGCCGAAGAGATAACTTATATTCTTGACACCGCTGAGGGTTTTGAACAGATAAGCACCCGGTCGGTTAAGAAAGCCCCACCGCTGCGAGGAAAAGTGGTAGTAAATCTGTTTTTCGAAGATAGTACGCGCACACGAAACAGCTTTGCTCTGGCGGCAAGCCGATTAAGCGCCGATGTTATAGAATTTACCAAGACATCCAGCTCCGTCAGTAAGGGCGAGACACTGCTGGATACAGCCAGAAATTTAGAGGCAATGGGCATCGACATTGTCGTGATTCGGCATAGTGCCGCCGGCGCCCCCAAATTTCTGAGCAGAAATATCAACGCCTGCGTTGTCAACGCTGGCGATGGTTATTGCGAGCATCCTACACAGGGCCTTCTGGACACCTATACTATTCGCAAGATGAAGGGAACGCTCGAGGGCTTAAAAATAGCAATTGTCGGCGACATAGCCCACTCGCGTGTAGCCCGCAGCGATATGTGGGCGATGACAAAACTCGGCGCCGAAGTCACATTTGTTGGGCCCCCAACGCTCATCCCCGCAGAGGTGAGTAAACTACCGGTTGAAGTGAGCTATTCGCTTGATGAGGTAATTGATAAGGTTGACGTTGTAAACATGCTTCGCATCCAGTTTGAACGGCTGGGCGGCAACCCGTTCCCTTCGATCCGCGAATACTCGCACTATTTCGGACTGACCGTTGAGCGAATGAAAAGGGCCAAGCCGGATATTCTGGTCATGCACCCTGGGCCGATAAATCGTGGCCTGGAGATGGAAAGCGAGGTCGCCGATGGCAGCAACAGCGTCATCCTGCAGCAGGTGACCAACGGCCTGGCTGTGCGAATGGCCGTCCTCTTTTTGGTTAACCAGGCAGCAGCACAAGCATCGTAAAAAATGAATGTTTCAAAATGTATTGTAGCTTATTGACATGGATGTAGCCAGGTCTAAAAATAATGTGTCTATCAGATTGCCGGAGGCAAGATGGTTCCACATTACAGAAGAACACTCGGAAATGGCAGGTTACTACTTTGAAGTCCTCGAGACAGTGCAGGAACCCGAAGCGATTTACCAAGGTAAGGCCGGTGAATGCCTGGCCGTAAGAGCAGTAGAAAAAGATAAATACATGGTAGTAGTATATAGGGAGGTAAGCAAAACGGAAGGATTTGTCATAACAGCTTTTCTCACAAGGCGAAAAAAACAGCTCGAAGGGAGACATAGGCTATGGCCGCAATAGAGGTAAAGAGAATGCTAACACTCGTACCTCAGTTGTTAGAGATTCCTCACGACAGAATCTGGACGACTTACGATAAGGAGGCAGATGTGCTCTATATTAATTTCAAAAAGCCCAGCCACGCCGATGATTCTGAAATCACCGATGATGACATCATAATCAGGTATGAAGCAGGACAAATTGTAGGCATCACCATTATGAACGCAAGCAAAAGGTCCACCCAGTAGCAACGGCCAACAAACGAAGGATTCAAAATGTTTGAGAAGAACACTTCAGAGGTTGAGGTTTCTGATATTAACGCTCATGGATTGTGGCTTTGTGTGCAGGATAAAGACAATCCACAGAGTTACCCACTAATATACAAATGAGCCAGGAAAGTTGTGGCGCGCTGCGAGTAGGCGTGCGTTGTGCGTGATGAATCGTACGCCATACGCGGTACGCACGACGTAAGACAAATTATGAATCTGATCGTACAAAAATCTCGGCTAAAAGGGACGGTTCTGATTCCGTCATCCAAATCGCATACCATCCGTGCCGTGGCGATTGCGTCTCTGGCAAAAGGCCAAAGCAACATTCGCAATCCGCTCACGTCAGGTGACACAGAAGCGGTGGTGAACTGCTATCGGGCATTGGGTGCACAGATTGACACTACTGACCCAGACTTGTGGAAAGTAGCTGGCACCGGCGGCCAAATCAAAGCCCCAAAAGAGGTTGTAGATGTCGCCAACTCCGGCACAACTCTAAACATCGCCATCGGTTCAGCATCGTTGGTGAAAAAAGGCCAGACTGTCACCCTCACAGGTGACGAACAAACACGAAGCCGACCGGTTGGCCCGCTGCTAAATTCGCTTAACGACCTCGGAGCACATTGCCTTAGCGTCAAAAACAACGGCAAAGCCCCCGTAAAAATAACCGGACAAGTCATAGGGGGTAAAACCTCAATTGCCTGCTCAACCAGCCAGTACCTATCCAGCCTGCTGTTATGTACGCCGCTGGCAGTTAAGGATAGCGAAATAGTTGTGACGCTACTTAATGAGCCAGATTATGTGCAAATGACGCTCGACTGGCTCGATAGGCAGAAAATACAATACGAAAACGAGCAGATGCGCAGATTCAAAGTGAGGGGCAATCAAAGCTACAAGGCATTTGACGCCACAATACCCGCTGATTTTTCCAGCGCCACATTCTTCTTGTGCGGCGCTGCCCTTGTGGGAGATGAAGTAACGCTGCTTGGCCTTGATTTCACCGATAGCCAGCCGGATAAAGCCGTAGTCGATTATCTGGCAGCAATGGGTGCCAATGTCAGTATCGGGCCGGATTCAATAACATTAAAGGCCGCCCCACTTAGAGGCATTGAGATAGACATGAATAGAACGCCGGATGCCCTGCCTGCTATGGCTGTTACTGCCGCTTTCGCTGAAGGCGAAACTCGGCTGGTCAATGTCCCTCAGGCCCGCGGCAAAGAAACCGACAGAATCAAATGTATGGCTGAAGAACTTAAGAAACTGAATGTCGATGTGGAAGAAATGCCCGACGGCCTTACAATTCGTCGCTCGTCGCTCGTCGCTCGTCGCTCGATTAACAAGTCACGAGTCACAGGTCACGAGCGACGAGGCACGGTTTATCTGGATGGCAGAAGCGACCACCGAATCGTAATGGCCCTGTCGCTGGTAGGGTTGGTGATGGACGATGGATGTGTCGTCGACACTGCCGAAGCAATGAATGTCACTTTTCCCAGTTTTATGGAGCTGATGAAACAGCTCGGTGCCGACATGCAATTGACCAGTTAAGGCATCGGGATAAATTGTTAGTGCCTACTATTATCTTTACAACTGATGTCATCCTTCTGATAATAGAATAAAAATGAATATAATCTACACTGCGCATCTGAAATTTCGCTTAAAGATGAGAAATATACCGTCTTCTTTGCCTAAAAAAATTCTTAGGGAAGCGAAGGAGCATTACTACGATGGTTTAACCGGCCATTATATAGCGGTTCATAAGTTTGAATTCAATAATAAAACAAAGGAGTTCGCCTTAACGTATGACAAAAAAGAAAAAGAAGATAGGATAGAAATAATTACAATTCACCCCATAGTTGACTTTCGCACTTTTTGAGAGCCAAAATTGCTGCCAAACTGGGCTTTATGTGCGATCTGGAATTAAACGCATGTTCGAGAAAAGCTCCGAACATCACATAAATTTGACCAGT
>Ga0315312_1002862_pt1 | contig 11537 bp, 8 predicted proteins | sample TDP7_MG_FD_203629 | JGI IMG/M metagenome (GOLD analysis project Ga0315312, IMG submission 203629) | Freshwater sediment microbial communities from Lake Towuti, South Sulawesi, Indonesia - TDP7 | ecosystem: Environmental > Aquatic > Freshwater > Lake > Sediment | place: Indonesia: South Sulawesi... | reverse complement strand
CGTCTTTTTCTGAATTCTTCAACCATTTTTTTAGTTTCGTTTTGTGGTCCATGTAAGGCTTCTACTGCAGCCATCTGTGCGAAGGCGCATGTGCACGAGGCAGCGTTTATCATCAACTTCGTCATTTTTTGAGCCAAATCTGTGTTCATGGCTCCGTATCCGAGTCGCCATCCCGTCATGGCGTATGTTTTTGAGAATCCATCTAAAATAATGGTTTTGTCTTTCATGCCGGGCAGTGAAGCGATGCTTTCATGTTTGTCATCGTAGAGAATTTGGCAGTAAACTTCATCTGAGAGAACCACAACATCGTCTCGGTTCTTCAAGCAGTCGGCTATTGCCTCTAAATTGTCTTTGCTGAGCACTCCGCCAGTGGGGTTTTCAGGCGAGTTAAGTATAATCATCTTAGTCTTTTCGTTTATTTTGTCAACCACGTCTTGGTTGTCTATTCGGAAGTCGTTTTCTTCCTTAAGCACCATAGACACTGCTTTGGCTCCCACAAAATTTATCATAGACTCATAGATTGGAAAGCCTGGGTTTGGATACAAGACTTCATCTCCGGGTTCCACGCAGGCAAGTATACTTAAGAAAATAATTGGTTTGGCTCCGGGAGTAACAACAACTTCATCAGGGCTAACGTCGATGCCTCTGCTCTTAGACAAATATTCAGCAATGGCTTCTCTAAGTTCTAGGATTCCAGCAGCGGGAACATAATGCGTGTAACCCGCCTTCAGCGCCTTAATAGCAGCTTCCTTGATATTGCTTGGAGTGTCAAAGTCTGGCTCGCCGATTTCGAGATGTACTATTTCGCGACCTTGTCTCTCCAGCGCCTTTGCTTTTGCGAGAACCTCAAAGGCGGTTTCTGTTCCTAACCTCTCCATGCTCTTGGCAAATATCTGCTTCAAGCGTGACCACCTGAAAGTCTCCAATATGAATGAAAATAAGCTATTTAAACGTTTACAATGCTATTTTCTCATCTTCCAGGCTATCTTTGCAGCCTTTTCAACCCTTTCTCTTTGCCTTCACAACTTCGGGATTTACCAAGTTAGGCGGAGTTTTTCCCTCAAAGAACGCCACTAGATTTTCGGCGACCATCTCAGCCATTCTTGAACGGGTCTCGTAACTGGAACTCGATATGTGAGGTGCCACCACCACATTGTCCAGCTTCAACAAGGGATTCTCCAACGGTGTGGGCTCCTGCTCGAAAACGTCGAGTGCGGCGCCTGCTATCCAGCCTTCTTTCAGCGCCTTGTACAAGGCTTTTTCGTCGACTATTGGTCCTCGTGCATTGTTTATGAGGTAAGCTGTTTTTTTCATCAGTCGGAGCTTCTTTTCATCCACCAAATGATAAGTTTCTTTAGTTAGAGGCACATTGATTGTGACAAAATCGGCTTTTTGGAATAGCGTGTCTAATGGGGTGAATTGTATGTTGTATTCCTTCTCGAAATCAGGTCTTCTTACGACATCGTAGTAAAGCACTGTCATGTCGAAGCCTTTGGCTCTCTTAGCTATGGCACAACCTATTCTTCCCAAGCCGACTATGCCTATTGTGGCGCCGTAAACGTCTCTGCCCTGCATCATCATTGGGTGCCAGCTCACCTTCCATTTGCCCATGTGAACATATTTGTCGGCTTCCACAACTCTCCGCGCTATAGCCATCAACAGCGCCCAAGCAAAATCAGCGGTGGTTTCGGTTAGCACTCCAGGCGTGTTAGTCACGTAGATTCCTCGTTTTGTCGCCTCGTTCACGTCGATGTTGTCAAATCCAACAGCCATCTGAGCAACAATTTTCAGATTAGATGCAGCGTCAAAAACCTCGGCGTCTATCTTGTCTGACAAAAGCGTTGCTAAGGCGTCAACTTTGGCTGCTTTTTGGATTATGGTCTTCTTTGGCGGAGGAGCATAATCTGACCAAACTTCAGCTTCAAATCTTTCTTTAATTATGCTTAGTCCTCTCTCAGGCATCTCTCGAGTAACATAAACTTTGGGCTTTGGCAAGGTTTCATCAACTCAATAGTTGTGAGGTTTCTTTTTAGTATGTGTGCGCTTAAGATTTTTGGCGTTTCGGAGGATAGAATACTTTGACAATGAAAAAGATGTCTTAAGACCTACTTTGAATACAACCCAACGATAAACAAGGGGGCTTCATAGTAACTACCGTACAGTTCCAGTTCATCAATGACTTTTTGGAAGTTCACTTCTCCGCCTGAAGCACGCGTGATGAGGACTCCTGCTTTAATTTTGCCCATACGATATAGAATTAGAAATCTGAAAAAATCCCTGTGGAGAGTGTCAATAACGCTGGACTTGTCTGTTGCCTCAATCTCAACCGCCACTTTTTCTTTTAGTGCATCACAACGATATTGCCCGATGAGAGGAACTTCTGTTTTCCAGTCTAGTTTAGCGAAGGATTCAATTATGTCCGTATGACTGAAAGAAGGCGACTCGCCTATTGCTCTTTCTATTTCTTCTAAGAGATGACCTAAAACTTGGTCAGCTTCCTTAAATGAATACCTTAAAGGTGCTCTTGATGTTTTTTCTCCTTTGATGTCAGAAGCTGTCTGCGTGGTCTTTTCTAATCTTTGGATGTAGATGTCAAGAAGTGACTTTATTTCCTCTAGGGTTAGCTTAGAAAATGCTTCATCTACATTTGCTGATTTCATGATTGCATTTTGAAGTTCTTTATTCTTTCCTGTAATAACATCCCAAGAAGTGCTTGGATTACTTATCCTGCTGTATCGATAGGCCAAATCTTTGAAAATCTCCTTAACTTGACTTTCGTTCAAAAGTTCTAACAAACGTTTTCCTGTAAGTTTTTTTTCGTAGAGATATTTGAGAGCCGCAATTACTGCAATAGGTTTCTCTCCTTCAATACCATAATATGCCTTCTGACAAAGTTTCTGCACAAAATCCGCAACAGTGAATTTCGCAGACAACATGACCCTCCCTTTAGGAAAAACTTCTATCTCCTCTTTTTTAAGCCATGTATCGCACGCAAACTTATTACGCTTGCGACTCGTCATTAAAAGGCTTAGCAACCTTCCACCTACAGGTGAAAGCGCCCATGGTTGTCATCAAAAACGAACAAGAACTGCTAAACAATGCTCAATCAAGTCTGGACAGAAAAGCCAGACAACTCGCCATAAACGCACTCAACGCCGCATTGAAAGCCGCTGATCCAAAAAACATAATACAGTCTAAGATCAAGGTGGAGAAAAACTCGTTGAAAATTGATGGGCTTTCTTTCAACTTAGATGATTTCAAAAGTGTGTTTGTTGTGGGTGGGGGCAAAGCCAGTGGCTCTATGGCTGAAGTTATTGAAGAACTGCTCGGGGACCGCATAAAGGACGGCGCCATAAACGTGCCTTACGCTTCCCCAGCCTACGAGACAAAGAAAGTGAAATTCGAACATGCCAGTCATCCTGTTCCTGACATTGCAGGTGTTAAAGGTGCAAAACGCATCTTAGATTTGGTTAGTGAAGCCGAAGAAAACGACCTAATAATCTGTTTACTTTCGGGCGGGGGCTCAAGCCTGATGCCTCAACCATCTGCTAGTGTTTCTTTACGAGATAAAAGAAGGGTTACTGACGCCTTGCTGAAATCTGGCGCTACAATTAATGAAATCAACGTTGTGCGCAAGCACATTTCAGCGTTTAAGGGCGGGTGGTTGGCAAAAAGAGCCTACCCAGCAACAGTTGTCAACTTGATTCTCTCAGATGTTGTTGGCGACCCATTAGACTCCATAGCCTCAGGTCCAACCGTTCCAGACTCCAGCACTTTTCAAGATGCCATTGAAGTTTTGAAACACTACGGGCTTTGGAACAAGACTCCAATATCGGTGAAGAAAGTTCTGCTCAGTGGCAAGAAGGGCTTAATTCCTGAAACTCCAAAGGCTGGTGACAAAGCTTTCGAGAAAGTTCACAACATAGTTATAGGAAATAATATGACCGCCAGCGTCGCAGCTTACAACAATCTCAAGAGCGCTGGGCTTCACACTTTACTTCTTTCCTCATGCTTAGAAGGTCAAGCCAAAGATGTGGGCACCATGTTCGCATCTATGGCTAAAGAGATAGCAACATCTGGAAATCCCATTCCTAAACCAGCAGGCATAATTGCTGGTGGAGAAACCACCGTGACTGTTGTAGGAAAAGGAAAGGGCGGAAGAAATCAGGAAATTGCTTTAAGCGCAGCATTAAAAATTGCCAACATAGATGGAATAGTCGTTGCCTCTCTCAGCACAGACGGTGTAGACGGACCCACAGACGCTGCTGGAGCCTTAACTGACGGAAAAACCATGCTTCGAACTCATGAATTAGGACTGAATCCAAGAAAATTTCTGTCAGAAAATGATTCATACTCCTTCTTCTCTCGATTAGGCGACCTCATTTTCACTGGGGTAACAGGCACCAATGTTGACGACGTTTCGGTCATCATAACATTGTGAATAGTCTAGACAACCCCACATCTGTCTCAATTTGTCTCAACTTCTAATTGGCTAAAAAACCAAGAATCATATTTGGATCCAAATAGAGGGGCTAGGCTAGCCTCATACATACAAAATTAGGGGGGCTTTATCTACGCCGTAGAAGCCAGAGAGAAAAATAGAATTGGAGAAGACCAGGTTTTAAAAGACAGAGACGTAATCTCAATTATAAGCGCCAAAAAAAGAGGTTGACACGCAACAACATGCATTTCAATTCAACAACAGCATTGAATGACTATTCTTAGACATGGTTCGCTCCGATCATTTCATTTAAGAGAATACTTGAGACTTCGCTTCGTGAAACTTGGCCATTCTGGAACTTACGGAATAGAGCTTCAATTTCGCCTTCAGACATATAACCAACTAGTTTCACACGAGCTAATTCTGTCAAGTTGTTTTTCTTTGAAATATTATCGACAACTTGAACATTAAATTCGTTCAGCAAATATTCTCGAATGAATGCAAGTCTTTTTCTACTCTTGACAAGATGATAGATTTCATAATATTGAGTCATTGGAGCATCATTTATGGTGTCTAGTGCAGCCTTAATTCTTAATTTGGAGACATCATTGATTTTTCTTGCTTCGTCCCAAGATGTGTAACGAGCGCGTTCAACTTCGTAGGAATGATCTTCTGGGTGAAACATGGCATGAGCGTATCGCGCCGAGAACTTCAGGAACGATTCCATTTTATTAAAGTCGAGAATCAGCCTCATTAGTGGCGAAATGCCTCGGTTCTTCACTCCATCAAAAACCCAGTCTACAAAGAAAATCTCATCTGGCTTGAAATCTACTCTAGTCCCATGTAAATCTTTATAGTTGCAAGTATTGCTGTATTGTTGCATGTACCCTTGAATCCTGCCGTTAATGAAAATGGCGCTCATAGTTTCGGGTGGCAGCCATCGTATTCTTTGAATCGTCCATATTGTTCCTAGTTGGCTATGCTCTTTTTTGGCAAAGTCAATACTATAAAATGCCTTTCCAAAAATTAGTATTGATTTAAATACGTCCACTAAAAAGTCTACCAAATCATAAGCATGGCCATATAATCCCTCAGGTGGATTATATGCAATAAAGAGTTCAGAGAAGAACTTTTGCCAATCTGGATTTGAGCAAACTGTATCGAAATGTTTGTCACGGCGAAGATTGAAAAGACTCGCGGTCACATTGTTAATTGAGGAGAAACCTATTGGATTGCGTGTGTACATGGCTTCCAACAAATCGTATCCTTTTTCTTTGCGCAATTGCTCATCCGAAACAGAGTAACCTTTTATCATAGTTTCAGACATTTTACATCACCTTTGATTCATGCTCTTAGAACGGCTTTTAGCCATCTCTTTCATTTTTTTGGCCATGCCTTTCGCGCATTCTTCAATACCAATAAGATGATGGCTTCGCTGAATGAACTCACTTGGGTGATCTGGCACTATATCTGGAACCCTCGATGGTGGTCGCTCTTTTGTAATCACGGGTATTTTAGATATTTTCAAAAAGATATCCTTGAACCAATGATGATATTTCAAGGTAAGTTTGGGGTCATATCTCGATAATAAGGTGTCAAAGGATTTAGTTAATTTGTTTACATCAAAATATTGGAGAAATTTAGCAGCAACCATATCAAAAGGTCTGTCATCTTGATAAAATTCAGAATCCAAGAACGCCAAAGAAGCAATAATCATTAAACTTTCAAATGCCTCTTCTGGAAAAGAGTCTTCATCTTCTTTTAACTCGTTTATGGAAACTAAAACGAGAGTTTCAAAGAATTTATCCAAAGTTTGGTTTTCTCTACGATTTAGTGAATTCAAACAACCTAGTTTCAGTTCTTTAAAGATATCGTAACGTAAATCTTTCTTTTCCTTTAGGGATTCATAAGCGTCCAAAACATTTTTCATAACATTGTCAATATGCTCTAATGCTAATTCTTTCCGATTTAGCACTAATGCTCTCCTAAGAGGTAGTAATTCAGCTACAATCACATTTCGGATTTCATTTGGCAAATTCTCCGAACGAACCTTTGCATACACCTTTGAAAGGATTCTAAATGTTTCGGCGTAGTATTTCCGAGAGAGCTCTTTATCAATCTTGGAGATTCCTTCGATAATCTCCTTTTCGATCCAAGGTGCAGGGGTTATGATCTTCCCGTCAATTACAATTTCTGTTTCAAGTTTTCTTTGGTATGAAAGCAATTGTTCATTGAAAATTTTTGGCAGCTTAAATGACGAAACCTCCTCTTCTGAAGACCATGATAGTTTTTTGAGGGTCTCTCGCATCTCTTGTAAGTTCAAGCCGCGAATGGATTTTTCAGTGAGCAATAACATGGTGTTATAGAATTCACTTAATGCCTCAGGGCAATCCAAAGTTGAAATTTGGATGCCAAAATCATGAAGCTCGCTGATAACGAGATCTAAAATTTGAAATTCTTGTTGCTGAAAGCAATTCTCGACGATATCTTTGAAACCATAGATTAGGCTAGATAGACATGCTTTATCATTATTCTGGACAGCCTCTATCTGCGCCGCTCTTAGAGAACGCAATATCTGCTTCTCAAGCCACTCGATATTAGGTTTCCGCTCCGTCCTTGTGCCTAAGGCTAATTCTTCAAAGGGTCGCGAAAGTTCTAGAGAAGCTAGATCCTTTTGGCTGGAAACTGGCACCTCAACAAAGGGAAACCAGCCGCTTTGAATATCTATGAATCTCTTTCCAGTAGTATAAAAGGAAAGAACAGATGATAGGGCAACCACCCCATAGGATGACTCAGGGTCTTTCTTATTTACTAAAACTTCGGTGAAATCCGTCATTACTTGAATACTCTCTTGAACCTTACGTTGCAGGTAGTCTGTAACTGATTTGCCTAGTTTCTTTCCTTTCTTGAACACAGTGAAGATGGGTTTCTTGGCTTCTAAAGACACGGCTCGGAAACCTTGCTGAGGTCTAAAGAAATAAAGACCATAGTCTCTATAGACAAACACAAAGACTATTGAGAGAGATGCAAGCAACAAAGACACGAATACACTAATATATGGAATTATGACCCCTCGCTGAAGCAGAAATAAAGTCCACAAAGAAAAGACAAAAGTAATGATTAGAAAATCGATTATGTATGCTCCAACTTTCTCTTCCACAAGAAAACGAATCATTCTATAAGGGTATCTATTCGCAGCAAGTTCTAACACAACAAGAGAAATAGACAACAAAAGTCCAATTATAGCAGCCACACCTGAAATAACGGCGCTAAGAAGACTTGTAACAATTCCAATACTCGGAAACTGTAGGTAAATCTTTAGAATATTATACCAAGACTGATTTGCAATGATAGGTGCCAGAGTTTGAGAAAAAATGACATCTATAATGAATGAGATGATGATAAGTAAAGCCACCGAAAACAAGGACTTCCATCTGAGAGTTACCAGTTCCAAAAATATCTTGTGGCGAGTCGCCTCTTCGGTTAGCCTAAATTTGTATATCTTGAGGTACTCCTTTATTTTGTAATAGGCGCTTATAAGTCCCACAAACAAGCCTCAGCTCGCGTTGTCCACATTTTAACTCCAAGATATCGCAATATAAGAAATTAATGTTTTGGAAAATAAGACGGAGTCTAGACAACCCCATATCTGTCTCAATTTGTCTCAATTTCTAATTGGCTAAAAAACCAAGAAACATATTTGGATCCTAATAGACGGGTCTAGACCCCCCTCTAGGCGTCTCTCTCTGTCTCTCACCCAGTATCACTTTCTATTTGGAGCCTAATAGAGGGGCTAGGTCAACCGTGCGCACACACACAAAAACTATGTTTTCACTTCAACCTCAACAGCCAAACCCTGCTTTACAAGAACCCTTGCATTCTCCGCTGGCACACTCGCCACGTCTTCGGGCTTAAAAGGTCCATAAGTCTTCATGTCAACACCAATAATAGCTGGAATCTCCTGCAAAAATCGCAACACGCGTTTCTTCGCTTTTTCCTTAACCTCAATTTCAACGCTTGGAGAACGTCCACTAAGCACACCTTTCAAAAAATTCTGAAACGATTCAGTTGATGCCGCTATCTCTTGAAAAAGTTTTTCTTCGTTGTCAGTCAAGCCCTCTTTAACCACGGTTTCTCCAGCCATCACCCTTCTCAGAACCTTCTCATATCGAAGCTGAATCAGTTCACTGCACAGTTTTTTTACATTCTTAGACTCACGCAGAAGAAGCCTCGCTCTAGTTGTTTTTTCATCCAGCATCCGCCCCTCTTCCCTTAATCTCTTCACATACTGTGCCAACCTATCAAAGAAATCCTTAGGAAGCAGCTGAACTTCCACATTTTCCTTTTCCTTTCTCCAAGCCTCATAAAGCTCATCGTACAAGTCAATGTTCCTCCTGCACCTGCGCTGCACCTTTACACAACAGGAACAAGGCTGCGGCTGTCGGCAACTCAACTTTCATATTCCTATATGAACCGTATCTTTCGTCTCCCAATCTAAACTCAGGAGCCTCAAAAACCACAAGACTTACTCGACCTTCTTTAAAAGCTACAGCATCTTTCAACGGGTCGAATCGTTCAATATCCGAGGCAGACACCTGAATTTTTTTCAGACCAGTCTTCCCATGAAGCGTATTAGTCAACCTGATTAAACGATGAATATCAGTCGTAACCACAGTGTCAATCCTCACTGACTGATTTTCAATGGCTTTCTGCACAATTTTCTTCCAACTCTCAGAGCCCACACTATCTGGCCGCCATGGTCTTCTGCTTTTCCAACTCTCCAAGATTTTGTCTCGCTGACTGATTAGGTTGGTGACGCTCTTTTTCAAACCAATTTTTTTAAATTGTTCTGCACTAGTGTTGCGAAGAAATTCATACATCCCTGTGGCTATTCTTCCCCTCCAACCTGCCTCTTCTAAGGTTGAGGCTCTATCCTCTTCAAATCCGTGAAATTTGGGCTCCAAACCAACTCCAACAATGTAATCAACTATCTCTTTGCGAGCCACCTGATCCAAAGTTTGAACAACCTCATTCTCAACATGAACATGATATCCCCTGTGACCAGAAAAGGCAACAGTCATTTCTTGAGGTGACAAACCAAAGTCTTTGGTCAAAAAGTCAAAAAGCTTTGTGGCTTCTCTTTTCGTCGACTCTAAGCATTTTTCACACGGCCAGCTCTTATCATCGAACTTTTGTCCTTTACATTTTGGACATTTTTCTGGGTGTGTGCCTCTTCCGGTCTCTCCACAGTTATTGCACACCCACGTATCATGTTGCTTGCCACAAGGGGTTGATATGTGGTCTGCGTCGATGTCGAAGACCAAGTCGGCGCCAAGCCATCCTTTGGCTTCCATCTCTTCCTCTGGTTTTTCGTAGTGGGCACTCGAGTAGTAAACATCTGAGGGCACCACAGTTTTTAGTAGAGTCCTGAAGTCTTCTGCGTTTTCGAAACCTTTGTGCCGAAGCATCATTCTCTCCTTGAAGAGAAGAAACGCAAACTCGCGATTCACTAGCGAACTCGGAGGATCGATGCTGGCTGAGTTCAGTTTGTAGTATTCGGCGAATTTCTCTTGAACGAAGGCTTTGGTTTCGATTTTGTTCACTCTCGTGGTACTGTCGGCGTCTCGGCTGCTGTCTTCATTGTTCGGAGTTTTCTTTTGTAGTAAGTTAGCGGGTGGCGTATTCTGGAGCAGTTTTCGTCCATGCCTGGGCAGACACCGTGTGTGCGTAGCGTATCGCATTTTGGTGGAATGTACTTTGTCCTGGAGCCTCTTCCACCCGCTATGTGCTCGACTTGGTACCGGGTCATTCGTTCGTTAAAGTCTGAAGCAGAGCGGAAACATTCGATTACGTTTTCAACAGTCATGCCTGAGTTTATGAGGAAGGATGTGAGGGTGAAGCGGCCCACATGGGATATGTGCCGTCCTGCGAGTGCGCTTTTGCGGAGTTCGCGTATGCATGGTGGAAAAGCGTCAATCATCACTTCTTTTGGAATCTCTTCAGTCTGAATTTTTCCTCTCATTTCAGTGAATAGGCGCTTTAATCTTTCAACTCGTTCCATGACATTCTGGGGTAATGCCCTAACTTCGATGTTAAGTTTTCCTTCAATATATCGACGTACTTCTTCTTGGAGAAGACGACTTGCCTCGTTTTTGGTTATGTAAACTTCTCCTTTAAGCATTAATCGATTGGCGAGTTTCCACTTTTCATCTTGGATATTTGCGGCGTTCCTTAAGAAATATGGAAAATAAAGTGCAAAATCAAAGGTTAATGACCCCACGTTGAATTTAACAGCTTTAATGTCCCAGTTAAAGTTACGTGCAACTGCTACAATCTTCTCTTCTGTTTCGTCTTCAAGTAAGGTTGAAACCCTTTTTGCTTCTGCCAACGCATATCTTCTCTTAATATGGGAGTTTGCCGACGCTGCAACCATCATTACCGCTATGGGAAAGGAGGATATTTCGACATCGTCTTGGTGTGATGGTTTTCCTGTTGTATTCGAAAGAATTGCATCTTCGACACGAGCTTCAGCTCTAGTCAATATCGGTTCTAAGTCAGCATTCGCCAACTCATCAATTTTGACCTCTAACGACTCTATATATTTTCCTGCCTCTGGAATGAAGGGGTACTTGGCTAGGTCGCTGCGTGTTAAGAACAGTTTCTTCTCCAACGTAGGCTGCGTCTATTCTACTTCTATGCGTGGTGCGAGATAAAATGTTAGTTTTCCTTCTTTTGGTTGTTGAAAATCTATTCGTATGGGCATGTCGGTTGAAAATTCTAGTGTGGCTACGTCGCTGGTTGCAGCGGCTGTTTTGATTATTTCTGAGAGGTAGCTTAGGCTGAATGTTGCTTTCGATGGTTCTTTTGCTTCTAGGTCTAGGATTGCGTCGCTTCCTTTTTTGAGTTCCACAGTAGCGCCCATGAGGTCGCCTGTTGCTCGCATGGTCATTTTTTCGTTGTCCATTTCGATGCGTACGTGGTCGCTTACGAGTTGGACGTCTTGGATGGCTTCGTTTAAGCCTTCAGTTGTGGCTTTGGCTCGTACGTTGAAGGTTATTTTTGGTGTTGGCACTTCTTCTTCTGTTGCTTCTAATGT
>Ga0315312_1002860_pt1 | contig 11552 bp, 6 predicted proteins | sample TDP7_MG_FD_203629 | JGI IMG/M metagenome (GOLD analysis project Ga0315312, IMG submission 203629) | Freshwater sediment microbial communities from Lake Towuti, South Sulawesi, Indonesia - TDP7 | ecosystem: Environmental > Aquatic > Freshwater > Lake > Sediment | place: Indonesia: South Sulawesi... | reverse complement strand
CAATTCCCTTACTGGTCAGTGTATTAATGGAGTCTGTTACTTCCAGTTCTCCTCGCTCCGACTTCACTGTAGACTTGATAGCGTCGAAGATTTCGTTTCCAAAGATATATATCCCCGCATTGGCCAAGCTACTCAACACCTCCTGAGGTTCAGGTTTCTCCACGATTCTCGTAACCTTATCTTCAGAGACGGAGACAACCCCGTATGACGACGGATTGGGAACGGAAACGACCGCTAAAGTTTGCTTCTTTCCACGTGCCTCATATGTTTCGAGAACTCGATGTACAGCCCCGGGTGTCGTGAAGAGGTCTCCGTAGATAGCCAAGAAATCCTCTTCTCCAACGAATTCTTCAGCCATTCCAATGGCATGCGCCGTTCCAAGCACGCCTCGTTGAACTGCATAACTTATCTCTGCTTCGAACTTCCTGCCGTCACCGAGGAAATTTTGAAGAACCTCTAACTTATGCCCTACAACAACTAGGAGTTCATGGACTCCGTTTGCCGTCAAGGATCTGACGATATGCTCGATTATCGGTCTACCGGCAATTGGTATCATATGTTTCGATCTAGTCTCAGTAATGGGTAGAAGTCGAACTCCTTCGCCAGCGGCTAGAACTACTCCTTTCAATCTCCCACTTTTCCAGAACGATACTCGCGAAGCCTCTTATATCAGATTATCGCACTCAATAACCACCAGTCTTCTAAAGCGCGAATTTTCCGAAAATTGTTCCCCAAGTATTGCTACAAACTAGCTCACTCAGCGCTCTACGAGTTTTCTCTGGCCTCTCAACTGCGTAGCCCACTGGTAAAATCGCTTCAACCAAATATCTGTCAGGAATCTTCAGTATCTCGCGAATCCCAAGCGTCCTCGAAGGCGTATAAGTTACCGTCGCTAACCCTTCCTCCTCTATCGCAAGCAGCATGAGAATTCACAGTAGTAGCAAGCGGAAGTTAGATCGGCCCTCGAAATCATTTGATTTTCCAATCTTAATCAAGAAGGTCATCGTTGCCTTCCTGCTTCATGATCAGCTCCGCTCTGAGATGAATCTCGTCTGGTGATGCTTCGCCGCTTGGCCTTGCGCCCTTTCAGCTTCCTGATGCGACCTGTGTTATCTCATTTGATGTTTGTATACCGTTTCCGTCTAGGTCTGTCCACTTGAATATGTAGTAGCTTTCGTTGTATGACGCTAGGTTTGGGTAGACTATGTCCGCGAAACAGATTCCACTTGCATATGTTCCGGTGTACTCAACGCCCCAGATTAGGAAGACCAGTCGTGAGTCGTCTTGAAGTACCTGCATCACGAAGAAGTCTTCTCTGCTAAAGTTGTATGTGGATTTCGCCACAGCATAAGCGACGATTGAGCCTCTCGCAAATATGTAGTGCGTTGAGTTTTGTGAGAATGTTATCTTGGCGAGTCTTTGATCCTCATAGTACTTAGTCACCTTATTCGCAAATCTACCGCCGAATGTGACTAGGCTGCCATTGAAGAGAGACCTCCCTGTTGTTTGGTTTATCCTTATCGGGTCTGTTTGGAGTATGATGTTCTGAGGGTTGATGCACTTAGAGTAGAAGAAACCTAAAGCTGAGTCATCATAAATGTTCCCAGTCCTTACGAAGTAGACGCTTCTAGAAGCAGCGTAGATTATGGAGCTCCTAACAGATGAGACAGGTACTGGTACCCCCCATATGTCGATCTCCCCGTGATCTGATAATATTCCTGCGTCGATCTCCGGAGGCCCAACTCCACGTCCTCCAGTTAGTATCTCGATGGTACCATCGCCGTCAACGTCCTTGGAGTATACGGTGTAAGCGAAGCTATGGGACATGCCTGTACCGATCCACACCTCGCTGTACTTGGCCGCGAGATCTATCCCATCCCATCTGTAGACTCTTAACACATTCTCGCCGGGTATTGCATGGACAGCCCCCGCGACTATGGCGTCCGCAACCCCATCTCCATCCACATCCCCTGCGTATGCACTGAAGAACTCGGTGTCGGCTCCTGAGCTCCTCTGCCATTCCTCATGAGCCTTCAGATCGAGGTGGACTCCATCCCATTTCCAAATGGTGATCAGGCCGAAGAAATGTGGGGACATCCACGATCGACCGGCCGTGACCATCTCCCTGAGCCCGTCACCATCCAGATCTCCAAAACCTATTTTTAATGACGTGCTTGCGTCCATGGTCTTCCACTGAACGGAGGCCAACAGGGTCATAATAACTCCACTCCAACGCCAGACCCGTAGATCAATTATCTCTGTGGGATCACGACAGATGCCGGCTGTAGCGATATCGACCAAGCCGTCCATATCAAGATCCCCTAAACCCACCCCATAAAATTCCGTATTTTGCCAATTCTCAACATGCTCCTCAGTGAGGGCGTGTCCATCCCACTTCAAAAGTCGAAGCTGTGCGTAGGTAGATTCGCTGCCTGCAATAACGATCTCCACCGTGCCATCGCCATCGACATCCATCGCTGCGATATCGTTAAAATCCACCCCCCATAATCCATGTTCCCAAACTCTGCTTACCTCAACGTTTAAGGTGTTGGTCGCCCTATCCCAATTCCATATTCTTAACTCGCCCTTGTGAGGGGTGAGCTTCTCTGAGATGGTAAGTATCTCCACAGTGGCATCTCTATCCACGTCTCCGCAGTATACAGCCCTACCACCGGTATCGCTCGCCTCGATTTGCCACTCCTCCTCCTTAAGAAGCTTGAAGGCTTCGCCGTTCCAGCTACCTATCCTAAGTTCGGCAACCAACCCTAGGGCCGCGTGGGAAGTATCGCCGATAGAGATTATCTCTATGACGCTGTCGCCATCGAGGTCAGCGGCATAAATATCCCCCACATTTACTATACCCCCTCCAGAGGGCAGATCGTTCTCCGTCCAGAGCTCGGTATGCTCCAAGGCTAGAATCGCCGCGCCCGATGCAGGCGAGAAATGGAAGGTTACGAGGATAACCATAACTGTCAATGCAGCTGGAAGAAGTTTAAGCTTCAACCAAAAACCTCGATTAGGTTAGGAACCTTAGACTATATATACATAGCCAGCAACCTTGTTGATCAGGTTGGAGACGCCTAAAAAAGCAAGGGTATATTAGGAAAATGGTACAGAAACGGCTTGGTAATTAGACTTGAAAGCTAATTTGTAACGATAATATAAATCCGAATTCGCTAGTCAAACCAACCTTTTCGTGAAACTGCAAAGACCAATGAATTTGACTGCGAGATCATAGGATCCTACGAAAGCCGTAGCCTAATTTAGGCTAGCCAGTTTGATGCAGAACAAGAACTAAGCAACGGCTATGAAACCTACAACAAAGTAGAGAGCACGACGATTGGCGTTTCTGCCGAAGGGTAGCTTCTTTGACCAGGCGTTAAAGGTTTCCGTCTCCTCGGTTGAGCTCGTCTATGAAGGATCACGCTGCAAGAGAGGTCGCGTGACAGACTTACGATCGTTGTTGCTGCATAGAAATTTCAGAAACACAAGTGCCTAGACAAGGAATTCCACGCCACTAAAACTCAAACGGTTCATTGAAGACGTTATCAAACTTCGTCCGAGCATAGAACAAGATCAAGAAACCGTTTCGGTTGCTATTTATGGCCTTAACTTGTTCTGAAATGTTTCAGCTAACTCATCTCCAAGTGATTCCTCCACAAAATTTTTGTCTTTCAATAGATCGTCGTTGTTGATTTCAGCTCTAAGCCATTCGTGAGCTTTCTTGAGTCCATAGGTATGTTACGGTGAGGTAAGCTTGGGAGTACTCCAGATCCCTACGGTTGTCTCCCCACCGCCGGTCGGTCGAGATATCCTTCAAGGAGAAGAGTTTCTTTTCTTCGATGCGGTTACGCTGTACTTGGTCTTTGACACCCATTTGTAAGCCTCATAGTCCTTCATTAAGCCATTTGATCGACGGAAAAACTCCTCCACTATACTCTTCAATAAATGTGTGAGTTAGCTCACATCGTGAGGCCTGACGGATTGTCCATGTTCTCGGGCATCACCGTTTTCAAAGTCAAAGGCCCATTCACTTGGATCTCCATGGTGAAGTTTACATTCAACAATGACACATCTGACCTAATCAGGTCGAGGTAAGACTGAGCGACCACAGGGTTTCCGTACCCGCCGGAAGTGTCGCTCACAGATCCGTCAAAGGCTGCTCAACAACGGTGCCTATGGCTAGGTTCATTTTTACGGGGTTTCCGCTACTTTCATGTCCTTCGCCTGCAATTATGCTATCGACGACCGATACGCTAGGTTTTAGAATAGAAGCCAGATCCACGATGTTCTCACTTAGACTTTCCGTGTGCATGGAGCCCTTAGAAGCCAAGGCGCCCATCATATTCTTCAAACTCGATGTGACACCGGCTATTCTGTGAGATTTGAGTTTCGGAACGCTGATTATGGTACTTTCCAATGCGGTCGACGAAAAGGGATTGTCTTCATGAAGCCTAGGCTCGCTAGCAATCATGCATATGCTAAAGATCTTAGGATATTTACTTAGGATACGAAGATGTATGAAGAGTGTTGGAAGTCTGCAAGGGTGAGAAAGAATTCTGCGTTAGCTGGTTTGTTCATTTTCCTAGCTTTAACGCCAGTTGTGTTGGTATCTGAGCGGACAATGGTCAAAGCGACCGCATCGGAGAAGAGGAGGGCATTAATCGATAATGACTTCTTTGACAGAGAAGACGTCATTGGGTTGCTGATGGCTATTCAATCGCCTGACCTAGTTGTCGAGGGTCTAACAGTAGTCGCTGGAGTGATCCCTGATGTCGAGGTTGCATCGACATGTGTCTTGAAGTTGCTCGAGCTAGTTAGACGAACAGATATACCGGTAGCTCAGGGGATGAATAGACCACTAAAGGGGAAGATAGTCTTTCCAGAAGAATGGACGCAAGATTTGCTTCAAGTCTGGAAAGACATGCCTCCTCCGAAAATCAAGATGGCGGATACTCATGCGGTTGATCTGATAATTTCCAAAATCATGTCTTCACCGGGGGAGATTACTGTATTAGCTGCAGGACCTCTAACTAACATCGCTACCGCGCTTCAGAGAGAACCCCGGATCGTCAAGAACATAGATGAATTGATCGTTATGGGAGGGACTACTCTGCCAGCTGTAGACGCTTTTTCCCGTGTGCCAGGCGCGTCGGAAGTAGCCGAATGGAATATGTTCACTGACCCAGAAGCGGCTAAGATTGTGTTTGATTCTGGAATGAAAATTACAATGGTCGGGTTGAACGTATGTGAAAAAGCTATGCTTACGGTTGAATTGTATGAAAGGATAAGAGCTCAGAACAGCGTAGTCTCGAACCTCATCACTAATATGTTTGAGCATTTCTACGAATCCTCCCGAGTTTACGGTGAAAAGGTTCCAGTACATCCATTATGGGATACTTTGGCGATGGCTGTTTGTATGGAGAGAAGCGTAGTCGAAACAAAAAGATTCAAAGTAAATGTTGTTACGGAGGGCCCGGATGCCGGAAAGACCGTGCTAGTTTCAGAAGCGACAGACGCGAATGTTAACGTTTGTCTGAGCGTCAACGCGCAAAACTTCTATGACCTGATATTGAAACTGCTAGAGCCCTATTCATATGTCGGCAAACCGCTGGACACTACGCTTCTTATAACTCCCGTTCCGCCAGTGCCTGAGGGTTCGCCCGTTGTTATATCTTCAACTCTTAAAGATGAAAATGGTCTACCTATCAGCAACAAGACAGTGGAATTCTACGCGGACATAGGTGGAATGTATCAATGGACCATGATAGGCTCATCGGTCACAGATCGAGATGGCGTCGCATCGATTTCATACACACCGAAAATGGGCGAGCGCATAACCGGGAAAATTGAGATTTGGGCCATATATCGTGGCGACTGGCCGAGACACCGACCGAGCGATGCTAAGCTCATATTGACCGTTACAACTCGCTTGGATTACACTCCCTATCTGTTAGTGGCAGTCATGGGAGTTGCAACATTTGCTTCAATCTACCTAGTTTCACTCGTAATAGGCAGGCGGTTCAAACGAAAAAGGAGTTCAAAGTTAGAAGCCATAAAAGAGATTCGGATTCATCTTGATAGGAGACTATCAGAAGAAAGTTGATCGTTATCTGTCGAAGATATCATGGTATTTCTTTGGATAGGAACTTCCTAACTGTAACTCTTCTTCTGGCTAGATCGACTATCATGCGTTCTCCCATTTACCGGTCCTACTACTGCCCCTGCGCTTTGTCAAGGCCTGATGTAGTTCGGTGACCCTCTTCGACGTAATCCAGCCTCTATGATGCCTGAAGCCGCCTTGAAAGCTCTTTGGAACATGCAAGAGTTCGTGTATGATCACCTTCTCCTTTTCTTCTTGAGTGAGGCTATCATATCTTTCAGAAATCACTTCAACGACATACTGCGCTTTCACTCCAAGGGCTCTCTGCCAAACTCTTGACAGACCGTGAATTCTCGCTATTGTATGTGTAGCCTTTGAGCCTCCGCTTCTAAGGCAAAGGACTTGGTCTACTAGCACGTGAGAGAAACCGAGCTTGTTAGCTATCTCTTCGAGAAGACTCTTGACATCTATAGCAGGGCAGTATCTTATGACCATGGAGCATCCGTGCAATGAAACTCAATAAAAGAATTCTTTGAGAATTCATGTCAATTGAGCAGTTACAGTCGGCTAAGTTGGAGACCTCGATTGCAAAACTTGATCTGTTTATGCCTTGAATATGACAAAACAAATGCTAAATACAGAATGCGCCGATCTATGCTCAGCTAGATTCTCATACTCGCAGGGTTTCTTGGATAAGCGTCTCTTTATTATCAAGTCCTCAATTCTCACTCGACCGCCTTGAACGCTTCAATGCTGTGGACCGGTTGGTCAAGCCTTCAGCTTGGTTCTAGGTAAAGCTTTAATTGCGGCTTGGGCCGGTCTATCTCAAGAGGCAAATTGGGAGATGGCTTCTTTGAATGAGAGGGGTAGGACGAGAGGCTGTCGCGCAGTCCTAATGTCAATATCAATTATTCTAGTGTTGCTTGCAACAATTCCAATCGCGAATGCGCAGACCCGTGTTGGAGCAATAACACTGAACCCGGGCGAAGACTACCTTCGTTCAGCTGTTATCGATACTGCTCATGGCTATGCATACTTCGGAACATGGACATCGCCGGGCAAGGTTGTGGAGGTCAAGCTCTCAACCTTCACCCGCGGCCCGGCATTAACCCTAAACCCAGGCGAAGACGGTCTTACTTCAGCCGTTATTGATACTGTTAATGGCTACGCATACTTCGGAACAGCAACGTTCCCGGGCAAGGTTGTGGAGGTCAAGCTCTCAACCTTCACCCGCGGCCCGGCATTAACCCTAAACCCAGGCGAAAACGTTCTTGATTCAGCTGTTATCGATACTGTTAATGGCTACGCATACTTCGGAACAGCAACGTACCCGGGCAAGGTTGTTAAGGTCAACCTCTCAACATTTACCCGTGTTGGATCATTAACCCTAAACCCGGCCGAATACATTCTTAATTCAGCCGTCATCGATACTGTCAATGGCTTCGCATACTTCGGAACAGCTACATCGCCGGGCAAGGTTGTTAAAGTTGACCTTTCGACCTTTACGCGTGCTGGAGCCCTAACCCTAAACCCGGGCGAAGACCTTCTTAATTCAGCTGTTATCGATACTGTCAATGGCTTCGCATACTTCGGAACAAATACACAGCCGGGCAAGGTTGTTAAGGTCAACCTCTCAACATTTACCCGTGTTGGATCATTAACCCTACCTTTTGGCGAGGACAACCTTCATTCAGCCGTCATCGATACTGTCAATGGCTTCGCATACTTCGGAACATGGACATCGCCGGGCGAGGTTGTTAAAGTTGACCTTTCGACCTTTACGCGTGCTGGAGCCCTAACCCTAAACCCAGGTGAAGACATACTTACTTCAGCTGTTATCGATACTGTCAATGGCTTCGCATACTTCGGAACAAATACAGTTCCTGGCATAGTTGTGAAGGTCGGTGTCCTGATGGGCCTGGTTGACACTTCATGGCCCATGTGTAGGCATAATCTACGACGCACGGGCTATAACCCGGCGAGTACGGCGCCAGATACAACCCCTAGTAAAATATGGGAATGGCTTCCTCCAGAAGGCGCTGGTCTTAGAGTAGCTGAACCTGTCATAGCTGATGGTAGGGTTTATGTGGGCGCTGGGAGATCAGCTGGGCTCGATGCGTATTCCGATTATAGTATTGCTGGGTACGTCTACGCTATAGATGAGAACACAGGAAGTACGATATGGGGATTTACGACCAAATATTGGGCTACCGTTGGGGCTGTTGCTAATGGAAAGGTCTTTGTTCGCACGGGCTTAGTGAGGGCGGTGCCCAACGACCCAGCTGGCGAGGTCTACGCTCTTGCCGAGAGTACAGGAGCAAAAATATGGGGTTACGAAGTCGATGCTGTGATCAGTGATATACTTGTTGCTGAGGGTAAAGTCTTCGCAGGCTCGTTTGACGGCTATCTATATATCCTAAATGAGGTCGATGGATCCCTTATAAAAAGGGTGGAGCTTGGATCTTATCCTCAATTTGCCATCGACGAAGGAAAGATTTTTGCCGGCACAGGCTGGTGGGGTTCTCCCCACGGCTACCTTTACTCCTTGGATCTGAATGGAAATATACTTTGGACTATAGATGTTGGATATGTTGTTGCTGCTGACGGGCTCATTGTCGCTACCGATGGAAAGGTGTTTGCAACCTGGAATGGTTATCTTAGGGCTATAGATCAAAATACTAAAGCGCAATTATGGAATTTCTATACCGGCCCAGGTTATATCGCTCCTGCTGTTGCCTACGGCTCAGTTTTTGTAAACGATGGAATTGACAGTATTCACTGTTTAGATGAGAACACAGGGGTTGAGAAGTGGAGTAGAAAGGTTTTCGTTGGCACCAGCGTGGCTGATGGAAAGGTCCTTGTAAGTGGAAGAGATACACTTTATGCTTTAGATGCAACTGCTGGCAATATTAAATGGCAATACACACTCCCAGGAACTTGGTCATCATCCACAGCTGTTGCCGACGGCAAAGTCTTCTTGAGCTTAGCAACAAACAACAAGCTTTACGCGTTTGGACCAGCGGCATTAGAATTCGATTTCTCTTTGAGCAGTAGCGGCGGAATCTCGGCTAGTCAGGGCAGTTCAGGTTGGAATACAATTACTGTGACCTTGACGAGTGGTGAGACTCAGAGCGTGATATTGTCGGCGTCAGGGCTGCCTGAAGGCGCCACGGCTTCCTTCACTCCTTCCTCCGGGAATCCAACGTTCACCAGCAACTGCACGATCTCCACGTCTTCATCCACGCCGACGGGCTCATATACGGTGACTGTATACGGCACCGGTGGAGAGTTAACACGCACCACTACATTCACGCTAACCGTCAATCCTGTCAGCCAGTATGTTCTTCATGTTCATAGTAGCCCTGTCACGGGGGTATGGATATATCATACGGGTCCTGGAGGAGGTAATGACCCCACCAATTTTGATATAGGTCCATACGGTGCAGGCCAAACTCCTTACGGCTTCGAGGTCATTTTGTGGGCGCCTCCCACGCATGCAGGAGGTTACACGTTCAGCCATTGGGTGCTTGACGGCTCGAATATGGGTTCTAACCAAGTTCTAACCGTGACTGTAGACGCTTCTCACCCTGATCGAACCGCCATAGCCGTCTATTGGGGGGCAGGATTTGGCGGAATCGCGACAGCCGTCTTCTCGGGACCTGACACTGTAGGCTTCATGATGACAGGCAACATTTACGACGACTCTGCAATGTTGGGATTATATGCGCATAGAGCGCCGCCGAAATTCCTGTTCTTGAAGACAGACGCAGCTTACGTCAACCCTACGACAGGCGTCCCAACATGGAGCGGCTACATGCACCTAGTAACAGTTGCCGGGCGGAATGCGAACCCGACAACAGCATACTATGAGGATAATTGTTTGGCGCCTCTCAAGTGGGCTGGAACCGCAACCAACGCCATAATCGTAGACGCCACCGGCGCAGTCAAGCTGAACGTTCCATTATCATCAATCACCGCCAGCGACGACTACTTCGTCATGGAAGCTATCACCGACGGACAGCATAAGGTCATAATTCTATGGGGCATAGGTGCGATGGGAACCTATGTCAGTGGCATATACTTCGACGGCATAGGCCCGACCATGAGCAGCACACACACGCAAGGCTGGTACATAATACACTGGCAAGACCTCAACGGCAACGGCGTCGCAGACTACACAGGCTTCAATACAGGCGAGTTCACTATAGCTGCAAGTGGAACCTAGAGCAACAAAGGGGAAGAAAAGGGCCGAGCACTCGCGGCGATTCGTCGAACCATCAACCGCACCTTTCCGGAAGCTTATATTGAATCACTTTGCACCGGTTGACCTAGAGAAGATAGCGTTCAAAGCTTGCTATCAAGCTGAAAGATGCTCTATTTCTCGAATCACTCAATAGAAATTAATCGCTATTTCCTGAATGAACAATTATTTTTTGCAACGATAGCTAATACCGCCAAAATTCCTAAGGCTCATGCTTTGTACTAGACATTTCCCGACGATCTACAGAAGATAGAAAGCTCTTAAGTAGGTGATGATTGTCCTACCCTTCATTAAAGTCTATTGCAGAAGTCTTTGTATCAGCATTCCAGTCGGCATTTCTCGGCTTGACAGCTTCAAAGCTTCAGCCATCTCAATGGGACTATAGGACTTGTATTGGCCAACAGTATTAGCGAAAACTCTTGAGGCTGCCGGATCGGACACGGCCGAGCTCGGCATGTCACTAGTACGCAACAGAGCTGAAAGCATTCAAGATTAACTTCCATCCTCTTATATCTCTATGGGATTGCCTTTGCAATAGAAATGGATTTGTTATATTCATGACTTTGCCAAAACTTAATTATCTTATCCGCGCCATCGTAAAGCGGAAAAAGGTGCGGGCATGTCGAGACAGCCATCGGCGTCGAATACTGTAGAGGAGCTTCTTCCTCTAGAAGAGGAAGCAAAGACCCTCCGAGGCAAACGGGACAGTCTCAACGAGGAAGCTAGAATATGGGCTGAAAAGAGAGATCAGTTGAATGATAAGTTCAAGCGAATGAATGAGGAAATACAAACCCTGAAGAAGAAGAGAGACACACTGAACGAAGAAGTGAAGAGGCTGAAAGAAAAACGGGATGAAGCTAGAGGGAAAATTGCCGAGAAAAGGAAAGGGCTCGACGAGCTTAAGCAGAAAATCGAATCCCTTAGGAAGCAAACTTCCACATCCTATCCAGAGGCTAAAGAGACGATGCGAGCCCTAGACTGGAAGATACAGACCACTCCGATGTTGGCTAAGGAGGAGAACAAGCTTGTCTCCCGAATAAAGAAGCTGGACGCGGAGCTTACTCTACACAAAAAGACCAGAGACTTGGAGGCAAGCGCGACGGAGCTGAAAGCTGAGATTGGGGCTCTCAAGATTCAAGCTGACACAATTCATGGCGAACTTTCAAAGTTGGCTGAGGAGAGCGAGGT
>Ga0315312_1002858_pt1 | contig 11556 bp, 11 predicted proteins | sample TDP7_MG_FD_203629 | JGI IMG/M metagenome (GOLD analysis project Ga0315312, IMG submission 203629) | Freshwater sediment microbial communities from Lake Towuti, South Sulawesi, Indonesia - TDP7 | ecosystem: Environmental > Aquatic > Freshwater > Lake > Sediment | place: Indonesia: South Sulawesi... | reverse complement strand
GTCATCTTGGTTCCTAGATGAAATTGACAGAAAGATCACTTAATTCAAGATCATATTCAACAGTTTTCTTAAATATGTTTCATTCATCAATATACGTCTGTGGCAAAGCCTGCAATAGCTTGCGTGATGTGTACCTGGGAAGAAAGCCAGATAGCTCCCATCGCTATTGAGTCTGCTAAAGGTTTTGTAGATCGTTTCATAGTTGTGGATAAAGGTTCAGAAGATAGGACTGCTTTGATAATCGAGGAATTTGCTGAGAAGTGGGGGCTTAACATCGATATCTATGTCAAGCCCGATCTATTTTTGTACGAAGCAAGATTGTTCGCCATGAAGAAGGCCGAGGAAGACTGGATTCTGATACAGGATGGCGACGAAGTTTTACACACTGACGGTCCTAATAGAATATTTAACTTGAGAAGGCTTCTAAAAAAACTAAGGAATGTAACTCTATGTGCTCCCATGACTGTCTTGATGTATGATTTCCTTCACACAATACCTAGAGTCTATCAGCCGCCCCATCGTTTCCTTTATTATAACAACAGGGACTTTATCGAGACTAAAACTAATAATGTTAGGAAGGAAGATCTGCCTGAGATGTTCAGTGTCGAATTGTATCTGCAAAAAGTGTACAAGTTTAACTGTAATGTAAAATCGGACAAACGTATGTTCCTTAGGGGTTTCTGGGGAGAATGGTACAAAGCCACTGATGCACATAAAAAATACATGAACCTTGAAGACTATGTGAAAGCAAAGTTGGGCATCAAAGACCTGGCGCCTCTCATTGAAGAATGTGTTAGAAAAACTACAGCCGGCCTTGTTCCTTATAAGGTAGATAAATATGGGTATCTTCCGAAGGTCATAAGAAAGTGCATAGAAATGGGAAAGGTCAGAGGGTATGTTTAACATTGGATTTTTCAGTGGTAAAATATACATTAGGTCTTGGGTGCACTTGCGCAATGTATGCCTTTTCTTTTTGACATGGGCAACCCTGAACAAAAGAGTCTTCTTCTTAGGAGTTTCTCTAACTTTGATTGATGACAACGTGAAGATGCTTTGCCTAGACAGACCTTGACTGACATAAATTGACTGGTCAGATATGTTTTTGAAGTCTGAGGATCTCAGCTATCTTCCGTGAGGCTTTCCCATCTCCAAACGGATTTGGTAGATTTTTCATTTTTTCTTTTAACCATTCTCTTTTTTCCATAAGTTCCATCACTGTTGTCATGATCCTTTGTGGGTCTGTCCCTGTTAGGTAGTTTGCACCCAGCTGCACAGTCTCTACCCATTCTGTATTTGTGCGCAGGGTAATGCACGGCGTCCTCAGCCAGAACGCTTCCTTCTGCATCCCACCGGAGTCTGTCATGATGAATTTTGCGTTTTTCACCAGGTTCAACGTTTCATGGTAACCCAGAGGATCTACTAGTCTAAGGTGTTTTTGTCTCTTTATCTTATTATAAAGCGCGAATGCCCTAAGCTGTTTTCTTGTTCTCGGGTGAGCCGGGAAAACAACTTTTAGCTGGTTAAGTCTTACGATGACATTGACAATGTTCCTCAGGTTTTCTGGATTATCAACGTTTTCTGGCCTATGAGCCGTTATCATCGCGTAATCATCTGGCTCTAGGTTCAGCTGCTGCAGGATATCCGTCTTCTCAGCTTTGGGGAGCTGCTGTAGAAGCACATCGTACATGGTGTCTCCTGCTTGGAAGATTCTGTCCTTAGTTATCCCCTCTTTATCCAAATTTCTGGAGCAGTTCTCAGTAGGAGTAAACAACAGCGTGGAAATGTGGTCTGTTAGTCGTCTGTTCACTTCCTCCGGCATCCTCATATCATAGCTTCTAGCTCCCGCTTCTATGTGGGTTACTGGCATGTTCAGTTTCGCAGCGGTTAAAGCCCCGGCTAGCGTGGAATTCGTGTCGCCCGGCACGATTACCAGTTCCGGTTTCTCCTTCAGTAGGATTTTCTCTAGGCGAATCATCACGTCTGCTGTCTGTTGTGCGTGGGTTCCGCTGCCAACATTAAGGTTCTCAGCTGGGTCGGGCAGGTTTAATTCGTCGAAGAACACCTTGGTCATCTCATAATCGTAATGCTGACCAGTATGGATGATCTCCATTCGTATGTCCTTGCATCGGCTAATCTCGTGAATGAGCGAAGAAGATTTGATTATCTGCGGCCGTGTTCCAAGGACTAAAGTGATCCTCATATGATCATCCTCGACGGTTATTACGTAGTGATAGTGATAATGTTAAGCTTTATGGGTTGTATGTGAAGGTTCTTTTCGCTCAATCAATCTCCTCGTAGATTCTTATCCATCTTGAGGCGACTTTTTCTGAGTCGTGTACCGTCTCTACGTATGCTCTCCCCTTGTCTCCATACTTCTTTCTGACTTCTTCATCCTCGATGAGCAGCTTCATGTCATTATACACAGTTTCTGGAGTTGTCCGAACGAAAGGGTCAAAGGGCATGAAACATTCTAGGCTGGGATCAATATATGCCAGAACTGGTTTCTTCATGGCAAGAGCCTCAACAGCCAAAATACCGTACCATCCTATCGCTCTTGCGACTTTGTCGACGACTATGTCTGAAGAGGCAATTAGGCGAGGCATATCTCTGTGTGGAACATCCGTCACCAACAGCTTTTCTATATTGTATCCTTCGCTTTCTAACTGGTCTAAGGCGACTTCGACAGGGGTTTTCCCTTGGTAGTATTCCCGAGTTGTGGTTGGATAGTGAAGGATTCGAACAGCCTCGGACGGTTCTTTCTCAACCGGTTGCCACATTGATAGATCTACTGGGTTCGGTATCCACTCTGCTCTTGCTTTGGTATACCCGATTAGGTCTGGCATAGAGACGAAAACCTTGGTGAGCTTCCGGTTGAATTCCTCATATGGCTTTCGTCTATGCATTTTGCGAAGAGACCCACCATGGTATAGATAAACTGTTTTTTTGTGGAATAGATGCTTGAGAATTCCATAGTCAAGGAAAAGTCGGAATGTTCTCACGGGACCATCATGAAAATGAAAGACATCATAATTTGGCCCCCACTTCGAGAGTAAGTGTGTAAGGTAGGATATTCCTCTGAACTTGGACTGACTGTACACGTAGTCTTCCTCGTACCCGAAAGGATGACGGTCAAAAACCATGACATCTGACTTATGTCCAAGTCTTCTTTGAGCCCTTGAAAGAACAGAGGCAACACCTGCAAGGTTTTGAACATGTAGCACACGCATATGCTTCTCACTCATCTTGGGGTCGCATTAGCCTTTTGAGTAAAATGCAGAACCCTCCTGAACCCTTCAGCCCTCTCTGATATGATCAATGCCGGATCAAACGGACCCACTTACTCCACCTCATGTATCCATCAAAGTAAGCAACATTCAAAAGAAATACATATGCCATTATGCGAGGATCTCGTAAGTCTAGGCTTGCCTTGAAGCTTTTGGCAACACGTTTCACAGAATCAGCCACTAGAAGGTTCTTTAGGGAATAGTTGAGTACACCTATCATGCGTCCGCCAGCTACTCTCCATCTAACCTTTCTCAAATGCTCAGCCAAGCATCTAGAAGAGTAGTGCTGGACAGAGATCTCTTGGACTATCCTCCACTTGTATCCTTTCTTGACAATATGCCAAAGCAAGACTTGGTCCTCAAACACTGAAAGGTCAGCGGGAGGTCTCCAATCCTTACACGAATCTGTTCTCACTATCGTGTTATGCGTATAACCCAAATTTTTATCCATATTCTTCTCCGTCACTTCCAATATGCCTCTCTCAACCATCTTCCCCAGTCTTTCCGCCCTCTTCTCTTGCCATCTCCTCCATTTCTCTTCATACAGCAATGGTACAACCGGAACCGCCTGTGCATGTATGGCTCCTGTTTCTGAGTCAATATATCCCCAAAGGCCACGAAACCATCCATTTGGCAGTACTATGTCATCGTCAACAAAGACGAAATGCTCAGTGTCGACAAACTGTATTCCAAGCTGCCTTGCTTTGGCTAGTTCACTATTTGTGAGTATGATTCTTGCGTCTGGAAAGTATCTTTGAACAACCTGTGGTCCGTTATCGCAACTGAATCTATCTACCAGAATGAAGCAGTGAACAGGAATCTCCCGCTTTATTGATTGCAGAACTCGTTCGAAATAGGGTTTGTTGCTGTTCCAAGTGCACATTATTATGTCTAAAGGCGTCCATATCCTCTCCTTAAATCATGCGCAGATTGGATATAACCGAAATTATTATTACTCGAAGCATAGTCACGTTCATGTTTTGATCCTGCAACAATCTTGTAGTATTTTCCAGCGACTTTTCACTTGCATGGATACTGCATAAATATAATGATCATCCAAATATAACTTCACAGGAAAGGTAGGAAAATGTGCGAACGACTGAAGTTTGACAAGTATCTGCAAAGAAGGATAGGGATTGAATGGCTGTCAAATCCACTGCAGTCTGATCGACTCGCAATATTGAGGGAATTCCTTTCGAGCTCATCTGAGTACGTTCTCGATTGCGGTTGTGGCGAGATCGAGCCCGTACTAGTCTGCAATACTGGAAATGCCATTGCGCTGGATATTGGCATATCTGGATTGAAAAACCTCAAATCGAACAAGTTTAAAGGGCATCTCGTCTTGGGCTCATGCACATATTTGCCTTTTCGCGATAAGTGTTTTGAGAAGTCTATTTGTAGCGAAGTTATAGAACATCTTCCGACGGATCTAGACGTAAAGAAGTGCATAAAAGAACTGGAACGTGTAAGTAATGCCTTCATGCTTACGACACCAAACAACCAATTTGATTTCAGGTGGCTAGAACATACGCACAAGCGATTCTTCAACACCAAAAACATACGTCAATTACTCCCTAGAGGCACCCTGGTCACAACTAGCAGGGTACCTCACTCGAAAGCTCAATACATGCCGATCCTTCCGTACTTTCTTCTGGACAAACCGAGAGGTAGAATAGGGAATCTATTAATCTTCCTCGACTTTCACGTCAGAAAAACGCCAATTGGCAGGATAGTAAAAAGAATCAAAGGTCCCCTTTACGGCATGGCTTTCATAGTGGCTGTTTACCGTGATCGGTGGATCACCACAACACCTACGTAATTGGCCATTGTTCTAGGTTGAACAGTACTGTCAATAATCATGAGCTTAGGCTTGAATTGCTCAGCATAACCGACGACAAGCTCCCTCAGCCTCCGAAAGAAGCAACAAATAAATCATTAGACTACAAAATATTATTCGCAACGTTAATGAATAGACTGATCTGTGAATCTCATGGCCGAGGAAGAAGTCAGGCTTCAATATTCCGGTTTCGTTCTTTTCCTCTCAAGGCTGCTTAGCGTCGGCACTGGCCTTCTTTTCTCTTTGATGGTTACCCGTAACATTACAGTCCAGGAGTTTGGAGTCTACGGAAACATAGCCGATGTTCTCTACTATTTCACCTTGGCAGCCGGAATATTCCCTTTCTGGGAAGCAAGGTTTGTTGCGAGAAAACATCCAGGTTCCTCAACGACAGGACTGATCGCTAACCTGCTCATCTCACTGCCGATCTCTCTGATCTACTTGATTATTCTACCACCACTCATGGCTGTGTTCCAGGTGGATGCAAAGTACTTGATCGTCTATGTCGTTATTAGCATTCATATATTCGAACTCTACTTGCAGGCGGCTTTGGAGGCTGCACTGCAAGCAAAGAGGCCACAAGCTTTAGGTTTTGGTTTTCTGGTCTTTGAGCTGAGTAAGGTGGTCTTTGGTTTCGCTCTTATCATGCATCTCGAATTGGGGTTGCTTGGGGTTATGGCTAGCGTGATATTGGCGTTGCTCTTTCAGATTCTTTTCTATCTGAAGTTAATGCTGCATGAGCTTCGTGAGAAGATTTTTTGGAGTTACATTAAGGAGTGGCTTAAAGCCTCTTTTCTAAACCTTTATGGGATTATAGGCCAAAGACTCTTGGCATTCACCACCATCTTCCTCTTTGTCTACGGAGGAGAGCTGTCCAGAGCCTATTATGGTGCAGCTTCGACCATTGCTGGTATAATAGGTTACTCTTCTTATCTTGCCTTTGCGTTATATCCACGGCTTTTGTCCGAAACCCGTGCTGAAGATGTGTCAATCTCAATAAAGATGGTATTAATGTTCGCAATACCCATGACAATCGGTGCCATAATCCTCTCAGACTCCTTTCTCATCATTCTAAGCCCCCAATATGCTAATGCGCGATTCGTACTCACTCTCTTATCGCTGGACTTTCTGTTCCTAACAATATCATCTATATCTGACGCTGTAGTGGGAGGCACAGAGAACCTAGACGCTGAAGCCAAGATATCATATAAAAATATTCTCAGAAGTAAGATATTTCTCACCATCACACTACCTTACATCAAAGCTGCAGCTATAGTGCCTTTGACTTATATTGTTCTGATATCTATCGTTAAAGACCCTATTGAGGCAGCTACTTACGTTGCAATAATCAACTTGTCAGCCAGCATCGCTATAGCTACAGCTAAATATATGATAGCCAGAAAGTGCCTGGCCTTTGATGTGCCATGGAGCAACATCGGCAAATATCTATTTGCCTCCTTGCCGATGGCTTTAGCATTATTCCTGCTTCCCCCACCTGCAAGGATCATAACTACATTAGCCACAGCTTTATTGGGAGCCATTCTCTACTTCCTACTACTTTCAGTGATCGATGAGGAGACTAGAATAATCGCCAAGTCGGCAAGAGGCGAACTTCTAAAAGCTTTGAGAATCTCGCGGGCAAAAGGTGCCTGAGCAAGAATGAATCTGAGGGGTAGACTTGCAGGTGTCCTTGAACCTTGGGAGCTGGAGCTCATTCCTCATTCATATGATATCATTGGAGACATTGCCATCATCAGAGTCCCACGGAAAATTGAAAATAGAACACGAGATATCGCTGAAGCTGTCTTACAGACAAACAAACACGTGAAGACAGTTCTACATCAGGCTTCTCCTGTTATGGGCGAGCTTCGTCTACGCAAAGTTAGGTGGGTTGTGGGAGAGGAGAAAACCGAGACTGTTCATAAGGAGCATGGATGCCTGTTTAAGGTGAATCTAGAATGTTGCTACTTTTCCCCTAGACTCTCTTACGAAAGGAGAAGGATTGCTGATCAAGTTGAGCGAAAGGAAGTCATTGTTAACATGTTCTCAGGGGTCGGCTGTTTCTCCATAGTCATCGGAAAACATTCTGAAGCAGAGAAGGTCCATTCAATAGACCTGAATCCCGTTGCCATAGAATATCAGAGAGAGAATATTAGGCTGAACCATGCTGAAAGAGTTGTCAAGCCAATGTTGGAAGACGCTGCGAAGGTCATAGAGGAAAGGTTTCGTGGTGTTGCTCACAGGATTCTTATGCCTTTGCCTGAAAAAGCCTATGAATATTTGTCCTACGCGGTCTTGGCCTTAAAGCCTGGAGATGGTTGGGTTCACTATTACGATTTTGTACACGCGAGTAGAGACGAGAAACCTGTCGAAAAGGTTGAGGAGAAGGTTTGCGGGAAGATGGATGAGCTGAAACTGGACTTTAGAATCCCATCCGCCAGAATTGTCCGAACCGTGGGTCCGAGATGGTATCAGGTTGTGTTGGACATTCTTGTCCGCAAAAAATCTTTATAGGAGCAGACCATCTTTTAAGCTAGCAACAGTGCCGAAATGGAGAACTCATAGATGAAGAGAAGGTTGATGGATATTCTTGCCTGCCCAATCGATAAGTATCACCCCTTAGAGCTTCACGTGTTTGAGGAGAAGGAAGAGATTGTGGAAGGCATGATCATCTGCCCTAAATGCATGCGCTGGTACCCCATCAAAGAAGAGATACCTGAGATGTTGCCTGATGAACTGCGGGAAAAGAAAGACGAGATAACCTTCCTTAAGAGATGGCAAGATAAAATTCCTGAGAAGATACTTTCTGAAGGGAAACCCTTCAACCTAAAAGACGACTTCTAGACTACTCCTATTGAGGATTCCTATGCAGCTATTATGCCATTTCTCTTTAATTTCACTGCTAGTGAAAAAGGTTAGATGGATTACCGTCCAAGCATTAGTTCTTCACTTAGCTGTGGCAATTGAGCCTATCCCAAACGGCTTGAGTGTCACCTTTCTCCAAAGGTTCCGTCTGTTTAGAAAATCAGCTTCACCAGCCGACCTTTCGAAGCGGATTTCAGAGCGGCTTCAGCAATCTTCAATGCCTTAAGTCCGTCTAGACCGGTTACTAGGAGCTCCCTATTGTTCAGTACGCATTCCACGAAGTGTTGAAGTTCCAGTTTCAAGGGTTCCTCCCACTCATATCTAGGTGTCAAGGTTTGCCCAGCTGTCTCAATCGTCATCTCCTGTGTAATATAATCCACAGAGGCTATGGCTTCACTTCCAGTCACTGTAAGTTTTCTAATTTTGTATGGAGTCAGCCAGTTTGCTTCTAGGAAGGCTGACTTCCCACCTGAGAAGGTTAGCATGATTTGAGCGTAGTCTTCCTGTTTCTCATGCCTAAGGTTTCCCGCCTTTGCATAGACAGCCACAGGGTCTTCGTTGAAGACATAGCGTACTATGTCTATGTCATGTATAGCCGTGTCCTTCACGACCCCAACATCTCCGATCCTTTGTGGCCACTTGGAGACCCGTTTAACCGTGACAGAAACCGGAGATCCTAATTTTCCTTGCTCTATTGCCTCCTTAAGACGTTTCACAGCTGGGTTAAACCTCTCAATGAAGCCAACTGCTAGATAGGCTTTCTTTGTCTCTGCTAATGTTAGAACCTTTTCTGCTTCCCTTGCCGAGCCAGCCATGGGTTTCTCAACCAAGACATCTTTGCCCACTTCTAAAGCCCTCAAGGCTTCTTGAGCCAGCTTAGTCGACCAAACGCACAAAGTTACAGCATCCAACTCTTCTTTTTTATACATCTCTATACTATCAGAATATGTTCTTAGGTCATACTTCTCCGAGACCATGTCGGCTCTTTGTCTGTCGACATCGCAAACTGCTATGATCTCTACATCAGGAAGCTCGCTCAAAACTCTAACATGGTTTCTACCCCAGAAGCCTACTCCAACGACAGCAATCCTCAGTTTACTCATTCCTTCCAAACACCTCTACCAAGACCACGATATACAAAACCCTCCTTCTCAGCTCTTAAAGGATCAACAACATGACCAAGATCCACAATGGCCGCCGGTTTCTTCATCAAAACCCCCATGCTTCTCAGGCTTAGGCGTTTGAACCTGTCATGCCCCACCGCGATGATGAGGCAATCTGCACCCTCAACGGTCTTCGCCAGAGTTCCCTCGGAGGAATAGCCTAGGTCCTTCAGCTCCTCATATGAGAAGTAAGGGTCAAAAACACTTACAGTGGCTCCTCCTTTTTTAAGAAGCCTGACAAACTCTATCACCAGTGACCCTTTGGCTTCTTTCACATCTGGCCTAAAGGAAACTCCTAAAACTGTAAGTTTCGATCTCTTAACGGTTTTTCCGCATGAGCGTAGAGCTTCCTTGACAAGATTGAAGGCATGCTTTATCGTCTCATCGTTCACTCTTCTAGCCAAAGCCGTCAATCTGAGCTTAACGCCAAGATTCTCTGCTTCAGCAATGAGAAGGTAGGGATCTTTGGGAATATGACCGCTCACGATCCCAGGCCTAAGCAGATGACAGTATGGCTGGGTGTTGGCTGCTTTTTGGGCTTCTAGAAAATCTATCCTAGCTTTCTCGCAGAACTTTGCGAATTCGTTAGCCAAGGCTATGTTGACATCGCGGTAGACATTCTCAAACACCTTAACCGCCTCTGCTGTCTTTATGTCGCTTACATTGACCAGTCCACCTTTAATGATGGTCTTTAAAACTGCCTTTGCGGCTGTTAGACTCTGCTCGTTGATTGATGCAATGATCCTCTGGTAACTAATCATATCTCTAATAGTCCTTCCAGCACTGGCTCGGATTGGGCTATAAGCTAGGCCGAAATCGACCCCTGCCTTGAGCCCGGAGGCTGTCTCTAAGGTCTCTTTGACCAAGGTCTCGGTAACATATGGACCTACTGTGCTCTGGAGTATCAGCAACGAGCCTGGTTTAAGGTTTAAACCCACACTTCTGCAGGATTCCTCCAAGTTTGAGTAATCGGACTTTCTATTCCTGTCGACCGAGGTATCGACCGTGATGATTATAATATCGCTGTTAGGGACCGAGTCCTTCGCATCAGTTGTGGCTTTGATACGGCCTTCCTTCAAACCTTCCTTCAAAAGCTTACCGAGCCCTTGTTCGGCAGATGGGCTCTTTCCTTCGTTGATCTGGTTCACGATGTATGGGTTAACATCCAAACAGATGACTTTGAAACCTGCATCTGAAAACAGGCAGGCTGTGGGCAGCCCCATCCTTCCGCATCCAACAACAGTGATCACGTGTTTTTCACGTTCTTCAAGGCTATCTAGTACATTTTCTCTAATCGTCATTGCTTTGTACACTTTCTTCACCGATGCAATCTGCTTTTCTATAGATTTCCGGTAAATGAAACAATATTGTCTTAGAAGGTATTTTAAAGGTTTGGAGGATAAATCTTCCGAAGCCTATTGTTATGCGAGAATTTCGACTTCCTTTGTGATTACTTCAATAGGGTCCTCGAAGGTTCTGACCAGTCTTCGAGCTCTTTCAGACTGTATCTTCTTTACTTCGTCCAGGTTGCTGAGGGTTGCCAAGATTCTTTCCACGAGCTTCTTGGAATCTATTTCGCGCATGACCAGTTTCTTTCTGATCAAGTATTTTTCGACAAGGTGGGGCTCGTCTGGATAACAGGTGAAGGTTGGTACACCGAGCAGAGCTGCCTCTGTGTTCATAGTTCCTCCTCCACCCACGAAGACTGATGTATAATAAAGAAGGCTCGATCCGTCGATGATTGATTCACATATGACAATCCTGTCTTTAAAGGCATCTCTGAGTGCTTCTACCTGCTCCCTATATCTAGGTACGACTACTATTTGAAGGTCCCTCTGTTTATCCATTATTTCCTTTACAATTTGGATTATCAGTGTCTCTTTTTGTGTTTTGCCCAGAAGATACGCTGCAAAGGACTCTTCTGTCCTAAAGGTAAGTATGGGTTGAGATTCATCTAATCCTAAGTCTTGCAGGACCCTTCTGTCGGGTTTGAGGTCTCTAAGCCAGACCCAAGGGTCAAGAGCATTATACTGTACTATCTTTTTTGGGGCTATCCCAAATCTTGTCCAACATTTTTTCGGTATCATTTTGGGTGTTAGGAGCTTCTGAACCAATGGGACTGTCAATCTAGCGACTGCTTCAGCATGAGGTGAGTCGTTGACACAGACGTGAGGCACTTTGAAACCGTAGGAGACCCTAGCCATCTCTGGGGACGAGAATGAGACAGCTATATCCGGCTTGACTTCTTCGAAGACAAAAGCCAATTCAAGTGTTCTATGCGCACTTGCTTTCAGCTTGTTGCCTAGTTCTTTTCCGCCATGTTCTCCAATAACCCTTGCATCTACACCTTTAAGCTTTAAGAGTTCAAGTACTTCGCGGTATTTTCGGGTTGTTCTGAAAATTTGAT
>Ga0315312_1002856_pt1 | contig 11565 bp, 11 predicted proteins | sample TDP7_MG_FD_203629 | JGI IMG/M metagenome (GOLD analysis project Ga0315312, IMG submission 203629) | Freshwater sediment microbial communities from Lake Towuti, South Sulawesi, Indonesia - TDP7 | ecosystem: Environmental > Aquatic > Freshwater > Lake > Sediment | place: Indonesia: South Sulawesi... | reverse complement strand
CGATATCGAGGCGCGGACGGACATGGCGCTGGCGAGTCTGTTGAGCGGGCTGGCGCTGGCAAATGCAGGCCTGGGTGCGGTGCATGGCTTCGCCGGCCCAATCGGCGGGATGTTTCCGGCCCCTCATGGGGCAGTGTGTGGTTGCCTACTCCCTCACGTCATGGAAGCGAACGTTCGCCTGCTGGAGCAGAACGAGCCCGAAAGCCCGGCGCTGGGGCGCTATGAGGAAGCGGCGCGCATCGTGACTGGCCGCGCTGACGCCACCGCAAGTGATGGCGTGGCCTGGGTGGCGCAGTTGGTGGAGGAATTCGGAATCCCGAAGCTATCCCACTATGGGATAAGGCCCGCCGACATCCCTGCCGTTGTGGAAAGGGCCGCTCTCACGAGCAGCATGAAGGCCAACCCGGCGGCCCTCCGCGGGGAGGAGATGCAGGAGATCCTCGCCCGCGCGCTCTAAACACGACAATCCACAGATTACGCAGATTGCGCGGATTTGGCCTGACAAATCATCGTGTGTAATCTGCGAAATCTGCGGATGTTCTGCCAGCGTCTCTTACCGCAGACGGCTTTTACTTCGTCTCCTCGATTTGCAGCTCTCCGTATCCGACAGTCTTGTAGAAGACCTTGTTCCTCGGGACCGCGAGCAGTTCCTTGACTACCAACCGGCGCTCCGGGTTGGCACTGAATACCAGGGGGGAGGAGTGAACCCCAGAGATGACCGGCAGCCGGGCCATTACACGAGAACCTCGACGGAGCGGCCCTTCTTGCGCTTCTCCGCCTGCCGCCGCGCCCGGTCATTCAGCGTGAGCAAACAGGCGACGATGGCCTCGCGGATGTTGGCAAGCGCCTCCGCTTCCGTCTTCCCCTGGGTGTGGCAACCAGGCAGAGATGGACAACTGGCGATGATATAGCCGCTTTCGCCTTCTTCCAGAATAACGGTGAACTGCATGCTCCACCTTCCTTCTCCACCCTCATTGTAGTGCACTAGTCAGCGACGGTCAACGGCCCTCGCTACTCCCCCTCCGCGAGCCTGCGCAGGATATCCCAATAGGCGCCCCGATATCCCTGCTTGATCGCTTCCACGAGGCGCTGGTTGTCGCTGTAGTTGTAGGCCTCGGTGCCGGCCTCCGCGGTGGGGAAGAAGAAGCGCTCATCTCCGCCGACTAGACCGGCCACGTACTGTGCTGCGTCCTCGCCCAGCTCTGATGAAAGATAGAAGACCGGCTTGAGGAGGTCTTCGTTTCCCTCGACCGCGCCGCGGAGGTTGGGGTTTCCGTGTATCGGGCCCTGGTCGCTCACCAATCTGCTCAGCAGGGTCCCGGGGTAGATCCGCACTCCCAGGGAAAGGCCGACGCGATGCGGGGAGATCTGCTTCATCAGTTGGATGGTCCTGGCGACGCTCTGCCGCGTCTCGCCGGGTCCGCCGAGCAGGAGGTCGTACATGAAGACCAGGCCGGCCTGGCGGCAGGCGCGGGCGGTTTGCCAGAGATCGGGTGTGCGGAAGTCTCGGCCGAGGGTGGCCAGCATCCGATCATCTCCGCTGTCGGCTCCGAAGTTGATCCCCACGCAACCAGCACGCCGCATCGCCTGGGCCAGCTCATCGCTGAATCCGCCTGGCGCGGCGTAGGTGTACCACCGTGCCCGCTCCGCCAGGCCGCGGCGCTGAAGCTCCTCACACACCGCGAACGCATGGTGAGGCGGGACATTGAACTCGCTGTCGCAGAGGTGGAAGTGGTCTATCCCGCGCGCCAGCAAGACTGCGAATTCCTCCGCCACCTGGGTGGGGCTGCGGGGGCGCAGTCTCCGCCCCTTGCCCAGGGGATCGGCACAGTAGATACATCTCCGATCACAACCCCGCTTGGTCTCGATGCCGGCCTGCCCGCCTTCGGCGAAGTATCGCTCATTGTCCACCAGCGCGCGCGCTCGCCGCGGCAGCCCCTCCAGGGGCCCCAGCCAGAGGGGATTTCTCCTCAGCCGGCCCTCCTCTCGCCACACCAGCCCCGGGACGCGCCACACCTCCCGGTCCCCCGCCAGTTCGGCCGCCAGCATCGCCAGGGGCACCTCGCCGTCGCCGACGATCCCGTAATCCGCGCCCACTGCGGCGACCATGGGCTCAGGGAACACAGAGTAGCCGCTTCCTCCCAGCACGACCGGGGCCTCGGTGTGGCTGCGCACTAGGGCCACGAGGCGCGCGAAGTCCGGCACAAAATCCTGCCCGCTGGCCAGATAGCAGTCATCGGTGTTGCGCAGGGTGAGGCCCACGAGGGTCGGGTCGCCATCCTTCAGCGCTGCGGCGATCTCGGCTTCGGGATCCGGGGCCAAGCAGAGGTCCACCAGCCGCACCGTCGCCCCTTGTGCGTGCAGCACATCGGCCATGTAGTCCAGGCCCACCGGGGCCACAGCAGGGCGCAAACGGTTGGTATTCACCAGTACCACGTCAACGCTCACCGCGGCCTCCTGCCTTTCCCACGGGACTTGGATGGCCCGGGACGCTACGGGCCGTCACAATTTCTCCCCATAATGGTCCTACAAATTTCCCTGTTAGCCGGGAACTTTCTGCGCTGGGCTGCGTCTAATAGTATCGGAGAATAACAGCAGGGGATAGGGCAGAGGCTGACACGGGTAGTCGCGGCAGAGAACCTTTCCCCACCGTGGCAGCCTCCGCCGTGTACATGACAATCTAGCTGCCCTCCCTCCTACGCCAGGGGGAGAAGGTGCCCCGGGGGTCCCCGCCACCCTCGGGGCACCATCACATTTCGCCAGTCGGCCTGATTTTCTTTCTACCAGCCAGTGCTAGCCCTGTCGAGCATCCTTCCAGTCCGTCGCCCTGTTGGTGCGCGGGGGATCATGGTGCCCCGGCAAGCTGGTAGGCCGAGCGATTCACCCGGGTCATCGTTTCCACCAACACCTGATATGGTTCGTCCCTGATATCCACCAGGCCGTAATTGCTGTTCTCCCCGTCGAATCTGCCTTCGGCGGGCTGATCGGCATGCTCGAACCAGTGGTATCCGACCACCATGGGGAGGGCCATCAGCTCTCGCACATAGCGCTCGAAGTACTCGGCTCGCTCTTGCTGGGTATCCACAATCACGCCCGTCCCTTTCGTGTTTGGCAGCCCGCTGTCCCTGGCCCGGAAGCTGAACTCGGTTATCATGACCGGCCGGCCTGTGAGCCGATGGATCTCCCGCAGAGTGGCCGCCGGAGGATGCACGTCATAGTGGTTAAGGGATACGACATCCACATATTCCCGCATCGCCTCCAGCACCGCCCCCGGCGCATAGTCGGCAAACCGGCAGCCGAGTATGAGATGGTGCTGATCCACGGAGCGAATGGCCTCGTGGGCGATGCGAAAGTACCGCTCGGCCACGATGCTGACGAAGTCCTGCTTGTCCCAATCGGGCATGTGGGACCCCACCTGGGGGATACGGCCAACCTGGGCGAAAGAGTCGTAGCTGGTCTCCCAGGCGTCGTTCAGCTCGGAGATGTTGAGATAGCGCCCCTCCAGGAACTCCAGCACGGCCTTTCGGCCGGGAGCATTATCGCTGAGTCCCAGGAACTCCTCGAAGAGCGTCTGGGGGCTGCGCCAATCAGGACCCCACCGCAGCTCGTTGTCGGTGAAATACCCGATCAGCCACGGATCGCTGGCCTGCGCCCCACATACGCGCCGCGCCAGCCGCTTGACCGCGGCCTCATAGGCCGGATCGAAGACATCTGGAAAAGTCTGGCGCTCCACCAGCTTCACTACCCCGGCGAAGTACAAGATCACTGTGTATGGCATCTCTTGGTGCCAGGTGGTCCTATCCGACCACGCTCCCAGGGTATTGAACCGCCAGCCGCGCAGTCGCTCCACCACCTTCTGGGCCCACACCTCGGGCCGTCTGTATTTCTCTGCCGTCGTCTCCCCGTAGGGACTCCGCTTTGTCCCTTGGATGACGTCCTGACGGAAGCTCACCGTGTTTACGCCCACACTCAAGAAGCAATGTCCCTGCGGATCCACCAGCCACCAGCGGCCCTCTGTCTTGGCGACGCGGAACCAACCTGTCGCGGCAGTCGTCGCGGCAGTCCATCCTCCGTACCGATCGAACTGCCCTTCCTCTTGGCCACCGGCTCCCGCCAGTCCCAGCACCAGCAAGCAAGCTAAGACCAGTGGTGTCCTCCTCAGCATCGGCCAAGCCTTTCAGTTCTCGCGGAACGGATTTTCGCCAGGGGGGAAGGCTTGCCCTGCTGTCTCACAAATGGCGGTCACCTGTGGAATAGGCGATGTTGGCAAGTGGTAGGCCACATGTGCAGCGGGCTGTCTCGGAGGGCCGACTTGCCTGCTCAGGGGGCTTGGGCCAGCTCCGGGACAGCCCGCTGCACCCGCAATTTTCCAGCCAGAATGGCTCTTGACGCTGGGCTTGGAATATGATATAAGATCAGCCCCCCAGGACGAGGGGCGGTCCTAACTAAGTAGCTGACCAAGTATCATCTGCACTCTTCCGTCACACCATCGTCCCCCCAGCAGCAATCGCTCCAGTCGCACTCTGCGCCCATCTCGCGCCTTCCGGGTGCGCCACAAGGGGGCCGACCAAGCTGGCCCGCCAAAGGCGGGCCGGGAAATGGAGTGTGATGCGAAGAGCTGCCATAGGCATTGTGTTCGCGGCCGTCTTGCTGGGATGCCCCATCCAAGCGGGCACAAACTCTGGCCAGGCCGGGCACAGCGGACAACTTCCCCAGGTGGCGGTGTCTGTGGGCCGGGAGTTCCGCGAACTGCCCACCTCGGCTGGGACCGTGGGTGAGCTGCTGTCTCAGCTGGGGATCACTCTGAGTCCGCTCGATCGGACCGACCCTGAGCCAGGAACCCCCGTCACAGACGGCCTGCATATCCGCGTCACCCGTGTCATCTGCCGCGAACAGATAGAAGAGACAGCCCTTCCGGCCCGCACCGTAGTGCTGGCCGATCCCGACCGCCCTGCGGGATTCACCGAGATCGTCTCTCGCCCCCAGGATGGGCTGGTGCGGCGCGTCTGGCGAATCTGGGAGATGGATGGCCTGATCAGCACTCGAACTCTGGCGTGCGAGCAAGTGCTCGCCCGGGCGCAGGAGGGCGTGGTGCTGCGCGGCAGCCGCGACCTGCCCAGCCGCGGAGGCGACTGGCGCCAGTGGCGCCGGCCCATGGTGATGGAGGCCACCGCCTACGACCCTGGCCCTCGGAGCTGCGGGAAGTGGGCGGATGGATACACGGCCACCGGGGTGAAGGCGGAGAAGGGCGTTGTCGCGGTGGACGACCGGGTCATCCCGATGGGGAGTCGCCTGTACATCCCTGGCTATGGCTTCGCGGTGGCGGCCGACCGCGGGAGCGCGATCAAAGGGAGGCGCATTGATCTCTGCTTTCCCACCTATGGGGAAGCCCTGCGCTTCGGCCGGCGGCGGATCAAAGTCTACCTGCTAGACTGAGACATCTCGGCGGGGCACGGCGGGCGTGGGAACGCCCGCCCTACAGCACGGTTCTATGATTGAGTGCAAAGATGTCTAGATTTTGAACTCGATCACCGCGGAGACGCCTACTCCTTTCGCCCGCTCGGGATTGCCGGAGGCGGTGCGCGTCGTGGTGGGCACCAGGATCTTCGCCCCGAAGTTCCCGAACTTGCCCTCCAACTGAACCACGACCTTCACCTGCTTGACGTTGTCTGGGTTGCCCACCACCTGGGCCGCGCCGATGTGGGTGCCGCGGCCGAGAGAGATGATCGGCACTACTTTGGTGGCCCCCTGCGCGGCGGCCTCGCGTTCACCCAGCGCGCTGGTGATGAAAGCATCAATCTGCTCGCCATGCTGGCTCACCAGCCAGCCGATGCCGAGAACCTTGGCGATGCTGCCCAGGTCAATCGCATATGCCGCGGCCGCCACAAGTGCCAGAGTCAGCAGGCCCACGACGAGCACAACGGCAATCCCGCGTCTCTGTGTCTTCATCTTTTCTCTCTCCTCCGGCGCTCGCTCAGAAGTTGACCAGCTTGACATCCGCGATCGCCCACACGCTGACCCCTTGAATACGCTGGGGCTTCATGCTGATGCTGGAGACTGGGATATAGGTGTATATTCGGCCGAAGTTCTGGAAGTTAAGGCGCAGCTCGGCCACGGCCTTGACCTTCTCCATCTGTGCCGTCGGCCCTGCCACCTGTGCCATGCCGGCTGATACTCCCTCACCAGTCAGGCTGAAGATGGGCACCCACTTCTGTGCGGCGCCGGTCCAGTCCACGGCCGCTGGTGGGGTCTCCGCTGGTGGAGTCTGCTCGGCCGCAGGTGGAGCTTCGGCCGCGGGTGTTGCCGCGGGAGTCTCCTGCGCTGGGGGTGGGGCCTGCTCGGAAGCCCCTGGCCCGGGCACCTCCAGACCGAGGGCGAGCAAGAGGTTGTCTCGCCACTGGCGTGCCAGGGCCTCAGTTGTGGCCCCGTGGGCTTCGGCCTCCGACTCTGTGACCGCCACGGTCAACCCATCGGCGATGAAAACGCCGTGGCCGGAGTCCAGCGGCCCCACCTCGACCTGCTCCGTCTTGATTTCCTCAGCCATGGCCGCGCGGAGACGATTGGCCACCACCTCGGCGCGCTCCAGCGGAGTGTATCCGCCGGCGGCCGTCCGCAACACTATCACCACGCGCTCTCCGATGAGCACCTCGGCGACGCGGTTTCCATCCCGCTGCGCCGAACGAAAGGAAACACTGGCGTTCGAAAGGGCTGCCGCTGCAGCAAGGGCCGCGAAGAGCCCCAGCCCAACAATGATTGGCACCCTCAGACGTCTGTCCATTAGCTCACTCTCCTCTCTCGGCGGATGCTGGGACTATTATACCCAGTGATCAGAGAAGAGCAAGCGCGGCCGGTGCAATCTCGTGCTTCCTTGTCGCCCTTTGCACCGCCGGGCGCTCGCTGCTGTGTGGCAGGGAGGCGGCCCCCAAAGACCGAATCCTGCCCAGCAGGATAGCACGCGATGGACGAACCCGGCAATTTTTTCGCAGGCCTGACACGGGCGAACGTACACCAGTATCTCCTGCGACGGCTGCGGCCAGGCGGAGGGACGCGTCCCGAATTGCTGCTCCTCGAAGACCGAGGTCAGCGCGCGGTGATGAAGGACTACCGGGCCAGCGGGTGGCTGCTTCGCTGGCTGGTTGGGCCCTGGCTGATTCGACGGGAGGAGCGCATCTACCGGATCCTGGCTGGCGCGCCAGGGGTGCCCCGGCTCATCGGTCGGCTGGATCGCCACACCCTCATTGTGGAGCACATTCAGGGGCGAAGCTGTACTGAGTACCCTGATGGCAGCCTGCCGGTGGAATTCTTCGCGCGGCTGCAACGTGTGGTGGAGGGCATCCACGCGCGGGGAGTGGTGCACTGCGATATCAAGAATCGCTCGAACATCGTAGTGGGTGAGGGCCTGCAACCCTACATCGTGGACTTCGCCTCCGCCTTCACCCGCCGCGGCGCGTTCGGCCCCCTGCGGCGATTCCTCTTTGAGCGCTTTCGCCACGACGACCTGCGGGCGGTGGTAAAGGCCAAGCTTCTCGTGGCACGCGTGGGGAGCGAGTCGGAGGCCCAATTCGCCTTCCACCGCGGTCCTGTGGAGCGGATCATCCGCGCCCTGCGCGACTTGGCCCGAACGCTCTTCAAACTCATCGCAGGGAGGTAGGAGAGGCCGATGGAGCGGCGTATCAACTTCCTCACGATCCGGCTCATTGCAGGCGACATCTGCGACCGAGAGGTTGATGCCATCGTCAACGCTGCCAACAATCAGCTCTGGATGGGCGGGGGCGTGGCAGGAGCAATCAAGCGCCGCGGCGGTCATGAGATCGAGCGCCAGGCTGTCGGCCAGGGGCCCATCGCTGTAGGGGAATCCGTGGTCACTGGCGCAGGGGCGCTCAAAGCCCGCCATGTCATCCATGCGGCAGTCATGGGTGCGGACCTGACGACCACCGCTGAGTACATCCGCCAGGCAACCCTCAGCGCCCTGGCGCGGGCAAAGGAGCTTGGCCTGCGGAGCATTGCATTCCCTGCACTGGGCACCGGAGTGGGCGGCTTTCCACTCGAGGAGTGCGCGCGCATTATGCTCGATGCGGTGGCCGAACACGCAAAGGCCGATACCTTGTTGGAGAGAGTGGAGTTTGTGCTGTTCGGCCAAGAGGCCTATGGCGCATTCGCCAGAGTGGTGGGCGAAAAGTGAGCCCCTGAAGGGCTTCCCGTCAGTTGTGCACTGGCAAGGGCTAGTGCTCGAAGACCCGGGCCCGGATGCTGCCGAAGAGCCAGCCCCCCAAGAACCCGAAGAACACGAAATTGCCTGACAACAGATACACTGCCCTCCGGGCCTGTTCGGGCGCCAGCAGCCCGAACCCCACCGTCATGACCGCGCCCACCAGGAGCGCGATGACGATGGAGAGAGACACGTGTTCGTCGAGAAAGGCCACGGCCGCATAGCAGAGCGGGGCGGCCCAGAAGAATACGATCCCGGGCAGGGCCACCAACACCCCCACTGGGGTCGTCTCCACTCCGAATCCCATCACCTGATAGGATACAAGCTCATCGTCAAAAGCACCCAGGACCCCTGTCGCCGCCAGCACCAGCCCGAGCAGGAACCCGTCTCCCAACGCCCAGTAGATCAGGTTGGTCGGGATGCTGAAGAATGCCGGCTCTCCCCAGTGTGCCCGCAGATAGAGTATGCTCAGTTCCACAAAGATCACCGCTAGAGCCACGCCTACCCAGGCCGATGCCGGCCTGTTCAGCGCGGTGGTGGGTTCCCTCCGGAAGCGCCGCGGAATCTCTCTGCCGTCCCGCAGCGCAGTGATCTCCTCCAGCAACTGCCAGTAGCGGCGATTGTTGGGGTCGAACTGGATGGCATAGTTGTACATGGTCAGCGCGTTGGGATACTTGCCTTGCTCCCGCAGAACATTCCCCAGCAGTGCATAGGCCTCCGCGTTCCGGCTTTCTCGCTTGGCCGCCTCCTTGGCCAGCTCCAAGGCATCTTTCAGCTTCCGCTGCCAGAAAGCTACCTGGGCTTCGATCAGCAGCCGGCCGGCCTCAGACAACCCACTCACCGCATCGGCTGGCTGGTCTCGGCCGCGGCTCTCCCGGAGGCGCCTATCGTACTCCCGTCGCTCGGGGCCCAGCAGGAGCAGGTAGGCGTTGGTCCACCGCCGAAACTGCTCTTCTTCCAGTAGCTCTCCGGGCCGTAGCTCCGTCCGATAGTGGCGCGCAAGGTGCCGATAGCGCGCTCGGATCTGGACCGGGGTGGCGCTGCGCGGGAGGCCCAACAGATCATACGCGTTGCGCGGCTGTCGAATCTTGAGCATGGCCGTCCTGGCGAGTATAGTAAGGGCCGTCGCTTAGTGTCAAGGAGAGGACCCCGTGAATCGCATCGTCTTTCTCGGCACCGGGGGCGCCCGGGTCCTGGTCTTCAAACAGCTCCTGGCCTCCGGGGGTCTGTGGATCGAGCAGGCCGAGGCTCGCATCTCGCTCGACCCCGGCCCTGGCGCTCTCCTTCAGGCGACCAAGCGAAAGCTAGATCCAACGAAGCTCGACGGCATCATTCTCTCTCACCGCCACCTCGATCACTCCGCTGACGCCAATGTGATGGTCGAGGCCATGACCACTGGTGGCTTCAACCGCCGCGGCCTCCTACTCGCGCCCGAAGACGCCTACGAGGACGATCCTGTGATCCTGCGCTACCTCCGCGGCTACGTCAGAGAGACCGTTGTTGTCCGCGAGGGCGGCGAGTACCAGATCGGCAACATCACTATCCATTCGCCCGTCCGGCACGACCACCCCGGAGAGGTTTTCGGATTCATCTTCGAATCGCCTCGTTGCCGCTGGTCCTATATCGCCGACACGCGGTACTTCCCAGAGCTGGCCGAACACTACCGGGCCGATGTGGTTGTCATCAACACCGTCCGCCTCGAAGAGAGCGAGATCTACCATCTCTCCATCCCAGATGCCAAGCGCCTGATCGAGGCCATCCGGCCGCGGACCGCGATCATCACCCATTTCGGCATGACCATCTGGCGAGCCAAGCCCTGGCTCGTGGCGGAGAAACTCAGCCAGGAGACGGGGATCAAGGTGATCGCCGCCCGCGACGGCATGCGCTTCCAGTTGCCTCCGGCCGAGGCCGCGCAGGAATAGCGCCCATGCCAACATACCCTCCAGTCATCCGAGAAATCCCTAGCCCGCCCTCGGCGCTGGCGGGCTTCTCGGGCATCAAAGAGGGCGCCGGCAGCATCTTTCTCGAAAGCGGGACCCGCGAGCCCAAGCTCGGCCGCTGGTCCTTTCTCGCCTGCGAGCCCTTCCTCACCTTCCGCAGCAAGGGGTTCCGCGTCGAGATCCACCATCCCACGGGAGTTGAAGTGCGTCAGGCAGATCCTTTCGCGCTCCTGGGCAACCTGCTCGCCGACTTCCGAGTCGAGCGGCCCCCCGATGCTCCGCCCCTCATTGCAGGGGCCGTCGGCTACTTCGCCTACGATCTCGGGCGCTTCGTGGAGCGCATTCGAGAGGAAGCGGTAGATGATGTTCCCATCGCCGACTGCCACCTCGGCCTCTACGGTGCGGTGGCAGCGATAGATCATGTGCAGAACCGCGCCTTTGTCTCTGCCATCGGCGCGCCCGAGGTCGATTCGCGCACCGCCCACCGCCTCGCCGAAGCGCGGGCAAGCGATCTGAGCGCGAGATTGGCCTCGGCTTCTGCTAGTCCGCGAGTGGCAGTGCCACCAGGGATGAGAAATGGCAGGAGGCAAGCTCCTGCCCTACGAGTATCATCTAGCTTCACCCACCGCGACTATCTCAAGGCCGTGGCTCGGGCCAAGGAATACATCGCGGCGGGTGACATCTACCAGGTCAACCTCTCGCAGCGCTTGTCCGCTCCACTTGCCACCACTCCATTTGACCTCTACCGGCGGCTCACTCACGAGAATCCCGCGCCCTTCGCCGCTTTCTTCGAGACCTCAGAGGCCGCGATTGTGAGCTGCTCCCCCGAGCGATTCCTTCAGATCCGCGGCCGCGAGGTCGAGACCCGCCCGATGAAAGGCACCCGGCCCCGAGGGGCTACGCCCGAGGAAGACGCCCGCCTCGCCGCCGAACTCCTGGGCAGCGAGAAGGACCGCGCGGAGAACGTCATGATCGTGGACCTGGAGCGCAATGACCTCGGCCGCGTCTGCGAATTCGGCTCGGTCCACGTCCCCGAACTCTTCACCCTGGAAACCTACGCCACCGTCTACCAGCTCGTCTCCACCGTCCGAGGGCGGTTGCGACCAGACGCCACCTCGCTTGACTGCCTGCATGCTTGCTTCCCAGGAGGCTCCATCACTGGCGCCCCCAAGGTGCGCGCCATGGAGATCATCGAGGAGCTGGAACCCACCCGCCGCGGTGTCTACACCGGAGCCATCGGATACCTCTGCTTCTCCGGCGACATGGACGTCAACATCGTCATCCGCACCCTGGTGATCAAGGACGGGATCGCGCACTTCCAGGTCGGAGGCGCTATTGTCGCTGACTCCGATCCGGAGGCCGAATATCAGGAGACCATAGATAAGGGGAAAGCCCTCGCCTCTGCCCTTGCCAAGG
>Ga0315312_1002855_pt1 | contig 11568 bp, 11 predicted proteins | sample TDP7_MG_FD_203629 | JGI IMG/M metagenome (GOLD analysis project Ga0315312, IMG submission 203629) | Freshwater sediment microbial communities from Lake Towuti, South Sulawesi, Indonesia - TDP7 | ecosystem: Environmental > Aquatic > Freshwater > Lake > Sediment | place: Indonesia: South Sulawesi... | reverse complement strand
GTGTTTTTATGGTTAAGTATGGTGGAGAGGCGGCTTGGTTCATGACCGACGGGGGTGAAGGGATAATGATCGGCTTCATAATAGTGTGCAACACACTTTTTGCCTTGTTCTCCCCTTTCACCATGCTTGGCATCTTAAGATTACGAAAATCCTTAGCCCAGTTCCCTTCTAAGTTCTTTTAGATGTTAAGAGGAAAATGTTACACTGATTTACTGCGGCCTTTTAATTTTTGTCAGCCTTCAATGACGTATCTGTAGGAGACGTACTTTCCGGCAGTGTGGCTTCTTTCTCGAGTGATTCTTACAATGTCTCCTGGTTTGCCGCCGATGGCTTTAACCGCTGGGTCCGAGACCGTGATCCAAGGGAGCTGATGGGGCTGAACCCTATACTGCGCCAAGACCTCCTTCCGTTCATCCTCTGTGAGGACTTCATGCAGGGGCACGAGGGCGTGTTCGAAGATGTCGAAGGATGGGAAAATCCGCGGGACCAATTCTATACCGCTATTCTTCGCCTCGGTCTTAGCCGCGTAACTGTACTGGCTGCGGGCAATTATCATCCCCCCTTCAGCCCCCTCCGCCTCCATCCTTTTTTTCAGTTGATGAAGAAAGCGAACGCCCACCGTTTCTCGGATTGAAAGGCACCAAATTAACGCTTTCTTGCCTTCCTCTGGCACCGCGGCCAAGAAACTGATGATGCCCTTCTCCTCTCCTCTCTTAATTAACTGATAACCCCTAGCCCTCATGAGCTCCTGGGCCTTCCTCTCCTCCAAAGTTACCTCAGCACCCAAATTTTCAACCCCACATAAGCTTCCTTAAGAAAAACAATAGTCATCCTTATACTTTACGCTCCATCATCAAAGAGAACAAGCCTTCCTTCAGCTTTAATCTTTATATATCTTTAAAGATTTCATAGAAAATTTTTATTTAATCATGGAATCATAAAAATGATGGTGTTGAAAACATTAGAGCTTGACGAACGTAAAGGGTTGAAAGAGTCCATGAAAATAAAGATAACCACAAAGGAAGTTGCAGCTACCGCTATCAACGCGGCTTTGTATGCTGTTGGTTCTTATGCCACTGCCTATATTCCCACACCCTGGATTGTACAGCTCAGACCAGCTGTTGTGATTCCAGCGATTTTTGCGGTTCTGTTTGGACCACTTGTAGGCGGATTGGGAGCCGCCATTGGAACTTTCACTGCCAGCATCGTTACTTACGGAACACCAGTACTTACAATTTTCAGTGGAATGCCTGGCAACTTCGCCTGTTTCTATCTTCTTGGCAAATTCGCGAGACCCTATAACCACCGAAACTTTGCAGCAGGCACGTTGATTGGATCCCTTGTTGGAAGTGTTATTATTGGCTTTGGCTTATGGTTCCTTTTAGCATATCTTTCCTTTCTAATTCCAGTTGGAACCTATGCTTATACAGCTGTTCAGAAGACCATTTTGGCGATAGCAACTGACCCTGCCGCTTGGATTTTAAGTACCATAGTATGGACCCTTGGGACAGGGGCAATCTGCACCCTTTTGATTGGGTTACCCGTGTTACGAGTTTGCGAAAGCGCCTTCCCACAACTATTAAGCACGGTAAAATCTGAGCAAAAATGAAAAATGGCATTCGTATACCATAAGAAGTATGGATATGAAATTCAGAACAGTGGTTATCGGAGGAACCTTCGACGAGTTTCATAAGGGTCATCGAGCCCTGCTCATGAAGGCCTTTGAGGTGGGAAATCACGTTTTAATTGGTTTATCCACGGACGAGTTTGCGGAGAAGCTGAGGAAAAACCACGAAATTGCAGGCTATGAGGAAAGACTTAAGGAGTTAAAAGACTTTTTGATAAAGAATGCTTTTTTGGATCGGGCTGAAATCATGCCCTTAAAGGATCCTTACGGTCCCACTTTATCAAGTAGCCAGCTGGATGCCATAGTGGTGAGCCGGGAGACGGAGCCCCGCGCCCACGAAATAAACGACAAACGCGAGGCGAAAGGATTGCCGCCGCTGGCAATCATGGTTATCGAGATGGTTCCGGCGGAAAACCATGTCTCCATATCCGCCACCAGAATTCGTAAGAGGGAGATTGACCGAGAGGGACGGTTGCTGAGCCCTTCCTGATTTTTAGGGTTACGTTTAAACGATGCAATGGTTCTCCTATATTTAAGGAAAGGATGGACTGGGCTAGCCTTGAAAAGAACGGGCATAGCAAGGCTTCCGCTCCATTACGGGAAGGCGCCTCCGTGGCTAGTTACCCGAATGATTAAGCTTGCAAGGGAAATGGTCACCATCATCCTCAACGAGTATGGAAAAGACGAGTTTCTAAGGCGGGTGTCAGACCCTTACTGGTTCCAAGCCTTGGGGTGCGTTCTCGGCTATGACTGGCACTCCTCAGGGGTCACCACCGTATTAACGGGTGTCCTAAAGAGCGCCATAGACCCAGAGGAGCACGGGTTGGCCGTTTGCGGCGGAAAGGGTAAAGTCTCCTTGCAGGCCCCCGCGGAAATAAGCCGAGTGGGGGACAAGTTTAACCTATCCACAAATCGGATCAATAGTCTTAGATATGCGAGCCGAATGAGCGCCAAGGTGGACAATACAGCCATCCAGGCTGGATATCAGCTTTATCATCATGCCTTCCTTGTAACTGAAGGTGGGAAGTGGGCGGTGGTTCAGCAGGGAATGAGCGTGAAGGACAAGACGGCTAGGAGGTATCATTGGATCTCAGATCATGTGGAAAACTTTGTGGTGGAGCCCCACAACGCCATCGTAGGCGACGCAAAGAGGGAGATGGCCCTAGACATGACTGCCAAAGAAAGCGAGGGGTGCAGAAAAGTTTCCACAGACATCCTTCGGGAGGAGCCGAGAAAGATCGCCAGAATGCTCGAATCCATCCGTCCCGCGTACCAGAAATCCCTGCAGGAGTGGATGCCAAAAATCCAATGGAAAGAGTACGTGACCGACTTTCTCTCTATGCCCCGCTACCTCAACTGGAAAGCCGTAAAGGAAGCCTACGATTTCCAGCCTCGAAACTACGAGGAGCTCCTGGGCATAAGGGGGATAGGACCAGCCACCGTCCGCGGCCTCGCCCTAGTCTCCGAACTCATCTACGGAGAAAAACCGAGCTGGAAGGACCCTGTAAGATACTCCTTCGCCTACGGGGGAAAGGACGGAGTCCCCTTTCCGGTGGATCGAAGAGCCATGGACGAGTCCATTCAGATTCTGGAAGACGCCATAAAACAGGCTAAGGTGGATGGTAAAGAGAGGATTAAAGCCATTAAGAGGCTCAGTGACTTTTTGAAATGAGTAAAAGCTTAAACGTAGGAAGCTTACTGTTTTAAGTAGAATCTGTTAGAGCTAAGCAGGGGGAAGCGGGGATGGGTAAAGCCCTTTTCATATCAGTGCTTCTGTTAATCCTGACAACATGCTCTGGTGTGGTGTTAGCCTACCCTACGTATTGGTGGGGCGGTTTTTCTGGGGCCCGTTATTCAGACGAAAATGGAAACCCAATATACACTACTGAACAATATAAAGTGACATTTTGGGTAGAAGTGTCTCCCCCCCTCAGAGATGCCCCACACATGGATTTCAAATGGTACGACCCACACGGTAAGCAAGTCCCTCCAACTACCAAAGGAGGAGTTACTATTCAGTATTTCTATGTTGCAGGCTTCTTTTTTGAGGCGGCAGGCTATTTCTACATTTCCGAAGAAGAGCGTGAACTTGGGCTATATCGAGTGGAGTGTTATGCTAATTACCGATTACTATTTACCGATTACTTCCAGATATGCACGAATCCGAGCTTTCAAGTCAACGTCAACGGGGCTATCTTTAACGTAACCATCTTAAGCAACTCAACAATTACAAGCTTCAACTTCAGCAAGACGGAAAAGAAAATCACTTTCAATGTCACTGGACCCGATGGTAGGTTGGGATTCTGTAACGTTACAATTCCAAATGCCCTCTTTGATGCTCCGCCTGAAGAATGGAAGGTTCTAGTCGACAACAAAGAAGTTGACACAAAAATGACACCCATAAACGCTACCCATACATCATTATACTTCAAGTATATCCACACCACCCACAAGGTGACTATAATGGAACCCGACACGACTCCCCCCGTCACCGTAAATGATTATGTCGACGCGTGGCAGGTTGCGGACTTCACCATAACCCTGACAACCACCGACTACGAAAGTGGCGTGGCAGAAACCTACTATCGAATCAATGATGGCCCAATCCAAAGTGTGAGCACTCATGGGCAACCACGCATAACCACAGAGAGCGCCAACAACACGCTGGAATACTGGAGTCTAGACAAGGCTGGCAACGAAGAGCTTCCACACAAAGTTTTAACCGGAATCAAATTAGACAAGACAGCACCCACGGGCTCTATCGCAATTAACAATGACGCCGTCTATGCAACTTCAACCTCTGTGACGCTGACTCTAACTGCAGTCGACGTCACTTCAGGCGTCTATAAAGTTAGATTCAGCAACGATGGTGTATGGGATACTGAGCCCTGGGAAATTCCCTCACCAACCAAAACATGGACACTAACGCTTGGGGACGGAACGAAAACAGTCTACTACCAAATTAGAGACAACGCGGGGCTCGTTTCCATCACGTATTCAGATACAATAGTTTTAGATATTACTCCACCAACAGGTTCTGTTACAATCGCTAAAGGCGCAATCTACACAAACTCAACATCAGTAACTCTTACCCTATCTGCAGAAGATGCCACTTCCGGTATCGCTCAAATGCGTTTCTCAAATGACAATGCCACATGGACACCTTGGGAAGCGTACTCCACCTCTAAGGCTTGGGTCCTCATAACAGGCGATGGAACAAAAACCGTATATGTGCAGTTTAAAGACAATGCCGGTCTCATTTCCCAGTCCTTCTTCGACGTTATCATATTAGATACTGCCCGCCCTGCAACCACAATCAGTTTAAGTGGTGTGTTAGGGAACAACGGCTGGTTCACATCTGATGTTACCGTGATTTTGTCTGCAGCAGACGATATTTCTGGAGTTAACAAAACAGAATACAGCCTTGATGACGCCACTTGGACCGCTTATGCAACACCTTTCACCGTTAGCGTTGAAGGGAACACCATCGTCTATTATAGATCAACGGACAAAGCTGGCAATGCGGAAACTATCAAGACTAAAATGATAAAAATTGATAAAACCGTTCCGTCGGGGTCTATCAATATCAACAATGGTGATGCTTATACAACTTCAACATTGGTGGTGTTAGCCCTGACAGCAACCGACGCCACGTCTGGCATCTATCAAGTTAGGTACAGCAATGACGGCGTATGGGACACCGAACCCTGGGAAACTCCTTCACCAACCAAAACTTGGACCCTAACGTCTGGAAATGGAACGAAAATAATCTACTACCAAATCAAAGACAACGCAGGACTCACTTCAGAAATCTATTCAGACACCATCATTCTGGATACCATTCCACCTTCAGGCTTCATATCAATTAATGAAGGAGCAACCTATACCACCGCAACCACGGTCACGTTAACCTTATCAGCAATAGACGTAACATCTGGCGTAGCTGAAATGCGCTTCTCAAACGACAACATTACATGGACACCTTGGGAAGCATACTCCACCTCTAAAATGTGGGCGCTCATAACAGGTGACGGAACAAAAACCGTATATGTTCAGTACAGGGACAACGCTGGCTTAGTTTCACCGACATATAAAGCCACCATTATACTGGACACGACGAAGCCAGTGGCTAATGCTGGGCAAGACAAAAAAGTAAACGTGGGTGAAACCGTCACGTTTGATGCTGGCGCCTCCACCGACAACGTTGCCATAGTCAGCTATGAGTGGGAATTTGGAGACGGAACAAAAGGAACGGGCAAAACAACAACTCACGTCTATGCAAAGCCCGGAACATACATGGTGACTTTAACCGTGAAGGACGCAGCGGGCAACGCAGCCACCCACTCGTTAACCGTGACAGTCGTAGAAGCCTTTCCAACATGGATGGCAGGCGTGGTCATAGCCGCCATAGCCGTCATAATTGGAGTGGTTTTTGCGATGAGGAAGAGAAAACCCAAAGCCTAGATTTTTCCTTTCTGTGGCTTGCTATAGGCTGCCCTCTTCCATGATTCTCTTGGCTACTTCCCTTATCTGAGAAGGAACGTAACCTTGGTCTGCCAGGTCCTTGCGGAGTTTTAGGATCATTTCTGGAACGTCTATTTCCATAGGACAGTGCTCCTTGCATCTTCCGCACATGGTGCAGGTGTAGGCGATGGGCGCCGCGTTTTTCATCCCGCCTATGAGGTAGGCTGTTAAGATGGCGCCTATGCCTCCCATGTAGAGGTGGCCGAAGTATCCCGCGGTTAGAGGATAGATAGTGCACTCGTAGAGACAGGCGCCGCACCTTAGGCAATAGAGGGCCTGCCTATAGGTTGAATCCTTAATCATCTCCGTTCTGTGGTTGTCCAGGAGGATGAGGTGGAGTTCCTGGGGCCCGTGGACGCCGTAGGTGGTCTTTTTCTCTATGTCCCCAGTCTTGCTCGGGCAGCTTATGAGATTGACGTAGGCTGGAGCTTTATAATTCGCGTATCGGCTCGCCACCTCCACCAGCGTCAATCCGTCCTGCAGGGTGGGCACAATCTTTTCTATTCCGGCTATGGCAATGTGGACCTTAGGAAGCCCCGTTACGAGCCTTATGTTCCCCTCATTTTCGATGAGGAAGATGGTTCCCGTCTCCGCCGCTATGGCGTTAGCCCCGGTTATCCCCACGTTAGCCCTGAAGAAGACCTCCCTAAGAAAGGCCCTGGCCTCCTTCACGAGGGTCGATATGTCCGCGGGGATGGACTTGCCCATGATGGACGAGAACAATTCGGCCACCTTCTCCTTGGGCACATGAATGGCCGGCGAGAGGATGTGCATGGGCCTGCTCTTCAGGTGTTGAATTATCAGCTCCCCCAAGTCAGTCTCGTAAACCTTACACCCAAAATCCTCCAGGTGTTGGTTCAGGTGGAGCTCCTCGCAGGTTAGGCTCTTAGACTTGACGATCACTTCCCCTTCCTTAACTATCTCCTCTATGTAGGAGAGGGCGTCTTCAGGCTTCCTAGCGATTATGCAGTGGCCCTCCAGGTCCTCCACCCGGTCCTTCACCTCCTTGGCGAGGTCCTCCCAGTGGGTTAGGGAATACTCCTTAACTTCCCTCAGCTGCCGCGCCTTCTCCTTAACGTTGGGGTAGAGGGCGAGGGCCTCATCCCTGTTCTTCCTGAAGGAGTCCACGGCCCTGGACAAGGCTAAACGGATGTGTTCGTCCATGGCTGCGTCCCAGAGTTGATCACAATAAAGACTCGAACGCTCATCTATCTCCTGATCCACCTTTCTCATTGCCCTTTCTCCTCCCTTAGAGCCATGTTTAAAACTTGGGCTATGTCCCAAATCTTAACGCTCGGCGCTTCGCCCTCAAACCACGCCTGACGAAGGTTAATTATGCACTGGGGGCAGGCTGTGACAACCGCTTCCAAGTCCCTCGGGACCCGGTCTTCGTCCAAAAGCTTGCGGGCAGCAACCAAGGAGGAAAGGGTTGGAAAATAGGCGTATAGGAGGCCCCCGCCCCCACAACAGGCCGCCCTCTCCCGGGTGAACCGCGGTTCATAGAGGTTTAAACCCGGAATGGCCTTCAAAATTCGCCTCGGTTCCTCATAAATTTTTGAGTGCCTGCCCAGCTCACAGGGATCATGATACATAACCTTCACCTTTAGAGGCTTCAGCCCCGACGACCTTAAAACTCCCTTATCTAGGAGACTGGAAAGGAACTGGGTTAGGTGGACTACTCTAAAGGGAATATCCAAGTGAAGGAGGCTTGGATAAAAGTGGTTGAAGGCCCTGTAGCAGGCGGGACATGGGGTTACCACCTGCTCCACTTCACCTATTTTGTCTAAATTCTTTCTGGCCTGTTCTGAGGCTTCGTCCAAGTATCCTGCAAAGATCAGGGGGAGGCCGCAGCAATCCTCCTTTTCCAAAAGCCTAAAGTTGACCCTTAACCGTGGTAGCAAAGCCATTATTTCTCCTGCCATGTCCCTTAAGCGGTTTCGATAGGCGCATCCCATCCAAACTAGGGTAGCCGAACCCTTAGCCGTCTTATTTTCCCCCTCGGTTATCCTATGGCGATTTTAATCCCAAATAGGTATCGTCCATTGTATATAAGGAGAGTCGTCTGGGAAGATAGGCTTTTGCTTACACGTAAGCGACTAGTTAAGTTTAATAGTCTCTTTGGTATAGTGCATGGGAGGAGGAATCTGGGCTTTGAGTGGTCAACAGCAGCCCCAGTATCTTTATGTTCCCGGCGCCACCACCGTGGGCGTGGTCTGCAGCGACGGCGTGATTTTAGCCTCTGAGAAGAGGGTTTCCTACGGCTCCTTCGTGGTCAGCCGAGTTGGCAAAAAGGTTTTTAAGATAACGGACAGGATCGGCGCCGCCTGCGCGGGTTTAGTATCCGACATGCAGGTTCTGGTGCGGGAGGTGGAGGCCTACTCCAATCTTTTCAGGCTTGACGCGGGGAGGCCCACCCCCGTGAGATCGGCTGCCAAGGTCATGTCCAACCTCCTCTTCAACCGGAGGCTGACCCCCCTTCTAACCCAAACCATTGTGGGAGGCATGGACGAAGAGGGGGCGTCTATATACGTTTTGGATGTCCTCGGATCGGTCCTCCCCGACAAGTTCGCTGCCGTGGGTTCGGGGGCCGAGATTGCCACAGGCGTCTTGGAGGAGGGATACAAGGAAGGCATGGACCTCCAGCAGGCCAAGGAACTCGTAGTCAGGGCGGTGAAGTCGGCGGTGAGCCGAGACGCCATGAGCGGCGACGGCATAGACTTCCTAACAATCACGAAGAATGGAATCCAAGAAGAATCCATGAAATTCTAAGGGACTTCCATACAGTTTCTGTTGACCATATCGGTGACATTGTTAACGTCCTATGGAGTCTAAAGAAGCAGGGGTATAGTGAGCATACCATAAGGAATTGCCATAAGGCTTTGAAATACTTGGCCCAAAACTGTGACTTAGATGATCCGGAGTCGGTTAAGGGTTTCATAGCCAGCCTTGAAAAGTCTCCTTCCTGAAAGAAGAATCTATGTCAGATATACGGCTACTATGCAGGGCTCAAGGGAATAAGCTTTGACAAGCCAAGGTATGAACCAATAGACAAACTACCTAAGATTCCACGGGAAGAGCATGTCAACTACATTATTATCCATGCCTCCAGAAAATATGCCTCAGCTTTCAGCATAATACGAGACACTGGAATGCGACCCATGGAGTGTTCACGAATAAGGCTTAAGGATGTAGACTGGCTAAGAAACGAGCGGTTAAAAAGACAAAGATTTTAGAACTGGGAACCATACGCCTCTATGACCTACGCCACTACCACGCCACCATGCTATACCACAAAACTAAAGACATCCTCCTCGTAAAGCAGGAGCTGGGACATAGGCGGATAGAGTCAACGATGCGGTATACTCAACTGATAAGCTTTGAATCTGATGAATTCACATGCAAAGCAGCAAAGAACATCCAAGAGGCCACTCAACTCATTGAAGCAGGCTTCGACTACATAACTGAAATGAATGGAGTAAAACTCTTCCGGAAGAGGAAATAAAAGCCTCTTCATCCATCCTTTTTTTTCTCTGGAGCTGGATCATATTCTAAGTTTTGACTAATAGTCAACAGTTTTTTCACAGTGACAACAATCTTCCCATATGGGAAGAATAATATCTAAGTCTACATTTCCTGAACAGAACAGTCTCCAGGTCTAACGAATAAAAAATTCAAGGTCAAAAAATGATGAGAGAGAAATCATGGACATGGTGGCCACGTCTTTAAGGACGCGGTAAATTTCTTTTATGCATTCTGTAGGTCTCAGCCAGTGATGTAAACTGAGGGTGTAAGAAAGAGAGCTGGCTGGTCTGAGCTAGAAATGAGAGCTACAGATTTATATTGCGGGATGCTTAGCATCATGAAGTTAGAGGTAACGTAATGCACTGGACGATCCTCTTGGCCCTGATCTACAGCATCATCGCTATAGCATTTTTCATCATTCGTCTCCGGCTTCAAAGAATTAATTGTCCGAAGAGCCTAGAGCTGGATGAGCAAAGGCCCCGTCTGACTGTACGTGTAAAGTCTCGGATCGGCCTGGCCAGCTATTTCCTCCTAGCCTTAGCGGCATTATCCTTCTACGCTGCAAGAGAATACTTCGAACCATCAATACAGATGCACGTGGAGATTCTGGGGGCTCTCCTACTGACTGCAGGCTTTTTTAAGATGAGAGTATGGCCCTGGTCTCTAGGATCTATCGAAGCTGGACCTTATGGTCCAAAATTAGTTTTCAAGTCCGCTTTAGGAACAGATAAATTTACATGGGTGGCATTCCCCAAAGTAAAGCTTGGGAAGAGAAAGGTACGTTTCGAGGGCTGGCCAACAAGAACGGCAGCCGACCGGGGCGAATGGAAGGCGATGTCGATCTCAAAGTGGGATATCGGTGGTAAGGAGTTCGCAGTCTTCAAACTCTATCTTAGTCGATGCTTTCCCTGGGAAATCGGGTGATATCTCCACTCCTATGGCATCCATGAAATTTTGAGCCTATGTCTTAATTTTAAGATTTCTCGGCTGTGTTCCATAGGTATTGGAAATAGTCTTTGGCAAATTTTACTAATCCCATGTGGCTGGACCATATGACGAGACTGGGCCTTTCCTCCTCCCCGAGCAGAAGCACAGCCTCCCTTCCATTGGCTATGATGCCGCCGCCGAACATGCGGTCCCTAACTCTAACCTCAGCCACATCCCTTATCCTTTCTACATTTTTCTTGTCAACATTTTTGGAGATCATGACCAGTATTTTTACGCCCGTGTCTCGCAGGTGGATGAGCATGGGATAAATCGTTTCCACGAGCTTCTCGGGTAAGGTGGGTATGGCGACCATAAGCTCCCTTTTAACCGTGTTTAACATTTCTCTGAGTTTTGCAAGGATGTTGAATTCTCCGCGGATGATCCAAATGTCTGGTTTTTCCCGAATTTCCCTCCGCTCGTAGAGGGGCTGTAACTCCTCTAGGACCGTTTGCTCCCAAGCCTTCATTGCGCTCTCAAGGCGTAGCTTAGCCGCTTCCAGGGCTTCCGTGGGCGATTTGGGATAATATTTACTGGGCCTACCCCTTTCGATTTCTATCCATCCCTTCTTCTCCAGGGAGTTGAGGGTCTCGTAGATTTTTGAGTAGGGAATCTCGGCCGCTTCGCTTATTTGGCCCGCCGTCATGGTTCCCCCCTCTATTAGAGTTAAGTAGGCTCGGGTTTCGTATTCCGTTAGTCCCAGCTCATGGAGGGTTCTTTTCGCCTCCTCGCTTATGGGCATGGATGGATACCCCTTTTCACCTTATGAATGGTCTGGAAACCTTCATATAGGCTATTTCTTAACAATTGGTTTACCATAGTTAAATATCTTACAACCCTTGGCGGTGTCAAATTGCAGGTCATTAAGGAAACCAAAAGCATATGCCCCGAATGTTTCAAGGTCTTGAACG
>Ga0315312_1002854_pt1 | contig 11569 bp, 12 predicted proteins | sample TDP7_MG_FD_203629 | JGI IMG/M metagenome (GOLD analysis project Ga0315312, IMG submission 203629) | Freshwater sediment microbial communities from Lake Towuti, South Sulawesi, Indonesia - TDP7 | ecosystem: Environmental > Aquatic > Freshwater > Lake > Sediment | place: Indonesia: South Sulawesi... | reverse complement strand
TTTCGATTAATTTCTTATCACCTAGTTCGCTGGAGTACTTAACATCATGGCCCAGCATGCGGAGCCATCGAGTAAGTTTCCCCAGCATGCCGTCCGCCACAAACCTCATTTTCTCACCGCATTATCTGGCCGATTCCAGGCTTTGCGACGATTTCGCCCTCCTCCATGACCAGTTGGCCGTTCACGAAGGTCTTTATCGGCTTCCCCTTAACCTTCCATCCGTCAAAGGGGGAGTACTTAGCCTTTGAGTGGAACTTTGAGGAGTCAATCTTGTATTCTCGTTTCATGTCGACGATAACCAAGTCGGCAACGCCCCCCACTTGAATGGAGCCTCGATTTAATCTAAATATCTCAGCGGGCTTTATGGCCAGCATCTGAATTAATCGGTTCCACATCATTCTTCCGTGATTCACCTGATTTAATAGAAGAGGCAAAGTTGTCTCAAGGCCAGGGAATCCTGGCGAAATTTTCCAAACGTTTTCTCCTTTTTTCTCTTCTAAACTATGGGGGGCATGATCGCTGACAAGGATGTCTATCACCCCCTCGTTTACGGCCCGCCACAGTCTGGAGGCGTCAAAGCGGGACCTTAAGGGAGGATTGGTTAGGGCCTTTCCCCCCTGCGCGTGGAGGTCTGATGTGGTTAGAAGGAGGTGATGGGGTGTTATTTCACAAGTTACTTGGGATTTAAAACCCTTAATAAGGTCTATAGACTGTGCTGCGCTGACATGAGAAATATTCAACTGTAAGCCCACCTGTTTAGCCAACCTCAAGACCCTTTTTACCGCGTTAACTTCCCTATCAACCGAGTGGGCTTTAAGAAAATGGTCTATGGATGTTTTTCCAGACTTTAGGAAGCCCTCTTCCATCCTTTGGACCACATTTCCCTCCTCCGCGTGCACAGCCACCACGCGGTTTAATCCTTTGGCCTGCTCAAAGGCGCTGAGGAGAACATCGTCTTGATAAATGTCAAGTTCAGTCACGGGATGATAGAGATAAACCTTAAAGGCAATTGCGCCATTTTGGACCATTTCGGAAAATTGGGAATATTCCCTAGGAAAGGCGGCGTAAAAACCAACGTTAACCATAATTTGATCCTTTGCACGCTGAACCTTGTCTATAAGACGTTCAGGGGTGTTTGTTGGAGGTTTCGTATTGGGCATATCAAGGACTGTTGTAAAGCCTCCAGCAGCCGCAGCGCACGTTCCGGTAAAGAAGTCTTCCTTATAGGATAGTTCAAGGTCCCGAAGGTGAACGTGGGCATCAATTAGACCGGGTAAAGCGATTTTACCCTTTACGTCAATGGTCCTTGACGCCCTGGGCAGGTTTGGTGGTTTGGCTATCTTACATATCCGACCCGCGTCGATGGATATTCCGGCCTCCATGAAGCCTTTATTGTCGAGAATCTTCGCATTGATCAGGTTGAGGTCCGCTGTCTGCAATTTTCCGCATCCCTGGAGATGACCATGTGAAAGGATGATTACGCAATTAGCTTAAAGAAGTCCCGTTCTGTCACTATGCCAACCATTTTCTCCTTTTCAACCACGGGCAGGGCGCCAATGTTTTTCTCCCACATGACCCTTGCGGCTTGACCCACGTCGGCATCCGGCTCAGTCGTTACCACATCCTTTACGGCAATTTCAAGGATGGGCGTCTGTAAAGCCTGAAGGAGGGTTCCAGATTGTAGGTGGCCAAAAACGAGACCGGACCCAAAGAATTTCAGGATGTCCATGATGGTAACTATGCCGATGAGTTTGTCGTTGAGGAGTAGAGGCAGCCGCCTAAAACCACGTTTTATCATTATTCTTTCGGCCTTTAGGATAGGTGCTTTCGGGGAAACTGCTATGACTTTCCTGGACATCAAATCTGCAACTTTTGCTCCACCTATTCTGTCGGCAAAAAGCGTGATTATGTCTCGCTCCGTTACTATCGCCCAGACACAGTTTTCTTCGTCAACAACGGGCAAGCCTCCAACTCCATGGCTTTTCATGAGTCCTATGGCGTCGCTAATTTTACTGGAAGTGAGGACGGAAATCGCCTTTGGGACCATAATGGACCCGATGGGCTCATTTATTGCCTTAAAAAAGTTTCCAGCATACTTTCGCTGAATTATTCGAAATTTCTCCCCACCACCAAGGTAGTTAACGATGTCGGTGGCGGTCACTATGCCCTGAAGCTTACGAGTCCCTGGGTCAACGAGGGGTATGCGGCGAAAGCCCTCCTTCACCATGATCTTGATGGCGTCGTACACGGGGGTGGTGGGGGCCATGGTAATCGCCGGGCTTTTGGCTATAGTCATGATTTCCCCTTCACGCCTCTTAGGAGGATGAGCCCTTAGATCGAGGGGGCCCCTTTCCCTTAGGCTGCGGCGAAAACCTTCCCGGGATCTTCCAACTGTGTGACGCGACAAATTGAAACCTCCATAATTTATAGAAGCGCCCTTGCGACGTCCTCGCGGTCAACCATGCCGATAAGTTTGCCTTCGCTGTTGACGACGGGGACGCGCCCAATATTTTTTTCAAGCATGAGTTCGGCGGCTTTTCTGATGGTGTCGGCAGGCTTAAGGGATATGATTGAGGTCTGCATTACAGAGGATATTTTTGGTGGAGCCTTAAATCGTCCCCTCTTTGCTTCAAAGGCTGGAAAGACTCCTCCGCTGTCCAGCAAATCCTTCTGGGTTACCATGCCAATGAGCTTTCCCTTTTTCACCACTGGTAACCCAGCGAAGGACCGCTCTTGCATTAGACGCCAAACGTTATCTACCTCATCATCTGAAGAACACGTGACGAGTTCGGTCACCATAACCTGGGAAAGGGGTTTTGAAAGCGCGGCAAACTCTTTCTCCAGAGAAGCCCTGATGAAGCCTTCTAGGCTAAACATTCCTGTGTAAGTGGAGTCTTGGGAAGACTTCACCACGGGAGCGTACCATTCATCTAAGCGAATCATCTTCTTCACGGTGTCAAAGGCGTCCATGTCTAAGGTTGCCACAAATTTGGGGGTTGCCATGATTCCCTCAACCCGAATGGGGGAGATCGACGAGGTTATGGTCATGATGTCGCCACGGGACAGGACGCCCACAAGGCGCCTGCGCCCATCCAGGACGGGAAAGACCCGCAATCCCTGATCGCGAAGGACGGCTCGAGCCCTAGTGGCAAGTTCACCGGTGTGAATGGAGGGATAGTTTCTATCCGTTAAATCCTGAACACGCAAGGGACCACCATAATATTGTTATTTCATTGGCTTAAAAAGCGCATGCAAATTTCCACGAACTTTCTAATTTAATTTCCAAATATGATCATCTATCCGTAAAATGGACTAGACGCACTTAATACTCAGTCTTAAGATCGATTCGGCACTCTTCGCAGAGGAAGTTTCCCTCAACCTCCTTAAGGTCGTCTGACCACCGCCCACACCTGTCGCAGTATCCCGCCAAGGGTGGACTCTCTGGAACCTCCTCCACGGCTCCGCCTTCAATTCGGGCCCTTTCTTGTATGATCTCTATGAGTTCAGGGGTGACAGCTAGAATATCCTTGCTGGAGATTATGCCTATAAGATTCCCCTTATAAATGACGCCCAGCCTACGAATATTAAGCTGCCTCATCCTTCGGGCAGCCTCACTTAAGGTTTCATCAGGGTCCACCGTAATGAGGGGAGAAGTCATAACTTCCTTGGCCGTCAGCCTACTCAACGAAACTTTTTTAGCCAAGACGCGGGAGACCAAGTCCCTCTCAGTGACGATGCCCAAGGGTTTTTCATCCTTACCGGTTACGATGATGCACCCCAATTTATGCTGATCCATAAGACGAGCTATCTCGCGAATCGAAGCACCCTCATCGACGGTAATCACAGGGCTGGTCATAACGTCCTTAACCAGCATCCTTTCCCGCACACCTATCGCGGCCATCTTCACCCCTCCGCTACGAAGATACATCAATGATGTATATTAAACTGTTCCCAAATTGGAGAACCTTAAAAAGCTTTCCGTGTCTCCTACTGAGTTACATTCGCTAGATGGCCCCTTTCACGCGCATTTACTAGGTAATTATCATAGCATCGTTTTTAGTTAAAAGGATCGTGTGTTCTGCTTGGGCTACAGGTCGCGCAGTCTTTTCAATGAGGACTGGATATGGCTGAATTATCTTATGAGACAAGAGTGTTGCAAAAGCTCTATCAAGTTTTTCAGAAGGCAGTATATCTAGGAGCCAGCGTTTGGCGAAAGGGAGGGTCCAATACCGTTCCTTGATTGTTCTCAGAAGCTTTTGAACACCCGCAGCTTTAGGCGGCTTGAGTTTTATGAGATGATAGATGTAAGCTTCTTTTAATGAAACAACTTCTCCTGCGGCATCTGCTGTGGTGGCGAAGGGTTCTATGGCGTAGACGTTATCAGGTGCGAACTTGCCAGTCTCAAATGGAGACGCCACATTGGGTATGCTGACGGGCACGTGGACGATGAATCTCGTCGTCAAATGACCACACAGATTTCTAACAGGATAGAACCCATATGCTTTAATCTTTCTTTCTATGGTAGAACCTACATCGTTGAATTTTGCCCCGGGTCTTACTAGCTCAATGGCTTTTTCAAGGGCTTCTTCTACAGCTTGAACCATAACTTCATACAAAGGGTCGAAACTAACCGTCAGTGCGGTATCAGCAACGTATCCATCCAAGTGGGCACCCAGATCGATCTTAACCACCGCCTCTGATGGAATAACCTTGGGGTCATCCGGGGGAGAGGTATAATGAGCAGCGATTTCGTTAATATCAACATTGCAAGGAAAAGCTGGTCTGCATCCCCCTTGATCGATTAGAGTCTCTACTTTTTCACACAAAGAAAGGAGGGGCATGCCTTCCTCCACGATGCCTCTAACTCTTTCACGAATGTTGGCTATGACTTGCCCAGCCTTAATGTAACATTCAACGATCTCAGGTGACATGGTCGCCCCTCAAACTAATTATCTAAGACCTTTGACATAACCTTTGCGTGAAACAAACACTTCGCGACGAAAAAATGAGTGAGTCCTTGCTCTCTTTAGTATAAATAAATTACTCTCCCGACAGTATGATAAACCTATTTAAAATGTTCCGGGACGGTGAAGGTGGATGGACACTAATAAAACTAACAACTTATCGCAACTGTTACAAGACGCCGATAAGGTTCCTAAAGAGATTAGGGTCTGATGCTTTTGGCACCTCCCGTTACCAAGGCTTGAAGCGCCACCAGATTGTAGGCTAGCCCCGCGGAGGCGACTACCTCACCCAGTTCCGTGGCGGTTTTCACCCCCAGAATCTTTAGGGCTATCTTTGAAATTGGGTGGACCGAAACTGCTCCACCCACGATTCCAACTGCCATAGGCATTTCAAGGGAACCAATTAGGTTTCCTTCGGCGTTTTTCCGCCAGGTGGATAAGGGGCGATATTTTCCTGGCATGGACGCGAAGGCGTGGGCTCCCGCTTCCACGGCCCTTGTATCATTGCCCGTGGCCAACAATACAGCTGAAACTCCGTTCATTATTCCCTTGTTGTGGGTCGCCGCCCTAAAGGGATCAGTTTCTGCAAAGGCACAAGCCTTAACAATTCGGTTTACAACATCTTCCCCTCCGATGATCTCCTTTGCTACCATGGAGGGAAGAAAGCACCCGAAGAGCATCCGGAAACAGCTTTAATGTTCTTCTCCTCTGTTCGCTGTACAGTTTAACCAGTTCCTTTACCAATTGAGGATCATCAATACCGCAGGCGTGTAATGTACGGCCTATTAGTTCGAGCCTAACCTCCCATCCGCTTTTCCTTGCAAAGACCGCTTCTCCACCCTGCTCCTCGATCATGGCGTTAAGGCACTCTTTGTATGCCCTCTGAAGCTGAGACCACACAACTCCGTTGCACCTTGAAACCGCATAATTGAACATCTTTCGACGCGAGATCCGAGCACTTTTCTCATAATCGCATAGAGTATCGTCCAAGTCAAAGCATACAGCTTTGATCATCTAAGTGACTCCATAAAGCTGATCGTTACAGGACGTTTTAATATTTTATTCTGAGGATTCTTAGGATGTTTTCTCCCATGATTTTTCTCTTCGCCTCTTCGCTGATTTCCGCCCAGGTGATTCTGACGATGTTTGGTCCAGGATAGTCCATGGGCATGTTGGTTCCAAAGACCACCCTTTCAGGGCCGACCACCTCCACTGCTCGCTTAACCAGGGAAATGCACATTTGGGCGCTGGTCGTGTCCAGGATTATGTTCTCATATTTTTTGGCGGCTTCGATAGCGTCCTGCCAAGCCGTCATGTAGCCCATGTTCCCCATGATGATGGTTACGTCAGGAAAGGTGTCCGCCAGTTTGCCTACTCTGCTGGGATGGGCCATATCATGCTGCGAAGAGTGGATTAAAACCGGGATTCGAAGCTTTGAAGCTTCGCTCAGGGTTTCCTGGGCACGTAGGCAGTCCGCGGGGTAGGGCTGATAACCAGAGGTGGGATGGAGGTTTAAGCCCCTAAACTTCCATTCCTGAACACACTTGCGGAGCTCCAAAAGGGCGGCTTCTCCAAACCTCGGATTGACGGTACAAAGGGGGATGAAACGATCCGGCCACTTTTCGATTTCCTGCTTTAGATTTTGGTTTCCTTCGAAGAAGTTGAATTGAACAGCCTCCAGCGAGGAGACGCAGGCCATGTCGATCTTAAACCTGTCCATGAGCTGGATGACACCCTCAGTCGTGGTGATTCGAAGGGGATAACTGGCATAGAAATTGCCCAAATGGGCGTGGGCGTCAACGATCATCGCTTTTCCACCCCTTCAGCTTTAAGCCTAAGATTCGGACAATGTTTTCTCCTAAAATGAGCCGCTTTGCCTCCTCGCTAATGTCAGAATCCCTGACTTTACTTAGGGCCATGATGGGATCATAGAGGGGCACGTCGGAACCCCAAACTATCCTCTTGGAGCCAACGGCCTCAACGGAAGCCTCCATTACGCCATATGTAATGGTCGAACCCGTGGTGTCCAAAATGAGGTTATCATACCTCTTCGCCATAGCAAGGGCCTCAGGCCAGTCGGAAACGCCCATGTGGCCCATGATGATGGTGACATCGGGAAACGTTTCAGCCACCTTCACGTATCTTGCCAAAAGGGAATAGGGCTGGCCCACCATCCAATCGCCTGTATGGAAGAACACAGGCACCCGAAGCTTGGCGGCCTCCTCCATGACCCTTTGTGCAATGAGGGAGTCGGCGGGATAACAGTGAACCTGGGGGTGGAGCTTTAGCCCCCTGAACCCCCACTCCTTTACGCATTTATGAAGCTCCCTGACGGCCACTTCGCCAAACGTGGGATTAACGGTGCAAAAGGGCACAAACCATCCAGGATACTTTTCCACAGCCTCCTTAGTCATACGATTTCCTTTTAACCAGTCTCCTAGAGGGGCCAGGAGCACAGCCCTTTCAACCCCTCGACTGGAGAGAAAACTTATTTCATCCTCAATTGTTTTGATGGGAGAAAAGGGGTCTAACGAGACTTCGACGCTTCCTGGGTAATGGGCGTGGGCATCCATTATCAAAGGAATTCCTCCTCGTCTATCAATGTTGCACAGAACGGCTTAATTTTTGCGGTTCCCCTTTAAACCTTGAAAATGATAAACTTTTAAGGAAGCCTTGGAAAACAACAGGGAGAAGTTATGGGGAGAATGTCCATATTTCGGTTTGACAAAACCCAAAGCCTCTTTAAAAGGGCGGAAAGGGTGGCCCCAGGAGGTGTTCACTCCAACATACGCTATTTGGTGCCTCATCCCCTCTTCTTTTCAAGGGCGGAGGGCTCCAGGCTCTGGGATGTGGACGGAAACGAGTTCATCGATTGCGTAGTGAACATGGCGGCTTGCATCCTAGGCCACGGCCATCCGAAGGTTACTGAAGCCGTGAAAAATCAGGTTCAAAACGGACTAACCTGCGGGGTCGAATCTGAATTATGTGTGGAGGTGGCTGAGATGCTTTCCGATATGATTCCATGCGCCGAAACGGTGAAGTTCTCTAACACAGGCACTGAGGCGGTCATGAAGGCCATCATGATCGCCCGCGGCTACACGGGCCGAGAGGGAATTATTAAAATGGAGGGCGGTTACAACGGCTGGTACGACTGCGTCCTAACCAGCGTAAAGCCCGACCTTAAGGAGGCGGGATCAGAAACTGCGCCGTTTTCGATTCCAGAAAATGAGGGAATCCTCAGGGATGCCGCCAAAAAGACAATTATTATTCCCTTCAATAATGTGGAGGTGGCCGAGAAAACCGTCAAAAAGCATGGGAGGGAGGTTGCCGCGCTGATAATTGAGCCCGTGCAGTTTAACTTGGGTTGTGTGCTTCCGAAGGAGGGCTATTTGAAGGCCATTCGAGAAATCACAGAGGAAAACGACATTTTACTGATCTTCGATGAGGTGATAAGCGGCTTTAGAGTAGCACCTGGAGGCGCCCAAGAATATTATGGGGTAACCCCAGACATGGCAACCTTCGGGAAGGCCATCGCCAACGGTTTTCCCCTGAGCGCCGTGGCAGCCAGGGTCGACATCATGGAGACAACACGACCGGGAGGTAAGGTGGGCTACGCGGGCCTTTACAACGGGAGCCAGTCCTCTCTGGCCGCGGCTTCTGCAAGCCTGTCCATATTAAAAACTGGGGATGTTCAAAGGAAACTGGATGAGAAAACTCAAAGGCTTGTGAAGGGATTCGAAGAGATGGCGGAGGACCTAGGCGTAACGGCTAGACTGCAGGGCTTCGCCGGCCAGTTCCAGGTCTATTTCACGGACAGGGAGGTTTCAGATTATCGCACCGCCGCGGCAGCGGATGCCAAGAAGTTCGGCGTCTTCCAGCAGTCCCTACTGAAACAGAGGATTTACTCCCTGCCCCTCTCCCTATTCCATCACGGGATAACCCTGGCCCATACCGACGAGGATATAGACACGATCTTGGGTGCCATGGAAAACGCCCTAAAAGAAGTGAAGGCCATAGATTAGTCTGTTATCAATTTCCCATTTTGCTCAGCTGGGACAGCCCCCCATTTTGAGAAGTATTCTCTACATCACGGTTCTGGGTAACAATAATTTTCCCAGTCAAGTAACAAATCTACCGAAGTGATCCAAACAGTTAAAATAGGAGCGGTTTAAATCTTGAAAGGAAAGGAATGCTGAGGGAGAAAAATGTTAAATAGGAAAATCCTCATGATTCCGGGGCCCTCAGAGGCCCATCCGGAGGTCCTTTCGGTCCTTTCTAGGCCCGTAATGCCCCACTACGGCATCGAGTGGGGAAAGATGTATGAGGAAACCTGTGAAAAGCTCAAGGAGATTTTCAATACTAAACAGTCCGTGATTATTTTGCCGGGGCCAGGGAACGCCGCCCTGGAGTTGGCCGTGGGAAACCTCCTGGAGGCTGGGGATAAGGCCTTAATTGCCCACAACGGCTGGTTCTGCGAAATCTTCAGCCAGATCGTCCAAGCGTACGGGGCCGAGCCAGTGCTTGTAAGGGTTAATCCTGGCGAAATAGTCCCCGCGGAACGGATTAGGGAGAAAATGGAGGAGGAAGAGGGAATAAGGGCGGTTTTTGTGGTGCAGAATGAGACCTCCAGCGGGGTCCTCCAGCCCGTTGAGGAGATAGGTGCCATCGCCAAGGACTTCGGAGCCCTCTTGGTGGTGGATTCGGTTTCCTCCTTCAGCGCCACAGAGGTCCGAGCGGATGATTGGAACATAGACATATGCATTGGCTATGCGAGCAAGGCGTTGGGAGCCGTCAATGGCGTTGTTCCCATCATGATCAGCGATAGGGCTTGGGAAAGGGCTGAGAAAAGAAGGGAGCCCATGAGGGCCAGGTTCCTAAACCTAAACGTCTGGAAAAAATTTATTGCCGAGTGGGGTTCCTGGGGCCACCCTTTCCCCTCGTCCATGCCCACCACCCTGGTTTTGGGGTTAAGGCGCGCCGTGGAACTGGCGTTGGAAGAAGGTCTCGAAAACAGGTATCGGAGGCACCGGGTTTCAGGCCGGGCCATGAGAGAGGGGGTTAGAGCCCTGGAGCTAAGGGTTTTACCAGACGAGAAGGTTGCCTCGGACACGGTGACCGTGGCCACGACACCTGAAGAAGTCAACGTAAACAGGCTGAGGGAAATCCTTTACGATAAATATGATATCATGATCGCCGGAGCCTTAACCGGCGTGAAGGGAATACGCATAGGCCACATGGGAGTGACGGCGTCGCCCATGTTTATTATCCCCACATTAGCCGCCCTGGAAGCCACATTATCAGACCTCGGCATGAAGGTAAAGGCGGGCTTCGGCGTTGCCGCTGCCATGAACGTTTACCGTGCGTGGGGAAAATGACGAAACCCTGTGGATTAGGGGGATAAGGGCTTAGTCTTTAGAACCTCGGGATTCGCCAAGTATCGGGGCATCTTTCCCTCAAGCACCCTAAGCATGTCATCTACAACAGTTGTGCTCATCCTTCGTCGACACTCCACGGTGGCTGAACCCACATGGGGCGTTAATACCAAGTTCCTCAGTTTCAGGAGGGGATTTTCCGGAGACGGAGGCTCCACAGATAGCACGTCTAAACCTGCACCGGCTATCCAACCTTCAGCCAGGGCTTTGTAAAGAGCTTTTTCGTCCACCACTAAGCCTCTGGAGATGTTGATTAAATAGGCAGTTTTCTTCATAAGCCTGAGTTCCCGTTCACCGATCATTTTCACAGTTTTCTCGTTTAAGGGGACATGAAGGCTAACAAAGTCGGACTCTTTGAGCAGCGCGTCCAAGTCCACGAATTCCAAGCCAAACTCCTTCTCCAGGTCCGGTTTTCGAGTTCGGCTGTAATAGAGGACTTTCATGTTGAAGCCCCTAGCCCGCCTTGCCACCGCCGACCCTATTCTTCCGAGGCCAATAATGCCTAAAGCGGCGCCGTGAACATCGTGGCCCATGAACTTCTCCGGTTCCCATCCGCCAGCCCGCACGGCAGAATCCTCCTCAACAATCCTCCTCGCAAGGGCAAGGATCAGCCCAAGGGTTAGGTCTGCGCAGGTTTCTGCAAGGACGGGAGTGAAGGTGACAAAGACCCCCTTGCGGGTGGCGGCGTCGAGATCAACGTTGTCTAATCCCACGCCAAATCTGCCTATAACCTTTAGCCTATCCGTGGCGTCTACGACCTCGGCGGTGAACTTTTCATTGCCCAATATCACCGCATCTACGCCACGCAAATCCCTGACCAACTCTTCCTTTGTATGGAACCCTTTTGAAAGTGATCCCTTTACGGTGGCTACTTCCTCCAGTCTCTGAATAGCGTCTTGGTAAATCGGGTAGGTGACAAGAATCCTGTATTTCAACCTTAAACCCCTCACCTAATCCAACCATTAAAGCTACAGTTCATTAAAATCTTATGGTGATAGGTAATAAGCTAAAACGATGTATGCCCTAAATGGCGTATTTTCTATGCTCTTTCACCATTTCAATGTTTTCAGGAAGGTGAGGGCTATCAATGTGTGACCGACAGGGAGGGGGTGAACCCCATCACCCGAAGTCCATGGGTGGCCAGGCCGTGCCGACACAGCTTGTTTGAAGGCT
>Ga0315312_1002853_pt1 | contig 11569 bp, 9 predicted proteins | sample TDP7_MG_FD_203629 | JGI IMG/M metagenome (GOLD analysis project Ga0315312, IMG submission 203629) | Freshwater sediment microbial communities from Lake Towuti, South Sulawesi, Indonesia - TDP7 | ecosystem: Environmental > Aquatic > Freshwater > Lake > Sediment | place: Indonesia: South Sulawesi... | reverse complement strand
CATCTTATTTGAACGCACATGCCACTTGAACGTTGCCACTGCGCCACCGGGTATCGTGAGTCTTCTGCCTTCAAGCGGTTTTGTTACATTGAATCATGATAGAATGTTAGCGTTGAAGCTGGTGGGGCCGAGGGGAGTTTCATGGCGCTTGTGGCCATTTTGAACCCCTGACTTCCGCCACTCTCTCGTGCCTACGGGTTTCTTCACGCGCTCCTGAAGTTCATCATCCCTTGCGGTCTGCAAACCCGTAACCAAAGTCTTCTGGAGCCCTAAACGGTTTATCCCTGTCGTCATACCTTTCTAGGGAGGACCGTAACCGATATGAATCCTCCTGGCTAGACTACGGCCCCGAAACGTTAGGCCCCATCCTTCATGATTTAGCTACATTTTAATTAAGCTTTTCAAAAATCATTAACATGCGTCTACGGCGATATTATTCCAGGTACCTTGGGGAATCTTCTTATGTTATAGAGAGTTCGTCTCTTCCAACTCTCTTCTTATGAACCCATCCCGCCAAGCGGAGCTCGGTATTCGTCAGTTTTCTGAGTTCTACGAGATAGTAAGTCTTCTGAATCCGGTTTATGTTGGAGCTTGACAATTCTTCAATACACCCACATGTTTTCAAACTTACCATCTAGGGGAGCTGCAGTGCAATGAGAAATATGGAAAGAATTCTGCAGAAAAAGCGAAAAGGAACGAGTTTTTATTCCGAGTTTGGTGAATATTAGAAACATGTCCTCTTTGGACGATACGGACATTCGAATATTGCGGCTACTCCAACAGAACTCGAAGTTGTCAACGAGAGAGCTTGCGAAAGATCTTGGCAGCCCAATAACAACAGTCTATGCTAAGATAAAGAGGATGGAGACTCTCGGGGTGATAAGCGGATACAAAGCCATCCTCGATTCTAAGAAGCTAGATCTCGGAACAACCGCTTTCATCTTGGCTTCTTTCGAGTACAGGCCCGCGGGGCAAGAGAAAGTCTTGTCACAAAGGGAGATCGCGAAAGAGATCGCGAAGCTTGCGGAGGTTCAGGAGGTTCACATAATATCTGGCGACTGGGACATACTCATCAAAATTAAGGTTAAGGATGTTGATGCCATCGGCAGATTCGTAGTGGATAAACTCAGAACGGTTAGAGGAATAGAAAGAACTTTGACATGCGTCGTTTTCGACACCGCAAAAGAATCTCCTGAAATATCCTTTTGAAGCTCGACTGCTCTCTACGAGGGGCATTGTTTCTCTCGAGTTAGGGCTTTCCGCCGAAATTGTTGAGACAGTTCGTACGAAGCCAAGGGAGTGTCTTTTCCTTCAACCTTATCGCTGGGATGAGTTCTTCGTGAGCGAGATAAGTCTATTAGAACTAGCCGTACATTTTAGTAGTGATGGAAAATGGTAAAGATCGGTATCATAGGGAAGACGAATACTGGAAAGACAACCTTCTTCAACTCGGCAACGTTGTCCTCGGCTGAAATCTCTACCTATCCCTTCACAACGAAGAGACCTAACATCGGCACAGCCTATTCCAGAACAATCTGTGCCTGCCGTGAATTGAAGGTGAAAGACAAGCCCAGAAACTCACTCTGTATCGATGGCTGGCGTTTCATACCTATTGAACTCGTCGATTTGCCGGGATTGATTAAGGGTTCTTGGATGGGCAAGGGTTTAGGTATCCAGTTTCTCAATGTTGCGGCTCAAGCTGATGCTCTTCTTCACATTGTGGATGCTTCTGGAAGCGTAGATGCTGAGGGGAAATTGACGAGGCCGGGCTTGGGTAACCCGGTTCTTGATGTGTATGATATCGAGGAGGAGCTGACTATGTGGTTTATGAAGATTATTCAGAAGAGCATCAAGAGAGTATCCAAGCGTATCGAGAGAACAAAGATACCTTCGGATAAGGCCTTCTACGAAGATCTTGCTGGACTGAAGGTCAAGCTTGAGCATGTGCAGCAAGCTTTGAAAGAGACGGAGCTTGACGAGAGGCCTGTAGACAAATGGAGTGACACGGAGCTCAAACGGTTTGCTCGCAAGATAAGAGAACTATCGAAGCCGACGGTGATCATAGCGAATAAGATGGATTTGGCGTACGCTGAGAGAAACTATGAAAGGATGGTTGAAGAATTCAAGGGGACCTTTGTTATCCCTTGCTGTAGCGAAGCGGAGCTGGCTTTGAGGAGGGCTGAGCAGAAAGGCTTCATTACATATGTGCCGGGAGAAGAGACATTTCGAGTTCTAGAAGAAAGTAAGCTTACTCGAGAGCAGATTTGGGCTTTGAATTACGTGCAGCAGAGGGTCTTTTCCAAATGGATGAGGACTGGGATCCAATTCGCAATTAACCTCTCTGTCTTCAAGCTACTAGGGTTGAACGCCGTTTACCCTGTTGAGGATCCGACGAACCTCTCAGATAAGAGAGGCAACGTTCTACCAGATGTCTTTCTTGTTCCCGGCAACTCTACTGTTCGCGATTTGGCTAAGCAGATCCACACAGAACTGGCCGATACGATGATTTACGCCATAGACGCAAGGACAGGGCTACGCTTGCCGAACGACTACGTCGTGAGAGACAGAGACATAATAAACATAGTTGCCGCAGCCAAGAAGAAGTAGGGCTTGCGTCTCAAGAAACTGCGATGAACTCGTCATTAGCTATGTATGATCTTCAGCAAGTCAGCCTTAGTTATTATGCCTAAAATCTCTCCTTTCTTGGTCACTAGGACCGCTGAGCTGTATTGGAGTAACGCTGAAACCACGTCGAGCGGGGTCTCAGGATCTATTGAAGGGAAAGCTTCATCCATTATCTCTTCTACCCTCAACCTTGACAGCTCAGAAAGATCGTGACCTTTTAGAATCTGATCTAAAACCGTTCTCTCAGATATACTCCCTACGGGTTGAGTTCTATCTAGAACCGGCAACTGTGAGAATCCCGTCTCATGCATTGTCTTGGTGGCTCTTGACACTAGCTCAGTCTTCTGTATGCCCACAACATTCTCTTGAAGTATATCCTTGGCCTTGGTCTCCATCTTCCTCTGCAGATTCTGCAAGGTATCAAAAATAGCTTTTGTCTTTGAATACGAAGGGTTTATCCTTCCAGTTTCAATCTTGGCTATCATCGATTGGCTTACGCCCGCAAGTTTCGATAGTTTTTTTTGACTGAGACCAAGGCTCTTACGCCTTTTTTCTATCTCATCAATTGAAGGGAGCATGAGAGTAGTGTCTAGCGCAGCGCTATATATTCCTTTTAGAATAATTTAGTCAGTAGATTATTAATATTGGAATACATGGATTGGAAACGCCAGCAGGATGATCAAGAATTGCGAAGCATACTGATTCACGAGTTGAAAAGAGTGGCGCTTGAAGATCAGAGGATGGAGATTTGTGAAAGAAAAGGATTAGGCCACCCAGACTCGATATGCGACGCTATGATGAATGATATCTCCGTCGCTCTAAGCAAGGAGTACTTGAAGAAGTTCGGTAGAATCATGCATCACAATATAGACAAAGGGCTTCTCGTAGCCGGGGAGGTCAACGTAAGGTTCGGAGGTGGAGAAGTTGGAAAACCGATGCTGCTTGTCTTCGGAGATAGGGCTACTTTTGCGGTTGGAAATGAACCCGTTCCTGTTGAAGAGATCACCTTGAAGACGGCTAAAAAATGGCTGAAGAAAAATCTAAGGTTCGTTGACCCTGAGAAGCATATGCATTACCAAGTCGAGATCAAACGTGGTGCAGAATCCTTAACGGACATCTTCGAGAGAAGAGGAAAGTTCCTAGGTGCTAATGATACTTCAGCCGCTGTTGGATTCGCACCTCTCACAGAGACCGAGCGAATAGTTTTAGAAACTGAGAAGTTTCTGAATGGAGGGCGCTTCAAGAAGGAGTTTCCAGAGTCAGGAGAAGACATTAAAGTCATGGGCTTGAGAAAAGACCGCGAACTTCATTTGACGGTAGCTATGGCTTTCGTTGATAGATTTGTCGAGAGCGAGCAAGCCTACTTCAAGAAGAAGCAAGAGATTCTCAGTAAGATAGAGTCTTTCGTGAATTCAAGATTCGACATGGATAGGGTACACGTCTATCTCAACACGGCAGACAAGAAAGGCAGAGGAATCGGAGGAGTCTATCTGACCGTACTAGGCACATCAGCTGACGGAGGCGACTGCGGCCAAGTGGGTCGTGGAAATAGGGTGAATGGAATAATACCCTTAAATAGACCCACATGTTCAGAGGCTGCTGCCGGTAAGAATCCTGTAAGCCATGTCGGAAAGATATACAATCTCTTAACTTATAGAATGGCGGAGAGAATTTTTGAAGAAGTATCGGGTATCAATGAGGTTTATGTCTGGCTTCTGAGCCAGATAGGCCAGCCTATCAATAATCCCAAAGTCGCATCTGTTCAGGTTGTTCTTAAGCCGAATACTAAGCTTACTCACATATCTAAAGAAATAAGAGAATCTGTTGAGTCGGAGCTCGACAACATAGATAGATTCTCCCTCGATCTCGCTTACGGAAAGATTCCTGTCTGTTGAATCGCTTTTGAGGGACTGGATCTCGCTGCCTCAAGGACTAGCTTGCATGACCAGTATTCAGAGCATACTGTGGCGCAATAGTCTGGATCTAGACCTGGGCAACTCGTTGGAATCTTGTATGCGTGGAGATGAAGCCCAATCTCCCCCAAGGGGCTCGCATTGTCTGATTTGAAGCTGTTATTACTCAATTGAGCTCCTTGCCATTTTCCCAAGAATGGTGTGGGCTTGTAGTTTGAACATATTGGATGGTCGCGGCTGATCTCTATTTCAGCGACTGTACAGAAACCATACTTCGAACGGCTGAAGACTTCGCATTGACTACATGTCTTACCGTTCAAGTCTCTCCTCTTAGTAAAACCGCTAAATCCATCTGTATCTTTGCTCGTACGATGACCGCCCTGTTATCTCGTCGAAGTCATTTAGTTCGTGCTATTATAGAATTTGTTTAAACATGTATGCGAATACCATGGAGAGGAAAACAGTCAGATTGATATCGGATTTGAAAATCCGAAGACTTCCTATTAGAAATATCGAGTTATAAGATAATTATATTACCTATGAATGATATGCAGCAATCAGATGCTTGAAGTGAATCGACGTGAAACCCGGAAAGAATATGACATCTCTCAGATTTCTATTCTCGGTCATTGTAACGGTTCTTGTCCTTCTTTCTGTTGCTATATACCTTGTATCACTACCTCTGGGATTGTCACTCTTCTACTTCAGTGAGGGAGGAGTAAACGCGAGTAGACAGAACAACAATTTGCTACTGGTCCTTTTCATGATAGCATTCCGTACGACGAATCAACTCAATTTGGGGCAAGTCTTCATGTTCGTCTGGCTCACCTTCCCAGTTTGCTTTCTTGCCGCTTGGAAGTTCAAAACGGCTTTTCACGAGGCTGTGAAGTATGGCTTCTCGGGTGACATTCGCATCTCTGTTAAGAATACATTATTTGCGCTGCCGATCTGGGCAAGCATGCTATACGTTGCTGTGACGGTATTGCATATTCTCCAAGAATCTCAAGGGATTCCAACTGGTAGCCTACATTACAAAGATGTTTTTCTTGAGTTTTTTGGGCTATCCTACTCGGCCATAATTGAGGAGGTTGGATTCCGTTTTACAGCCATAGGAATCACTTTTGCCGTTTACCTCCTGCTAACGAAGAGGAATATAGGGCTAGCGGGCCCGGTGCAGAAGCTAAAGTGGCTTCTTGTTGCGATCCTATGGCCAAGCAGAGCCAAGAGGATGCTAGGTCTTGGAACGGTCGAGACCTTGGGTTTTTCCAAGGGAATGAACCTGTTCGAATGGGTGCTTCTAGTATCGACGTCCTTCATATTCGGCTTACTCCACTATCTTTCAGGTTGGGGTCCTGGTAAGATTACGTCAGCGTTCATATCAGGGCTCGGTCTAGGATTGGCATATTTGACCTATGGAGCTTGGGCTTCAATACTTCTCCACTGGTTCTTCAACTACCTTGATATGGCGTACTACCTTGGATACGCGACATATGAAAGCGAATTGCTGCTTACAATTAGTACCTTAAATGAGGCTGCTACCTATGTTCTGGGCATCATCTGTTGGGCTGCAACATTGGTAACTATCTTCAATCGATTCTTAACTTGGAAGCCCTCTTCTTCAGTTTCAAATAGTTGCCGCTAATCCGTTTGATCTTTCTTTAATTCATACGTCCAGATAACGAGGTCAAAACGATATGAGTTGGGTCCAAACATTTGCTGACTGTGTGTCGACTACAAACGAATTAATTACCGATCGAGCATATCCATGTGGGGTAGATGTTCTTGGAGGAGACCGAACTAGTATTCCTTGGGACTGGAGGAGGCCGCTTTATAACAATTACTCAGAAAAGGCAGACTGGAGGACTGAGAATTCTGCATCCCGTAAATATACAGTTGGATCCGGGCCCGGGTTCAATAGTCTACACAAACCGAGCGAAATTGGATCCTTCCAAGACGAGAGCTGTGGTGGTGTCTCATTGCCACCTAGATCATTATGGAGATGCTGAAGTGTTCATCGAGGCTATGACTGGAGGGATGATCAAGAAGCGAGGTTCGCTAATAGCACCACGTAGCGTGATCAAAGGAAACCAGATCTGCGATGCGTGCATCTCGAAGTATCATCAAAGTATGCCTGAGAAGATTGTGGAAGTGAAGGCGGGTGACCAAGTAGATATTGAACAGCTGCATCTGGTCGCTACTAGAGCTCAACATAGCGATCCTGATACTGTAGGCTTCCGGATCAACTTACCCTCAGGTGATGTGGGTTACACCTCTGATACTGAATACTTTGAAGGGCTTGGGAAACAGTATGAAGGTGTCAGACTGTTGATCTTATGCGTTCTGAGGCCAAGAGGACTTCCATGGAGGGGTCATCTATCTAGCGAAGATGCTGAGAAGATCATAAATGAAGCCGAGCCAGAGGTCTCGGTGATTACTGACTTCGGGGTCAAGATGGTCTACGCTGGACCGAGTCGTGAAGCGAAGACCATAGAGAATAGTACAGGTGTTCGAACGGTAGCTGCGACCGATAACATGCGCGTACGAATCGGGAAGGAAATTAGATTTGAAAGTGAAAGTGAGCAGCCTCCTCTCAGTCGATTCACGCGGTAGCTTCTCGAGGTGTCATATCATCCCTCATGTTATGTGTAATAGAGAATCTGGGCGGTCTATGGAAATGCTTTTGAAACAGAACGCATTTGTTCATACGAAATATTGGCCCTAATCTTGGAAATTAAACTGACGATCGGTGACTGGAATGGAGAATTCGCGCCGGGAAAGCGGCAATCCGATTTCGTTGCCTAAAAGATACGATCACTTAGAAAATGAAAGACAATGGCAGATCGCTTGGGAAGATTGGGGTATCCATCGCTTCAGGAGCGAGGATCAAGCCAGTCTTACTTACAGTATAGATACTCCTCCACCGTATCCCAGTGGCGAGTTCCACATGGGCAACGCACTGAACTGGTGCTATTTTGACTTCGTTGCCAGATACAAAAGGATGCGTGGTTTTAATGTTCATTTTCCCCAAGGATGGGATTGCCATGGACTGCCTACAGAAGTGAGAGCTGAGACGACATACAAGATTAGAAAGAGGGACCTTCCAGTTGCGGAGTTTAAGACCCTCTGTATACGGTTGACTTCAGAGTATATTGAGAAGATGAAGAAAGCCATGAAGATGATGGGCTACTCCATCGACTGGAATTTAGAGTACAAGACTATGGATCCGGACTATTACCGTTTAACACAGCTCTCATTCGTTCTCTTATTCAAATCTGGATACATGTATCGCGGTGAGCATCCCGTTAACTGGTGTCCTAGATGTGAGACCGCGATCGCTGAGGCAGAGGTTGAATACGTTGAGAGCGAGGGGGTACTCAGCTATCTTCGTTTTGAGACCGAAGATGGGTATCTCGTCATTGCAACGACACGTCCTGAACTGTTGCCAGCGTGCGTGGCGGTCGCAGTCAATCCGCAAGATGAAAGATACAGAAGCCATGTGGGAAAATGGATTGAGGTTCCAGTCTTCAAGCGTAGAATCGAAATTCTAGCCGATGAGAGTGTGGATCCCAAGTTTGGTACTGGAGTCGTTATGGTCTGCACTTTCGGTGACAAGACCGATGTCAAATGGCAGAAGAAGTACAAACTACCCGTTGTAAAAGCCATCAGTGAAGACGGGCATATGACTGAAGAAGCTGGGAGATACAAAGATCTAACGATAAAGGAATGTCAAGAAGCGATACTGAATGATCTGCAGCGAGAAGGACTTTTAGAGAAGTCGGAGAAGCTCAAGAGAAATGTAGGAACATGTTGGAGATGCCACACTGCAGTCGAGATAATATCACGACTTCAATGGTTCATGAAGACTAAAGACATGACTGATGAAGTGGTGAACTGGACGAACAAGATCGCTTGGGTTCCCGAATTCGCGAAGCACCGAATGATCGATTGGGCAACATCACTCGATTGGGATTGGGTGATTTCTAGGCAGAGAGTCTTTGCGACGCCTATTCCTGTCTGGTACTGCGGTAGATGCGGTGAGAACATTGTTGCAGAAGAAGACTGGTTGCCTGTTGATCCCAGATTTGAGAAGCCGAAGGTTGAGAGTTGTCCCAAATGCGGCTTCCAAGACTTCATTGGTGAATCCGACGTTATGGATACTTGGATGGATTCATCCATAACTTGTGCTGTTCACGCTGGTTGGCCTAGGAACCTCGAATCCTTCAAGAGACTCTTCCCAGCTGACCTTCAGCCGAACGGATTGGACATAATTCGCACATGGGACTACTACCTGATGGTAAGACATCTAGCATTGTTCAAACAGGTTCCGTACAAGACTATGCTCATAAACGGTATGGTTCGTGGAGCAGATGGTCGAATGATGCATAAGTCTTACGGAAACTATGTTGAAGCAACGGAGGCTATTTTGAAGTATGGCGCGGACTCGCTTCGCCAATGGGCTGCCGGAGGCGCGGCTACAGGCCAAGATATACCATTTAGATGGAGTGACGTAGAACACGCTCGACGTTTCCTAACGAAACTCTGGAATGCGTCGCGTTTCGCAATGGCGAACCTACGAGAATATGATAGAACGACGGAAGAGGTTGAGCTTCAAGCGCTTGACCGATGGCTTCTCAGCAGACTTGAGAAGGTTACGAACGAGGTAACTGAGGCCTTCGAGAACTTCCAGTTCAACGTGGCAATAGAATCGGTAAGGAACTTTGCGTGGCATGTGCTCTGTGACCAATATTTGGAAGCCGTGAAACACAGGCTCTATTCAAGTGACATGAGAGACAGGTCGAGTCGTATCGGTGCGGAATATGTTCTCCGCCGTTCGATTTTTCGGATTCTACAACTCCTTGCGCCCATATGTCCACACATAACTGAGAGCATATACCAGCGATTGAAACCTCCAACAGAACCCTCGAGAAGCATACACTTGACCCGCTGGCCGTCTGTGAAGCAAGAATTGATAGATGAAGAGGTTGAGAAGAAAGGCGATATCTTGGTAGCAGTCATCTCTGAGATTCGTCGAGAGAAATCAAGGAGGCAAGCGTCAATGAAGGCACCTGTCAGACGTCTTCATATCTATGCCCAACAGAATGAGCAGAAGATACTTGAGGACAATATCGAGACTGTACAGAGAACCTGCAACGTTGGCTCAGTTAACATTCAGCCTTTGGGCGATGCAAGTCTAGGGACGCCGGTCCAAGAATACACAAGCATCAGAATAAGGCTGGAACTGTAGAATATGCGTTTCCATTGTTTTTAAGACCCATCTCTGTGTTAGCAAGTCTTTAATACAAGAGGCATTTTCTTAAGAAATCTCAAGTTAGGAAATTGGGGATGGAGTGAAAGGTAGGCCTACTTCTGAGAAGCGTCTTGAATGAACGCTTGTTCTAGGTAGTTGCTTTTCATCTTCGATCTCTATTGCCTAGCTGCACAACAATGGAAAGGAGGAGAAAATATGGCGGAAGAAGAAGGCTTCTCTGAGAGACGACCCGGCCGAAGGTTTGGAAGGGGTCCGAGAGGATTTGGGCGGTCGAGAGGACCAGTTCCAGTCAAAGAAGGCGACGAGTTGGATGTCACGATAGAAGCCGTTGGAAGGAAGGGTGACGGAATAGCTAAGGTTGAGAACTTCATCGTTTTCGTGCCGGGAACGAAGTCAGGTGATCATGTGAAGATCAAAGTGATCAGCGTTAGCGGTAGTTTTGCGACAGCGAATGTAGTTACATAGAGGAGCAATAGCGATGAAGATAGTTGAATTAAGAGCTGGGATGAAAAGGGTCGATTTGAAAGGCACCATAGTCGAAATGTCGGAGCCTCGAGAGGTTACAACGAAGTTTGGCGATGTAAGCCGCGTAGCGACCGCTGTTCTGGTCGACGACTCTGGAAGGATAAAGATGTCTCTTTGGAACGAGAACATAGACAAAGTATCTGTCAACAGCACGGTGCAAATTGAAAACGGTTACGTCACGACATTCCAGGGGGAGAACCAGCTTAACGTAGGGAGATACGGTAAACTTACCGTTCTGCAATAGACACCCTGTTCTCTACAACTCGCAGTGCGACAAATCGCCTTAACTCATAGTTTTCTTTACATAAGATGCGCAAGACCGCTTCATCTTAAAGAACAAGATTTTTTGGACAGTATCCGTATTATCTTGAGTGCACGGTACTGAAGCTGACATCATTGAGAAGCCTTAAGCTTCTATTCAAACGATTCGCTCCTAAATGCCTTAAGATACTCGCTGCTACAGCAATTATGCTTCTCTTCTCTGCTGCCTTTGCTCAGACTGCGATGTCGATCACGGTATCAACGGACAGCGGTACCTACGACCCTGCAGAGACGGTAACAATCAGTGGAGTGGTCAAAGATATTTCAGGTATAGCGGTGCAGGCCGCCACGGTATCGATACAGGTTAAGGATCCGACCGATCAGACGATCTACATTAACGTGCAGTATTCAAGCTCGGATGGAAACTACACTGACCGTTTCGTTCTGGCGAACGATTCGCCAACAGGTAATTACGGAGTTTTCGTTGCCGCCAGTAAACCCGGTTTCGCGGACTGCCATGCACAAAGTTCCTTCTCTGTCCCCAGAGTCGTCGTCAATCAGACCTCCGACTTTGCGATCTCCGCATACCCAGATACTCGAACGGTCAAGCCAGGAGAGTCTACGCAATTCAATTTATCTCTCATCTCCATAAGAGGATTCACCTCCTCAGTTAGTCTCAGTATCCTTAGCGTGCCGCCGTCGTTCGAAACATCATTCGACCCTCAAGCCGTAGTTCCCAACGGTTCTTCAACTCTAACTGTTCGGACCCAGCCGACCTCGAAGAATGGTTCGTACGTTCTAACGGTCGCTGCAAACGGCGGAGGGAAGAATCATTCGACAAATGTAACTTTGATCATTCAAGGTAGCGGCTGTTTAATAGCAACAGCAACCTATGAGTCAGAATTGGCATCTGAGGTTCAGTTTCTCAGAGGATTCCGAGAAGAACAGGTGATGCCGACTCTCGCTGGCAGGCAGT
>Ga0315312_1002852_pt1 | contig 11569 bp, 15 predicted proteins | sample TDP7_MG_FD_203629 | JGI IMG/M metagenome (GOLD analysis project Ga0315312, IMG submission 203629) | Freshwater sediment microbial communities from Lake Towuti, South Sulawesi, Indonesia - TDP7 | ecosystem: Environmental > Aquatic > Freshwater > Lake > Sediment | place: Indonesia: South Sulawesi... | reverse complement strand
GGAGAATCAGAAGCAAGAGGAGAAGTGACATTCTCACTCTAGACGGTTCCAGATATGATCACCAACAGCGAGTGGCCCGACTACGGTTTCTCCTGCCTGCCTACGAGGTAACTGACCTAGCGCTCTGCTCTTTTCTTCTCCTTGCTGCGGCGATGATCATTCTCGCTTTCTTTCGGTAGTATGCGAGAGGGTTCGAGATTGTGGCACAGACCTCGTCAGGATTGATGCAGAGCCCGTGGGTCTTCATCGTCTTGCAGTTTGGTGTGGTGTATTTCTTCCTGCCGCCTCTTTTTCCGGAGATGTGCTCCACTTGGTATCGGGCTATTCTTTCGTTGAAATCTGGTGAGGCGCGGAGCATTCTGAGGATCTCGTCGTCGGGGACTCCGATGTTGCTTAGGAAAGAGGTCAGTGCAAACCTTCCCATGTGAGGGACTTGTTTTCCGCTGGTGAGGTTTGCGACCAATGCCTTCATGCAGGGAGGCATGGCCGCAGCAAGCATGGCCTTGGGAGCTTCCTCCATGCCGTAGATTTGTGCCCGGGCGCCCACAATTCCTCTGATCCTATGAACTCGCGGGGCAATAGAGTCAGGCGCAGTCTCGTATCGGCCCATGATCCTTGAGAGAACTCTAGACTCAACTTCCTCCTTGAGGAGCCGCGCGAATTCGTCTTTGCCGCAGTAGACGTATCCGCGCTCTAGGACCCTATTCGTCAGTTTCCAGTCAGGGTCACGGATCTTTACGGCGTTTCTGAGATAGTCAGGGTAGGAGAGCGCAAATTCGTAAAGCGATTCTCCTATCTCACGGTCTACGATCTTTGCGTTCCAACTGAAAGTGCGCTGAGCGATCTGCATCAGCAGGTCAGACGATTCCTGCCTCAGGAGCTCGTAGGCCCGTTTCGATTCAGCGAGCGCGTATCTTCTCTGTGCCCTCTCGTCCCCGGCCAGAGCGATCAGCATTAGCGCCGCCGGATAGGCCAGTATTTCGACTTCACCCTGAAGCTCCCAACCGATCTTGCCGGTCGTCAACGCTTCGAGGACTCTCTTCTCAGCGAGATCAAGGACGACGGAGAACTCTTGGCTCATAAGGTCCTTTATGTCGATGTTCAGGCTCTTGACGTACTCTGCAGCCTCGTTCGTAAACGGGTACTTCGCATGATCTAGCTTCGTCAAGACCGCGGTCAAGTCGGCCCACCAGCCCGTCGGGCGACTGGCGGCTGCACTGGGCTTGGGACGCGGTTAAACTCTGCGTATCTACGGCAAGAGATGGCTGAATCCCTCCTCCAACTCTCGTCCCGGGTTCGAGCGCCTCCCAGAGTGGTTGATCGTATGTCACCGGTGTTTATAGAAACCGTGGCTACTTGAAACTACGCGCCCTCAGCATCATCGTCGCAAGCCTCGCAATCTGAAGCGTCTAAAGTTCGACTAGAGACGACTAGCCTAGAACACACACCTACCGCCTAACGCACCATGCGCCTTACCACACCCTCACACCCTACAGGCAACTTCTCGAGGAGCCCCTAACAGGTGCTACTAGTACCTCCGCTCTGATCGCTATGATTGTGTCAGCAGCGCACACTCAACCGCCACCAACACTGCTCTGGAAAGACGGTACAGCAAGGGTCGATCGCTGTCCGTTGGCCCTCGGCGCTGATCACGTGCATCCCGCGCTTGTCGCATTGCTCAAGTTCACGGATTTCGACGAGACACTCTACGACACTCGACGGCAAAGAAGAAAAGCATCGCCGGAACACCGCGTCGGAACACTACGTAGGTCAGGTCAAAATGACTTCGCCTGAAGAAGAAAGAGAGAAACGAATTCAAGCGTTTCGGGAGAAGGGCGAAGTCATTCGCCGCAGCGAAGGCTCGAAGGACAACTCGCGAGAAGCTCACGCACCGTGAAAGCGTGGACCGGAGTCGACGCAGTAGCTGGCGCGGGGGATATCATTCAATGAGACGCCCATGTCCGTCGGTCCACATCCATCTGACTCTAGGAAATCGCTCTACCCGGTACGAGAGGGGCTCGTAGGAGACAAATAGAGGCAAGCGTATTCCTGATGCTGTTTTTTGAGGGATTTTGAAGCTTCTGAGCTAATCTCTTTCGCTAGGCTGCCACCGCTCAAGGAAATGCCTCCACGGACCTAAGTGGGTCAATCTGTGGATTGCGCAATGCACACTCGCAGATGTTCGTCCCCTGCGCGTACATGACCAAGGAAGGTCATTCAACTGTGAGAAAAAGTTCGGGGGATACCCTATTCAGCCTCAATTCTCGGAGCCAGATAGTACGATAGCCTTCCCTGCTGAGGTATGTCGAACTCAAGTCTGATCGGCATGTTGCTGGAGAACTCGACCGTCACAATCTCAGATGTCGAGGCAGCTGCCTTCGTTATCTCCGAGAGATAGTTCAGGTTGAACGTCGCCTTGGAAGGCTCCTTCACCGCGAGCTCCAAGAGGTTGTCGCTGCCCTTGTCGACCTCGATAACGGCACTGCTCAGCTCCGTCGTCGCTGCCGCCGTCAGTTTCTCCGGCGTGGTTTCAAGTCTCACATTGTCGCTGACCGCCTGTACGTCTTCGATGATGTCCCTGAAAGTCGACGTGGTCAGCTTTACTTTCGAGTTGAAAGTAATCTTTGGAGTTGGCACCTCTTCCTGAGCCGGGTCGAGCGTGGGCATCGTGAACTTCCGCATCATCTTGCCCTTGAGCGTCAAGTTCAGCTTCCGTGTCTTGTCGTCGTAGAGCATCTCGAGTATCTCATCGCTGCTGACGCGTTTCAACAGCTTCAGCATCGACGCTATGTTGACGCGGATCTTCGTCGGCTCTATGCACGTGTACTCTTCGAAAGCCGCCTTCTGCCATTCGAAATCGACCATCGCCACATGCGATGGGTCCATTGACCTCAGCTTGATGCCCTCGGGGGTGGCGTTGAAGTCCGCTTCCTCAATCAACGTCGATATCGCGGCAACAAGATTTTTCCAGAGACGCGCGTCACTGATCGATGCTTTGAACACTATGCGCTCCCTGCCCTAACGTGTTCAGGTAGCGATTTATGCCTTAGCTGTCCGCAGGCGCAAGCTTTGGATCTCATGATGTCTCCCGCCAAGTGGTTCCGCAGCTCGCGCATCTAAAGAACTGAGTGGACGATTCATCAGCGCCCCGGGTCTGCACCAGCCAGTAGAAGGCCTCCTTGTGGCCGCACTTGGGACACTCCACTCTCATCTTGGGCAGGGTCCGAATCTTCTGCTCCTCTTTGCCGATTACGACTATGTTCTCCTTCTCGGGTCCGAGCGTCTGGACGGTCTTCTCGGGTTTCCTAGTCTCGTATCCGCAGCTCGGGCACGTCAGGACGATCGATTTGGCTTTCTTGACGGGTACGAGCCTCGCACCGCACTTCGGACAGAATCTCAATTTCCGCGGAACCGTCCACGAGACATTAAAGGGTCCATATTAAAGCATTGAGAGAGACGGCGAGAACGACTCCCCCTCAGCTTGGCCCGGAAGGATGCCGGCGCTCTGGCCAGGGCCTCTGGGGGGCCAAGAGGCGGTCAAGTGAGGAGGCAACGATCCTCGCCACTCTAGCTGCCTCCGGAGGCCCCTCCTTCGCGGCAGAAACCGCTAGGATCTCATTAAGAGGGATCTCGTCAGAACCTGCGGAATAGACGTAGAACCTTCTTGTGCCTGCTTCCCACCTTGTATATGTCAACCTAGCGAAAGCGTTGCGTTCCCGTGACGAACCTTTGCGGGTCGTCACAGAAAGACGCCTGAGAGCTGGCTTCCGTTGAAGCACTGCTATGACAGGAAGCTTGGTCATCCTGCTGAGAGCTTTGATGTCCACGTAGGTTCCAGATCTTGTGATCAATTCGTTCAGGGCGATGACTCGGAGCTGAGGGAAATGCGGGGAGCGGATTGCCATCCTCGCAATCCTAGAAGTCAGGTCAGCCACCGTGGAGGGTATGGTGGTGCGCATGACGCCCTCAAGCCAACGATTCCCCCTGTACACCACACCCACGACTTGGATCGGAATTCCTGATCCGCGAGGCGGCGTGGTGCAAGATATCCCGAGAACGCGGATCTCTTTCTTGATCATTGATGGTTGGGCTTCCCCTCTTCGACCTTTTCGGCGACTGAGGCGATCAACCGGACAAAAGCGTCGATAGGGGAACCCGATGCGGCGGCGATCTGGTCGGCCGCTTCTTCTAGAGAGACCAGCTTATTCAAGTAGCCGTAGACGAGGAGGGCCTCAACCGCGTTTGCGCAATCCTGACGGGTCATGCGATGAGGCAGTTCCTTTCTCAGTCCAGACCTTCTCAGAGCTTCCGCTAGCATCCTGTCGCTGACTTTGATCCCCTGCGGCTCTTGGAGGGCCCTCGTTCTGCCTAGCGAGTAGACGAAGTTTACGTACGCGTCTCCGAGTTTCGCCAGTCTAGAATCCGTTAGAATCTGCTTCAGTTGTCGTGTAGTCGAGTCAGCTTGGGACGGCGGCTTTGTCGAATTTTTCAAGGAACTCGTTGCTCATCTCGCCTACCTTTGCGAGCGCCCGCGCCAACGCCTTTTCAGGAGACGACTCACGCTTCGTCCTAATGTAGAGTACCGCGTTCAGGACCAGAGGATGCGGAACATCGTATCCCGCGATCTCGACACCCTTGTCCTGTAGTAGCACATACTGGAGGAGGTTGCAGAACGTATGTCCTTCTCCCTGAATCTCTAGCTTCAATTCGTTCTTGGATCTTTGCAGGACCTTGAGATTCAACTCTCCTACTTCGCTCCCACTCCATAGTCGTCGGCTAGGCGCCTACGCTCCATGTTCCCGCACTCACGGCATTGCAGCCTGCGGTTCGTTAGTACTAGCAGGCCGCCGCATCTTGAACAGTACGCCCTCATGACGCCGAGCCCTCTGCCCGCCGTCGTCAGCTCGGGGATCCTATTCTTCTCGTTGAAGACCTTGGCCTTGATCATGTCGCCGGCCTTGCATACGTCGCCCATCTTTCGTTCGTATCTCGGACTCGATGAGGAAATGTGAAGGATGCCAGTGAAGGGTTTGTCAAGCATCTCGGAGTCCACCTTCAGGATGCTGACGATCGCGTTCTTGTCGTGAACGTTCGAGACCTCGCCGATCACTGTTGACCCGTCTGTTGGCATTATCGGCCTCCTAGTCTTGGCGACGACCCTTACCACTCTGTTTCCTATGTCCACAACCCTGTCGCCCGTAAGCTGCGAGTAGACTATGCCCCGACTCTCGTACGTGCCGGGACCGGGTAAGAATTCCTCAGCAACGCAGAGCTCCTCTCCTGGTACGACAAATTGGGGTGTTCGAAAATCTCTTGCGGGCATTTCTGATTGAACCTTGCTTTTGTCATCCGTGGTGGAGCGGGGAGACTGAGCTCTGACTCTACCAGAGCTTCGTTTGATAGTAGGAAGGGCCTATTTAAGCAGCACAATCCCGACCGGCGTCGTCAAAGGGTTTGATTAACCGTCTTCAGTTACGGCGAAGATATACGCGCCCTCTCTCAGTGCATGAACATGGAAAGCATCGTCGAGCGACTACGAAAGCTGGGACTGACAGAGTATGAGGCGAGGGTGTACTCATCTCTACTGAAGTACCATCTGAACAGCGCGTCTCGGCTTTCGGAGAGGTCCGGTGTTCCGAGGACGAAGATCTACTCGGTGCTCGAATCGCTCTCCGCTAAGGGTTGGATCAAGGTCTACTCGGGCGCCCCTCTACTGTTCAAGCCTTTGGACCCCAGCGAGATCTTCGCGAGAATGAAGAAAGACTACGAAGCGGTCCTCGAAGTTGCGAAGACGATGCTTGACAAGGATGAGGTGAGTATGAAGGAGAAGTTTGTGATATCGAAGTATGATGTGGGACTGCAGAACCTGAAGGAACAAATTGGAAAAGCGAAGACTGTTTGGATAGGCAACGCGACCACTGAGTTTCTCCAGACCGTGAAGGACGCCTTCGATGCTAACGCGGAAGTCAAAGTAACGCTATTCCCGGGGGAGAGACAGATCGGCGGCACCAAGGCGCAGTTCAAGGAAGCTGAGATCCAAATCGTCCAGCTCATCAGGAACAAAGAGACGCCGGCCGTCTCAGTCATTCTAGACGAGGACAGAGTCTTCTCGGTTTTCAAGGACCCAACAAACGGTCGTTATGTCATCAGCGAGATGCTCTACGATGACTGTTCTAGATGCATCAGAGAATGGCATAGTCTAGGATGGAACTCTGCAAGAGAAGTCTAGGCGAATGGCATGAATAGACCCGGCAAGCTTCTGGCGATCCTCAACGGTTCCATGTCGGTCTGGGCATCCCTTGTTTTCTTGGTCTTTCTCAGACTGGACGTAGTGAGTTGGATAATGGTGAACACATGTTCTCCTGCACAGTTTGCGACCGTCTTGGGTCTGGCCAGCGAAAGAAGAGTTCTACTGGGCGCCACTGTTCCGTGGTTGTTATTCTTCGGGTTCGGAGGGCTGTTTGTGTTCAGCTGGAGCAGGTACATGATAGTTGCTCAGACAAGCCATATCATAATGACGGTGACAGCCGTGTTCATCCTCGCATCCGCGGCCAAAGATAGGAGGGTTGGAGCCCTATTGACGGGAATCCTCATCGGAGTGTTGGCGCTAATTCCATTCCGCCTCCTCCAAGACCAGTTTCTCAGCCTCCATCCGGAGCTCCTACGTCTGCTTGGAATGGAGTGAGCACTGAAGAACGGTCTGGAGGTGATTTTTTGCCCATAGTGGATGGAAGATACGAGGCGAAGATTGGAACCACGTTTGGGAAAGTCGAGGACGGGATCGATGAGATCAAGAGAAGGGTTCAGAGATCGAGGGGCATAAGGATCAACAACATACCAATGACTCTGCTTGATGAGCTGAAGCCGCTGTTGAAGGGCAAGGACTTGAAGATCATCCTGCCCCTGGGAGCGAAGATAGTAGAAGAGTTGAGGGAGCTAGGACCTGTTGCCGTTGCTAACTCGAGAATCTACCTCGAATACGATGGGGAAGAGGCGAATTCAGGTTCCGTTGCTTTCGCCGACGCCATCTTCAACGTCGCTTGGATGGACGGAAGAATACTTCAGATCTCAACAATGGAGTATGGCAAGTGTGTCAAGTGCCTCAGACAGACCTTTGACGGCGCATGGAGATACGCAAAGAAATGAATAGCACGCGACGTAGGCCGGCGTCATGCTGTTCTTACGAGCAAGACACGGCAACTGTTCACAATAGAGATGGGCACCACATGAGGTGCACCTTATGATCCCGGAATGGCGTGCGTATCAGGGCACATTGGCGCCGGTTTGACTTGTACTCGGCATAGCTGCAGAGGGAGCGGCAGAGGACGCTGGAGGAGTCCAAGAACTGAAGGAAGAGAGTATCTGGCCCTGAGGACCCCGCCTTTACAATCCAGAACAGATTCACTCTCGTGGTCGTTTCATATCTGGCTGACTAGGACCCTCTCCGCTGCTAGGCCCGGCCTATTTGTTGTTGACGAGCCTCAGACCACCTACCGTCCGCTAGGACCACAGAAGTCTCGATCTGACGTTCTGGGATCGACCAGTATTTGCTGAGCAACCGATCTTTCTCTTCCGGGGAAACCAATCGAAAACCATGCTTCTCATAGAAACGAACCGCCCAAACCGCGTCTGCCCATGTGCCGACCAAGATCGGGCGAGTCGTCTGGTCACGGAGAGAGGATAGCAACTTTCCCCCTATGCCGTGATTTCGTTTCGACGTGCGAACATAGGCGTGTCTGATGAGCGTCACATCCTGAACTTGTTGGATACCCATCACACCGACTAGTTCGCCTTGCTCTTCGTACCCCCAGAACACGACACCCTCGTTCATCTCACGCCGAAGCTCGTCCCTTGACATGTAAGGCTCCTTCCACCGGTCGGCAGGAATGATCCCCTTGTAAGCCCGGGCAGCGTCGTTGATGATCGCGTAGATCATCTCAAAGTCTCTGCTCTCGCACCTGCGAATCATAACCCGTCTCCCTGCCAAAATGGAATGGCGCTCGGCGCCATGCGGATAGAATGACTTTGTAGGGATTCCGATAATTGAAGGCTAATGACTAGGAGCAATTGCTACCGCGCACGGTTACCTTGTGACCTTCGACTCTATCCTATAGCAGTCGACTTTGACTGAGTGAATCCGCTTCTGATGACGCTCGAACATTCTCGGTATGTCGAGCATGTATTCGTGGATCGAGCTGACCCTGCACCCGAATCTTTCTAGGTAGCCGAGAATGTGCTCTCGGGTGGCTGACTTGTGGATAGAGTAGACGACCGGCGCGACGCTGACCGCTTTTCTCAAGAATATCTTGTCAACGTGCCTCCTTTTCGTTCCAAAAGGCGGATTCATTACTACCGTGTCAAACCCTGCGCGAATGGCATCTAGATCGCCTACGACCCACTCCACATCGACATTGGCGACCGCGGAGTTTTCCCGAGCGATCGCGATTGCGACCGGGTCGATGTCTATCCCTATAGTCCTACGCGCACCCAGAAGCGCCGCGCCTATCGCAAGCCTTCCGGTGCCTGTTCCGAGATCGAGTACGAGTTTGCCGCTGATGTCCCTGTAGACGGTTGCCGCAAGAAGCAAGATATCAGCCGCGATGCTCGCTGGGATCGTGTATTGTTCGAGCCTGATGCGGGGGCTAGGATGCGGCCGCATCTGCTGTAGCAGACGTTCGACCCCATGCTTCTTCGGTATACTTTCCGTAATCCTCCCAGCTTTTCCTACCGATCGCAATCAAGGTCTCATCCGGATTTAGAACAGGCTTGTGGTAGCGACTACGGTCATCAACTGAGATCCTCGGACATGCAACCTCCACAAACCCGTCCAGATCCGTGAATGACTCCACTGATTCAGGAATCAATTCAAGAGAGGGGATCAGGATGCAGGTCTTCCCATTCTCCTCAAGCATGGTCTTCAGTTTCCTTGCCAAGGCCAGGTTCATCTGGCCGCTCTTCAGCCCGACGATGATTCCCACTCTCTTTGCCTCTTTGAACTTCAGAATAGCTGCGTATCTCTGCCTCAGTATCCTGTCTACAAGTCGGGTGGCGTCCCGTGCCGTCTGCTGGTACGGATCGACGACGATTGTCCTCTTACCGCTGGAGAGGGAGACGCCTAAAGCGTGAAAGGCGCCTCCCGCGATCACGAGAAAGGCGTCAACGTTTCCCGCCACCGCACGCGGGCTTCCATAGTCACACCCGAGGATCTGGCCTGCGTACTTCAGTCGCCCCGAAGCGTTTCCCATGCGTACGACCTTTCCGGCCTGCTCAAGCTTCTGCCTCGCTGCATCGAGCAAGTGTAGATGCTGCACGGAGGCGGCGAGACCGATGTTCTTCTCATCCTTCAGGAGTTTCAGGGCTTCTGCGAGGGGCTTCTCTATCTTCTCGTCCGACCTTGCCTCGACATAGATGATGTCGCCGCCTGCTACTTCACCTGGGATCTCTGCGTGGCCCACGTGGATCAAGAGATCAGCTTGAAGTTGCCTCTTCTGTATTAACGCAAGGTCGCAGGCGCCATAGCAGGCGTCTCCGGAGATGAATACCTCCACGCCGCACTCGTTCTCAAGCCTCTCAGCAAGCTTCGCTGCCAGCGGCTTGAGGCCTTCAGGAAACTGAAGCAGGACTCGGCGAGGTGATCGCTTCTTGATCTCCTCGATGAGGCGTGCTTCTTCAAGATCATACATGGCGGTACGGGGACTTGCACGAGCCGACGTGGAATTAACCGTTGCTTGCGTTGCTCAAGCGGCCGGCGACGAGCGCTGCGTGCAGCCGGTCGACCCTCCTTTTGGTGACCCAATCTGAGTGGTGGCGGAAGCCGCCGCCGAAGCTCTTCGGGATGTGGAGCAGTTCGTGGATTATGACCTTCTCCCTGTCTGCGGTTGTGAGGTCGTCGAAGCGTTCTGCGATGACCTCGATTGCGTAGTGGGATTTCATGCCGAGACCTTTCTGCCAGACCCTTGGGAAAGAGTGCACGCGAGCGATGACCCCTCTTGACTTGGATCCAATGCTCCTGACGCAGATCACCCTCTCGCTCGGGATGTGGAGAAAGCCTAACTCGCGGATCAGCTGATCCGCTACAAGTTTCACGTCGCTTGCCGGGAAGTACTTGATTGGCATGGCCGTTTGTGGTTGTCATGATGACGGGATAAGGCGTTGTGCAACAGCCGTGCAAATGATCGCCGGATCTCGAGACTGAAATTGACTCGCTTTCCGTTCACTCAGGCGCATTGATAGACTCATCCAGCGTCAACGTGGCTAGAACTGTAACATCATGATGAAACCTCATACGGCTCGTCGGCTCGACGATGATTTGAGAATGGAGGCTTTGTCAAGGACATCACCGCATTATAATCCTCAGTGGCTAATCAACCTCGGTCAGGCAAAGCTAGAAAAAGACAGGCGTGGACCCTCTCTCTGCAAAGCATGTCACAAGAATCCTGCTGAGCGGTCTGGCTATCGCGGAGACTGTTTCAGCAAATTGAAAGAAGCTGGCAAGGCACCTGCACGCAAACGCTGGTTCGTTGCCATTTCTCATTTCTTCGAGTAGCCAGCCAATAAGCGAACAGAGCCTGTCAACGCAAGTCTTTTTTACACAGTTTGCATGTGCAGGCGGAGCTACGCTGGGATGTCAGGTGGAGACGGAAGAACTAGCACAGCCGATTACGCTTTCAGATGACGGCTTCGACCCCGTTGTCGAAAGGTACGACCTGATGGTTGTAGATTTCTGGGCGCCATGGTGCGGCCCCTGTGTGGCGATGACTCCCGTCATCGAGGAGCTTGCCCAAGAATATGCAGGCAGAGTAGTCTTCGGAAGACTGAACACGGACGAGAACCCGATGACTACTGAACGGTTTGGGATCATGGGCATCCCGACGCTCGTGATTCTCCAAGGCGGGTCCGAGGTTGAACGTATCGTCGGGGCGGTTCCGAAACAGGAGATCAGGAGCGTACTCGACCGACTACTCTAGCCGGCCGACTCTGATACTAGGTTATCCAAGATCTGAGTCCAAGAGTAGCCAAGTTCCCGACGTTCACTCTCTTCAGAAATTTCGTGGCGGCTCGATAGCAGTCCTGTACTTGTCGGTATGGGGTTACGGGTAGATCGCTCATCATGAAGTCTGGATGAAACACGAGCAAGCTGTAAGGTATCTCGGGGCTCAGGTCTGCGAGAAATTTCGCGATCTTCTGAATCTCTAGCTCGTCGACGTAGCCCGGGACGAGCAGCGTTGTGGCCGTCAATAGAGGCAAGTCTGAACGCTCCCTGCCATATTTCTCGAAAAGCGTTTGGAAGTTCTCGAACGACCTCCGATTGGAGACTCCACTCAGGGCCTTGCTGAGGTTGTCGTTGCTGCATTTGAGGTCAAATTTGATGTTGCCTCCACTCTTGAGCGCCAGCTCGGCCGCTCTCTCGACGAGAATGCGGTTTCCAGCGCCATTCCATTCGAAGCATATTCTCAGAATGCGATTCGTAGGTTTGGTTTCGAGCATTTTCCTCGACGCTGAGATTGCGAATGGAAGCTGTGGTTCTGAGGAGCCGCCGAAGAAGCACCAGCATGAGATCCGCTTGTTC
>Ga0315312_1002851_pt1 | contig 11569 bp, 10 predicted proteins | sample TDP7_MG_FD_203629 | JGI IMG/M metagenome (GOLD analysis project Ga0315312, IMG submission 203629) | Freshwater sediment microbial communities from Lake Towuti, South Sulawesi, Indonesia - TDP7 | ecosystem: Environmental > Aquatic > Freshwater > Lake > Sediment | place: Indonesia: South Sulawesi... | reverse complement strand
TGGTGGGCCGGGCCGGACTTGAACCGGCGACCTTTCAGGGCTGTGATCAACCTTTCTGCGCATCCTGAATGAGATTTGTCAGGCAGATGTCCTGGCCAAGCTAGACGACCGGCCCAGACGGCTTTCTTGCGCTTCATTCGCCAATCTTACATGGCTTTTACGATACTTTGAGATTTGATTCATATAAACCTTAGCGGGAGGATTGTGCACATCTGCCCAGAAAGGGAAGCGACACGCTTGGCATGCATTCCCTGAAAGATATTTCTGTGTGTTCTGCCACTCATGTTTGAAGGAGGATTTTCAGTTGTGCATTGTGGTTTTGCGTGTAAGAGAGATCAAGGGAAACTGCCCTGTCTACCAGGTTGGTGACAGAATAGCCCTGGACGGATACTGTATAGATTCAGTGAGGTCCAGCAACGTTTGCATGCATGCCTTCTCTGCGATGTTGACACTCTTGTCAGCCTTTGCACACGGCTGCTCAGCTGTTGATCTGGGAATTGGAGACGAAGCCGACGTAGCGTATCTGAGATGCCCTGATCCCGGCCCACCCTACACGAAGGGTGGAACAGTACTATTTGAATTGAGGAGAGAGCCGAGAAAATGACGCGTCGTCAACGTTCCGATACCTAAGATGATGGGTTGAACGGTGACCCCTCAACATCCAACATACCATTTGGTTTCTCAACTTTTCTACTCTTTCTCCACCTTCAGCCAGTATATGTGACTCTGTACCGTTGAGATCTTGTCCGAATAAGTTCAAGAATGCGGATTTCGAGTGTTCAAGAGCCAAAGTCTATAGGCTCTATCCTGAAGTCTCCTCTTTTATTTTTTCCTCGAGACTCTTCAATTTTCCATGTTCCATTACTCTGATCTGCGTCTTAAGCCTGACTTTGAAGCCTAAACGATAAAATAATCCGTGCAATTCTTCCCCTGTAATCTTGTCCCTTACTCTTCCACTCAGGATTAGTTTTACTAGGGCCTGTTCAACCTCCCTCGCAGCTTGGGGGTACTGAAGCCGTGCGGCCTCTAGAACTTCCCATGCTCTCCCAATTAGAGAGCGGTTAAGAACGTCATGGGGGTCGGTCTTCTGCTTAACCTCGTCTTTCTCCGCTTCAGCTTTCTTTTCTAGGTACTTCTTCATTTCCAGCATCTTCTTTCGCCTTATAAGCTGAAACCCCAAATCAGACATCACATATCACGAGTCTCTTTGTTGATAGTGCCTCATGAGATTGATGGCTGCCCGTCCCTAAATTCTTTTTCGTTCTCTATGACGCTACGAGAACTAGACTGGCGACGTCATTCATCGTAAATAAGGGACTGGCTTGTCCCCGAATTGTTGTTAACATAAGTCAGCCACATGTCTAGATATCTCTTTCTGGTTTTGCATTGTAGGCTGGTTTGTAGTACCGACCCATTCTCAGCGATGGAAGTACTCCGATCTTTCAAAGATCCCTATCATAGTCAGATAGAGGCATTGCCTTCTTCTCCGTAACTAGCACGTTGTCTTCCACTCTCATACCGCCCCATCCAGCTATACATATTGAAGGCTCAACGGCATGAGTCATGCCGGCAAGAAGAATGTCTTTAGAGGTAGGATGCAAGGTCGGGGGCTCATGAAAAGCCAATCCGACGCCATGGCCCAGCTGATGCAGGAAATACTTGCCATAACCCTTATCTTCGATCGTCGACCTAGCGACCGCATCTATTTCTGATGCTCTTGCGCCTCCATGTATGGCGTCTATAGCCCTCTGCTCGGCTAAAAGAACAGTATCCCAGATCTCACTTTGTCTTGGACTGGGCTCACCCAACACGAATGTGCGAGTGAGATCTGACCAGTAGCCATCTGCGTAAGTGTCCAGCTCAATCAAGACAATGTCTCCTTTTCTGATTTGGCGATCCGTGGATATACAAAAGGGTCTCCATGAGTCCGCTGAAGCTGACCCAGACATCACGAAAGCAAATCCTCTAGCCCGCTCCCTATTCTTGTATCCTATTCCTCTTGCCTGTATCCTCCCCTCCACCGCAGCGGCAACCTGTGACTCCTTTATCCCAGGCTCTAAGACTTCTCGAGCAGCATCAAAACCGAAACCTGCAATCTCGTTCGTTTTCCTCAGCATCTCTACCTCCAACGAGGTTTTCGTCATTCTGAGCCTAGTAAGAGATGGCCTAGCATCTTTGAGAGTAGCGTCCGGCAACGTGTCTCGGAGCATATTGAATGCAGGACCCCCGGGATATCTGGCTTCGCCTCCTACGTGATTGGCCGCAATCAGCTCATAAGATTCCTCGTAGCCAATAACCCCCTCTTCGAGCCCTTTGTCACAAGCAATCTCCTTGAGAATCTTTGACAGCTCCCGATTTGCGTCCGCGACAGCTTCCAATTGCAGAAATCTATAAGTTCTAATCTCCTTTACCCAGCTTCTGCTTGTGTAGTCGATTTCGTCAACCGGTGCGATTAGAACGGGATCATAATCAAGGGGGAACAGTATTGCTGACGCGCCGATAAGTGGCCAGTACCCGCTTAGATATAAGACATTTTCAGGTAACCTACACCAAAGGGCATCAAAACCTCTTAATTCCATCTCTCTCTGCACTTTCTCAATTCTTTCTCCGTCGATCTCCAAATCCCTTTCACCTCTCGGTAGACGGTTAGACTTCATGAAAAGAAATGCCAGCGTCAAAAAATATCTTATGATCATGGTTACTCGATGTTGACTCCAGCTTCTTTGGCTGTCTCTTTTAGGAAATCCATAGCCTTAGTCAACTCTCCATCGAATACTGGAGCTGCATCTTCCAATCCAGGTTTGCTCACGCCAGGAACATCCTCAAGCTCAATGGATAACACATAATCGTATCCAACAACTTTCAGGGCCTTCAAAACGCTTACCCAATCTATCTTTCCTTTTCCAGGCCTCCAGTGAACATTGCTTGAAGCGTCATTGTCGGATATGTGAGTATGAAATATCCTCTTTCTCAACTTCAGTATCGCGATGGCCGGTGTCTCACCCATCGGAAAGAGGTGGCTAGGATCGAAATTCATCCCCAAAGCTCTCGAGCCGACGTGCTCGATAAGTCTTAACATTGCGTCAGCATTGCTTATGAGTGACCAGGGATGAGGCTCCACAGCATAGTAGAGTCCCGCATCCTCAACGGTGTCACAAAACCTCCTCGTAAGGTCGACATAATTCGTCCATATTCTTTCATAATCAGTGTCATAAGGCAAATCCTCTGGCATCAAAAAAGTTTGCATGAGTGGCCTCTCCTTGATGTTCGGCCATTTTACTCCGTGGAATGGCCATAGAGAAACCGTATTGACGATTCTTGTTTCGAACTCTGAAGCAACTTCAACTAATCTTCTGAAGTGAGTAAGGGAAGCTTCTTGATCTTCCCTCCTTAGACTAGACGTTCCTCCTGGAGTTGAAACAAACTCCGTCAGTTCCAGACCCGAAGAGTCCATAAGTTCTTTAAGTTCCCTAATCTTCTTCCGAGTATAATACTCATCTAGGGCCTTCTTATCCCAAGCTATCAGCTCTGCTCCCTTGAAACCGAGTTTGGCTATTCTTCTGATGGCACCTTCATATGGCGTATTCCATCGCACAGGCCATACGGTACAGCCTAGCTTCAATGGGAATCCTCCGAGATTTACTTCTACGATTGCTTGGTTATATCATATAAGACTTTTGTAGGAAGATGAGGCTGATGAAGTTAGGGGGGACGCTCTGAAACGCTTGGCAACATAACCAGCTCACCGCTGACGAGAGACTCGGCGGAAAAACAGTGAGAAAGCCAAGGATTGCGGTATGTCGTCCGCACCACAGGTACTAGTTTACCAGCGGCTAGCTGCTCTAGGGTACACGTAGCGGACCTGCGGCGAAGAAGCGACTCTAAGACTGAGTAGAAGAAGCTCATTGGTTTTGGGGCTTGAACCTAAGAATCGCCGCTATTCCCCCGAACGACTTTTGCAACATCTGCCCCTCCTCAGTTTCAACTGACATTATCTCGACATCTGAACCCGGTCCTTCAGCCATTTCGGCGAATTCCTCAATTATATCCTTCCTCTCGACCACCTGAAGCGTTGGGACGCCACATTTCGGACAGGGCTTTCCGCTCAGGTTTTGCTCAAAACTCAGCACAGCTAGGCTTTTCATTGTTTCTCTATGAGCGTAGTTGCATGATGAACATTTCACAGCGACTCTCGTTATGTCGAGAGCTTCTGATAGAAGGAGGGTCTTTACGACACCCAAGCCCAGCGCTCTTCTCACCTCGTGTTCGCCATACGTAGCAAGGCCTGTGTCGTGACCTATCTCGTATAGAAAATCCTGCATTATCCTTTTCTCTTCGACGTATCTGACGCGTTTCAATATCTCAGGGGCCTTTTCAACGATCTCTTCAACGCCTTGTTCACCTATGTAAGCTGTATCGATGGTCGCGATGATTTTCTCCCTCAACATGTAATTAAGGAAATCGCCTTTCTCGAAGTCGTACTTTGTTGGTCCCGGTCCCCCTATTATCAATCCCTTAAGGTCTGAGATTGGCAGTAAATCCTCATCAGCGTGGCTTCCGATGCGCTTGAAGAAGTCGAGTATTCTAGATTCGCGTACCCTCTCAAACCTTCGCGCGGATTGTCCTCCAGCTCTATGCTTTCCTGGGACGCCTGAGGTTATGTCTCTAACAATCTCCAAACGCTTACCCCTCAGGGAGGCTAAGGTGGCGCCACTCGAGTCAAGTACGATTATTCCGTAAGTTTCCTTCTCTTTCAGAAATTCCTGCAGATATTCGATATGAAACTTTGCATCACACCTGTAAAGGTAAACATAAATAGGTTCGGGTGGTATGACAACATAGGTCTCCATCCTCTCGCTCCCAGGTCCATTCTGTGGAATGGCTCCGCAGAAAATGGCCAAACCATTGTCGGGAACTCTATTGAAAAGTTTGAGTCGCTGTTGAACTCTAATAATGGCGTCTTGAACATTTTTCCGTGTAGTATTCGATTTGATGTTGGAGGCTGTTCCCCATTCATTCTTCAACATGGCCATCACTTCGCTGATCTGCCTTCCAGGCGGCACATAGAGCGACACGAGCTCGGTTCCTCGGCCTTCTTTAGACGCGAGACTGTCCAGTGTCTTCTTGAGACGAAACTTCTCTAACGACGTTCTCTTCATGGCCATGGCGACCCCGATCCGACCAGCCTAGACCATTGTATTCGATTGCAGATAGGCTGTTAGATAATGAAGTCCAACTATTTAGTGTTTAGGTTTATGGAGAAAAGGGCCTCCATGCACTTATCAGTTATCAACATCTGATACCTAATGTACGGCTCACGGTTCTTGTTGTTCAATCTGATGCTTGGAGACCTGGGTGAGTAATATAACAGCTAATGAATGGGAGCATCTCTTCTTTCTGCTGAAGCCTGGACAGCTGCAGGCTACGATTCCATCGATCCTTTTGGCAACAGTATAGGTTCCGTGATCTCCAACTACATTATACAGCCCGTCCCCTATGTATTCAACTCTGTGGCGTTGTATGAGTTTGCGAGCTTTCTCAATCATCTTGTCCAGAGGCATAGAGGTCACGATTAATGTGTATTCCGTCTCCGTTCTAATCTATTAACACCGGTCTCTAATATCTTTTGAACAAGAGAGTCCAATCAGCCAAGTGCGAGAATGGGTGTTCCTGACGATGTTGAAACAATCTGGAATCTAAAGGGTTCAGAGGAGCCTTCGCCACTTTCTGGCAAGAAGACTTACAATGGCTCATTGCCTGTTTCTTTTTTTGTATGTCGTCTGTGGATTTGGCAGTATGAGCGATTAAGAGATTATACCTGAAGACTTTGAGGTGCTTTCCACCATTGAGGCAAATAATAGTCGGTAGAGGTATGTCCCTGAGGACACAATGCCCGGTCTCAGTGGACGTCCAAGAAAGGAGGTCCAGTACCGCCTTCGTAGATTGGGCGGTCCTAAATTGATCCTCAGACGAGTAGGCTCATAAAAGGTACGTCCTGAGCACAGCCGGTTATGACCGCTTGGCCGCAATTGCGCTTTTGAAGGGAAACGTGATCGAGATTCCCGAAAACCTTTGGGCATCGGCGAGGAATTAGACGTACATGATGCCTTGACCGCAGAACGACTCAAGGCTCCTGCGAAGTTTCACCGGTTAGGACGCGTCAATTCCCCACAGACAAGGAGACTCCGAGATCATGTTGAGATCGAAGACATGCATTGTGGTATGTCAGTCGCGCCTTGCTGCGGAGAAGGAGTTTGAGCGACTGAAGTTTGTTATCCTCGTCGGTTTTCAGTTCCTAAGCCTATCAGTCAGAATCGTGATTTTGTCGCGATGGGCATGATTAAGGGAGCTGAACTTGCCGACTTAACTGAGATTGCTGACCCCCTTAGAAATACTGGATGAGATATCGATGTGAGGAAGGCCTATCTAGAAGCTAGGGCTTTGCACGGCGACCTAGGCGAGTTTAACATAAAAGTCAAAACGGATAACCGTATCCTGGCAATCGACCGGCCCCAGTTCGTTGGAAGGATCGTTCCAGTGCGGAATGCCTCCATCACCATCAGCAATGTATTACTTTCCTTCCAGTGGAAGTTCAGGGTAAGGAAGGGGTTGAAAGATGGTTTAAGGTTTGTTGAAGGGGGGAATCATTAATATCCTTTCTGTCCCAACATATTTCGGCCTAGATTTGGCACATTATCTCCATGGGTATGGTGACATGAAGAGGCTTATCGTTGGAATAGATCCAGGCGTGACGTGCGGAGTTGCCGCACTGACACTTGACGGAGCTTCCGTCTTCGTGGGTAGTAAGCGCGGTTGGAATCTGAATGACCTTCTCAAGATGCTTGCGGGTCTGGGCGAACCGATTGTTGTTTCCACTGATGTCTCTCCGGCGCCTGACCTTGTTCGGAAACTCTCCAGACGGTTGAACGCAACGATATTTACGCCGTTAATCTCGCTGGGAATGACTGAGAAGCAACATTTGGCCAAGGACTACGCCGAAGACTGCCAGATCAAGTTGGAGAATGCCCACGAAGTTGACGCACTGGCGGCCGCCTTGAAGGCGTATAAGCACTTCAAGAGGAAATTTGACCAGATAGAGATGAGGGTTAAAGAACTGGGCTTCAGGGTCTCCATCGATGACGTAAAGGCCTTGGTTATCAAAGGCTACACGATAAACAGAGCGATCATCTACCTTACTACGAAGCCTCAGGAAGCCGGTCTACCATCTATTCCGACGATGAGAGTCCCTCGGGAGGAGCGGCTGAAGGGTTTAGTCGATGAATTGAAAGAGAGACTGGTCCTAAATCGGCAGGAAGCATCGCGTCTGCAGATTGAGAATAGGGAATTGCGAAAGCAGGCAAGATCCTTGAAAAGAGAGGTCTTCAGTCTTCAACAGAAGATAGATGAGATAACGAGCGAGCAACTGGTCCAAATAAGGCGAGAGAAAGAGTATCAAAGGCTTCAAGACGAGATGGAGGCTCTCGAAGGAAGGTTTGCGGAGGCTTCAGCGAAGTTGGAGGAATATAAACAACGGTTTGATGCATTACAACGTCTTAGAGAACTTGAGTCTAAGAGAGAGGTAGCCTTGGTGAAACCGATAGAAAGCTTCACCAGGGATGGCTTGGAAAGAGCCTTTAGACTTTACGAGGTGAAGCCTGGAGATTATGTTTTCTTACTGGACGCCGGAGGCGGGGGGCCAACAACGGCCAATACTATGGTTAGAAGAGGAGTTAAGGCTGTTATTTGCCAAACACCCATGTCGCATCAAGCTCAGGAAGAGTTCGCTAAGTTCGGTGTTCCAGTGATTCCAGCAGGGGATGTCAAGATCGAATGGATTGAAGGTTTCCCTTATGTTAACGTGACAAGCCTGAGGGATGCACTGAGTAAACTGAAGGAGACCGAGATCGGAGAACTACTCAACAGTCTTGAAAACATAATTGACGAACACAGAAAAGAATCAAGAAGAACATGCACTGATGATAATGCATCCATCACGTAGAAATATTCATGTGCATAAACATGGTTTACGGGGGTTCACTCGCACAGGAAGTGATGTTGAGAGAGTGGCTCTTCGAGCTTCCACCTCGGTTCGGTCCGCGCGCGGCGTTGACGGCACAAGGCTGGATTGTTGATAGCGCGAGGTTGGGAGCGACAGATAATTCATGTTGGGAAGGGCGGATGGAACTTAAGACACTATGCGCGCAACTTAGAGCGTGGAGGCAAAACCATGGGTCTCATATGGTACGGACATGTGGTGAGGATCGTTGCTGGTTGTCTTGTGGCGTATGTGCGGTATCCCAAACGCAGACTTCTTCCCGCGAGGGGGATGGGAGACGAATTCGCATGGATTTCTCTTTCTCCTCACATAAGTATATTGGATTCGCGAAGAGTCCCCTTTGCTCAATTGTAGCTTAGGGAAGCTACATTGAACACTATTGAGATTTAATCATAGAAAATCTTAGGTAATGTGATTTCGCAGTCTGCCTTCGGTGTTCATGTATTGCCTCATATTACTTCCTTTGCCAAAACTTGGCGGAAGCTTCTCTCACACTCAGGACACCTATAATGTCCTATCGTGAGTTGAAGCCTTCTTCCCTCTTTATCTGGTCTACCAGCCATCTTCCACATTTTCTGGGCCTTGAGCTCTTTTCCGCAACTCGGACACGTAACTACGTGATGCTGTTCAGGACGCTCGAGTGTTTCAATGATTCTCCTTCTAAGGCTTTCTCCCTTTTCTTCGATCTTCTCGATCTTTTCTGCTAAGGAAAGTTCATTAAAGATGTCTCGTATCCAGTTAGCAAAGTCTCCTCGTACCTGATGAAATTCAAGCGAAGCAACAGAAATTATCCTAACCTTTTTAGCAAAGTCTTCTAGGCTTAAGGCCATCTGTCCCGTCGGTTTGCCAATGGCCGCATAGAAGTGAAAAGCCTTTTCAGGTCCGACTTCTCTTCTAGAGAAGCCCTCAAGAGCCCTTTCAAGAGATCCAATCTGCGTTCTTAATGACGTAATCCCTCGAGCATACGCGTCCTTTTCGCGCTTAAATTGTTTCTCGTCCATTTCTCCGACAGAAAAACGAATCTGAATCCTGGTCAGGTGGTGCTCCAGTAAACCGATTATATTCCTAAGTTCGCCTATCGTTTCACTTATTTTGTGGGTTTGCAGTTCCGTCCTCTTCTCAATCTTTGTTATCTCTTCCTCCACTTCTCTGGCAATTCTGTCGTAAACCATTTGTGATATCTTTCGTGTCTCAAACAGGTTCTCTAGCGCTTGCTTCTTTGTTTTCGCTCTCTCCAGTTCCGATCCAAGAAAAGTTAACTCTTTCATTCCAACCTATCCGCCAACAAGTGCTAATTCACTGAGTTTTGTATATCTAATTATGTTCTTTTAATATAAAGATGTTATTCACTGTTTCTGCTAATCTACAGCGAGGTATCTCTGTATGCTGGAGACGAAGAACTAGAACAATAAGAAGGATAGAATGAGAAGAGACGATTTGGACATCAAGAGTAGATACGGCTCTAACTAAGTCTGATATGCATCTAGGGGTACTGAACGGATTCTTCAAACTAATCTTGGCTTTGATCTTGTCCTGCGATTCTCAGTCAAAACGTTCATTAAACTGTTAATGATCATAGGTTATATGGTATCTGCTCGATCAGGTGCAACTCAACGATGACCGAGTTTGCGGATATTCGCGCCGTTCTCTCAGGCGGCTTTGAGGGTAGTGACATTAAGATTCACGGCTGGCTTCATAGCAAGCGGTCAAGTGGAGGGATTCACTTTCTGCTCATTAGAGATGGAACGGGAATTTTTCAATGTACCATAAAGAAGGATAAGGTTGAACCTGGATATTTTGATCTGGCAGCTGGACTCACGTTGGAGTCGCTCGTTGAGCTCTCGGGCACTGTAAGAAAAGATTTGAGAGCCCCGGGTGGCTATGAGTTATCAGCTAAGAGACTAGAGGCTATACATATCGGGGAAGAGGATTTTCCAATCGCCAAGAAGTATCATGGACCTGAGTTCCTACTTGATAACCGCCATCTATGGATCAGAAGTAAGAAGATGCAGACGATTCTGCGGATTAGAGCAAAGTTTCTAGAAGCAGCCAGGGAATGGTTCAGAATGAATGGCTATACAGAGTTCCATGCGCCGATCTTGATCACAGCTGCGTGTGAAGGCGGCTCAACCCTCTTCAACGTCAAATATTATGAAAGAGATGCATATCTCACACAGAGTTGGCAACTTTACGCCGAAGCTGCGATAGCCAGCCTAGGAAAGATTTATACGATTGCACCCTCTTTTCGCGCTGAGAAATCGAGGACAAAGCGCCACTTAACTGAGTATTGGCATCTGGAAGTTGAAGTCCCATGGTGTAACTTGCACGAAATAATGAAAGTTGAAGAGGGTTTGTTGACTCACATCTGCCATACGCTGGCTAGTCAGGTGCCTAAGGAACTTAAAGATCTAGGGAGGGAACCTGAAGAGCTGCTGAATATTCGTCCGCCCCTCAAGAGGATTACGTATGACGAGGTTGTGGGGATCCTCCAAGATGATGGCGTGAAGTTCGAATGGGGCGATGACTTAGGATGGGTTGAGGAGAAGCATCTAACGTTGAAGTCTGACTTACCATTCTTCGTCACGCATTACCCGACTGGCGTCAAAGCCTTCTACCATAAACCAGATCCTGACAGGCCAGAGGTTACTCTCTCGACAGATCTTTTGGCGCCCGAAGGCCACGGAGAGATTGCGGGAGGAGGACAGAGGATAGACGATCTAGACGAACTGATCAGGAGCATGAAGGAAGGGAATCTCAACCCCGATGATTATGGGTGGTACATCGATCTCAGACGGTACGGCTCTGTGTCTCATTCGGGCTTCGGCTTGGGCGTAGAACGAAGCTTAGCCTGGGTCTGTAGATTGGCGCATATCAGGGATGCTGTTGCATTCCCGAGGCTGATAAATAGGGTTTACCCATAAATGGCGTTAAAGCATCTGAACATCTGATCAAGCGTGTATAATGCGAAGGATACATGTCTGCAATATACAGTTTTTCTCCGGTGATCTGAAAAGCCGTCAACCTTGCGTATGGAATTCTCCACGCAGACTATGATCATAAGATATGCTGTTATGCAAATAACAAACGGGGCTTAAACTCCGGATCGATGTCCCAAGACCTGAAACAGCATTCATGATGACCTAGAGCCAAGAAGACGTAGCAGTCACGCATGTATTTCACGAGTTCGAGTCAGAGACCAAAGGGCAAAACCTCAAGTGCACATCAAAAACAGATGGAAAGCCATCGACGGCCCGAACTGAAAGGCAACTCGGTTAAACGTGCAGAAACCATGCAAAGGAATAGCCATCTCATCTTTAATGCCCGAAACTATTTACTAGGGCCATCTGCTAGGCAGATTGCAACCTTCCCATGGGAGCAGGTTAGCCCCCGTGAGTTACAGGTATCAAAACTATCTGGTCACCGTCTTTGATTTCCGTGTCCAGCCCATCAAGCACACTTATCTCCTTCCCATTCACCAATAGAACCGCGTTTGGGCGCGGATCAAGAAGCTCG
>Ga0315312_1002850_pt1 | contig 11570 bp, 19 predicted proteins | sample TDP7_MG_FD_203629 | JGI IMG/M metagenome (GOLD analysis project Ga0315312, IMG submission 203629) | Freshwater sediment microbial communities from Lake Towuti, South Sulawesi, Indonesia - TDP7 | ecosystem: Environmental > Aquatic > Freshwater > Lake > Sediment | place: Indonesia: South Sulawesi... | reverse complement strand
GGGCGTAGGCTCCAAAGGCGAATTGTCGGACGCCTAGAGAATCCAGGAGCGACGTCACGGTTTGGACGATCCCCATGTGCTTGATCGGATGAATGAGCTCGATAGCTTGAGCGGCGATGTTCATGCCGGTTATCAAAGGTCCTAGAGTAAAGGCGAGCGCCGAGAGATTTCCGACCGCCGCCTCGGGTCCTCCCGCCGCTATTCCGTGAATACTATCCATGACCCAATTTCCATATTGGGCGGTCCATTGTGTAAATTGACCGAAGGCGCTCGCGAGGAGATCGCCTAAAGGCTTGATCACGACGTCGTTGAATCCTTCCCAAACCTTCGTGTCGATGCCGGCGAGAGGATTCAAAGTCTCATTCAGTTTGGAGGCGAGAATCTTGTCGAACTCGACCGGTTGACCCTGGATCTTAGCGTTCATCGCGTCGATTAGAGTCTCGATCCCCGCTATTCCTAGAGCGAGTTGAGGCATCGATCGACTCAAACAATCCAGGATGCTATTTAGCGAGCCGGTCACAAGGTTGGATAGAGGACCGATCTCGCCCTTGAACGCCGCGATCAAAGCGTCTATCCAGGGCTTGATCGCCGACGTGATTTGAGAGACTATCCCCATCATGAAGTTATAGAGCTGATCGACCGCCGGCTTGATCATATTCCATAGAGAATCGATCGTCGGCTTCACAAATTGCCAAATCTGATTACCGATCCCCTGGAGATAATTCCAGATCGGATCGATCAGAGGTTTTAGGAGCTCGTAGACTTTGGAGGCGAGTCCCTGGAGATAATTCCATATCGGGTCGAGGATCGGCTTCAATACGAGATAAACTTGACCGGCTATCCCGACAAAGTAGGAGACGAGCCCCGCGATGATATTCCCTTGAGCCGCCGCTATGGACTCCCTTAGAGGAGTGACGACGTAATTCCAAAGGTCGTTAAAATCCGGGACCCAAAAGGTGATCCCTAGGATCGTGATATAGCCCATGGATCCGCTCACGTTAGGGCGAATTTGGCTCCGATAATCTCTTTTCGAGTATTCCAATCGGCTTGAATCGCGGCTCGTATCTTCTCTTTGGTCGCCTCTTCCTTCGGCATCCTGATCGTAAAGCTATGAAGCGGGTCGACCCGGTATGTCACCATGACATCGGTCTTACCCATCCTGGTCGCCTCTGGAGACGGGACGTCTAGGACGCTTACGATCTCGGCCTCTCGAGGAGTCGTTGGAGTGCTCATAGTCATAACTCACCTCGCTAATAGAATCGGTATCGTCTAAGAGAGCTTAAAGACTATCTCTTAGGATCCTCATGCAAAGGCGATAATGCGGAACGCGATCCCGGAATCGTTGCCGCCGCCTTGCTCGGCTCTGATCTTGCCGACGTTGATTCCGTTGCCTTGGATGAAGCTCATGTTAACTTTGTATGGATATCCGCCGTCTTGAAAGAATGTCCATCCGACACTATCGAAAGCGAGAAGATCGGTCGAGTCTCTGTTATAGTCTATCCTGCGGAAGATCGCATAGAATTTAGCGGGGATCCCGACGTCGACGACTCGATCGCTCGATCCATCGCCGACGTAGTCGACGATTTTCTGTCTTAAGCCGGCGGCGGGTCCTGGAGCATATGTCCCCATGTTGATCACGCCGTAAAGATCAGAGTGTAAAGGACGGTTGCGGTTCCGCCGACGGGGACGACGACCTCGGGGACGACGTCGCGGAGCTCGAGGTATGTATAGGTAGCTTCAACATGAGAGTATCCGACTTCTCGGACGGTTCCTCCGCCCGCTAAGGTCACGGACCCGGAGATCGTGAATTGACTATTAGCTCCGACGACTACCATCGCGCCGATCGACGCCGGCGTGCTTCCGAGCTCGGTCTCGAGCTTGTAGTCCCCTGGAGTTTGAGGTGTGGATCCTGAGCCGACTCTTACGACCGGAGACGTCGCCGTGATCCCGGGTCCTACCGAGCGACTAGTCCCATTGATATCTTTACAAGTACCGGATACTCCTCCAAATGCGATCCTAACTCTCTGTGTGAAGTTGCTCAGATATCCGGCTCTCTTTCGACGTCGAGCGATGACTCGACCTCTTCTATCTCTTACGACGACTTCAAGCATTATCTTGATCGGCGGCTTCATATTCTCGCCTCATGGTGTTGTCGCGATCACATCCAGGTCGGAGGTCGGAGTGATAGCGATGTCCGCCTTGGTCTTGACTAGAAGTCTCGCGCTCGGAAGATTGACGTATGAGAATCCAGGTCTTATCGCTCTCTCATTCTTGAAGAGAAGAGAGGTCGAGGTCGCGGGGATCTCAATGATAAGGTTGTATGCCGATCCAGGTTGGATATGCGTAAGTTGATTGATCAATTCCTTCTTGGTCTGAGGCGGCGAATATGTCCCCATTCTTCGATCTCTCTATCGCTCATAAGCATAGTAGATTTTGTCTGTCGCGTTTTCCCCGATCAACCAGACTGAGCCGAGATCGTTGACGTCAAAGTCTCTAGCGGCGCCGGCGACGAGAGGGAATCCGTCTCCAGGGGCGACGCCCTGGTGATAAGCGACCCAAATAGTGCCGGTGTTTGTGGACGCCGCTATGATCGTGAGACGACAGATCGCAAAGGTTCCTTGAGAGATTTGTTTCGGAGATTGACCTGGAGTAAATGCGTGAGAAGCCCCGGGCAAGAATGGAGGCCCTAACGCCTTGCGCTCGGGCGGAGGCGGAGGAGGCGGAGGAGGCGGAGGAATTGCAGGATAAGCGACGCCGGTCTCAAGTGGACCCATGACTATCCAAGGCGGGACGATCGGCGGCTCGTCGATGTAACCGTATGCCTTCGGATAAGGATGAGCATAGGGGATTGTGTGAATGTAATGACCTGGAGTCTCCGGGAGACGAAGGACGTAGAGGTATGATCTAACGCGCTTTGAGATAAAAGCTCCGCTAGCATTAGGGCGAATTCTCGTCCTCTCGATCCCTCGAGATCGGAGATCCCTCTGGATAAGAGAGACCGTCATACATAGTCTCCTCTTCTCGAATCCGTAGACCGACCGCGATCATGCGGTCGGGCTTTCTTCAACTACGAGCTCGACGTCGATATCGATTGTTCCAGAGGCGGCTTGACCAAAGACATGATAGGCGTGGGGCTTGACGATATCTAAGGCGACCGTGTGAGGTCTAGCGTATGCTCCGGGCGTAACAGTCGACTTGATCCGATGATACTCCTCTTCATTGAATTTTCCGACTACGATCCCGGCGGCGCTGAATCTCGGTCTGATCTCGACCAGAGTCCATTTGATTCCGTCTGGAGGTGTAAGGGGCGCCCCGATCTCTGTTAGAGTCGTTCCGATGGTCGTCCCTTCTCTCAGGAAGATTCTAGTCGCCAAATTCTATCAGACTCCGAGAAACTCTCGAATTCCGACCAGGAAGAGTCTTTGACTGTTAATGGCTCCGTGATTGACTCCGTCGTCCGTGTAGTCTCCTCGGAATGTGTAGAGTCGGTTAGGCTCCAGGATCCAAGGTTGAGGTAGTATGAAGCCCTCGAGCGGATCCAGGTCGAAAGCGAGCTCATTCGCGACGGAGGCGTCGACGAATAAGCCCTCGTTATTCTCGCTCGTCCACATCTCGATCTGTTCATCAAAGATATGGACGCGAGTAACTCTCGAGGTTCCTCCTGGAGACGGGAAGTCTCCGGCTAAGAGGTAAGCGGTGACTCTCTGTCCCGCCGCTAGTCGCCGGGCATCTGTCGCGATCGTCGTGTCCCCGGTGAATGGAGTTAAACCGGCGGGCATATCGAGACTCGCGAATCCAAAGGGTCCCGTCGCGCTCAGAGCGACCGCGTTACTCAGGTTTATGACTATGAAGTGCCGACTCGCTAGCGATCCGCCCGGGACGGTCTTACTTCTCACGTCGCCCTCGGTCACGTCCTCGAAATATGCGTCCATTCTCGTCGGGGATCCGCTATGAGTGATGACGAGATCCTCGTCCTCGCTAGCGTTTGGATATGGAAAATCGGGGATCAATGTTGCGAGATACCAAAGGAATCCCCGGATCCCGACCTTGCCGGCGAGAGTTTGGACAAGGACGGCTTGAGTCAAGTTTGGATATATTCTCTGGAGGACGACGTTGCCGACCTGAATCTGGATGTAAGTGCCGGCGGCTCCGCCCTGGACGAATACGTCTCGGAGGATCCTACGATGACCCGTCCTCGCGGGGATCGTCAAAGTCGCCGTAGTTGTGCCGCGTCTCTGTAACCAGGGAGGACGATTAGACGGAAGAGCCGCAACTGCCAAGTTTTATCAGCTCTCCCTCGCCTAACCGGCGGCTAATCTTGCGAGTCGCTTCTTATTCAATTCGGAGGCGACTTTGTTCGCTCTACCCGTTAGGTTCCCCGGGTCTCCTCGAGGCTTACGAGGATCGATGTCGATAGCCTTCAAGTCTGAAACGACCGGAGTCATACCGGTCGCCATGTCGTCCTTTGCGGCGGAGATCCCAGGACCGAATCTCCCGACTCCGACGTCTTTGACCTTGCGATCAAACTTTGCCGCCTTACCTCTAACGCCGCCTTTGAATCTCTTGTCGATATCGGCGGCGGTCATGGCGGTCTTGAAGTTCGTCGCGCCCGCCGTGGCGCCGGGCTCCCATTTGGATCCTTTGCCGACCGTGTTCTTCTCGTAGTATGTTGATCTCTTAGGGCCTTCCTCTGCCCACTTTGTCGCGATGTCTGTCGCTTCTGGAATTTCCATTTTAACCATTTTCTATCTCCGAGAGAATTCTCCGCGCCGCGAAACTCATAAGTGAATCGTGCGGATATCATAGAAGTTTGATCAATATGGCGACCAAGATAAGACGGGAGCTCGAGCCCCGATGGGTTGCCGAGTATGTCGCGACTCATTACACGACCGGGGAGATCCGGCCTCGATGTCCCCTCGGCGCAATTCCCGCCGGAATTCAAGAGGAGATCGGAGGCGAGAAGGCGAGGCGTGTCTATCGACCTTGGAGACCGGAGGTCGATACTTGCGTCATCTTGCCGGACAAGTTGGTTCTGATAGAAGGAAAAATTTTCAAGACCATGGACGGTCTCTCTAAACTACCGGTCTACAAGTCTCTAGTCCCGGATACCCCGGAGCTCTCGGCTCACAAAAAGAAGCCGATCGATATGGAGCTTCTAGTCGTCCGACCCTTATCCTGGGTCGTCGCGGCGGCCTCGAAAGCCGGCATCAAAGTCGTCGAGTGGGCTCCGCCCTGGATCATCCAGGTATGGGAGGATCGAGACAAGTATTGGGCGCCCGAAGCCGTTAAAGCTAGGGAGGAGCGTAAGAAGTTCTTGGAGGATCATGGGTTTGTCTGAGAAGCCAAAGATGGTCTCCCTCAAGCCGACTCAGATCAAGGTCCCTGAGATCCGTGTGACGTCGTCCTGGGAACCCGAGCTTTTCGCCATGTTCAAGGATAGCGTCAAGGCGATGGGCATAGTCGAGCCGATCGTCGTTATCAAGGACGGAGAAGATCATTGGTTAGTCGACGGGCTTCATAGACTCGAGGAGGCTCAACTGAATAATATGTCGAGGGTTCAAGCCGTAGTCCTACCGATGACCTTGAAGGACGTCTATCTCAAAAACCTCATGCTGAATCGTCTCCGGGGAAAAACCAAGACTAGCGAGATGGCGAGGGTCGTCACACATCTCGAGCAAGAGTTCAAGATGGATATGGATTCTATCGCCAAAGAGACCGGACTCAAGAGAGACTATGTCGAGAAGATGCTCGTCGTCGGTCGAGTAAGAGCCGAGGTCCTAAAGGATTTGGATGCCGAGAGAATCGGCGTCGGTCATGCTTACGAGATTGGAAGGATCGAGGATCAAGACGTGCAACTGAGACTCTTGATTCAGACAAGGCAATATGACCTAACCGTCGACGCCCTCCGAGATATCGTCGACGAGACGATCAAGATTCTACAAAAGAGGACTGAGACTCCGAATCAGCCTCCAGGACCTACACCTCTTCCGCCGCCGACGATCAAATGCCATATGTGCGACATCGAGCGCGATATCAAACAAGTCCGAGGCTTCAACCTATGTCAATGGTGTTTCTCGATCGCATATGAGGCGATCCAGAAGGCAAAAGCCGCCATGCCTCCGCCTCCGCCCGAGACCCCGAGCCCGACCTAGAGAACCGGGGGGAGGCATGAAATTTTGACGGTCGAACAGCCGGACATTCAGCAAAGTCTCAAGCCGAGGAGGTGAGGATCCAGGTGACATCGCCGATACAGAATTGGGTTATGTTGTCGCCGGGAGTCGAGAAGCGTCTAAGATTCTCCGATCACGTCTTGCGGAAGAAGACCATAACGGACCCTGTCACTAAACGCCCGAAAGAAGTCGAGTCGCTAGAGTTTATCGTCTCGATGGAGGATGGTTCGCCGGTCTCCAGGACGTTTAGTATCGTGTCTCAGAAACTAGCGGGCGAGCTCGGCCCCTACCTCATAGATCGTAGATATCTACGATACGAATTCGTCTTTATCAAGGATGCGCCGGGGACCGTAGCTCCTAGATTAGTGAGGGCGACCCCGGTATGACAAACATAGTGGTCGACGAGAGAGGACCCTACAAGTGGAAATGCTTGGACTGTGGAGCTCGATTCGCGACTCTGTATGGAATGGTCTCTCACAAGTGTCCTCGGAGATCATCTCACTAAACGTCTATGATGAACCTACATTACTTTTTTTATGGTCGACCGGATAGATGTTAGAGTGGTGATTTTGAAGATGGGGATAAGAGCTCGAGTCAAGAAGGCTCTGACCCTGGTCGTCTTGTCCAAGGAGGATAAGTCGAAAGATGAATCCTAATCTCCAGGAGGCCCTCCTAAACGCCGCGATTCTCGGAGGGCTCGCCTTCTTTGCGACGCTCGGAGGAAATGGCGTCGCGGGTCTCCTCGGGGATCCCAAAGCGGGGATCCTGGCGGCTTCGGTCGCGGCGGGGATAGCGTTCTTTACACGCCTCGCGGTCGAGCGAGGTCTCAAATAAGACCGCGCGGTCTTATTACTATCGAGGTGATCGACGACGACTAGCGTCGCGGATATAGAGAAGTTACTAGGCGGGGCTCCAGACTATAAGCCTCCGGCTCCGAAGTTGAAGCCGATCTTACCCTTGTTCTTCCTGTATGGTTGGAATGGAACCGATATCAAATGGAAAGCCATGCACGCCCAGGGTCCTCTAGCTATGAAGTGGGGATATGTTCACGGCTTCTATGGTGTGCCGTATGCTAGTGCTTTCGTCGACGAGACGCGAGGTAAGATTCTACTCCCGGAGGATTGGAGGCAAACATGGACGTCGATCGACCTGGAGATGTTGCGAGTAACTCTTATGACTCCAGGATGGTCGAGCTATGAGAAGATCGAGGTTAGCTATCTCGAGCTCGCCGAATATCTCCGAGCGATCGATGCGACGAAATGGTTACGAGAGTGGAATCGACCAGACCGAGCGATCTACTACGGCTTGACAGTAGACGGTTTCAAGAAGGAGATGCACGAGCTCTGGTCGAGCGAGTGGGGCGACATACCGGCACCGGCTTAGAAACAGTCAAAGCATCTAGATGTCGTGGGTTCAAAACCCACGGCGTATTTAAGCAGACCTCCGGCTTTAAATAGAATGGGAACCCATCATAGAGCCGGAGAATTCAGTTTCGAGATATCTTAGGCTTTATCACGTCTGGATCAAATGATCTTATATCGTCAAGCATGAGAACCATTAGTTCTTGAGAACCATGAACAAATGGTTCGACCTGGTCGAGCATAGCTTGAGCCTCGAGAATTGCGCATTAACTCAAAAATGCGTATTTTTTGAGAGAGAGCGCCGGACGGTAGTTTCGAGATATCGATGGCGACCGACGCCTCTAGGCAAATCAAGATATCTGGAGGTATCGTCGTGATAGCGGTTGACGTCCAGGAGAGAGCGACATTCAAGAGGCGAATATTCGCTCTCAAAGAGAAAGATATCGAGAGGATCCTCAGACCTGAGAATGTGGAGATCAACAAGGTAGAGAAGTCTAGAGATCGCAACAGATTGATCGTCCGAGTCTTAATCGCGACCGGCCTAAGAGTCGCAGAGCTCGCAAACTTAAGAGTAGAAGATATCGACCTGGAGAATGGTGAGATCCTAGTTCTGAGCGGAAAGGGAGGAAAGACTAGAACCGTCCTAGTGGACGCTCAGACTCTAAGCGATCTCAAGAAGTTCTGTCAAAAACGGGATCCTAAAGGGCTCCTCATAGGTCTCAAGGTTAGACAGATCGAGAACATCGTAAAGCGATATGCGATCGCCGCCGGCGTCAAATGGGCGGAGTATGTGTCGCCTCATAGATTGAGAGATACCTTCGCGGTCCATTGGATCCGAGGTCAAGGAGACCTCGAATCGCTTAGACGACTTCTAGGACATTCATCGCTCTCATCGACTCAAAAGTATCTGGTCTTTGACTTCGATGAGGTTCGAGCGACCTACGACCGGGTATTCGGAAAAAAACAGGAAAGGAGGTTGTATGGATAATGGTTGCCGTAAAGAAGGTGATCGCTCGACAAGTCTTTGCGATCCGAGAGGTCGAGAGGCTCCTGCAGAGATATGCGAACATAACACTATGCACGAAAGGGTCGACGGCTCATAAGACCCATGGGCTCGGCGACGACAAAGTCCTCATCAAAGCCTGGGGGAAGAAGAAGGAGGTCGACCAAGATTGAGAGCTATGACGATAGAGCTCTCGCCGAGAGAGGCATGGACCTTAAGAGAGCTATTCATGGCGATCTACGACGAGAAGATGGTCGAGGTCGAAGCCATCAAACGCCGCGTCTCTGAGATCGAGAGAATACTGTTCGGAGCGGGAGCATGATGACCAAGAAGAAATCGAGGTCGAGACGCGGCAAATGCGCGAGTTGCGGTCGCAAAGCCGCCCTGGACAAAGAGAATCTATGTATCATCTGTCGAGCCGGCGTAGGAAAACCTTGGCGCGGATCCAGAGCCCTAGTGTGGTGAGATCCAAGATGGAGGACGCTATCGAGGATTGGATGGCTCTAATGCTCGTCTTGCTTGACATGGACCCGATGCTATACGTCGACTTCTGTAAATGGATTGAAGAGGAGGAGGACGACCCATGACCGAGCCCGTCGTTACCAGGACGCCGATTCATTGTCGGTTTTGCGAGGAGCATGACGCCGACGAGTGGTTCACGATCACGACGTCGGATCAGAGATCGGCGCTAGCTTGTGAGAGATGCAAAGAGATCATAGAAAAATATCGAGCATGGCTTAAGGGCGAGGAGACCGGAGAATGAGCGGTCGAATTACAGACGGAGCGACCTTGAGGCATAGTCGACTGATGGATCTCATTCAACAGATTCAAGCCCTAGACGGAATGACGACCGTCCAATGCCAAACCTATATGATGTGGAAATACGGGCTTAAATGGGAGACAACTAGCGGATACCTCAAAGAGCTTGCCATGTCTCAGATCATCAAACAAGTTGACGCCAAATGGATCATCAAGACTCTACCAAAGGAGCTCTTTGGATAGGGAGGCCCTCCAGATGGCTTGTTGCCTAGACTGTAAGAGAAATCGAGACTGTCCGAAATATCCTGGAGGCAAATGGAATGATACCGAGGTTCATGAGAAGGGATGTGAGCATTTCAAAGCGGCTTGGACCTCGAGACATTGACTCCTCGCTTTGATATCGCGTAGGAACCGGCGACCGACGACAGACGGCTTGCCGAGCTCCTCCTCCAATTTTATTATTCCGTCATAGATGTTTGGATAGACTCTCAAGATTTTCAGATAGATGTCCCAACCATAGAAGGGACACCAATAACAACCTGAGACGCCGAAAGGCTTGTAGTTCTCATTTATCTCAAACTTCTCGAGTCTCAGATAGTCGTCGACGTCCTGGTCGGTCCAATCCAGGATCGGATGAACCATAAAGCTCCTCGAGTGCTCGCCGTCCGGCTGAATGTATTGACCAGGGAGATATTTCCAAAGTCGCCTTGTGCTCTCTTCCCGCCGGATCCCCGTGAGCTTGTAGAGAGGATAGCCCCAAAAGATCCGGCGGAGATATCGCCGGGCGGGCCTCAGTTTGAGAACAACCATACAATAGTTATGCTCGACAGTCGGGAAATATCCTCGACGCCGGACCCAATAAGCAAAGTCTCCAAAGTAGTCTCTAACCGGATCTGAGATGTGGAGCTTGAAGCCGAACCGTCGACATTGACGCTCTACAAACTCGATAGAGCCCGGGAGATCCATACCGGACTTCATGTAGAGACATTCGATCTTATCCGTCACTTGTCGCGCTAGCAACATAATACAAGAGCTATCCCGTCCTCCGCTAAAATTCAGGATGAGAGGCATATCCCCGGAATACTTGACCGCCTTCTTAATAGTGACCAGGGCTCTAGCGATCTTGAGACTCAGCATGGCGACTTACCTGGATGAGCGCTCTCGAGGTGTGTGTGTGTATATTCTCTCTGTCTGTCTCTGTCTCTCTTGTTCTCTTACTTTGTATCTATATTGAAGGATCCGAGCCCTCCAGGATCGTGTTCCAGGGTTCTAGGGGAAATCGAGGTGTGTGTGTGTATGTGTGTATTAGCCGGCGACGGTCGCCTTCTCTCTCTGAATCTTAGCGTCGGTCACGATGAGCTCTAGGTCTCTTGGATCCAATGGAGGCTTAAGATCCGTAAGGTATTGCCGGAGGAGACGCTCGTCTATCGTCCCCTCTACGAAGATCCTGACATAGAAGGTTATAGCCATCTGTCGTTTCTTCTCGGCGGGCTTCTCGACCCGGGGCTTCCGGCGAGTCTCTTCCTTCTCTACGAGCGACCTAACTCGAGGCGTCTTTAAGCCGAGAGCGATGAGCTCTCGCTCATATGTCGGGACGTCGATCTCGTATGCTTTCACTTGTGCCGTCAAAATGGCGGTCTTGTCCTTGATATCGCGGCGGAGGATCCTCCGTCGGATTCTCTTCATTCTAAACTCTAGCTCTTTGCCCGTGACGCCGTCCTCCTGGAGCTCCGCCTCGGCTTGAGACTCGTCGAGTATTCCGTCCGAGACCTCGCCCTCGATCTCGGAGATATCCGCCTTGATCTCGTCGGCGAGGGCCTTCCTGGTTCCATATCGCATTATTCGAGCCGCGTCCTCGGGGCGATAATGCCGTCTCTCGAGTTTATTCTGGAGCCAAGGTAGCTCGATTTCTCCGCCCTCTATCATGGCGACGATCATTCTGTCGCTCGGCTCCGCCCAAAATGAGTTATACCATGCTGTTATCATGGTCTCCGGCCATCCATGGAGCCCGTAGATTCGACGCCATGCCTCGATCGTTAGTTGTTGTTGGAAATACATAGTATCCGCTTGTAGAAGAGACGGGAGCTCTGGGCGATATCGGAAGGCAAGACCTTGACGGACGGGCTTCTCGATAGCCCCGGCGATCAAGAGGGCGTAGGCTCCAAAGGCGAATTGTCGGACGCCTAGAGAATCCAGGAGCGACGTCACGGTTTGGACGATCCCCATGTGCTTGATCGGATGAATGAGCTCGATAGCTTGAGCGGCGATGTTCATGCC
>Ga0315312_1002849_pt1 | contig 11570 bp, 16 predicted proteins | sample TDP7_MG_FD_203629 | JGI IMG/M metagenome (GOLD analysis project Ga0315312, IMG submission 203629) | Freshwater sediment microbial communities from Lake Towuti, South Sulawesi, Indonesia - TDP7 | ecosystem: Environmental > Aquatic > Freshwater > Lake > Sediment | place: Indonesia: South Sulawesi... | reverse complement strand
AAGTTATATGGTGATCGTGACCCTTCACCCATACGCTGAGGACACCTACCCAGTCAACAGTATGGTTTCAATTGAGTATCAAGCCCGTTGCTAAGGCTGCAATGCGTAACTATAACCTGAACTCATTAGCAGGCCCGTTCTCACAAGTTCTCTCAGGAGATTCTTGGGGTGTTAATATGAGCATAAAGCCAGGGTGATTTCAAAGGCTCAGAATAAGCCGCATGAATAGTCTTATACCTATAAACACCTTGGAAAACATGGTCTCAGGGGAAGTCTGGTGCAAGAGTGACGGTCAAGAGAGGGTTTTGTGGCGGAATTGGGGTGTGGTAGAAGAAAGGCCTGACGGAACCTTCAGGCCGATGTCTATGTATGAAACGCTAGCACTGAATCAGGGTGGTCTGTTCCCGAAACAGTCTTTGTTGGATGAACTCTGATGCTCTTTCCCTCGTCGTCATGCGCTGGAAGGTCCAGGCGCTACTCTCCACTGTTGCGACACTGACCGCGAAGGACTTGTAGTGGCCGCTATTTCTGAAAGCGCTGCCTCGCTTGGTCTTATCAAGCATATCCCTTACGGGCCTACTCACTATCTCTTTCTTTGACCCCACACGCGCATCTCTTGCACAGGCTTGTATGGTTGACCCTAGTAAGAGATCGCACAACTGCAACAGATTGGCGGCAACGGGGTCTTGGCATTTCGGGTCATTGTGATCAGAGACGACCGACTCTATGTGTATTCTATCTGGAATCTCGACGTATCCTCGTGCTTCACCTCGCAGCTTGTCCAGAACTCTCCGGTCATTCAGACTTCTATGCCATGGCATACCATCGGTGATGAATCTTTCGAGTCTAACCCCATACTCATCTGAGTAGCAGTAGTGTAGCCCGCCTTTGAGTCCTATCCTTAGGAGAGTCTCTATCTTCCTCAATTCCTTTTCCTTCTTAGGGGCACCGCCATACAGCTCACGGTCCATCTGTCCGAGAGTTTCCAAAAAGATTACCAGTAGCTTGCAGCATGGAGCCTCAGGAAATACCGTCCGGTCCTGCCTTTTGTGCCTCAGAGCTTCTACTCCCAGAGCTATCCATTCTTCGATACATCGGTCTTTCTTGGTGAATTTCCCTCCGCCTATATCTGCGAAGTGGAGTTTGCTCTTGCAGTTCCATCTCTGTCTAGACTCAAGCAATGCCTCGGCCAATCTGCTGCTTGACCTAGAAGGTATGACGAGCAGGCCGTGCGCGAAGGGTTTGCCAGTCGACGCATCGTGATAGATCGTGCAGTCTTCCCCCAGGAGACTATTGCGTCCACCATCTATTCCAAACATATCCCTACTCATGGATGGTTAACTGCCTTGTTGGACACCGTCGTCTCATCCTGTTTCCGACTAGCCCTGCGGGGGACAACTCATATCTGTTCCTGCCTTTGAACAAAAGCCCGGGTGCTCATCCTGCCTGCTCTGCCCTTTGGGCACCCGATCACTGGTTTCACCTCGGCCACACCTTCACATTCCTTCTCCTACTGTGCCATGAGATTATGCTATCGATTTGGCACTACAACTGGATGAACCGACCTTCTTGGAAGACATAGACGGTGATACGTCTAGCGCGGGCTTGTTGCACAACTTCGGGATCCTCTTCTCCGTAAATCAGAAACTTTCTCACTGGCTTGCCTCGGTGGTTATCGAAATAGGGGTCTGGCGTTGTAGGAAGTAGCCTCGCATATTCTTCCATCATAGCAAGGTCTTCAGTCGCCGGATGCATTTTGGCCTTGACCATCCATACTTCCTCCGGTGTGAACATGAGGAGATCGACCATCTTACGTGCGACCCCAGCAGGCCAGAGAGGTCTTTCGGGCGGCCACTCCTTGGCGTAAGGAGGAACCGGGCCAAGCCGCGCCCCTCTTTGGTAGCGCTGGCCCTTGGTGCTCAAAGTACGGTTGTAATGTGTGCTAATGAAAGCATCGATGACTTTCCAGTGCCACGCCCCGAACGATTCGGTTCGTTTCATCCTCCTAGTTCCCTTCACTAGCAAACGGCCACACTAAGGATGACCTTACATATTGTACCCGCCCCCCTCTTACTGAACCACTTACTGTCTATTGACACCTATTCTCCTTCCTTGATTCCACGGCGACACTGATGTTCTAGGCATGCATCAATCTCAACACAACAGCCTCGCCTGCCAGTTCGAACAGACGAGCCGTCGTTGTACAATCTCGATGCCAAGGGCGTCTGTTGCACCCTGGCCTAAGCCTCGATGGTTACTGATCGACCATCAGATTTGTAAACATTGTACGTGAGGAATTGTATCGATGTCAAGGCTCGAGGCAAGCTGCAGATCGATAGCTCTTTCATGGAGCCTAGTGGTGTGGTAGAATGGTCAACGTCATGTTGAATGAAGGAAATACGCACCGAAGCAGCCGCCCCAGGCTTGTTCGTGAGGTCCGGCAGAAGATGAGCGCAGAGCCGGTCGGGGAGTATTGGAATCAACAGGATCAATACATCCCACTGCTTTCAGACGGCGCACTGCGCGAGTTGTTGCTGAAGAGCGGGACATCCACCGCGGACCTGGACTTCAACCTGAGGGTGCTCGATATCCGGGACATTGCCGTCTTGAACATTGACCTGGTGCCCCTGATAAGAGAGAAGTATCGCTGCAGCGGAATCATGGCCGTCACTCTCGGGATTGAAGAAATAGAACGCTACAAAGAGCAAACCAGACAGTTGGCGCGCTCCGTGAGCCACGACCTGGACAAAGATGCTCTGGATAATCTGATGTATCTCTTGCACACGGTCGCGGGAAGGAAGTATTATGGCGATCTTCTACGTGAGGCAAACAAGGTCGGCGCAGTCTACTCGGAGAGTTGCGTGGAGTACGAGGGAAGACTCTTTGAGGAGCCTAACTATGAACTCATCGAGGCCCGCTTCGCCCTGGATGCTATCTGGGATGGAGAAGCGGCCATGATGCGCGGTGCAACGGAACAGAATAGGCAGCTAGTGAAAAAGTGGGCACCAGAACTGGATAGAGATCCCAAGGTCGTGAAGGCGCGGCGGTCTCTGGGTATCCCCTCAGATGGATTCAAGGACCTGGAAGCCGCGTATGAATGGGCTGAGGAGCGGATGGCAGATTACTCGCGGCTCGATGACGATTCATATTGGAAACAAGTAGTTTGGTGGGAGAGCTACACGTGCGATCCAGATTCGGAAACAGTCGTTGGTCGCGGATATATAATGCTCAACCTACCCAAAATGAGGGATGCAGTACAATGCCTAGTCGAAGAATACGATCTAGGTCGTGTCTGGTACCGTGCTCTTCCGTTCTACTTGGTTCGGGCAAGGCTGGAGCCCCCGCCGAGGATAGTGCACCGGCCCCAGCGCAAAGGGGGAAAGCACGAGCAGATATGCGAACTGTGGAAGAAATACCGACATGATTTCAAGGTGGTTATCTCCTACAATTGTGGCCTCACACATGCGGACTGGAAAGAGATTGCACAGAAGGAGCCAGCGGCCAAGTCGAACAGGATACCCCGACTGGCGAAGGAACACATCGAGAGAGTGGCCTACGAGATAGCCGAAAGGAAGGGAACGCTTCGTGACATCGAGGAATGCGTCAACGAGGCCTATGTCAGGAAGGTTCGCCAGCGCATGAGGGAGATGGGAAAGATGTGACACCAAGATTCTGAAAAGGACGTTCTCATGGCATTCCTGCCCATTTCAGAATGAGGTACAATCAGACCAGGGATAGCGCGGCCCTGGTCTGTTCACGGGTAGGGAACGGCCGCCATTGCCAGAGAGCCCCGTTCGCGGCGGGGCTCTCGGAGAGGAGCAACCCTTCATATGCAGCTGAGCAGCGTGCGTAAAAGGATTTCGCACCTCTCGCCCTAATTGTATCACATCAACAGAGGAGGAACAACAATGGCCAGGCAAAAGGTCGTGGACTACAGATGGGGAAAGGGGGTGGGCCACTGGCTTAGCCACGACAAGGAAGTGCAGGAACTCTTGGAGGGATTTCTCCGCCATGTCGCAGCGAAGACCACTAGCGATCGGCTTATGGGATTCAAGGCTGCCCTCGCTATCAAGGTGGATGGCCAGTGTTGCTACCTTCTCCTCCGACCTAGGGGCTTCGTCTTGCCGGCAACACCCGACGAGAAGGAGCCCAGAAGGCACCGATCCGCTCGGGCGCTGATTTCGCGGGGGACTCCAGTGGATTGTGGGCTTGAAAGACCTGAGGCGTTAGCAGTAAAGGAGGTGGTAACATGAGATCAGGACCAGCATTTCTCGATTTGACGGAGGCAGCTAGGTGGATCACGGCACAACTGGAAAACGAGGGGGTTGCGGTCGGAGATGATCTGGTGCTTCGGATCCTAAACCGCGAAACAAGGTTCCTGGTGATGGTCGGCCTTGGGCGAGCTGGAGATGAACACGGTCCACAGTCCGGCCACATCCTAAGAGAAGGCCATTGGGTACTCGAACCCAGCGCTGAGAGCGAGGGAGATCACGATATTGAATCAAAGGGAGGGGAGCAAGATGAACAACATGAACCAACATGAGCTAACGGCCGAGCAGAGGGAACTCCTGGAGTATGCGATGAAACCGAGGTCCTGCACGAGGTGCAACGAGCCTATACAAACAACACCGGGGATGATCGATGTCTCGGATCTGACTGCACTACTTCGGGTCTCGCCGTCGCTTTCAGACGTCAAGCAGGCCATGGATACGAGCCCTGCATTTTGCCCCAAGTGCTCGGCGGCCAATCATGCGAGAGCCCAGCGGCGGTGGGGAATGTCCTCGGACGTGGGCGGTGATCAGGGTTCGGTCGTAGAGTTCTCGCCGAGCGAGATATACGATATCTGCACTGCCATAAGGGAGTCGCTCGGTGATCGGATGTGGCGCCGCAAGTTCGTGGAGGAGTACGGGAAGACGGACTGGCAGGTCTGCAAGATGGCGTTGCCATATGGTGGGTGGTTCATTCTGGAAAAGCCTTGCTTCGAAAAGGAGCCTGATTCACTCCCACCTCTGGATCAACAGTCTCTGAAGCTCTTCTGGCGTCTTCAGAACCTTCTGATAGAGGCCCACGGCGGGGTGCCGATATCCGCTTCCGAGTTCTTCCCCACGAAGCAACTGCGGGAGTGGGGTCAACAGTATGAGCGACAAGTCGGCATCGACGTACAAGCCTAGGGGAGGAAGCCGGCCACCACCGCTCAAAGGCATGCGGGGTCGTCCAGCCTAGTGCTCAGACCAAAGCCGCTCGAGAATTGAACAAGCAGGAAAGGAGGTGAACTCTAAATGAGATCCGGACCCGAGCGTATCGATATCGACGAAGCAGTCGAATGGGTGGCTGAGGAGTCCGAGAGACGAGGCAAACCCATCCCCATAGACATAGTCATCCGGGCTCTCTGCCTCTATCTCGAGTTCCAGCTCTTGGTAAGCAACATAGCTTGGGATGCCGACTCCTCTGATGATTGATGATGCCCTTTTAGTCACCGCGCCAGATGAGGGGCACGGTTCAAAGGGCCCACCCAGTAACATCTAAGGTGTCAGGTGAAGAAGATGTGGCCATAGGTGATGCCACACCTATGGCCACAGAACGTAGGTCAGCCAGGGCTACTAGCCGACCACATCTATTGTAGACGATCGACTGGCAGAGAGCAACCTGGCCAGAACAAGGCAGGTGGGGGAAGACGTGGATAGCCCAGAGTTTTTGAGCGAAGTATTTGCCATTCGGCGTGACGACTTCACGATCCAGCGATGTGGAGGAAGAGGATATGTGCGCCGAGGCGCTGCGAGTGTGCAGAGAATATACCAAGCTCTACCCTCGGAGGTTACTCCGGAACTGATAAGCCTACATCTCGAGGGCCATGTCACCATAGGGGTGTACTCGCAGAGCGGAGACAGGGCAAGGTGGCTTTGCTTCGACGACGACCGAGGCTTAGATCGTCTGCATCAGATCAAGGGCTTCCTCAAACAGCAGTTTCTCATTTTCTCCTATATTGAGAAGTCTTGTCGTGGCGGCCACCTATGGCTCTTCTGTGAGGAACCAGTGGAGGCCCGCAAGTTGAGATTGCTGGCCGAGTATGCCATCGAAGAGTTGAAGTTGGACTATGAGGCCCTGGACATCTTTCCAACCAGAGACGATGCATGTGAGGGATTCGGACAGGCGGTGCGGCTACCCTGGGGTGTTCATCAGGCTACCGGTCAGGTGTACCTGTTTGAAGACATCCCGGGCGGTACTCCTGCTGCACAGATAAGATGGCTGGAGGAGAACATCTACCGAGTTCCAACCCAGAGGTTAGACCAGATCATGATTGCAATCCAGCCAGCGGAAGAACTCCTCTCCCCAGAGAAGAAAGCCAAAGAATTGAGACCTGTCACTGGCTCATATATCGACGAGATGAAAGCCAAACTGCCTATCTTGGAGTTTGCCGAAAAGATCACCGATCTCCGCCCATCAGACGGGGGTCGTGGAAGGTACTATCTCGGGAAGTGTCCGTTCCACCCTGACAAGCATCCCAGTCTCTGGGTTGATGCCGAGCTAGGCCTTGCCAACTGCTTTCGGCCTGATTGTGGTGGGGAAAAGCCGATGGATGTCATAAACCTCTATTCTCGCCACCACCAAATTTCCAATACCGAAGCGATCTTCGGCCTCTGTGACGAGCTGGGGATAACACCGCTTGATCCAGGTACATTGGCGAAGGTGCCTGGCCTCGAGGTTGAAGAGCCAGAGGATGGGGATAGTGGCGAACAACTGGAGGCCGTCAGAGACGCCTATCAAGAGTGGCTGGACCGGCTGTATAGCGATCCCTCCAGCCGAGGCAAGGTGTACCTAGTGAACCTTCCCGCTGGGGCAGGGAAGACGCATGGCGCATTAGCAGTAGCCCAGAGACATCCGGACCTCCGTTTCCACGTTGTATTGGGGATGAAAAAGACCCGAGAAGAACTTCGGGCTAAGGGCTTACTCAGGGGTTTCTCTCACATCGACGGAAGGTCAGCCATCAACTGCTCACAATACCGTAAGGCCGAGATCCTCGGGAAAAAGGGGTACTCGATCAAGCACTCCCTCTGCTTCGCTGGATGTGAGGATAGGGAGGCCTGCCCTTACCTCACTTCCTGGAACGCGGTTGGCTCAGGAAATGTCACTTTCATGCATGAGCACCTCATCACGGACTCGATTTGGGATTGCGACGTGCTCATCATTGATGAAGATTTCCTAAAGGATGCCTGCCTCCATGAGTGGGTGATAACCAAGGGCATGCTGCGGAGCCAGGCCGAACACATCCACGAGGAATTGAAGTCCAAGGTATTAGGCGGGGATCCCTTGAAACAGTTGCTCGAGGTCATGGCCGATGCTTTGGATGAGGTCTCAGGAGGTGGTGGAAAGGAGATATACCAGATCGTCGATGCAAAACTTGAAGGCCGCCTTCACGAGCAGGTGAGGAGAGCACACAGGAGATTTGAGAGTAAATGGCGGGGCCTGCCGGTTGTTGATGCTTCGGAGATGACAGTCACTGACTTAGAACGCCTTCCGGCACGTTTCCTTCCTGACTTGCTCGACACCATGCGACAAGAGGTTGCCAGAATGAAGAGCAGCCCCCATCTGACGAACTCTAGGTTGAGTCTCGGTAAGACCAGCCAGGGGGGTTGGTGCTATGTCTTGCACTGTCACCGTCGCCTATGTGACCTTACTGATGTTCAACAACTACCCACTATCCTTATCCTGGATGCTGCCGCTGAGCCTTCCTACTATGAAAGGGTCCTTGGGGTAGAGATCGCAGAGGTCTTTTCGAGGGAGATCCGGCTTCCAGAGAAGGTAGAGGTATGGCAGGTGACATCTGCTCTCTGCGGTAAGACCGGTCTGGAGAGCCAAACAACGGCCAGGGAATCGGCCATCAAGAAGATAGATTTCCTCCTCGCCCTTTCTGGATCGCTCGATAAGGAGAGAGCGCTCATTACCTTCCAGGGAGTAGAGGCGGAGATCGCTACAGCCATCGATGCAGAGACGTCACTACACTTCTTCGGGCTTCGCGGGATAGGGGAACTCGAATCTCTTGATATCCCGGTATTGATCGTGTACGGGACACCCTCTGCGCCACCTTGGCATGTGGTCCGTCAGGCGATGGCCCTTTACGGGGATGATGAGCCCATCGATTCCGAGGCCACCAAGATAGATCGTATCTGGGTACCTAATGATGTGAGGGTTAGGCAGCAACTTCATTCCATGAGATCACGAGAACTTTATCAGGCCTGTTTTCGGATTCGCCCCCTTTCACCGTCTGATTATCCAAAGACCATCATTGTCTTCTCGCCGTTAGAGATTCCACATCTGAAGCCAACACACGTAATAACGAAATTACCGAACTCAAGAACTATAAGAGCTTTCGTAGGTGTCGCCAGGGTTTTCCATGAGCTGAAAGGGAAAAAACGGATCACGGTCGCGAAGGTGGCTAGATTAGCCGGTTGCGATCCAAACGCGGCCAAACTCTACATCGAAGCTCTTTCAAAAAAGGCTTTGGCGGCAGTAATTAAACATGGGTTTCCATAATAAATATATAGAGCTAATAATCCTAATTATTAATTATAGAAACCCTATGTTTTCGTCTATTACTCTTATTTGCAAGGACCATACTAAGCGAAAATTTCTACCCCAGATTCTTAGTACTAAGAATGTCACGGTTCAGCCAATGAGTCCTGGGAGGCCCTTCCAAGGAATAGGAGAGTAGCAGAGGAATACAATAGTATATAAGAGTTAATAAGGGTATATAAGTCTTTTTTCGGGGTTCTTCGGTGAAAATCGCCAAGCGCTGTGCCCCTCTGATATGAAGATCGTGTCGCCACACGGAGAAATGGCTGGGAAGAGGATTACATAGAAAGGTTGTTTTCACCTTGAGGCACCTGAAGAAGGGGGAAAACGGCTCGAGTAGGAAGTATCAGGCGGGATTCAGACGGGTTATGGATGAAGAATTCGAAGTAGTCGTCGAAAGCAAGCCATTACCAGACGGCGAAGAGCGCCTAAGGCGGGTCTTCGATCTCCTACTCAGCCCCATCTCCAACGGCGATGAGGAGCCCCATCTTGTCGAGTCCTACCAGGCAGAACTCGCCACCGATGACACTTCCCCTCTAGCAACACCCGCGAAAATGGGTCTTTACAAAACTGCCAACCTCCATTATAATAAATAAGACAAATAGGGTAAAAAAAGGAAGAAATGGACAAAACGTGCTCAGGTGAAAAAGATCGTGATTGCGGGGAAAGAGGAGGAAAAGGATGACCATGCTAGGTGACTTCTGGTGTAAGAATCGCAAACCAGGTTCGGGTTTGGAGTGCGATCTGGGCCTTGAATGTCCCAGGGCCTATGAGGAATGTGCTTCCTTCGACCCCGATGGCGAGGCTATCCTGGACGCTATGGTCGAAATGTCCCTGTACGAGCTCCAGAAAAGCGATGGTGTGACCGATGCGATGGCTGAGCGCTTGGAAGAGGCGATCAAGAGGGCTAGGCTGAAATGACCTGTTGCCACTGTAGTGACGAGAGCAAGATCGTGGTGCTTTGGGGAAATGGCGAGTACGGGACGGGTGAACTAGCCTGCCAGAACTGTGGGGGTTTCTTTGAAGTGGAGGAGGCTAAGGAAAAGACGGAGGATGGGTACCTTGTGTGTCCCTGGTGCAGTGAGCACAGCGGCCAGACCGAGGAAAGCCTCAAGCAAAAGACCTTCTACAATTGGGCGGCTCTGGAAAGGGAGGAAGACGGCTGGCTCAAAGTCCTTATCAGTCTAGCCGATCCTCGTGGGGCTGACCTCATAATCTATCTTCAGAAGAACGAGCAAGGAGAGATAGAACTCTACATACCCGAAGGGACAGGGTTTACATATTTCCCCTTCAAGAGGGCAGAGATGTGGGGTGAAACTAGAGTCAACATCTACGGTGCAGGAGAAGACCATGGGGAGGTGAAACGATGACGAAGTATGCTGTGAACCTGGATGTGCTGGCCACCATCATCGTGGAGGCTGAGAGCGTTAAACAAGCCGAGGAGAAGGCTTTCAACCTCGTTCCTGGTCTCGAGAGGGAAGAAGGGGTTGAGGATATAGAGATCCATCGCTGGGAGTTCTTTGACACAGCCCCGCTAGAGGGGGAAATCATAAAGAATAGGAACCAGAGGAGGAGCCATGAAAAAGGGTTGGACCTTGCCTGACTGTGGGGAATGCGCGAAGCCTCAGGGTTGCCCAGAAAAAAGAGAGGAGGACAAAATGCACGGCGAGAAGAGAGTGGTCGAGTTGTTGAAGGTGGGTTGCCCCAGGTGCAAACAGAAAGGTCGTTTCCTTCTGGACAGCACGGAGCAAGTAAGGCGAATCATACGACCGCATCCGGAAGACCCTGAATCCATCTATTACGAGGATGAGGATAGCGAGTATATCGATACTGTTTCTCTCGATTTCATGATCTGCCTCAACTGCCTCTGGGAAGAGAGGCTGAAGGAATGAAAAGATGAAGACCTACGAGGTAACCTTCATCATCGATGGCTACATCCAATTGAGGGTGGAGGCCGAGGATGAAGACGATGCTGAGGAGGTAGCCAGTATCGAACTTGGCAAGGCCCTAGAAAAGACCAAGGGCTTCTGGAAATATGAATTCAATTACCCTGATGGCCCTTTTATTGAGAGGCTGAACATCGATTGGATGGAGCCCCCGAAGACTGTGGAGGTTAAGGAGGAAGAATGAAGTGGCGTGCCCCAAGATAGGCGACAAAGTTCACTACACACAGCTCGAATAGAGGTGAAACCATCAACGACCCCTGGTATCAGAAGATCGTGATAGAGGGCTGCCCAAAGTGTGGGGATAAGCACCGCCTCAGCCTACTCAGTGACGAGACCCGTCGATACCCCCTTCGCTGGGATGCGGAGCGTCAAGAGATCGAGTATGGACCATCCGAGCCCTGGGCTGATGGCGACTATGATCGGATACTGTGCGGCCACTGCCAGGCAGTGATAGAGGAGTAGCCTTGGATGGGGAGGAGTAATGACGAACGAAGACAACGTGCAAGTCCTTTCAGATGACGAGGTACAACGCTGCCTCCATGAAGACGGCTGCTTCGGGAGTTGGGGGTTCTGCGACCACTATCGGGGCATACTATGGGACGGGGAAAGCGTGATGCTCAGCGCCTACAACTTCGATGAACTAGGGATACCTGAGAACTATGGAGATTCACCAAAGTTCGGAGGGTGGCTTTGCTCAGGACCAGAGCTTTCCAATTGTGCACCAGTAGAACATGATGCCGGGCAAGGCCAAACACGCAACGAACTTGAGATGATGAGAATCCACTTGGTAACTAGAGAGGTGGAAGATTTCCTCACCATTTTACATGCCCTTCTCGTAAAAAGGCGCTATGGCTTCCTCCGCGGTGCCCTCTTATTAGGCCTGTGGGCGGAACTGGAGTTACAGATTGCTGAGAAGAGGCAAGTCCAACTCGACTCGATCAGAGAAGCCTTCGATATCTTCTTGACCCTCGACAAACAGGAAGTGCAAGAGATGGCTAGCCTTGGTTTTCTGGCAGGGCGTCAGGTTAAAATCGTCGATGACATTCCCCTACA
>Ga0315312_1002848_pt1 | contig 11571 bp, 8 predicted proteins | sample TDP7_MG_FD_203629 | JGI IMG/M metagenome (GOLD analysis project Ga0315312, IMG submission 203629) | Freshwater sediment microbial communities from Lake Towuti, South Sulawesi, Indonesia - TDP7 | ecosystem: Environmental > Aquatic > Freshwater > Lake > Sediment | place: Indonesia: South Sulawesi... | reverse complement strand
GGTATCTGTCGGTAACTTATGGCCCAGTCTTTCAGCATCGCAAACTGCTGATGGCAGGCTGCGTACCTGAGCACGTAGCTCTTCTCATCTATGTCGACCTGATAGAGTCTGCCTCCAAACAGTTCCGCGTGTTCTTTTACAGGTTTGACTGAAAGGTCGAACATGTTCGTGCCTCGAACCTCAAAAACTGGTATGCCAAGCGACTTCGCCACAGTCCAAGAGTAGTTCGCGACGAGTTCGAACATGAGGCTTGCTTCGGGGCCATATCGCATATGTCCAACATCTGAATATGGTTCCCACTCCAACCCGAACTTCCTGCAAAAATCCAAGAATCGCGGTTTCCCTCCAACCAACCCAGTCTTCAGGGCTTCCTTTTCAACAAGCATTTTGAAGTCGCTCTCACCAGATTTGAAGACGTACGCCTTTGGATCATGGATTTGGCCCTCTGTATCGAGTACAGCGTATTCTACCTCGGCATGCGATTCTTTTGCTCGCACTTCCTCAGATGTGATGGTTCGAGAAAGCTCCGACAGTGGGTGGCCCTTGCACGATATCTTGAAGCTCTTGTACCATCCAAAGGGGCTCTTAACGGTCTCGTATCCATTCCGCGACAGTTCCATCTGCATGTTCGCGAGGATCGGGATGGCTGCATCTCTTGAGGCTAGACTACTCGACAAGTGAGCGTAAGGATAGATTATGATTCTCTTCGTCTTCACCCATTCGGCGACTTCTCGAATTGATCCAGCCGCGTTTCTCGCAACACTCTCCGGACTCTTCTCATCCGCTTTCTCTACTGTGCAAAAAGAAACCAAAGCATTATCTGCCGTCCCTCTTCTCTCGGAATCAGCAACCTGTTCAGGCTTCTCAATCGCTTTCTCGAGTACTTCATACTCGAAATGATCTGCGTGTATCAATAGCATTCTCAATTCTCTGATAACTCCCAGGCCTACGGGTTCCAACGCCACCTCTGAAGTCTACGGTCTTGTTTGAGACGCTTCTTCAACTCCTTGTAGTGCTTCCTGCAGAGATAAGCCCTTCTTGCTTCAACTGTTTTCAGTTTCGCCTCTGAAGTCATTTCTGCAGAGATCGACCGTATAGCCGTTTCAGTGCAGCCAGCTACGCTACAAGTGACTCCTTTGTCTATCTTGCCCATCTTGACATCAGACCTACTGCCAGATGCAAGGTGAATCTGGTATATGGCGCCAAAGCAGTTTAAAGGCATACTGAGATATCGTAAGCTAGGGAAAGCAGGTGCTCACCCGGCTCAAAGAACACTCAAGGAGACTCTTTGATTACTGCGCAAGACAATTGCATGCCCTGGGCCTCGGCCCTACGTCCACAAGTGTCTTGGGCATGCTTCCTGCCATCGGGTCTTCCGTGTGCTACTATCTATCATCGAACAATAGCTTACTATTGTTACTGGCTGCTGCTCTTCTGCTCTTGTCTGGGTTCTTCGACGCTTTGGATGGGGCGATCGCTCGACTCTACGGTCAGGTCACAAGGTTTGGCGCTTTCTGTGATTCCTTGATCGACAAGGTTGGTGAAATGCTTGTTCTCTCCGCGATCGTTCTCGCGGGCCTGTGCTCACCCTTTTGGGGTCTCTGGGCAATCTCAAGTTCGATCCTCGTAAGTTACACGAGAGCTAGAGGGGAAAGCGAGGGAGCCAACATGGAAGTTGGGATTGCGGAGAGACCTGAAAGGCTTCTCATCCTCGTCATCTCGACCTTGGTCGGTTTCATTGAGCTTGGGATAGTGGCGATATCTGCTTTGGCCACGGTCACGGTCGCGCAGAGAGTCCGTCATGCGTACAAAGAGCTAAGCTAGAGGAGTGATCTTTGGGAATCTCTCTATCGTTACTGAGTTCACGGGCTCAGGAGTCGCCGCATCTCAGGTGTAGTGAGATTTGCCTTAGTCTTACGACCCTAGAAGCTTCAAGCGGATCCTGAAGTCCTAGTAGGGGAACCGCCTTTCGTCTCTTGCCCGAACTTTTGAGACCCCGAAGTGAACTGCGCAAGAAACACAATAGAACTTGACCACTTGCCGTCTTGCAATGTAAGTTCCCTTCGCCCTGAGTTCGCGAGCCAAGGTAGGTTCGACCAATGAGACCCAATGAGTCATTCTCTTTGCCTTGTCTCTGGGAACCTGCATCCCACAGTTGCTGCATTGGACAAGCTCAGATCTTCCCTTCCCGCCTTTGCTTCGCCCCCTAGACTTTCTTTTCTTGCCCATCGCCGCTACCTTTCTCTTGGTCTAATCCCAAGTGACCGCCTATTATGGCTTTGTCCCTAGGAAGATCGGCTTTCGAAGACAGCGCTAGACGAAGAGAATGATTACTGGATCATGACTTCTTTTCTGAATCTCCGGCCGCGGTAGAGGTGATCACACTTTTTCGCTTACTCGCAAGGATGCCTTCCAACAGTTTTTTTAGCACTCTGCTGTTTACTGACGTAAGTCACGTTAGCACAGTCAGACTAGCTCTGAAGAACCCTACCAAGTTAGTGTGAACAGACATGCTGGACTTTGTGACTGTCGGTCACATTACTCTCGACTACATCAAAGGAGGCCCAAGGAAGAAAATAAGGTGGGTTCCCGGTGGGCCCGCGGTTCACACTTCGTTGACCGCATCCTCATTGGGAGCAAGAACATACGTCCTATCTAAGGTCGGAACGGACTTCGGGACGAGCCGAAGGAAATGGCTACGTCAGATGGGTATTAGAACCAGATTCTTGATGGTGAGATCGACTCCCACGACAAGATTCGAAATCAGATACTTAAAGCAAAGACGATCGCTAAAGCTAGTCAGCAAATGCGGGAGCATCGATCAGTCTGATCTGCCTGAGGGTCTGCGGATTCGTAGTCTGCATATAGGCCCTGTCATTGACGAGGTCCCAGAAATAGTTGCCAAGTCTCTCGCCAGTCGATCCGCAGTGACATCTCTTGACCCGCAAGGATATCTCAGGAGGATAGGGCGAGATGGCAGGGTGCTACGAAGGTCTTGGCTCGATAGGACGCTTCTGCGAAAGGTAGACGTGCTGAGGGGATCCTCCGACGAGCTGAGAATGATGATAGGGGGAATGAGTTCTAGAAATGCCTTGAGGAAGCTGAAGCGTCTTGGACCATCGGTCTGCATCCTCACGAGAGGCGGTCAGGGTTCTGATCTTCTATGCGACGAAGGTCTCCTTCAAATCCCTGCCTTCAAGCCAGAGATAATCGTCGATCCTACAGGCGCAGGAGACTCTTTCAGCGGAGCCTTTCTCAAAGAGTACTCCGTGTCAAGAGAGCCCGTATGGTCCGCTTGCGTTGGCACCGCGGCCGCTTCCATCAAGATGGAGACATCGGGGCCCTGCTTCATTCAAGATCGAAGCAGGCTTATCGAGAGAGCAAATAAAGTCCAGTCAGGGGTGCGTACTCTAGAGTAGAAAGGTCAGTAGGCCCTAGCGAAGTACACAACATCCTTCGCATCTCTTCTGCATATGATACATTCATCGAAGACTTGTTCCTTCCTGAGAGGAACAGTTCTAATAGTCGCACCAGTTTCCTGCTTGATCTTTGCTTCACATTCAGGCGATCCGCACCAGCAGGCTCTCACAAAGCCACCCACAGTTTCCAGAATCTGCACGAACTCCCCATATGATCTAGCAGTCCTGACGTTCTGCTCCAGCTGCCGCTTCGCCTTCGCGTACAGGCCGGCTTGAATAGACTCCAGTGTCTCCTTGATCCCTTGTAGCAATGCGGAGGCCTTAACCTCAGACTTCTCCCCGGTGTCTCTTCTTGAAACGACCACTTGACCCACCGCAATGTCTCTCGGGCCTATCTCGATCCTTGTCGGAACGCCTTTCATCTCCCACTCGTTAAACTTCCAGCCGGGCGTATACTCTGTCCTGTCGTCTAGGTGGGTCGCGATTCCGTCGTCTCCTAGAAGCTTCGCTATCTCGTTCGCTTTGCCGAGTACTCTTTCTCGATCCTCGTCCTTGTAGTAGATTGGCACAATGACGGTTTGGATCGGCGCTATTCGAGGTGGGAGCACAAGGCCCTTGTCATCTCCGTGTGCCATCACGACTGCTCCTATCATTCGAGTGGTCACGCCCCAACTGGTCTGCCAGACGTAGTGGTCCTTTTCATCCTTTCCAAGGTACTTGATCTCGAAAGGTTTGGAGAAGTTTTGGCCTAGGAAGTGGGACGTGCCCATCTGCAACGCCTTCCCATCCGGCATCATCGCCTCCATTGTCAGAGTATAGTCTGCCCCGACGAATTTCTCAGCCTGAGTCTTGGCGCCCAATAGGATTGGGATCGCAAGCTGCTCCTCTACGAGCTGTCTGTAGAACTCCAAAATGCCGTGAACTTCTTTCTCGGCTTCTTCGGCTGTGGCGTGGGCTGTGTGGCCTTCTTGCCATAGGAATTCAGAGGTTCGTAGGAAGGGTTTGGTGGCCGTTATCTCGGCCCTAAACACTGAATTCCAGAGGTTTATCAGGACTGGGAGGTCTCTCCAGCTCTTTATCCATCGCGAGTATGAGTCGCAGACAATCGTCTCTGATGTCGGCCTCATCGCCAGTCTCTCGCCGAGCTGAGAGTCTCCCGTGTGGGTGACCCAGAAGACCTCCGGGACAAATCCTGAGAAATGTTCAGCCTCCTTCTTGAGGTAGCTTTCCGGAATCAAGGCTGGGAAGTAGGCGTTTCTATGCCCGGTAGCCTTCAGCTTTTCGTCTAGGAACTTCCTGATGTTCTCCCAGATCTCATACGAGTAAGGCATGAAGACTATGAAGCCCTTAATTCCAGCGTAGTCGCAGAGCCCCGCCTTCGTAATGACCTGTGTGAACCACTCCGAGAAGTCTTCACTCTTCTTTACAGTTATTCCTCTTTCTGTTGTCATTGCGAGAATTCCTCTTGAGAATAGTGGCCGAAGACATACGGCGTAGCCAGTCAGCCGTTCCTTTGAGCTGGAACGAATTCACCTGTCACTTCAACCACTGATCGAGAGATAGTTTCACAATCCCTTAAAAAGCTATTCTATGGTTTTCGAAGATCCGGAGAATGATTTGCCGTGAGGAACCCCGCCTGAGAGGGCGACGCAGTTGCTGGTCGCGCATCTGGCTTTGATGTTCATCGTAAAGCTGCTATTTCCGAATCTCAACCTCTTCTTTCTGCTTGTAGGCGCATCCATCTCAGGCTTCGACGCGCTCCTGCCCGTTTTTCGATTCAAGAATGAGGAATATCATTGCGGAAGCGTATTCCATTCTGTTTGGCTGCCTCTCGCAAGCGCGGCGTTCCTGCTCGCTTTCAATACTGTGTGGTCAGCGTCAATGCTGATAGGTGGCTTACTACATCTCTTCGCGGACTCCACCGATGTGCGAGGCCGTCCTTGGCTGTACCCTCTGGGCAAGAAGACCTACGGTATCGATATCTTTCCATACAACTTCAAAGACTACGTTTCAAATCCACTCTGTCTGGCAATCGAAGTTGCCTCAATCCTCCTTATCATGGCATATGCCTACATGTTCGGCATAGACCTGCTCTCGCTTCTATGGTTCGCTCTGCTTCTCCCACTGTTTGGCATCTTCGCCCTACACCAATGGAAGAAGGCGAAGAAATGACCTGATCGAGTCGACTGCAAATCAATTGTACTGCAAAGGGCGTTGCTTCGTTCGTGTCGAGAGGTCTTTTATGACCAAGGGGCCGGCATAGCTGTAAGTGGCTTTGAATGGCTGAGTTCAACGCTCAGAGATTTGTGGAGAGTCAAGTTCAAGAACTCAGGAAAACCATAGAAAGCGAGAAGGTTCTTGCAGCAGTCTCCGGCGGAGTCGATAGCACCACAGCAGCAACTCTCGTCCGAAAAGCGATCGGGCCCAATGTCTTCTCTGTGTTCATAGACACAGGTTTCATGCGCGCGAACGAACCTGATGACATCATTAGGACACTATCCTCCCTTCCTCTACCTCTCGATGTTGAGGTGATTGATGCCCGAAAGCGATTCCTAGATCGAACGAAGGGAATATCCGACGCTGAGAGAAAACGGAGGCTCTTCAGAGCAACCTTCTACGAAGTCCTATCCGAAGAGGCCAGAAGGAGAGGATGTGGCTTTCTCGTACAAGGAACCATAGCTCCTGACTGGATCGAGACGCGTGGAGGCATCAAGACACAGCATAACGTTCTGTCACAGATTGGAATAGATCCCAAGAGGAGGTACGGCTTCAGAGTCCTTGAGCCCCTAGCGGAGCTGTACAAGTTCCAAGTGAGAGAAGTTGCCAAGGTCGTTGGAATCCGTGAAGAGTTGTCTCAGCGGCAGCCTTTTCCCGGTCCCGGACTCTCAGTGAGGCTGGTAGGCGCCATAACTGAAAAGAAGCTTGAGACATTGAAGAGGGCGGATCTGATCGTGAGAAGCCATCTTGACTCAAAGGGCTGTGACCAATACTTTGCAGCGGTCTTGGACAGAAAAACCCGAAGGGACAGGCTGACCAAAAAGGCAGAGACGGAGTTGAGAAGGCATTTTCATGCTTATGCGGACATGGTCAATGTCGGCCTTCTCGTGAACAAGGCAACGGGGATAAAGGCAGGCGCCAGAAAGTACGGCAAGGTTCTGGCTGTTTCCTTGACCAGCAAGGACAGACCGGTGGTTCCACCAATCAAAGAGATGGTTCAGGCACAGAACGTTGTTGTCAACCAGTCGCCGGGAATCTGCCACGTTCTCGTGGAGACTGCAAAATCCTTAGGTAGAGCGCCCTACGTCGTAGCGATAAGAGCTGTTCAGACGAAAGATTTCATGACAGCAGACGTCAGCGACTTGGACCCGAGTCTGCTCATAGAAACCTCCCAAACTATCCTCAAGGAATGTCCTCAGGTCTCGCGGACGTATTACAATGTGACTCCTAAACCACCAGCAACTATTGAGTTTGAGTAGGTGTCCGACCCGTGGAAGGAAGATTCGGTAAGAAGTTGAAAGACGCAAGCTTCGCAGCCACGTTTCGCGATGTGATACTGGTTCCCAACTGGGTCGAGGTTGAGCCAAGAGAGATAGACCTTACGACCCGCGTGACTGTGAACCACAGACTGAATCTCCCGTTCGTCTCTTCGCCAATGGATACTGTCACCGAGGCGGAGATGGCAATCGCACTAGCTAGACTCGGAGGTCTGGGCATACTTCACAGAAATTGCTCGATCGACGACCAAGTGAAGATGGCTGCACAGGTAAAACGCGCCGAATCCCTCGTCATTAGGGACGTAATCACGCTTGCCCCAGACCAGACGATTGGAGACGCAATCGACCTGATGCAGAAACACCAGATATCCGGACTACCCGTCATCGAGGAAGGGAGGCTCATTGGGTTGATCACTGGAAGGGATGTCCGGTTCGCCGATCGAGAATTGAAAGTTCGGAAAGTCATGACAAAGAAACTCATCACCGCTGAAGAAGGCACAACCTTAGAGAAGGCGAAGGAGATCCTGCACGCGAACAGGATTGAGAAACTTCCTATCGTGGACGAGAGAGGTGCGCTGAAAGGTTTAATCACTTTCCGGGACATTATGCTTAGAGGGCGCTTCCCCGATGCGGCAAGAGACGAAGAAGGAAAGCTGCTATGCGGCGCTGCCATCTCGCCATTTGACTTAGAGAGAGCGAAGAGACTTAGCAAATACGTTGACGTGATAGTAGTGGACGTTTCTCATTTTCACAACGCGAATGTCTTCAGATCCACGAAGCAGATTCTCGATGCGGTTGAAGCCGATGTCGTGGTTGGAAACATCGGAACCGACAAGGCGGCCGGAGACGTTCTTACCCAACTGGATGGCGTAGCAGGAATAAGAGTTGGAATTGGCTCAGGATCAATATGTACAACATCAGAGGTTGCGAAGGCAGGATCTCCAACACTGTTTGCTACCGCGCAGGTTTCAGACAAGCTGAGAGAACATGGTTCCAAAGTTCCAATAATCGCTGACGGTGGCATAAGGAGCCCGGGCGACATCGCGGTCGCACTGGCAGCCGGCGCTTCTGCGGTCATGATGGGAAACCTCTTTGCACGCTGCAAGGAGGCTCCGGGTAACCTAGTCGCCATAGGCGGAAGGTATTACAAGCAATACAGGGGTATGGGGAGCCCATCCGCAATGGCTAAGCGATACTCCATGGACCGGTACAGCATGCCTGCCAAGGGAATCTCCGAGGGCGTTGAAGGTTGGGTTCCATACAAGGGTGACCTAGGAACAGTAGTGCAAGAGCTTGTTGATGGCTTGAAGGCCTCGATGGGATACGCAGGTGCCAGAGACATATCTGAGCTATGGGAGAAGGCGCAATTCGCCGTGATGAGTGCTGCCGGCGTAGAAGAGGCAAAGCCTCACGACATATTGCTTCCGGGCTAGCTTGGCACTCCGCGGATCGGGCTTTTCAGACTGCTTCCCTGTCTCCTCTTGGCAGAACGATCACGTATTGCCCGGTCTAGCGCAGGGTTTCCTTTGCGGTGGTTGTCTCAGTGATCAGGATGCCTCTTCTTGCTAGCTCACGGAAAAAGGATTGGAATGGAATATGCTTCTCCGGGACCAACACACCCTTCTCTTTGATTTGTCCCGAACCGACCATTTGAGACACGATTGAACAAGTGTAGCCTGTCGTACGCGCCATTGCCGACACTCCGGTCTCTAAGTCACGGAGATCGATAAGGTCAAACACGATTCTTGTCGAGTTACTGTCCTTCTCTCCGGCGAATTCTACTCGAAGGATGACTAAGTCCCCTTCACCCTGCTTGTATCTCAGCTCGGGAGCCAAATGTTTGATCATGAACTGACGGGGAGTCATGTAGATTCCATCCGCCACCTCAAGTGGCTGGTCGCTCAATAGCTTCATTTCTAGTAGTTTGCTCCACAGTTCGCAGTGGCCCGGCCAGCGAACGGTCCATCTCGTCATTTCCTTGATGTGCTTCAGTCCAAGTGTCTCTTTGTACACGGTTGCATCTCCGTTCAGGAAACATTCGGCTTCGCCAACTGGTTCCGGGAATCGCACTGTCTTTACATATTCCTCAAAGATGTTCTGGATCTCAACAACTTGGCCGTTTCTCAGAATCTTTGCACTCCTTGTGTAAGAATCGAGGACGCCCTCCCAACTCCACGAGATCTTGTACTTCAATGGGCCGTCAGCGAATTCTCTTTGAGGGATTCCACCGCAATAGGAGTGAATCTCATAGACCTTGTCCAGTTTTGAGCATCCGTAACCGTAGAGGACGAGGTCTATACCAGGGTCAAGGCCGCAGCTAGGGAGAATCGCGATTCCAGCTCTTCTTGCATCATCATGGAGTCTGACGATTTCTCCCGGATAAGACACGTCGACCATGTTCACTTTGGCCTCCACAGCCGCCTTCGCAACCGGGAAGTTGAACCTTGCAGGAAGTAGACATGCGACTACGTCGAATCCTTTCTTCATGAGTTCGACCAGGTCTTCGTGGTTTGCCGCGTCGACCTGCTCAGCCTTGACCTTTGAGGTCTTCAAATCAGTGATGACCGCTTGAGTTTTGCGAATATCCAGATCGGCAGCAACGATCTCTCTCACCTCACTGCTCTTAGCCATGTCTCTCATGGCTGCAGATCCTTGCATCCCTGTCCCTAGCACCAGTATTCGCAATCAAATCACCATGCCATGTCCAATTCTCGTCAATGCTCTATTTATCCCTCTGCAGTGAGAACTATTGCTCGTCAAGAGTCGAGTCGCCATGGTAAGGTTGACGGGAGGACAACTAGTTGTACGCTGTCTTGAGAATGCAGGCGTGAAAACGATCTTTGGCATACCGGGGGTCAACGTTCTCGATGTCTATGATGCACTATACGATAGCTCAATCCGTCACGTTCTTGTCAGGCATGAGCAGTCTGCGGCATTCATGGCTGATGCCTACGCCCGAGTGACAGGGAAACCCGGGGTCTGCTTGACTACGGCCGGACCTGGCCTAACAAACGCAGTCACAGGGCTAGCGACTGCCTACTCAGACTCTAGGCCGGTTCTTGCATTGGCCGGAGAGATCTCGTCTGATTTGATCGGCAAAGAGAAGGGAGTCCTTCACGAGATTGATCAGACGTCCCTTGCCAAGCCAGTGACAAAGCGAGCACACTGTGTTCTCGATGCGACAGAGATTGTTCAAGTAATCCAACGAGCGGTCGTGGACCTAAAGGCCGGAAGGCCGAGGCCCATATACGTTGGGCTACCCGACAATGTTCTCGAAGCCAGGGGTGACTTCCAATTGTCCGAAGAGAAGTCTTGTGCTACGGTGACACCTGAGCCTGACGAAGAATTGGTCGAAGCTGCGTTAAACCTTCTCTCACAATCTCGCTTTCCAGTGATTCTGGCGGGCGGAGGCGTCGTAGCCGCGGAAGCCTCTTATGAACTCATCCGGATCGCAGAGCTTTTGTCTGCCCCCGTTGTCACAACAATTAACGGGGCAGGCTCCGTTCCGGGAGATAATCCTCTTTTTCTAGGACGATCGAGATTGCCAAAGGTTGTAGACAAAGTCTTCGAAGGAGCAGATGTGATGCTCGCAGTCGGTACAAGATTTTCTTCTCTCTCGATGAGCCGTTGGAAATTGAGGATCCCCGGGAATCTGATCCATGTTGATGTCGATGCCCGAGTGATTGGTAAGAATTACCCGCCGAAGATAGGAATCCGAGGAGACGCCAAACTGATCCTTCGCCAAATCTTCGAGAAACTTAGGTTGATGCCTAGGGCTGAGAGGTCCGGTTGGATGAGAATGGTGGAAGAACTCAAAGCTTCGGCTTGGAAGGAGTTGAAGGGCTCTCATCCGACAGAGATGAGAGCTGTGATGGATATCAGGAGTGCTCTTGAACGTGACGCCATCGTCGCTGCAGACACGACGATTCTTTCCTACTGGATGCAGAGGATCTTTCCAGTGTATGAGCCACGTACTTTCCTGTACCCCTTCGGATATGTGGCGATGGGCTATGCCTTGCCCGCTGCGATTGCCTCAAAGATTGCTTTTCCTGATAGGCAGGTTGTCGCCGTATGCGGAGATGGAGGGTTCATGATCACGTGTCAAGATCTTGCCACAGCTGTGGAGAATAATGCGAACATACCCATCATCCTCCATAACAACGGTGGCTTCGGAATTCTAAGGCACATACAGCGTGAACGCTTTGGGCGGAGGCATATTGGAGTTGATCTGAGAAACCCCGACTTCATGAAGCTAGCGGAATCTTTCAGCGCCAAAGGATCTAGGGTGGACACAGTAGATCAGATAGGGCCTGCTCTAAGAGACGCTCTGCATTCTGATGTGCCGACGATAATCGAGATCCGAATGTCACTCACTCCCCCTCCTAATTGAAGACCAGTTGCCAATCAAGGACAGCACGCGCTAATGCGTTTGTCGAACTTGCAGAGATCCGTACTGAAGTATCTCATTCCCGAATCCGGAGCCAAGGTGACGATTCGACTGTCTTCGGGCAACGCTTTTGCCAAGTCCAACGCGGCTTTCACGTTTGCGCCGGAAGAGATTCCTGCGAATATTCCCTCCTCAGAAGCGAGCCTTCTAGCCATCTTTATCGCGTCTGTGTCTGATACGCGGATGACCTCATCCACTAGGCTCATGTCTA